>RCNB010000881.1_pt1 | contig 19429 bp, 20 predicted proteins | sample 2041321 | NCBI WGS metagenome assembly RCNB01 (sample SAMN09708232, study PRJNA481090) | Marine sediment metagenome, whole genome shotgun sequencing project. | reverse complement strand
CAGTTTTAAACAAAAAACCCTAGAAAGCCTATTCATATACCTGAAATATTCTATACATTTGTTCATACCGTAATTAAAAAAATGAAAAGAACAATTGCCATTATTATGGGAGGCTACTCTTCAGAAGTTGCTATTTCGCTAAAAAGCGGAAATGTAGTTTATCAGCACCTTAATAAAGAAAAATACACTGTTTATAAAGTTCATATTTTAAAAGAAGAATGGACCGTCATTATTGATGACAAAGCATACCCTATCGATAGACATGATTTTTCATTTCAATTAAATGGCAATAAAGTTACTTTTGATTGTGTTTTTAATGCTATTCATGGGCATCCTGGTGAAGACGGAACGATCTTAGCATATCTTGACTTAATCGGCATTAAACATACTTCAGCACCGTTTTATCAAATGGCGCTAACATTCAATAAACGCGATACCTTAAGTGTTGTGAAAGAGCAAGGCATTAAAACTGCCACCTCTTTTTATCTTGATAAGGGTGACGCGATCGACGCTGATAAGATTATTACAAAAGTAGGACTCCCATGTTTTGTAAAACCAAATAATGCAGGTTCCAGTTTTGGTATTTCAAAAGTTTCTAAACAAAAAGATCTAGCCAAGGCCATTGCTATTGCTTTAGCGGAGGATGATGAAATTCTAATTGAATCTTTCTTAAACGGAACTGAAGTGTCTATCGGAGTTATAGAATTTGACGGAAAGGTAAAAGTATTGGCACCAACAGAAATCGTTTCAGAAAATGATTTCTTTGACTATGAAGCAAAATATTTAGGAAAATCTCACGAGATAACACCTGCAAGAATTTCTTCAATACAATTAGAGAATTTAAAGATAGTTGCAAAAAAGGTGTATGAAACGCTCAAAATGAAGGGATTTTCTAGAGCTGAATATATTTTTATTAATGATGAACCTTATTTTTTAGAAATAAATACGGTACCAGGTCTCACAAATGAAAGTTTGTTACCCAAGCAAGCAAAAGAAGCCGGTATTAGCTTAGAAGACTTGTTTGCTAATGCCATTGAAACTGCATTGCGAGCAGATTAAATTGTTTATATGTGAATGCACAAGAAAACCATGTATCAATAAAAAGTACAAAAATGAAAAGAGCAATATTTCCAGGATCCTTTGACCCAATAACCTTAGGGCATTATGATATCATTAAGCGGGGGGTTGACCTTTTTGATGAGATTGTAGTAGCCATCGGCATCAATGCTGAAAAAAAATACATGTTTAGCTTAGAACAGCGAAAGCATTTCATAGAAGAAGCATTTAAGAATGAGCCCAAGGTAAAAGTGGTTACATATAAAGGCCTAACTGTACATTTTTGTAAAGAAATTAAAGCTAATTTCATCTTAAGAGGGTTGCGAAACCCTGCCGATTTTGAATTCGAAAAAGCCATTGCGCATACCAATAGAAAGCTCGCTAAAATTGAAACGGTATTTTTATTAACCTCCGCAAGAACCTCTTTTATTTCGTCCTCCATTGTTAGAGACGTGATTAGAAACAATGGTAACTATAAGATTTTAGTGCCTGAAAGTGTAAAGGCTTAAATTGAAGCTGTAGCAATTAAAAAACGCGCCATTGGCGCGTTTTTTAATTATAATTTATACTCAGATAAGCTCTTTGTAAACTTTTCAGGATTTTCTGCTAAATGATAGCGAGGATCGTCAATAGCTTCGACTATTACTTCTCTAAATTTAGGGCTCCCCTTATACAATAAGATTTTACAATCTTCGCTCAAATGTTTTAGTTTGATTGATTTGCCTTCAGCTTCGTATTTTTTGACCAAATTAAAAATAGCTTCTAAGGCCGAGTGATCACTAATACGTGATTCTACGAAATCAATCTCCACATTTTGAGGGTCATTCTTGACATCAAATTTCTCGTTAAAAGCAATGATTGAACCAAAAAATAAAGGTCCCCAAATTTCATATACTTTGGTACCATCTTCGCGCACACGTTTGCGTGCACGAATACGTTTTGCATTCTCCCATGAAAATACGAGGGCACTAATAATAACTCCGGCTATAACCGCAAGGGCCAAATCGAAAATAACTGTTAATCCCGAAACGGTGATCAGCACAATCATATCACTCAACGGAATTTTATTTAGTATTCTGAAACTACTCCAAGCAAAGGTACCGATCACTACCATAAACATCACACCGACAAGGGCAGCAATGGGTACTTGTTCAATCAGGCCAGACGCAAATAAAATAAATACCAATAATGCTAAAGCAGCAACGATTCCAGATAGGCGACCTCTACCGCCACCTTTAATATTAATTAATGATTGCCCAATCATAGCACAACCACCCATACCACCAAAGAAACCTGTAATAATATTTGCACCACCTTGTGCTAAACATTCTCTGTTCGAATTTCCTCGGGTTTCAGTTAATTCATCGACTAAATTCAAGGTCATTAATGATTCTATTAATCCGATTGCCGCTAATATCATTGCATACGGACCTATAAATTTTAAGGTTTCCCATGTAAATGGTACTTTGTTAAGTATATCAAATTGAAACTGTGGTAGACCTCCTTTTAGACCCTCACCACCTCCATCGCGGATAAAACTACCCACGGTTGCTACATCAAAATTTCCAAAAATCGCTATTGCAGAAACTACTAAAATAGCGATTAAAGCTTCTGGTAATTTTTTAGTTAACTTGGGTAAACCAAACATGATCCCCATAGTTAGTAGCACAAGGCCAACCATAATCCATAAGCCTGAACCTTGCATCCAAACTTTCTCACCTCCTACCGTCTCCTTAAACATCCCTAATTGGGATAAGAAAATGACAATTGCCAATCCGTTTACAAAACCCATCATCACAGGATGCGGAATTAAGCGTACAAACTTACCAAGCTTGAGAACACCCGCCAGCATTTGTATTATTCCCATTAAAATGACGGTGGCAAACAAGTAGTAAAGTCCTAAATCTTCTCCTTCAGCGCCAAGCGAATTTCCTTTAGCGACTAAAGCTACCATCACCACTGCGAGCGCTCCTGTAGCACCAGAAATCATACCCGGTCGACCTCCAAAAACAGAAGTAATCAAACCAATCATAAATGCGGCATATAAACCAACTAAGGGGTCAACACCTGCCACAAATGCAAAGGCCACGGCTTCTGGTACCAAAGCCAAAGCTACAGTGAGCCCTGATAAAATATCATTTTTGGCGTTTTTGGTACGTTTTCTTATAAATTCAGTCATGATTTCCTTCTTTTGAAAGTCGGCAAAGATAGCTTATTTTAACTAGCTAATAACAGTATTACTATTATTCGCAAGCATCTTTTATTCCGCATCATTGAAGAGCAACTTAATCGTGCCGTACGTATCTTTCAGCGCCTCCTTCTGAGCATTTACATTTAACCAAGCAACCTTTGTAATACCTTCTTCTATTTGAGGTGTCAAATGTTGATCATCGGCATACATTGTATACCAGTAGGATATTTTTAATACTCTTTTCTCTTTATATGTATATATATGATGTGTTGTATTTAAATATTTCTTCAAAGTCACGTTTCGAATACCGCACTCTTCTTCTACTTCTCTAACCGCTGCAATTTCTTTAGATTCACCTTTTTCTATTTTACCTTTTGGAAGATCCCAACGATCATTCCTAAAAATCCAAAGCACCGCTTTATTTTCATTACAAACAACACCACCAGACGCTTCAATTATTTTGAATTGACTTTTAAAATGAGCCCATACAGCATCTAACGATTTATCATACAAATAAACTGATTTCAGTGTTGAATTTTCAAATCTTGTGAGCATGGTCTGCAGATCAACCTCTCTGTACATAAAGAAGTTCATTTTATCTTTTAGTTCATAATCATTCGTCAAATAAACAACAGCGTCATTTATAAAAATTGTATACATTTGTGACATGATTTTAAACAAAAATACAGCAAAAAAAACTGCTGAACTATTATTACAAATCAAAGCGATTAAATTACAGCCAACCGAGCCGTTTACTTGGGCCTCTGGATGGAAATCTCCTATTTATTGTGATAACAGAACCACACTTTCTTTTGTAAATATTCGTAACTTTTTACGTGAGAGTTTAGCAAAGGCTGTAGAAGAAAAATATGGTAAACCGGATGTTATTGCCGGTGTTGCCACGGGAGCCATTGCTATAGGCGTTTTAGTCGCTCAAGAATTAGGGATACCCTTTGTTTACGTGAGACCGGAGCCTAAAAAGCATGGTCGCAAAAATCAAATTGAGGGCTATTTAGAAAAAGGTCAAACTGTAGTTGTGATAGAAGATTTAATAAGTACCGGAAAAAGTAGTCTCAACGCAGTAAAAGCTTTAAAAGAAGCTGATGTTACTGTAAAAGGCATGGTTGCTATTTTTTCTTACGGATTTGACTTTGCGCAAGTAAATTTTGATACAGCCAATATTGAATTAACAACCTTAAGTGATTATACTAACGTATTAGAACAGGCTGTAGAAACAAATTATATTAACAACAGTGAATTAGAAACATTGAAAGATTGGCGTGCAAACCCGAGTGCATGGCACTAGCATGTTAGACCTTAAAATCAGTTAAAAAATAACCACGCATAAAACATAAAAAATGAATTTAGAAAGCCCTAAAGTTTCGGTACAAAAATCTAGCAATGAAATATTCGAATTTTTAATTAAAGTTGAGAATTTTGAAATTATTATGCCAGAGGATACCGATAAATTTGAAGTTAGAGAAAATGGTTTCTTATTTGCTCTAAAAGGTATGCCAGAAATCAAGGTTAAAATGCATGATCATATAGCTTCAGAAAAAGTTGTCTTAACTTCTGCTAATGATAAATTTCCCTTTACTTTAACAGGGAATATGCAAGAAAATACTGATGGTTCTAGTGAAGTTCATTTTGTATTTAATGGTAAATTTAATATGATGATGGCAATGATGATTAAAGCTCCTTTGCAAAAATTCATTAACTCGTTAGCAGAAAATATGGAAAATCTTAAATAAACTGAATTTCTTTTAAATCGAATTTTTCTAGTCTTTCATTTTCTAGCTCGACCACTAATTGTCCTTGAAAGGTGATTCCTAAAATTTTACCTAAAAAATTTCCATAACGCTCATTTTTGAACATAGCCGGGATACCATTTCGATATAAAACTTGCTCATAATTTGATTTTAAAAGGGCGAACTTTTCAGTTTCTATTAAATGCATTTGAAATTGTATCGCACTAATTAAATCGTTTAAAATCATCTCTTTATCGTAGGTATTACCGGTCAACATTTTCAATGAAGCGGCGTTTGGCAATGTTTCTGGAAATGATTCTTGATTGATATTGAGCCCAATTCCGATAATAGCATTTACTATTTTGCCTTTACTGACAGTATTTTCAATCAAAATTCCACACAATTTCTTATGAGATGACAAAATGTCGTTTGGCCATTTAATTTTTAACTTTTCTTTAATATAGTTCTGTAAAACAGTGTGAATTGCTAAAGAAATTGCACAATTTAAATAAAAAGAATGCGTTACTTTTAATGCTGAAAATTTACATAAAATACTAAACGTTAAGTTTTTACCTTTTTCGGAAGTCCAACTATTATCAAATTGACCCCTACCGTTCGTTTGTGCTTCGGCCACGACTACGGTATAATTTTCAACGACAGATGTTCTTACCATATCCTTTAAAAAAGCATTGGTAGAATTAATGGCATCAAGTTTGACTATCTTCATATATATTTATGCAAATATAGCACATCAATAGTCATAAAATTAATACATTTGCACGTAATAATAAAGATTTTGAATGATAGAAAAAAAGACAAGCGCTGATCCATTAATAACTGAAATTATTAAAGGAATAGAGCAGGTTAAAGGCGAAAAAGTGAGCATTTTAGATCTAAGAGAGATTGAAAATACCGTTTGTGATTACTTTATTGTTTGTGAAGGAAATTCTAACACACAAGTAAATGCCATCGCTGGGGCGGTACAAAAAACAGTAAGCAAAGCGTTGAAAGATAAACCTTGGCATGTTGAAGGCGAAGGAAATGCTGAATGGATTTTACTAGATTATGTGAACGTAGTTGTTCATATTTTTCAAAAACAAATTCGTGAGTTTTATGACATTGAAAGTCTTTGGGGCGACGCCAAGATTACTGTTATAGAAACTGCTCACTAATACTAAAAAATAAACACTCATATGAGTCAAGATAACAAAAAAAATCCTTTAAAAGAGTTTAAATTTAAATTCAATTTCTATTGGGTTTATGGAATTTTATTTGCTTTAATTTTAGGATATCAATTTTTTAATAGCGGTGATTTAGCCACAAAAGAATTGTCAACAAATGAGTTTGAAACTATTTTAAATGATAATGAAATTGAGAGAATTGTCATTGCTAATGACGATTTAGCACAATTATATATCAAACCTGAAGCACTTCAAAAAGAAAAGCATAAAAAGAATACTTCAAGTCCGTTTTACAACGATAAAAACCCAATGTATATCTACAAAATTGGGGATCTCAAAAACTTTGAAGACCTTTTGCGAACGCAACAAGAAGAAAACTCACTTACATTCGACACGAAGAATATTTCACAAGATAGTATATGGGATTTCATCTTACCGATGCTTCCTTTTGTGTTTATTATTGCTATCTGGATTTTCATCATGAAACGTATGTCGGGTGGTGGTGCTGGTGGTGGTGCTGGCGGACAAATATTTAATATTGGTAAATCAAAAGCGAAGCTTTTTGATCAAGACCAAAAAGTACAGACTTCATTTAAAGATGTTGCTGGATTAGAAGGTGCTAAAGAAGAAATTCAAGAAATTGTAGATTTTTTAAAAAACCCGGATAAATATACCAAACTCGGTGGTAAGATTCCAAAAGGAGCCTTGTTGGTAGGACCTCCAGGTACAGGTAAAACTTTATTAGCAAAGGCTGTTGCGGGAGAAGCAAAAGTGCCTTTCTTTTCTTTATCAGGTTCTGACTTTGTTGAGATGTTTGTTGGCGTTGGAGCTTCACGTGTGAGAGATTTATTCAAACAAGCCGCTCAAAAATCTCCATCAATTATTTTTATTGATGAAATTGATGCAATTGGAAGAGCTCGTGGTAGAAGTAATGTTACTGGTGGTAATGATGAAAGAGAAAATACGTTGAATCAATTACTAACCGAAATGGATGGTTTTGGTACGGATGTGAACGTCATTGTAATTGCCGCTACGAACCGTGCAGACGTTTTAGATAAGGCCCTGCTGCGCGCAGGTAGATTTGATAGACAAATATATGTGGATCTACCAGATATGAATGAGCGTAAAGAAATATTTGAAGTTCATATCAAACCATTGAAATTATCTAAAAATGCTGATATTGAATTTTTAGCAAAACAAACGCCTGGTTTTTCAGGAGCTGACATTGCTAATGTATGTAATGAGGCAGCCTTAATCGCAGCAAGAAATGATAAAAAAGCTGTTGAGCATCAAGATTTCTTAGATGCCGTAGACAGGATAGTTGGTGGTTTAGAAAAGAAAAATAAAATCATCACACAAAAAGAAAAAGAAACTATTGCCTTTCATGAAGCTGGTCATGCAACAGTTAGCTGGATGTTAGAACATGCTGCGCCATTGGTAAAAGTTACAATTGTACCACGAGGCCAATCTTTAGGTGCTGCTTGGTATTTGCCAGAAGAACGCATGATCGTAAGAACTGAGCAAATGCTCGATGAAATGTGTGCAACTTTAGGTGGAAGAGCTGCAGAAAAAATTGTTTTTAATAAAATCTCAACTGGTGCATTAAGTGATCTCGAAAAGATCACAAAGCAAGCACGTGCCATGGTTACTGTTTATGGATTGAGCGAAAAATTAGGTAACATTACCTATTATGATTCTAGTGGTCAAAATGACTATAATTTCTCAAAGCCATATAGTGAGGAGACTGCTCAGTTAATTGATGAAGAAATTTCTAAATTAATTGAAGCTCAATACAAAAGAGCTCAAGCTATCCTAAAAAAGCATAAAAAAGAATTGACGGTGCTTGCTGAATTATTACTAGAAAAAGAAGTGATTTTTAGTGATGATTTAGTTAAAATATTTGGTGAAAGACCTTTCATAAAAGAACCTTTAGCGAAAAAAGTAGTGAAGCCTACCCCTAAAGTTATTGAAGAAAAGGAACAAAAAGATGTGAACAATGAAGGCGAGATTTCAACAGAATTCGCCTAAAGTTTGACATATTACTTAATTTCGAGTAATTCATGAACCTTTATATGAACCTCTTTAAGAAACTTTTTAATTCTAAAAAGGAAGAATCTGACGTAGATTGCTTAGAGCCAAGCATTGACAATAAGAATCTTTCCTTAGATGATATATTTGTACATAACTTTATTAAAAAAGGAGGGCGATTTTTATATTGCGCCACAGCTGAAGAGGTAAATCAAAACTTACTACATATTTTTGATGAAAATCATTGGGACGGTGGTGTGTGTATCGATAAAAGGTTGGATCCTTTTTTAACTGTTATTAATAAAGGTACTACTACTAAAATTGTTGATGAATTGCCTTTTCTTACTGGCTGTGAGCATCTAATTTCAGATAATGGAAGTGTTTTGTTTTCTTCAAATCAAGTTCAGCAGCACAAGATTTGTAATTTACCAAAGCACTTTATCGTCATTGCCAAAACCAGCCAGCTTGTGAGAACAACTAGTGAAGGTTTAATGGGTATTCGACAAAATTACAAAAAGAACTTTCCGACAAATATTAGCTCTATCAAAGATTATATGCCGAATAGAGTCCATGAGGATTTTTTAACATATGGCAATTCAAATTCAAGGAGTCTCTACTTACTGCTTCTCGAAGATTTATAATATGAAAGAGCTAGCACTTAGAGTCATATCTGGTCTTATCTTTATTGCAGTCATTATTGCATCTGTTTTGTATTCAAAAGAATCATTTTATATTGTTTTCTACATTATTATGATCTTCTGTCTCTATGAATTTAAAAACCTAATCGGTTTGAGATACAACTGGATATATTTAGTTGCCACCCTCACCTACTTTAGATTTGCAAATCTATCCATTTTAAGCGCGAACTATTTTCACTTTTTTTTAATCATATCATTATTCATTCCTTTTATATACCAATTGTTCAAACCAAAGGTGAGTTTAACATCAAGTAAGCTTGGGCACTTTTTCTTAGCGATGGCATATATCGCCTTACCATTTGTATTTTTAACGCGTATACCATTTATTGAAGACGAATATCATCCAAAAATAATTATCGGTATTTTGATTTTGATTTGGATGAGCGATTCCTTTGCTTACCTTGTAGGTAGCACAATTGGAAAGACAAAACTATATGAAAAAATCTCACCCAATAAAACCGTTGAAGGAGCCATCGGTGGACTACTGGCAGCTGGTATTGCTGCGTATTTCATGGCTGATTATATACCCATACTAACGAGGACTAGCTGGTTGATTATTGCATTAATCGTTGTTGTTTTTGGACTTTTAGGAGATTTGACGGAGTCTAAATTTAAACGAGAGGCAAAAGTAAAAGATAGTAGTAATTTCATCCCTGGTCATGGCGGGTTTTTAGATCGTCTAGATAGCATTATTTTTGCCGTGCCTTTTGTTTATGTATATTTACATTTAACATATTGACAGCCTCGGAATCACAAATATTGAGGAAGAAATAAAAATAAATGTATTGGCTCATACCGTCTATAACGACGAAAACATGTTGATAAATTTAATAAATACGTATAAAACAAATGTTTCATAAAGAAGGATATAAAATAATAATGGTGTCAATGCTCATTTTTGTTGGCTTATTATTGTTAACTGATGAATTTGTAACCATTTTTTGGCTCAACAAAACTATTATGGTGACTTTATTACTACTTTTTGTTTTGATTTTGCAGTTTTTCAGAAACCCGCAAAGATTTACTGTTGAAAATTTAGATCAGATTATTGCACCTGTAGACGGTAAAGTCGTAGTGATTGAAGAAGTTGTAGAAAAAGAATACTTTAAGGATAAAAGACGTCAAATTTCGATTTTTATGTCGCCTTTAAATGTGCACGTAACCCGCTATCCGATAAGCGGGGTTGTTAATTTTAGCCAATACCATCCAGGTAAATACTTAGTGGCATGGCACCCGAAATCATCAGAAGAAAATGAGCGTACGACGATCGTCGTTGAAAATAGCAATGTCGGTGAGATTTTATATCGACAAATTGCCGGAGCTTTAGCAAGGCGTATTGTTAATTATGCTAAAAAAGATGAAAAAATTAGCCAAGGTGCAGATGCAGGTTTTATAAAATTTGGTTCAAGAGTAGATGTTTTTATTCCACTAGATATGGAAATCAATGTGGTACTAAACCAAAAAGCAACAGGTGGTGAAACGGTGTTAGCCTGCAAAGTAAATTAGTTTTTTTCATTAAATTTGATAATGGAAGAGTTGAATAGAAAATTTGAAAAAGCATATAAGATAACTTCTTCGATGATAGAAAAGTTACCGCCAGACGTTATGCTTAAATTATATGCCTACTACAAACAAGCTACAAAAGGTGTTAATTACACACGGTCAGCTGGTCAAAATGAGGTAAGGAATGGCTTTAAGGCAAATGCTTTATTTCAATTAAAGAATATAACAGAAGAAGAGGCAAAAATTGCCTATGTAGCGCTAGTAGAGGAAATAATACAAGAAAAACTTAATTAAAATATCTTATGAAAAAAATAATTATATTCGCTTTTATAACAAGTCTATTGATTGTTTCGTGTAAAAAAGAAGCAAAAAAACCTGAAGGACCTCAATTTTCGGTTGAACCAAAAACGGTTACTATTAACTGGACTGGTTATAAAACCACTTCTAAAATTCCTGTCAAAGGGGAGTTCAAAATAGTAGAAATTTCGAATATAAAAGAAGCCTCAACGGCGATCGACGCTCTTAACGGGACTAAATTTAGTATCCCTGTGAGTAGTATTTATTCTGGTGATAGTGACCGTGATGGAAAGCTTAAACAGTTATTTTTTGGTGTTATGGACGCTACTGTTTCATTAACCGGAACAATAAATTTAAACGAAGATGGTACCGGTACAGTTGACCTATCAATGAATGGTATCTCAAAAGAAATTCCTGTCACTTATACTGTAAAAGATCAGCTCGTTGAATTTAGCGGAGCTCTAGATATTTTGAATGATTTTAAAGCACAAACAGCCTTAGAATCTATTAGCAAGGCTTGCTTTGAGCTACATAAAGGTCCGGACGGTGTTAGTAAAACATGGAGTGAAGTGGCTATCGGAGCCGCTGTTTATTTGAGAAAAGAATAAACCCATCAAATCTCAACATTTTTCGCAAATACCATTATGAGGTATGCTGTATACTTATATTCATAATTGAACTAAGGTCAGGCAGTTCATTTATTTTAGCCTATACAATGTATGTCTAACATCAATCTAAGTAACGCCAAATCAAAAGGTGTTACCCCACAATATTATTGTATTCGACTATGTAGAACGCATGTATTGAAGGCGTATAGTACTGAAACTATTGCAAACTGGTTAAACTCGCTTTCAAAGTTTCAATTTTAGCCAAGGCATCTGCCTCCTTTTTCTTTTCACTTGCAACTACTTGATCCGGTGCATTACTAACAAAACGTTCATTCGCTAACTTCTTTTGTACCGATTTTAGAAATCCTTCAGTATAACCTAACTCATCAGATAACTTCTTAATTTCGTCTTCGATGTTGATGGCGCCTGCAATGGGTATAAAATATTCATTCGCCTTTACTCTAAAAGTTAGTGCCCCATCTATTTTTTCAGACCCATAGTCTAAATGAGCAATATTTCCTAATTTGCAAATAACTGCATCTAAATCATGAGTAACATTTTCATTATTTAAAACAAAAAGGTCAATTGATTCTTTAAAGGAAATATTTTTCTCTTTACGGATGGTACGAATACCAGCAACAACATTGGTTGCAAAGTCAAAATCAGCAATTAATTTTTCATTTATATCGTCACTTTCAGGATATTTAGCTATGATCAACGCCTGCTCAGGTGTTCTTTCTTCGACGTATTGCCAAATTTCTTCTGTCAAGAAAGGCATAAACGGATGCAAAACCTTTAAGTTCTTTTCAAAAGCAATAATTATTGCTCTATATGTTTTGGCATCAATAGGTTGTTCATAAGCTGGCTTGACTATCTCTAACAGCCAAGAAGCAAAATCATCCCAAACTAATTTATAAATTGTCATCAAGGCATCAGAAATTCTATACTTGCTAAAATGATCTTCAATCTCAGCTAGTGCTTGTTGAAATTTAGCGCTGTACCATTTAATCGCAATTTCCGAGGCCGCTGGTTGTACGGCAGTATCACTTACCTCCCACCCTTGTACCAATCGAAATGCATTCCATATTTTATTTGCAAACTGCTTGCCTTGCTGGCATAAAGCTTCATCGAACATCAAATCATTTCCTGCCGGAGAACTCAATAACATTCCGACTCTAATACCATCGGCGCCATATTTTGAAATTAAATCTAAAGGGTTCGGAGAATTACCCAATGATTTTGACATTTTTCTACGTTGTTTATCTCTAACAATTCCTGTGAGATAAACATTACTAAACGGTTTATCACCTTTATATTCATAACCTGCAATAATCATGCGCGCTACCCAAAAGAATAGAATTTCAGGAGCTGTTACAAGGTCATTCGTTGGATAGTAGTAGTTGATATCTTTATTTTCAGGATTCCGAATCCCATCGAATACACTCATTGGCCATAACCAAGAAGAAAACCATGTATCTAATACATCCACATCTTGGCGCAACTGATGCATTGCTAGTTTAGAGTTTTGAGTTTTTTCTTGAGCTAAAGTTAAAGCTTCCTCTTTGGTTTCAGCAACTACAAAATCTTCTTTTCCATCTCCATAAAAATAGGCAGGGATTTGCTGTCCCCACCATAACTGACGAGATATATTCCAATCTCGAACATTTTCCATCCAATGACGATATGTATTAATAAACTTATCTGGAAAAAGCTTAATATCTCGATTTAAAACCGTCTCTAAAGCTGGTTTTGCAAGATTTTTCATATTTAAAAACCATTGATCTGATAATCGTGGTTCGATAACGGCTTTGGTTCTTTCGGAAGTGCCTACTTTATTTAAATGCTGTTCAGTTTTAACTAAAAAACCTTTTGCCGTTAATTCTTTGGTTATTTCTTTACGTACAACAAAACGATCTTTACCTTCATAATGTAAACCGAAACTATTCAAAGTAGCATCTTCGTTAAAGATATCAATCACTTCTAAATTGTGTTTATCTCCTAAAACCTTATCATTTTCATCATGCGCCGGTGTTACTTTTAAACATCCTGTTCCAAACTCAACATCAACATAGTCATCTTCAATAATCGGAATTATGCGATTGCACAAAGGTACAATTGCCTTTTTCCCACGTAAATGTGTAAAGCGCTCATCATTGGGGTTGATACAAATGGCGGTATCGCCTAAAATGGTTTCAGGGCGAGTTGTGGCTATGGTTATTTTCTCGTCACTATCATCTATATCATATTGTAAATAGTATAAATTACCTTGACGTTCTTCATGAATTACTTCTTCATCCGACAAGGTTGTTTTCGCTTCGGGGTCCCAATTTACCATTCTATAACCTCTATAAATTAAGCCTTTGTTGTACAAATCAACAAAAACCTTAATTACACCTTCGCTCATATCATCATCCATAGTAAACTTCGTTCTATCCCAATCGCAAGAAGCCCCAAGTTTCTTCAATTGCTCTAGAATCACACCGCCATATTCATGTGTCCAATCCCAAGCATGGACTAAAAATTCGTCACGAGTTAAATCATTTTTATCGATTCCTTGCTCTTTTAATTTCGCAACTACTTTAGCTTCAGTAGCGATAGATGCGTGGTCTGTACCCGGCACCCAACACGCATTTTTACCCTGCAGACGTGCACGGCGAATCAGCACATCTTGAATCGTATTGTTCAACATGTGCCCCATGTGTAAAATACCCGTTACATTTGGCGGCGGCATTACTATAGTATAAGGTTCTCTTTCATCAGGAGTCGAATGAAAATAATTATGCTCCATCCAGTAGCTATACCATTTATCTTCTACTGTGCTTGCATTATATTTAGTTGGGATTTCCATTTGGTCTAATTCTTGATAAAAATGAAGTACAAAGTTACGATTATAGATAATATGTGAAAACTTTGTTCGTTATAATTTTAACACAAAAAATGATTATATTTACACTTTAAAATAAAATAAGAAATGAAAAAATTAGGATTGTTATTATTCGTAGGCTTATTAGCTTTTTCGGCCAATGCTCAAGAAGTTGTTGAAGTTCCAAAAGAAGCTGTAAAAGCACTAACAGAAAAAAAAGCAGATCCAAATGCACCTGTTTTCGAATTCGCACAAAAAATTGTTGATTATGGAGCAATAGAAAAAGGATCTGAAGGTGTTTATGATTTCAAATTCAAAAATATAGGTAAATCGCCGTTAATAATTGCGAATGTAACAGGAAGTTGCGGTTGCACGGTACCTTCTGCACCGAAACAACCAATTATGCCTGGACAATCTGGTATAATTAAGGTAAAATATGACACGAATAGATTAGGTCCAATTTCTAAAACTATTACCATTACTTCAAATGCATCTGAACCGAAAAAAGTAATTCGTGTTAAAGGCTTGGTAAAAAAGGAAGGCTCGATATCAATTTTACAGAAAAAAGAAAAAAGTATGGTTTCCAATAACGGCAGTAATTAAGAAACATCTTACAACATAAAAAAAGCGACTTTCTTAAGTCGCTTTTTTTATAATATATCTTTAAGTTTAAAACTAAAGGTAAGCTTAGTTCCCTGCCTTTCGATGAGTAGCTTTATAATTTTCCCTTCTTTGGTAGAAAATAAGTGAATAATTTCTTCTAGCTTATAATTATATGACGGCTTGTCATTAATTTTTAAAATAATATCTTTTGCTTTTAATCCTGCGTTAGCCGCAGGAGAGTTTTTACGCACTACAGAAACGATGTATGACGGTTTCATCGCATACACATAACTATACAAAATTTGCACTGTAGCTGAGCTAGTTTCACCACCATAAAGCAGAGCCCTTGTACGTTCTGGCACAACCATATTACCATTATGTGAAAGCTCTAAACCACTCATATTATAGAGAAAAGGATCATTGAAATACGATGATGGATTTTTAAATGTAATCCTCTTATTACCATAATCAATTATCAATCGAAACCGTTTTAATATTTCAGACCCTAAGGTACCATTGCGTTCTTTATGTAAATAAACTCGGTCAATTGAAGTAGAATCAGGATATGCAACGTTTGCGCTTGTAAAAATATAATTACCTAATGATATTTTATCAATCTTACTGCGTTTACCATAAATATCTCCACTCAACCCCTTCCCTAAATAATCTTCAAAATATTTTTCGGGGACCTTTATTTTATCACTCGACTTATCAAATAACCACAAGGCATCGCTTCCGCCTAAATCAATCAATAATTTAGCATCGATCTTTTCATCTGCAGAAGTTTCAACTGTTAAAAATAAATAGGGTTTATTTCTATAAAAATTTAAATCATATATCTGACATTTTTTACATTTTCTATAACTGTATTCTTTCGGATCATAGAATCGTATCCGTTTTGAAGAATAATTAATATCTACAATAAAATCACGAAATAAATCTCCCCCGATAATACCATTAATCGTAATACCCATTTTTGCAGAAAGGTCAAACTCTTTTCCTGGGATTAAGTAGATCATATGATTTCCATTCTTAATTTTTTCTAAACTAAAAAAGTTTTTACGAGACCTAATCCCATTCACATAAGTGCCTTCTCCTAAACCTCTAAGACGTACATTTTCTGTTGCTTTTAATTTTAATGAATCCTCGATACTTAAATTGAACATAATGGTATTATTAATTCCTGTATCTAATAAAAAATTGAGCTTACTACCATTGACTTCAATAGGTAAAATAATCAGATTATTAATCATTTTAAATGACAGAGACACATGCTTGCTCTGACCAATAATTCGGAATTTATCTTGCGTATACCCTTGGAAGGCAGTACAAATAAAAAGGTAGAAAAACGCTATTATTTTTAAATGGCGTAACATAGGATAGGTTTACCTATTAAACTTACGAAAAATATCATCTCTCTATTTTATTTTAGCAAACATTAACACTTTAGAAAACTCATAATTTTAAGATTTCATTGAAATATTTTTCGCAAATTTGTGCTTATAATATATTAAAAAAAAATGCCCAAAATATCTCATAAAGGCGCAAAAATGCCAGAGTCACCAATTCGTAAATTAGTGCCTTTTGCTGAAGATGCGAAAAAACGTGGAATCAATGTATATCATTTAAATATAGGTCAGCCTGATATCAAAACACCACAAGTAGCATTAGATGCTATCAAAAACAATGACTTAGAGGTTTTAGCCTATGCTCGCTCTGAAGGTTCAGAAGAATATAGAACAAAATTAGCAGCTTATTATGTTCAAAATGACATGATCGTCAGCGCAAAGGATATCATTGCTACAACTGGAGGTAGCGAAGCCTTGCTTTTTACTTTTGGCAGTATTATGGATCTGGGTGACGAAGTCATCATACCAGAACCATTTTATGCAAATTATAATGGTTTTTCTACAGCATCTGGGGTAAAAGTAGTGCCTGTAATTTCAAAAATTGATGACAATTTTGCCTTACCTTCTATTTCGGCATTCGAAGAACTAATCACCCCGAAAACAAAAGCTATCCTCATTTGTAACCCTGGTAACCCGACAGGATATTTATATTCAAAAGACGAAATACAAAAGCTGGCGGCCTTGGTTAAAAAACATGACTTGTTTTTGATTGCTGATGAGGTGTATAGAGAATTTACGTATGATGGTTTAACACATTATTCAATCTTACAAGAAAGTGGAATTGAAGAAAATGCAATTGTGATTGATTCTGTTTCTAAGCGCTATAGTATGTGTGGTGCAAGAATCGGCTGTATCGTTTCTAAGAACGAACAAGTAATTAAGACAGCATTAAAATTTGCACAAGCACGATTGAGCCCGCCAACATATGCCTTGTTAGCAAGTGAGGCAGCACTAGAAACTCCACAGAGTTATTTTGATGAAGTTATTGAAGAATATGTTGAAAGAAGAAATACACTTATAAGAGAGCTACAGAAAATTGATGGTGTTAAAGTGGCATCACCTAAGGGAGCCTTTTATTGTATTGCTGAATTACCAGTTAAAAATACCGATGATTTTGCACAGTGGTTGTTAGAAGAATTTAACTATCAAAATGAAACGGTAATGGTAGCCCCAGCGGCTGGGTTTTATTCGACAGAAGGTTTAGGTTTAAATCAGGTAAGGATTGCCTATGTTTTGCAGAAAAAAGACTTAATTCGCTCGGTAGAAATAATTAAAGAAGCTTTAAAAGCCTATAATACTTAATGCAAACTCAAAAGAACATATCTTTAAAATCATACAATACATTTGGTATAAATGTAACGGCAAATGAGTTTATTAAAATCAATTCACTAGAGAATTTAAAGGAATTAATTCAAAAAAGAAGCGATTTTTTTATCCTTAGCGGAGGAAGTAATTTGCTTTTGACAAAAAATATAGACAAGCTTGTTGTACACCTAAATTTAAAAGGGATTGAAATCCTTCAATCAAATGAGAATGAAGTTTTTGTAAAAGTTCAAGCAGGTGAAAATTGGCATGAATTCGTTTTATGGTGTATCGCACATGATTTCGGAGGCATTGAAAACATGTCTTTGATTCCGGGTAATGTGGGTACAACACCGATACAAAATATTGGTGCTTATGGTGTTGAATTAAAAGATTCGATGTATGAACTAGAGGCCTTAGAAATTGAATCTGGTACGCTAAAAACATTTTCAAACCAATCGTGTCAATTTGGCTATCGAAATTCAGTTTTTAAAAACGAGTATAAAGGAAAATATATTATTACAAGCGTCACTTTTAAATTAACAAAAAAGGAACACAAGCTCAATAGTTCGTATGGAGCCATACAATCAGAATTAGAGAAAAATAATATTAAAAACCCTACTATTGCCGCTATTTCTAATGCTGTCATTGCAATCCGTCAAAGTAAACTTCCTGATCCGAAAGAACTTGGAAACAGTGGAAGTTTCTTTAAAAATCCTGTGATTTTAAAACATCAGTTCCGACAATTGCAACATAAGTTTCCTGAAGTACCTCATTATATTATTTCTGAAACTGAAGTCAAAGTACCTGCAGGTTGGTTGGTAGAACAATGTGGCTTTAAAGGGAAACGCTTCGGTGATGCCGGCGTTCATAAAAATCAAGCTTTGGTATTGGTGAACTATGGAAATGCCACAGGACAAGAAATTTTCGACCTCTCAAAACGTATTCAAAGAGATGTACTAGAGAAATTTGATGTTTCACTTGAGGCGGAAGTAAATATTCTATAAAAATATTAATGTCTCTCGATATGAAAGACAAATATTTCGCAAATACTTTATCCTGAAATTCATCAATTAAATGAGCAAAGGCATTTCTCTTGTCTTCCCTTAAGTCATCTATAAATTCCTCTTTTTCCAATAGTTGGTCTGTATTTGGCTAAAATAAAAATACCATCCAAATTTGGATGGTATTTTTTAAAGATTCCTTTATTTGGTTGTTATTCTTTATCAAAAAATATCTTGTGAATAAATCCGGCAACTAAGGCTCCAGCAATCGGAGCAACCCAAAATAACCATGATTGTGTAAGATATTCTCCTCCAGCAAATAACGCCTGACTCATAGAACGAGCAGGATTTACTGAGGTATTTGTAATTGGAATACTAATTAAATGAATAAGCGTTAATCCTAATCCAATGGCGATCGGCGCAAAACCTTTAGGCGCTCTTTCATTGGTACTCCCTAAAATAATGAGTAAAAAGAACATTGTGAGCAGAAATTCTGCAACAAAAGCTGATGTTAAAGAATAGCCTCCAGGAGAAAGGTTGTCATAACCATTCGCAGCAAAACCTCCAATATCTGTAAAATCACTCTTTCCTGAAACAATTAAATACAACGCAGCTGCGGCCAAAACAGCCCCTACTAATTGAGAAATAATATAGGGTACTAATTCTTTTGCAGAAAATTTACCCCCCGCCCATAAACCAAATGAAACAGCAGGATTGAAATGACCTCCAGAAATATGGCCTACTGCATAAGCCATCGTCAATACGGTTAAACCGAAAGCTAGAGCCACACCAGCAAAACCAATACCTAAATCAGGATAAGCAGCAGCAAAAATTGCGCTTCCACATCCACCAAATACTAACCAAAAAGTACCGAATAACTCGGCAACATATTTTTTCATAATAATAAAAGTTTAAATTAATTGATACTTATGTGACAC
>RCNB010002122.1_pt1 | contig 19449 bp, 14 predicted proteins | sample 2041321 | NCBI WGS metagenome assembly RCNB01 (sample SAMN09708232, study PRJNA481090) | Marine sediment metagenome, whole genome shotgun sequencing project. | reverse complement strand
ATTCGTATATCCTTTATGCAGAAGATCTCACGTAGATCAATTTCATCAGGTAAGGGACTGTGCAGATTGCCTTCCTTAATAGCTATTTTCGAAAACCTCTCATTGTATACGGGAAGATAAATCTCTAAAAAGTCATTGGCCTGTTCTAGAGTTTTTATCTTGGCCAAACGCATCTCTTTAATAAGCCGATCCTGAAGGATTCCAAAGAGTCTTTCCACTCGTCCTTTGGCCTGTGGAGAGTCAGCATGGATAATCGTTATCCTTAACTCCCGAAGTGCTCTCTGATACTGGGTCAAAGGCTTCTCACCGCGCAGCTCCTCATAGAGATTCGGCGGTCTGGTTGCCTTGTAGGTTTTATACTTATCCAGATAAACGCTCCGAGGAAGCCCATAACGCTTTATGTAATGGCTCAAAGAGTCCATAGCTGGATAGAGGCCTTCATATTCATAGAAACGACCAAACGTATGATTGGTCGCATCGTCTATGTAACCCATAAAAACCATTTTAGGACCACGATCTTCCAACCACATGTGGTGCGACCCATCAAACTGGACCATCTCTCCAAGGTAGTGTTTCCTCTCCCTCCACTGATGAACATCTCTCTCTCTTTTCCTGCGAACTTTCCACAGCCCTTTGGCTATCATAATCCGTCGTGCCTTCTCTTTGCTTATCTTGATCCCATCCAGCTCAAAAAGCTTCTCAGAGGCCAACGTCGGACCAAAGTCCGGATACTTCCGCTCTACGAGTCGGCCTATCCTTTCTTCAAGCTCCATGGACATTTTATTAGGTGCTGTATGCCCTCGATTCCCATGCACTATCCTCTTATCCCCATGTTGACGGATCTTGTACAACAGGTTCCTGACCTGACGATCTGTTATACCCAAAAGCTTCGCTCCATATACTTGAGTCAGTTGTCTGTCCATGACTCGGTGAAGAATCCTTAACCGATCAACCTCTTTTTTACTCATCGTGATAATTTCCTTGGCCATCCCGGTCCTCCTCGCGGTGTCCCGCTAAAGAGAACCTTAACCTATTTTTTCTAAACCGGAAACTTTTGCATAGCTCAATCCGGAAATTATCACGTTGCTGTGACAAGCTAGCAAAAAAGGTAAAAAAGGGAAGGGTTCTATTTTTTTTTACTGATTTTAGTTCTTTATTCTTATTCAATAAATAGAACCGTCCCCAAATAAATTCTCGCAATTTATGGCTAATTCTGGCATAATTTGTGTGAGTATTCTTTGAAAGAGATTTATTGGTTCAGCATCAATTCAAACTTGCTTTTTAACTTCAGTTCATTAATAATCTATGCCTTAATAATATAACCATAGTGAAAAAATTAATAAGAGATATTGTCTTAAAAATTGAGCAATACCAGCCAGGAAAGCCTGCAGAGGTTCTCAAAAGAGAGCTTAAGCTAAAGGAAGAAATATGTAAACTGGCCTCGAATGAGAATCCCCTGGGTCCCTCTCCTCTTGCCATCGCAGCCATTCAAAAAAGCCTGAAGGAAGCCAGTCTGTATCCGGACAACAGTTGTTATTATTTGAAGGAGAGATTGGCCAAACATCTGCGGGTTTTGCCGGAAAATCTGAGAATCGGCAACGGATCTACAGAGTTGATCCTTCTCTTGGGGATTGCCTTTCTGAATCCCGAAGACACATTTGTCATGAGCCAATCTTCCTTCATCATGGCCAAAATCGTTACTCAGATAGTTGGTTGTAAATTGGTGGAGGTTCCATTAAAAGAGTATCGTCACGATCTCGATGCCATCTTAAAATCCATTACTCCTGACACCAAAATAGTCTATCTTGACAACCCTATGAACCCGATTGGGACGATGACAACGCAGAAAGAGATATCGAAGTTTATGGAGAGGCTTCCTGAAGATATTGTTGTGGTGTTGGATGAGGCCTATCATGACTATGTGAACCATCGGGATTATCCGAAATCTTTGCATTCTATAGAGGAAGGGAAAAATGTGATTGTGTTGCGAACCTTTTCCAAGATGTATGGTTTGGCCGGCTTCCGTGTGGGATACGGTGTGGCGAAAAATGAATTTATCCATGCGCTCGATAGGGTGAGTCCACCCTTCTCGGTAAACAGGTCCGGGCAGATAGGGGCCGCGGCAGCGTTGGAAGATAAAGACCATGTTAGAAAAACTAAAGAAATGAATGAAAGAGGGAAGGATTATCTGTACCGGCATTTTGAAAAGTTCGATGTCTTTTATATCCCGTCTGAAACAAATTTTGTGACTATAGATGTTAAGACCGATACAAAACCCATAGCGGATGAGCTTCAGAAAAAAGGTATAATCATCAGGCCTTTATCCATGTACGGGCAGCCCACTTTTTTACGCATAACAATAGGTACTCTGGAACAAAATAAAAGATTCGTGGATGCTTTTGCGGAGATCTTAAAAAAAGACGTTTAGTCTGTGATTTTTGCGATATGAGAAACGAAGAAGTCAGAGTTTTGTTGGGAAACGTCGCCATCGCCAGGGGGATTATTGAGAGCGGATGTCATGTTGTGACCTCTTATCCGGGAACGCCGAGCTCTGAAATCATTCCGGCTGTTGTTATGTTTAAAAAAGAGTTGGGGTTAAATACCTATATCGAGTGGTCGACTAATGAAAAAGTCGCTTTCGATAATGCCCTGGCCGCAAGTTTGACTGGGAAACGGGCGGCTGTCGCCATGAAACAGGTGGGACTCAATGTGGCTTCGGATTCTCTGATGAGCTCAGCCTACACAGGCGTTGTCGGGGGACTGGTCATTATCAGCTGTGATGACCCGGGACCCCACAGCTCACAAACCGAACAGGATTCCCGTTTCCATGCCATGTTTGCGAAAATCCCTGTTTTTGACCCATCGACCCCCCAAGAAGCAAAGGAGATGGTGAAAGCGGCGTTCGAACTTTCCGAGGAATTCCAAATCCCTGTTTTATTGCGGCCTACCATCAGAGTTTCGCATGGCAAACAGAGCGTGAGACTTGTGGCTCCTGAAATCCTTGACCGGCCGGCGAATTTCACGAAAGATCCAGCGAGATGGGCCGCAACACCGCGCTTCAGGCTCATCCTTCATACCAAGTTGAATGAGGCCCTTTCCAAAATACAAGAGAAGTTCGAAAAGGACACCCAATGGAATTATGAAGTCGAGTCGCCCCGGAATTCATCCTTGGGAATCATTACATGCAGCGCCAGTTTTGTCGCGATTATGGATTTGCTGGAAGAATTCGATTTGAAGGAGGGGATAAGTATTTTAAAGGTCGGGACTCCGTATCCACTCCCACAAAAGAAGATTGCAGAATATATTAAGCGGCACAACAAGGTTTTGGTGATCGAGGAACCCGATTCGGTAATCGAGGCTCAAATCATCGATAAAAGCAAAGTTTTGGGAAGGCTGAGCGACCATATTCCTCTCCAGGGAGAACTATCCCCTGAGGTTCTTTATGAAATTTTGTCAATAATATTGGGCGAACTGGGAATAGCCAAATTAAAGATGATTTCAGACTCGAAGCTTGAAAAACTGGTCGAAAATCTTGATCTCCCGATCCGGAGGCCGACATTGTGTGCAGGGTGCCCTGAAAGGGCAGCGTTTTTTGCCATCAGGAAGGCTTTTCCCAAAGGCATTTACCCCAGCGACATCGGTTGTTACACCCTAGGGCTCAACCTGGGAGCCGTGGATACGGTTCTCGACATGGGGGCAGGGATCACTTTTGCCAGTGGATTTTATCAGGCTTATCATCTGGACAACAACGACATCCCGATAATCGCAACCATGGGAGATTCCACATTTTACCACTCTGGGACAGCCTCTCTTTTGAATGCCGTGTACAACAATGCTCGGTTTATCCTGGTCATCCTGGACAACGAAATAACAGCCATGACTGGGATGCAGCCCACTCCAGGCATAGGCATAACGGCCGATGGAAGCGAAGGCAAAAGCATCCCTTTGGAGGAGTTGGTCAGAGGATGTGGTATCAATTGGATGAGGACCATTGATCCGTACGATGTGAAAAACCTCATAGGCCTACTCAAGGAAGCCAGAGAATACTCCCAAAAAGAGGACGGTGGAATTGCAGTGATCATAGCCAGACATCCCTGTCTCATCAGGTACCCCGATGTGTGCCAAGAAAAGCCTGTGAAGATCGAAATTACCGAAGAGTGCAATGGCTGTATGTACTGCATCGATTTTTTTGAATGCCCAGCACTCCAGCCAGATAAAGAAGCTGATTTGGTCAGGATAGACAGAACCATGTGCACAGATTGCGGTGTGTGTGTCCAGGCGTGTCCGAGAGGGGCCATCGTTCCGATGGATGCGCAAAAAAAATAATCGTGAGATCCATGATAAAAACTCAGATCATAATGGCTGGAATCGGTGGACAGGGAGTTCTTTTTGCCTCGAGGATTTTTTCAGAATTGGGATTGAAACTGGGATTGAATGTCCTGGGATCTGAGGCCCACGGCATGAGTCAGCGGGGCGGTTCGGTTTTAGCCCATCTGAAACTGGGCGATTTTCACAGCCCCTTGATCAGAACAGGCTTGGCAGATATCCTGTATTCATTCGCAGAAGAAGAAACCTACCGAAGCTTGAAATTTCTAAAGAACGGGGGTGTATGTTTCGTGAATCTTAAGGATTCCAAGCGCTTCGATCCCGCAATTTTATCTCATCTGAAGGGGAAAGAGATCGGTTTCAAGGCGTTCGATGCCGGTGAGGCGGCCTCTCAAATTGGCTTTGTTAGGTCCGCCAATATCGTACTCATCGGCTATTCTGTGGGATCAGGACTGGTGCCGTTTGAATATGATGACATAAAATCCGTGGTGGAATCGGTCAGCCGGCCCAAGAATCTTGAGATGAATTTAAAAGCTTTAAAAATCGGAGTGCGGCGAGGGTCGCACGAATAAATCCGAGCAAATTCGAAGGAGGAGAAATATGGCATACACAATTCTCGGGAAAGCGATCAACAAAGTGGGGGTCGTCGGTTCAGGAAATATTGGGCCAGATATTGCGCTGTATTTCAGTAAAGTCCTCCACAGTCACGGAGTTCCCGTTGTGGTAGTGGATATCGCAGAAAGCGCGTTGAAATCAGGAGAGGCTCGCATCAAAGGAAAGATAGGCAGAGGAGTCAAAACAAAGGCGTTCAAAAAAGATAAGGCGGATGCCATGATAGCCAATATCACCTGGACAACCGATTACTCCCGGCTCGCTGGTGCGGACTTGGTGATCGAGGCGGCGACCGAAGATGTCGGCATCAAGAAAAAAATATTTGCCGAGGTGGAAAAAATATGTTCGGAGACGACCATGTTCGCTTCCAATTCTTCCCATATGGAACCGGAAGTTATTTTTGGGGAAACCAAGAACAAACAGAGGTGCCTTGTCATCCATTACTTTTTTCCTGCTGAGCGGAGTATCATCGTCGAGATCGTCCCGGGAAAAGACACGTCACCCGAAGTGACAGACTTTTTAATGACATTTTACGAACAGATAGGCAAAGCCCCGATCAAAGTGAGGAGCCGGTTCGGTTATGCCATAGATCCCATCTTCGAAGGGATTTTCATAGCGGCTGTTCTATTGGTCGAAAAGGGGGTGGGAACGGTCAAGCAGATAGATGCCATGGTGCAGAAAGCCTTAGGACTCGGCGTGGGACCCTTCACCGCCATGAATCTCACGGGAGGCAATTCGATCGTGCAACACGGCGCCCCTGAATTACATGAGAAAATCATGCCGTGGTTTCATTCCCCAAACCTTTTGGAAAATCAGATCAAATTCGGGAAACCTTGGGAAACAACGTTTGTCCCGGATGAGGTGGCGTTCAACGAGAATGTTTTCCAAGAGGTGTCTAATCAAATCAAAGGGGCATACTTCGGTCTTGTGTGTGAAATCCTCGATTCGGGGATTTCTAATGTCGGTGACCTGGAGATGGCTGTTGAGAGTGCTTTGGTCGTGAATCCTCCCTTCCAGATGATGAATCGAATGGGTGTGGACTTGGCCCTTGAGCTGGTCAAAACTTATGCCGACGAGTGGCCGGGTTTCAAAGTCCCTGATGTTTTGATAGAACAGGCGGAATCAGGAAAACCCTGGCATATTCCCATGGTTTTCCGCGAGGATAGGGAAGATATCGCTGTTGTCACCATCAGACGGCCGAGGACCTTGAATGCTCTGAACGACGAAGTCATTAGCCAGATTCATGCGACCTTTTCGGAAATAAAAAAAGACGACCATATCAAAGGTGCTGTGCTCACAGGGTTTGGCATCAAGGCCTTCGTTTCCGGAGCGGATATCCAAATGCTCGCCGGGATAAAAAATCCCGAGGAAGGAGAGAAGATCTCTCGAAAGGGACAAGAGACATTGAATTTTATCGAAAACCTCGGGAAGCCGGTTATCTGTGCCATGAATGGCCTGGCTTTCGGAGGCGGAAACGAGCTTGCCATGGCCTGCACGGCGAGGATCGCAAAAAAAGGGCTAAGAATATTTGCGGGTCAGCCAGAGCCCAAACTCGGTATCATCCCCGGGTATGGGGGATCCCAGAGACTCCCCCGGATTGTTGGCCTTTCACAGGCTTGGCCAATTCTGCGTTCCGGAAATCCCATTTCTTCCGAAGAGGCATTGAGAATAGGATTGGTGAGTGAAGAAGTCGTAGGAGACGTTCTGGATGCTGGCATAGCGTTTGCAAAGAAAGTGATTTCAGGAGAGGTGGACGTGAAGCCCATAAAAAAAGATCCGATCGATATTCCAGACTCTCTTCCCGAAGTGGATATCGGGCCTTTGTCCCGCAAAACAGATGAGATCCTGAAAGAGGCTATCCTCGGGGGGGCAAAACTGACTCTGGAAGAGGGACTTAAACACGAAACCCGAATGTTTGGAAAATGTGTGAGGACCAAGGATATGAGGATCGGTATGGGAAATTTCATGAAATTCGGGCCAAAAAAAGAGGCCAAGTTTGCCCATGACTGACGTTATGGATCCAGACCAAGTATAATTTGAAATTGGAGGTAAAAATGGCTTTAGAAAAAGCATATATTCCGTATGATGCCTACTGGAGTACGCCATTCTGCCGGTGGCAGGGGAGCTTTGCTCATCTGCATGCAATGGAATTTGCCGCAGAGATTAGTAAAGGAGCGCTGAAAGCACGAGGAATCTCCCCCAAGATATTCGATGAGCTCGTCCTTGGCATCACCATACCTCAGAAGAGCAGTTTTTACTGGGTGGCCGGTATGATCGGAGCCGCAGGCGTGACAGGTCCGACGATCAGCCAAGCGTGTGCCACTTCGGCCAAATCTGTCTCCTTTGCCGCCGAAGAGCTAGAGCTGGGAAACTGCAAAACCATCCTCGTGGTGACCTGCGACAGAACGAGCAACGGTCCCCATGTGTACTACCCCAATCCTCTTGGAGTTGGGGGGACAGGGGATAAAGAAGACTGGGTCTGGGACAATTTCGGCTATGACCCGTATGCCAAGAATGCCATGATCGAAACGGCGGAAAATGTTGCCAAAGAAGCAGGCATCACAAAGGAAGATCAGGATGAAGTGGCTTTTGTGCGCTACAGCCAGTATCAAGAAGCGCTAAAGGATAACAGCGCTTTCTTGAACCGGTTCATGGTGGTCCCGATCGATGTCAAAGATCCCTCAGGCCGCAAATCCATCGCCATAGTCGAGGGAGATGAGGGAGTTTTCCCGACAACGGCTGATGCCTTGGCAAGACTGAGGCCCGTGCAGCCGAACGGAACCGTCACATTTGGAACTCAAACCTACCCGGCTGATGGCAATGCCAGTATTGTTATCACGACCCAAGAGAAGGCAAAGGAACTGAGCCGCGACCCGAAAATAGAAATTCAGGTTCTTTCTTATGCTGAGGCAAAGGTTAAAAGAGGATTTATGGCCAAAGCCGTTGTGCCAGCCGCCCAAAAAGCTCTGTCAAAAGCAGGAGTGGGGATAGGCGACATCAAGGCCATCAAAACCCATACGCCCTTTGCGGTCAATGATGTCTATTTCTGCAGGGAGATGGGGCTAAAATTCGGCGATATGAACAATTACGGCTGCTCGCTCGTGTGGGGACATCCTCAAGGCCCGACAGGGGTCCGGCTGATCATCGAACTTATCGAAGAGCTTGTGCTTTTGGGTGGGGGATACGGACTTTTCGACGGATGCGCCGCCGGAGACACTGCAGCGGCTATCGTTATCAAGGTTGATGTAAAATAAGATTTCAGTAATATTTATTTCTATCCCACTAAAAATTCTTCGGGAACATCTTTGAGCCTTGCGATGTCGGTCACTTTCCTTTTGATATCGAATCCTGAAGCACATTTCACGCTACAGGATTCGCAATCAGTGCATGGGACATTTGCAAGATCGATGTAATCGAGAGTCTCTCTTGCTTTTGCCGGGCTGTTATATCCATATGCATACATATAGCTGCGCATCAGTGTCGGAATATCAAGGTCTGCCGGGCACTGAGGTATACATTCTTCACATTGAGAGCAGAATAATCCGGTTGAAGAGTCCCCTTGATTCAGTTGAAGATCGGCTTTTTCCTGTGGAGTCAGCGCAAGGTTCTCCATGACAGATAAAGCTTCGTATAATTGATCACTATTTTTAAAACTCGGTATTGCGGTATGAATATTTTCATCTTGCAAAGCCCATTTTAAAGCGGCCTTCATGTTGATCATTTTCTTTTTTTCCCTTCCATCCCAATAAACTCCGGCTTGGGTTTTCATCGCGGCAATCCCCATGCCTTTGCCCGCAGCATAGGCAATAGCCTCCTTGATTTCTTCCCGGTTTGTCTTTCTGAAATTGTATGCCGTAAGGATAACGTCATAAACTCCGCTGTCTGTGGCCGAGCGGATTATTTCCGGCTCGTTTGCGTGTGTCGTAACGCCAAGAAAACGAAGCTTCCCCGCTTTTTTGTACTCTGTTAAAACTTTTAAATAGGGTTCATGCTCTGCGATCTCTTTATGCTGAATTCCACCGAGGTAATAAATATCAATGGTGTCCAGATCGAGTCTTTGCAGGCTCGCCTCGATGTAATCTCTTAATTTTTCTACAGAAATGGCATTCCTGATCTGTTCTGCCTGTCTGAATTGCCACATGCCTATGCTTGTTCCGATAACAAAAGAATCGCGCGGACGGTTTTTAAATACCTTTCCGAACATTCTCTCATCATTGCCCTCATTATAATCTGCAGACGTGTCGATATGGACTATGCCGGAATCGAGGGCCAAGTTAGTAACACTAGTGGCACCGTAAGTGCCCATGCTGACAATTGGCAATTTGATTCCGGTTTTTCCTAAGGTGCGATAGATGAATTTCCGATCCTTTTGTTGAGGGTTTAAAGGTGTTTTGCCCTTCTTTGTTACAGAGGGAAGCAATAGGGCTCCGGTAAGACCTGTTAAACCAGTTTTAATAAAATTTCTCCGTCCTTTGATTTTCGTGTTATCACTCATCTTGCCTCCTTTAAAAAATTGGGATTAATACAGCTAAAAAAATTTTCCATCAATACAACTGTAAACATTTAGCCTCTTATATTTAACTGCAAAAAACATACCAATGACATCTTATGAGATTTACCAATGCATATAAAAAAGAAAATGTCCAGATTTGAACAATTTTTATCCATATTCGAACAGTTATTGATGAAAAAGAATTTTAAAGATTCGATGCAACGCTTTTGAGTTTTTCCTTCAATGCGTTGGTAAACTCCGCTTCCAGTTTTTTTGCTTTGGTCTTTAAAATCCTATCCCCGAACATGGCGAGCTTCCCGACGATGTTCGCATTGCACTGGTATGAGATCTCCACCTCGCCCCCTTCAATCTCCTTCATATCAATGCTGGTTCTCTGTGTAAAGCGGCCGGCTTTGCCGATATCTTCTCCCTCGCCCTCCATCTCTACATGATTCGGGGGATCGAGTTTGGACAAGATGTTTTTAAACTTGAACCTGACGGCGATGGGCCCGACTTTTTGTTTGATTACACAATCATAAGTTTTTTCATCCAGGCGTTCTATTTTTTCTGCACCAGGGATACAAGAACGCAATGTCTCCGGGTCCAGCAATGTGTCCCAAAGCATCTGGATCGGGGCCTTTAACGTGAACTTGCCTTCTAAGATCATGATTCCCTCCGTGATTTCAGATGTTTTTCTTAGCCCACCTTTTTGGCCTCTTTCTCGAGAAGTTCTGCCAATGTCTTGTAGCCCTTATTGCCGGGCTCCATGGTTTGGATAAGCAAGAGTTCGATAAAATTCATCCCCTTCGAATTAACCCAATCCTTATGAGCTTGGTTGCCCACTCCGAACACGTGACGAGCCAATTCCATTGTATCGGGCCAAATTTTTTCACAAACAGGACACTGGTAACTCACGCTCGTACCTCCTTTGTCATTTCTTCTTTTTCTCTTTCAACGTGTTGAATACTTTTTCCGGCGTGATCGGAAGATTCTTGATACTGATTCCTGTGGCATGAAACACCGCATTGCCCAGCGCTCCGGCCGTCGGATTGGTGAGGCCTTCTCCCGCCTCCTTGGCACCGAAGGGCCCTTCAGGTTCGTAGGTCTCCACTTCCATCACCTCTGTCTCCGGCATTTCAGTTGCTCTAAGAAGCATGTAGTCGACCAAATTCGGATTTAAGATTTTTCCCTCATCCATGGGCAGATCTTCGGTGAAACCGTAACCTGCAGCCATGGCTATGGCCCCTTCCAGTTGGCCCTCCACACCCAAGGGATTGATCACCTGCCCGCAGTCATGAGCGGTCACACAATTCTTGAGCGTTATTTTTCCTGTGTCAGGATCGACATCTGCCTCGATTGCCTGAACGCCAAAGCTGTATGCCGGAGAGATCATTCCTTTGCGGTGAGGCGTATAATGCCCTCTGGCGATAATAGGCTGTCCATCCTTTCCACGAATGGCTTCTTTGACGACATCATAAAAGGAAAGGCCTCTCTCCGGACGCGCGATGAGATGGATCCAGCCATCCTTTATATCCAGGTCATAGACGATATTAGGCGCCAGCTTCGCCGTGGCGAACTCGAGGATCTGCTGCTTGGCTTTGGAAGCCGCCATTTTGACCGCATTCCCTTGCATCAACGTTTCGCGGCTTCCCCATGCACCCAGGTCCACCGGGCAATTTTCCGTATCGCCCATATGAAGTCGGATGTCCTCGAATTTGACGCCCAGCTCCTCGGCACAGATCATGGCCATCGTGGTGTTGGATCCCTGGCCCATATCCTGAGATCCGACGAATAGGTCGACCTTCCCGTCGATGTTGATTTGAATAACGGCAGAAGAAAAGGCATAGGGAGTGTCGAACCAGTTGAATATCCCCCCTGACATGAAACCGTATGCGGCAACGCCGATCCCGCGATTGGGAGGAAGTTTTCCTCGCGATTTGATCCACCCGTCTATTTTGTCGAGGCATTGACCGAGGCCGCAACTCTGGATCGTTGCCTGCCCGGGAACCTCATAACCCGGATACATGGCATTCTTGCGCCGGATCTTTATCGGATCGATTCCCAATTCATCCGCGATGAGGTCGATCTGAGTTTCTGCGCAGAAGGTGGCCTGAGGGGCCCCGAAGCCCCGCATTGCTGAAGTCGGCGCGGTATTGGTGTAAACCCTGTATCCGTCATACCGGTAACTGGGCCATACATAGGGGAAGGACTGGAAAAAGCCTGTGAGATAAAGAGCGGTCGCTCCCATGGCCGTGTAGGCGCCTCCTTCTGTGAACACGCGGGCCTCTTTGGCCAGGAACGCACCGTCTTTTTTGACCCCGCTCCGGACATAATAAAACATGGGGGTTCGCCGTTTGGTGGCTGAGAACTCTTCCTCACGGGTGAGCACGATCTTGACTGGTTGACAGAGCTTCATGGAAAGAAGCGAACTGCAGAACTGAGCAGAATCCAGCTCGAACTTACTCCCGAAACCTCCTCCTGTATACCGGGAGATCACCCTCACATCGTTTTCTCTCAAACCGAGGATCTCGGCCAACAAGACTTTGATGTAATAGTGAGATTGGGTCGAGGTATAAACGGTCAACTTCCCTTCCGGCGTGTAATCAGCCACGGCGCAATGGGTCTCCATGCACACATGAGCTTGGGAAGAACACCGGAACCAGTCTTCCCGGACATAATCCGCTTTTTTAAATCCCTCATCCACATCCCCCCATTCGATATGGCGGGTGACATTTATATTTCTTTCGGCATGCTCATGGATTTGCGGTGCCCCTTCTTTTATGGCTTCCAACGGTTCGAACGCACCGGGCAGGGGATTGTACTCCACCTCGATTAAATCCAGCGCTTCCTCGGCTGTATCCTCATCGACAGCGGCCACGGTTGCCACCGGTTCGCCTATGTAGCGAACCTTGTCCCTTGCCAGTATTTCTTCATCGCAGAGCTCCTTGAAGCGCCTCCAGATACCCTGCTTTCTTCCCAGCGTATCTTTTCCTGTCAGGACGGCCTTGACACCTTTCAAACGTTCCGCTTTGGATTTATCGATATGGAGAATTTCTGCATGCGGATAGGGACTTCGCAAGATTTTTCCGTGCAACATTCGGGGGAGGGTGATGTCGAAGGTGTATTCTGCCCGGCCCGTGATTTTGGCGATCCCGTCGATGTTGTGTACAGGCGTGTTGATGACGGAGTACGTGTGCTTTTTCATCGCCCCTCCTCCTTGTACTTGCCTTCAGCGACGGCTTTGATGGCCCGAAGGATGCTGTTGTAACCCGTGCAGCGGCAGATGTTACCCTGGATGCCTTCTTTTAGGTTCTTGGGGACCGGATCTTCCTGTAGGAACGCTGTGGCCGATATCAACATCCCGGATGTGCAAAATCCGCATTGAAAAGCGCCGTGGTCGAGAAAAGACTGTTGAAGAGGCGTGAGTTCCGCACCGTCTGCCAGTCCTTCGATCGTGGTTATCCTGGCGCCATCTGCTTGGATCGCCAAAACCGAACAGGATTTGACCGCAGCCCCGTCCAGTAGAACCGTGCATGCCCCGCAAGATCCTGTGCTGCACCCTCTTTTCGTCCCTGTCAAGCCCAACTCGTCTCGCAAGATTTCCACCAGGAGTTTCTTCGGATTGATGTGCAGTTCGTGGTATTCCTCGTTGACTGTCAACTGCAATAGCTTCTTTTTCATGTGCGTTTTCCTCCAGCCTTGTCTGAAGTTTTTGCTTGTTCCCAGGCCTTCCTTGTCATTTTTATTGTCAAAGTTTTGACAAGCTCTCGCCGGTAAGTTTCGGTGGCGTGGATGTCGCTGACAGGATCGCTTTCTTCTGACGCCTTTTTACCGACACTTTCCAGCAGCTTTGTATCGATTTTTTTCTCTATCAACATCCCTTCGGCTTCCTTTGCACGGAGGGGGGTAGCCGCCGCTGCGCCGAGTACGATCCTGGCGTCTTTGCATCCAGCTCCGTCCTCAGCTATGGTAATCGATGCGGCGACCGAAACAATTCCCTGGTGGTTTTTGATAATGTTGAATTTCTCGTAGGCCACTGCTGTTTTTTTTGGGAGAATCGGCACCTGGATTTCGGTCAGGAGTTCCCCCTCTTCGAGTGCGGTCTCGAAGATATCGATGAAAAAATCCTCGAGCGGTAGGATGCGTTCTCTTTCCAGGTTGGCCATTTTCACCGTTGCGTTCGCAGCGATAAGAATAGGAGCCGGATCGCTTGAAGGGTCTCCATGAGCCAGGTTGCCTCCGATTGTGCCCCAGTTTCGTGTTTGAACAGAGGCCAGATTCTCTTCCATCTCCGCCAGAACAGGGTAATATTTTTTGATCAATGGGGATTTTTCAATTTCTCTGTGGGTGGTCGTAGCACCGATCTTTAAACCATTTTTTGGATCATAATCGATGTAGCTCATTTCTTTGACACTTTTGATGTCTATGAGATTCTCTGGAGCCACCAAACCCTGGCGCATGAGGATGAGAAGAGATTGCCCTCCGCATATGATTTTGTATTCATCCTTGAATTTATCAAGCAGATCGAGAGTTTCCTTTAATGTCGTGGCCCGGTGATAGTTGAAGTTATGGATCATTTCTTTTTCCTTTGAATATAATCGTTAAAAGCGAGCCACTTGGGATTCTGTGGCAAAGACAAAGGAATTTCGAATTTAGGTTGAGACTCTGTCTGCCATGCACGAGGCTTGTGTTTTTTCCCAAAATCTCCCAAGTGTCCTCGATACTTGTCGTGAAAACATAGGTAATAATGTCTCCCGCGATACGTTGGACACTCTCGGCACGGTTCATTTGAAAATGGACATAGCATTTTTGTTTTCGCCATATGTTATCCTCCCTAGTGATGAACATGGATTGAGACGTATATCACCTGAATGACTGAAATCATTGCTAACCTGAACTATTCATAAAAAACGTCGGTGCTTTTTTACTTCAGCAATATCAGGAAGTTATCTTGACATTGCTGAAAAAACTTTTCAAGAAGAAATTTTAAATTTCCTTTTAGTTGCAGGGTGGGGATGGTTGGCCATCGGCGTTTTTTACTCTTCAGGCGAGCCGATCTAACTACATCAGCTTCGTTGTAACCCACTTGCGGTAGTTCACTACAACCTGTTTTTCCTATTCCTTTGACCTTTCCACATACGATTATGTGATGTCTTCACACGCATTTTTATGTGTTTGATGTGGGATTCATCTTGTGTTATAAAACTGCAGGTATCTGTTGTGAAAACGAGAGTAGCATCAAAAAGTAGCCTGATTATAATCCTCGGCCTGATTGTTTTTGGCTTTACTGCGTGCCAGAGGAGCCAGGTTGTCTATGATCTCGTGAATGAGCAGGAATTTGCTCAACAAAAAGGGGATGTGTTCTTCCATGATTACATGGAGGGCCGGGACGATGATTGGCTCGGATGGGGTTGGTCAAAGCTTAGGAAACAAGGCATCAGGCTTGCTGTCTATCCCAGCTCCAGACTTCGCTTCGTCGCCGAGGAAGTGGAATCCCCCCATCTTTTCTTTGTATGTAGATCTTTTTTGGGAGACGAAGTAGGGGCAAAAAGCATCCGCATTGAATTTAATAACAAAGTATTGACTACTGTGGAATTAAAAGGAGAAATCGACAGATCCCTGAATATCGCCATTCCAGAAGAAGAAATTAAGCGAGGAAATAACTGGATCGAACTCTTTTATACTACTGAGGATGAGGTAAACCAAACGGAACGCATATCTGAGGACGGGAAAAGGAAATTTTCCCTTACTGTTGATGACCTCATCCTTTCTTCCCATCCAAATTTCAAGTTTGTCCAGAAATACATCCAGTTCTACCGAAGATTAGCAAACAAAATGAAACCCGGGACATTCATCCAGAAGATGCCAAGTGCCATGGACTTTTATATCGACATTCCTGCACAGTCTTTTTTCAAGGCACGATGTACTTTTTATCCATCAATGCCGGGTGAGCCTATCGGAGATAAACATAACCTTGAAATTTCTGTCCAAAAACATGGGGAACAAGAACAGATTATTCATACCATTCCGATCAGCGGAGAGAAAAGCAGGATAAACCTTGATTTCCCACTTTCAGAGATAGGGATAACAAGATTGAGGTTAAAAGCTGGAGATGTAAAAGACTCAAGTGCTTTAAATGGCATTTTGATCTGGGACATGATGCACGTTGTCGGGAAGAGGAACAAGAAGAAAGCCGTTGCTTCATCAAATGTCCTCTCGGAATACAGGGAACTCTTTACCGATAAAAACATCGTATTCGTTATTTTTGACGCGGCCCGTGCTGACCACTTTTCCACCTACGGTTACTTCCGGCCCACCACACCCAATACAGACGTGTTTGCCCAAAATGGCACGGTTTTCACCAATGCCTACAGCGAAGCACTTTCCACACGCTGCAGCATCGGGACTCTTTTCACCGGATTCCCTCTCACTGTTACATCTTTAACGGAGATTACAAGCATCCTTCCCCGTAAACTGAAAACCTTAGCCCAGTTGTTCAAGTCCCGGGGATTTTTGACCACGGGTTATACTGGAATAGGGAACATTGCCAGGGTATTCCGGTTCCACAGGGGTTTTGATCAGTATTTTGAGCTCAACAAGGAAGAGGGATTTTATAAAAAGTCACCGCAGTATCTTCCCTATGTTTTGCCCTGGCTTGAGGCCAACAAAGAAAAGAAATTTTTCCTTTACATTCACTTCAAAGAGCCTCATGAGACCTACATACCTATGCCTCCTTTTCTAGGCATGTTTTCCAGCAGTTATAAAGAGACGGTTGACCTGACCCAATACCAAGAAATGGGCCAAGAGTTGACAGACCAGCAGGTGGAATACATCAGAGCCTGTTATGACGAAACCCTGGCCAGTGCGGACTCGGCCTTTGGTTCGATTTTGGACAAGCTGAACGACCTGGGTTTGAATGACAGCACCATTGTTATCTTAACTGCCGATCACGGAGATTTGCTTGGAGAGCACGGAAGGCAGTTCAGTCATGCTGGTTATTTCGGAGAAGGCGTGATGCAAATCCCTCTTATAATTCGTTTCCCGCATCAGGATGGATTGAAGATTCCGGGGAAGATTGAAGCATTAGTGAAACTTTCGGACCTGTTTGCCACTCTAGCCGATGGGTATCAGTTTGATGTCCCCTGGGATTTGATCGGAGGAAAGAGTCTCCTCCCAATTCTTTCTGGCTCCACGGAGGAAGTCAATCCCTTCATCGTTGTAGAGAGAAGAACCCGAACAGGATTTTGCATTAGGACAAAATCCTATAAGTTGATTTTCGGAGACGATGCACCTACGGAATTCTATAACCTCATAAAGGATCCTCAGGCAGAAAATAATATCTACCATCAGGAAGGTGTCATGGCAAATTATATGCTGACAATACTGAAAAAGTGGATTGCTGCGCAGGAGCTCATTAAGATGAGTATTTTTGGGAAGCATGCTCCGAAAAGCGAGATCAGATACGATCAGATCGATAAAGAGACAATCGAAGACTTGAAAGCGTTGGGATATATAAAATAGCCGAGGCTGTTCGTATCCGCATATCAACTATTCAATAATGGACAGGTCGTTCTTACCAAAATTAAGAAAATCCCGTAGACCTTAATGTGCCTTTTTTAAATAGTCACCTCTTCTGACGTGCCCACGTTCATTTCGGTGCTGCTTACTGCCCTGATTCTATAAGTGTAAGAGACATCTTCGTCAGGTAATGGATCATTGTATGTATATGAATTTCCCGTAAGTTCTGACTCATTGATTTCTGTAATTGTACTATAAGCTCCACCTTCCTCTTTGCGTTCTATACTGAACTTAGAGACTGCTATACATCCTGCATGAGTGACATCAAAAATTACTATTCCATACTCACGCCTAAATATCCAGGCCTTATCCATGATGCGGGAGACATTAAGATTTATTACCGTATTGTTAACTAGAACATTAACTTGGTCTTGTGCTGCAATCCATGAATCATCAGCATCATATGCATCTGCCTTTATCTTGTGACTGCCGTTGGCATAAAGGATTGTATCCAAGCTGCATAAAAAAGGAGAAGTCATTGACTCGCAAAGGAGTACATCGTCAATATAAAAGTCAACATAATCTGTATTGGCAGTCGCTTCAATAGATATGGTCCCACAAACACTCTCACCTGCATCAGGTGATGTAATGATCACAGATGCTGAAAATAATTCAAAGGCACCGATATCAGAACGTGCCCCACCTACTCCGTCGCCATCTTTTGGTCTTAATACTCCTCTCTGGTCAGTTTCTTCAAAATCAGAAGGATGGCCTGCATCAACGGCAGGGCTTGCAGGAAGCAGTCTGTGGGTCATTGTGGGACCACCGTTGTCTGCCAGAGCTCCAAGGAGAGGATTAGAACCATAAATATTCCCGGTTTCGTTTCCTGTTATTGTGCATCCTGTTGTTGTTCTGATTAAATTATATCCCTGTGAGGTTATTGTTCCATGGCAATCATCAGGATTTATAACTTCAGGCCAACCCTTGCGTACAGAATTATCTGCAATAATCGTATTCTTTATCCTGACTATAGAATGAGATTCCCATGGATCATTGTAAATTCCTCCGCCGCCGAACACATCATACGTAACGTTGCTTAGATTTTTGTTCACGGTACAATTTGAAAGGGATGTAACTCCAGAGTTATAAATACCACCTCCTACTCCCACTGAATCTTCTTTGATTCTATTATTACATATTGTGCAGTTTCGAAGTGTAACGTGTCCATAATTATTACAGAGGCCTCCTCCATATCCCCCTCCATCTTCGTCAGGGGTAAGACCAGTAACATTTCCTACGATAAGACTTTTTGAAATTTCAGAAGAACCAGAACCTGAATTGAAGACGCCTCCTCCACTTCCACCATACCAAAAATAGTCACCATCACCACAAGAATTTTCTCTTATAGTTGAATCGATAACAGTCAATTCTCCGCTATTACTTATTCCACCTCCATCACCACCATTTCCCATCTCTCCATTTCCCACCCCAACCCCTCCATATTTTCCTGTAGCGTTTTCACTGATTTCACAATATTGTAAGGTAAGACTTGAATTATTGCAGTTAAATATTCCACCTCCATCACCACCATTTCCGCCGTAGTAGTAGTCGCGACCTCCACGTCCGGTCCTGTTATTGCTGATACTTGAGTTTATTATAAATACAGTTCCCTGTTTGTTATAGATGCCTCCCCCATATCCACCGCTTGGGCCTAAACCAAATTTATATGTCTGTCCTCCTATGCCTGTTTCGTTATTTGTAATTGTGCAGTTTTCGATGTTTAATGTCGCAAAGCGGTTTAATATTCCCCCACCACTGCCGCCTACAGTAAGGGAGGGAGGAGAACCTCCATCTGGAGTTTTTCCATTCTGGATGGTAAGATCTAATAGTGAAACATCCATGTTCCCCTCAATATGGAATACACGGTCTAATTGATTGCCGTCAATAACGGATAAATTCCATCCTGCACCCTGGATCACCATGCTTGATTCAATGTCAAGGTCACCGCTTAAACATTCATCCTCTTGTGTCCCTTCGATGGTCAGAGTAAAAATGCCTCCGGGTAAAACAATTGTGTCCATACCCGCCAGGGCATTAGCCTCCATGATCGCAGCCCGAAGGGAACAGTATCCACTAGCATCAGCTGCAATCCCATCTCCCGGATTCGCATCAACTGTATCATCAGTTGTGTTCACTGTGAATGTGGCTGCTTGTGCAACATTTCCTCTAATTAATATAAATCCCAATAAAAAAAGTAGCATTGCCTTCTTTTTCATTTCTTTCCCCCAATATTTATTGTCATATTGATCTTATCCTAAAATCTTGCCTCCAAACCGATACCAGCCTTAAAGCCCCCCAGCTTGATCTTCACAGCTTCAACCGTATCTGATGCACTTAAGTATCCGGCAGAAATCTTTATAAAGAAATCCGACCAGAGTCTGTATAGAATCCCAGTCTCAATCCTAAATCCGATGGAGTTATCAGTCACCTTCTCACCGAAG
>RCNB010003192.1_pt1 | contig 19461 bp, 20 predicted proteins | sample 2041321 | NCBI WGS metagenome assembly RCNB01 (sample SAMN09708232, study PRJNA481090) | Marine sediment metagenome, whole genome shotgun sequencing project. | reverse complement strand
ATAGGGACCGATGAGTTCAACCCAACTAGTCCACCTTGTCTTAATTGAAGTGACAAAAATAATTAAACATATCTTGATGAGCTTCTCATAATCCTTAACCTCATAAGATTCAACAACCTTCCCGATCAGAACCTTGCGCATCTGTTCTCCTAGAATTTTTGCTTCAGGTAATTCAATGGACATAGTAATCCTTTCGACAATTCCTAATTTCACTCTTTTGATTACTTTCAGGAATAATTCACTTCACTTATGATAAATAAAACATAGAGACCAAGAATCTGTGTGAAATAGTTGACAAAAATAACGGTATCTTTCTCAAAGGAAATATACAGTGAATCAATTAATGGACGACTTCTTATCATGTTATCCAAGGATCCTGAAAACGAGCCAAGATTCCAAATATCCCCATTTCCCAACACCCAACAGATATTCGGGATTGATGTAGACAACCTCAAACCAGAAGAAATTGTTGAGATCCCAAATGATTCCTTCGGATTTCCCGTTAATAGCCTTAACAAGATACCCACAGGGTTATACACCATTCAAGCGCTTATCCACAAATACGAGACTTTCTGCCGCGCAGACGGTACCACTGTCAAACTACCAATGGACAGAGGAGAAGGTCAAAAGTGGAACAAAGCCCCTGGAAATCTCTATAGTATACCAAAGCAGATGAATTTTAACTCAAACAGTAATGACAACATCAACATAGTAATAGATCAGGTTATCGAATCCATAGAGGATCCAGAGAACACAATATACATCAGATACGAAAAAATAGAGAGCAAATTACTTACAAATTTCTGGGGAAGACCCATGTATCTAGGCGCTGTCATTCTCCTCCCTGAAGGATTTGATGAACACCCTGAAACCAAATATCCCCTGGTCATCTGGCATGGCCACTTTAACAGGACCCATTATGCAAACTTTAGAGAAACGCCTCCTGATCCCAACATTGAACCAGAGCCTTCAAAGAGGAAAAGTTGGAAGACCACCAAAGATCCCTATGGACCGGATGTACCACGAGACCCAGAATACATTGAAGCCCCCAACATAATATCACAACGCAACGGATACAAACTCTACAAGGACTGGCAGAGTCCTGGATTCCCACGAATGATAATTGCTTGTATTCAACATGTAACTCCATACTATGACGATAGCTACGCTGTAAACAGTGCAAACCAAGGCCCATACGGTGATGCCATAAACCATGAACTCATTCCCTACATTGAGGAAAAATACAGGGCAATAGGAGAAGGATGGGCGAGGACAACAATGGGAGGTAGCACAGGAGGCTGGGAGGCTCTCGCAACCCAGATATTCTATCCTGAAATGTATAATGGATGTTGGGCTTGGTGTCCTGATAGTATCGACTTCAGGGACTTTAGCCTTGTTAACATCTACGACGATTCTAACGCTTATTATGTTAAAGGTCCATGGAATAGAGTTGCACGACCCGGTTTCAGGAGTACCGTTGGAGAAATATTGTACACTATAAAAGACGAAAACCACCTTGAACATGTTAAAGGAACACAGGGACGCTCAGGAGGCCAATGGGATATCTGGTTCGCTACTTTTGGTCCAGTTAACAATGAAGGATATGTCAAATTTCCGTGGAATAAAATCACTGGAAAGATAGACCCAGAAGTAACATCATACTGGAAGGAAAACTATGATCTAAGACACATCCTCCAACGGGACTGGAAAATCCTAGGACCCAATATAAAAGGTAAAATACATATTTTCTGCGGAGACATGGATGGTTACTACCTAAATAATGCTGTATATCTCATGGAAGAATTCCTTGAAAGTACTCGCAATCCCTACTATTCAGGACGAGTTGAATATGGCTGGAGACGAGGTCACTGCTGGTACGGAGATACTACTAGGAGCTCAACCGAGGACCGTGCTAACATGGTTCAACGACACATCAAAGAGATGGCTGAGCACATAAGAAAAACCGCTCCGGAAAACGCAGATATTACAAGCTGGAGATATTAATCTTCAAACACGCGCACGGAAATAATGACAGAGATACTGATACCCGATAAATTATTCTCCTTTTTCTATGAAATCTATTATTAATCCCAGTTCCAATACATATCTTGATTTTCCATGGGAAACCAAGTTGACTTACTAAAGGATTATACTGAGAACGTATTCAGCAGGATTGACCGAACTCTAAATGGTGTGGAGGAAAAACACATGATGTGGAAGCCAACAGAAGCTTCAAACAACGGTGATTGGCTCCTTAATCACATGTGCCGGATCGCAAATGTATCCCTCCCAAGAATATTAACTGGAAACCAGGAGTATACCCCAGCTGGATGGTCCGAGACTTATCGCGAGGACAGCCACAGTTTGGAAGACTACAAGAAAGATCTATCTGCAGCCAAGACTGCTATTATATCTGCTTTGGACAGTGTAACTGATTCCATGCTGGAAGAGGAAATCCCCCTCTGGCGTGGACGAATGTTTAAACGCAAAGCAGCCCTCTTTAACTACTTCGGAGAACTCGTCCACCATAACGGACAGATAGCATACCTAAAAGGTACGATGACGCGTCTCGCAGAGAAAGATCCAGATCTTTTAAAATAACCCCCTTTTTAAAAAATATTATCCAAATTTAATCAAATCTATCTTTTTTAGTTCAATATTAAACAGTTTAAAAGAGATTTGCCACTCACTTTATGTAGGTTAATCTTGCGGAATCAAAACTACATATGGTATTTGTTAACGTGTACAATGCACGAGTATGACTAGTATCTTTTCCTGATAACCGTAAAACCACAGTTTGGGCATTCACAAACCTCGTCATGCCCATCAATGAAGGAGTTCATTGGTTCTCCACATTCCTGGCAGATCCAAATTCCTTTCCGAGTCTCAGGATATTTATCAGACATTACATATCTCTGTAATGTTCCCTCTTATATGACCTGTTTAGTTCTTGCATCTAATTTTAAATCATTGAGAGATCAATAGTTACCTGTAATGATCGGCATGGATCTAACTGAGTGGAATAAATTCATCATCTCCCTCAAGTACAGGTCTATACAATCCATCTTTTTAGAATTGGAATCAAGATTTTCAAGGTTAGATGACAGGATCACCCGCCTTGAAGAGGAGCTATATCATCATAGACAGTTGCTAGAGTATCTACAAAGGAAACCTGTTCAGACTCCAATATGGGATGAGATCAAAAATTATCTTGAATATAACAAAACCCTAACCCTCCTGAACCCTCGAAAGGAGTATCCTTTCAAGATACTGGATATAACAGATAAAACTGTGACAGTAGACAAGTTGGGAGCTATAAGATTGACAAGTGAAATGTTCACAAGATTATACGAGTATCTTAAACAACGGGGAAGCTGGGTTAAAATTGGAGCCACCATCCAAAACACAAAGCCTGAGACTGTTGAAGCCTTCTTGAAAAACAACTTTCACGGAGGTAACATGAATGGTGCAATGACTGCTTCATGGGTTTCTGCAATCCTCGTAAAGTCAGGCGTAGGTGTTGAATTCAATGATAAAGCTATTGGCCAAGCGATACGATATAAAAGTTAAAACAGAACATTTTCACTCTTCTCCCTCCCCCAATATGATGGCTTCGGTTTATATTTCTCCATATTAAGGAAATTTCTGATAGAGATGAGTAGCACTCTCTTAGATTGGGTTAAGAAAAATAGGCCCAAAGACTTGAAGACTGAACGACAGTATTCCTATACTATTCATTTCAATAAGAAAACCCAAAAAAATGGTCAATAGGACCATTCAAGCTAAAAAGAGTATAACCTATTCTTTTATGATATTATGACAGATTATGATGTTTTAATCAAAAATGGATCCATCGTAGATGGTTCAGGTAAGAAAGCCTACAACGGCTCTGTAGGTATAACAGGTGAAAGAGTAACTACAATTGGAGATGTCTCAGGAGATGCGGAGAAGATTATCGATGCATCAGGTCACTTTATAGTCCCCGGCTTCATCGACAGCCATAGTCACGCAGAAACTGGCTTATTATACTACCCCCAATGTGAAAGCTTCGTTTTTCAGGGAGTAACAACATTCATAGGTGGTCAATGTGGAGGTAGCCCTGCACCCATTGGTGATGAGATATCATTTCCAGGAGCAGCACGAGAACACCTCGACAAGTTAATAAAGTACAAATTTTATCCCGAAAAATCCACTTTTCCACGGGAAACAGTTAACGAGATCATGTCGCAGGAATACGGTTGGACTGTTGATTGGTACACAATGGAAGAGTTCCTAAAATTTGTGGAGGATCGGAGCTTCTCAGCGAACTATGCGCCCCTCTTAGGCCATAACACTGTAAGAAGATATGTGATGGGTCAGGATTTTCAGCGTCACACAACTCGGAAGGAGATCGACGAAATGTCAGAACTGATCCATAAAGGTATGAAAGACCTCTGCATCGGTATGTCCATTGGTCTCGACTACGATCCCAGTGTTTTTGCTGCAAAAGAAGAAATTGTGGAACATGTCAGCATCCTAAATGAGTATGGTGGAGTATTCTGTCCCCACTCCCGCAGGACAGGGCGTAGGAGAGGTATATCAGCAGGTCACAGGCAGCACGATAAGATAGATGGTATCCTTGAGATACTTGATATCATCAGAAAATCAAAAGTTAGGACCAATATAGCCCACCTCTTCACAGGATGGTACATCAACCCACAGGGTGGTCCCGAGATGTTGGAAGTCACCAACAGGAAGGCTACATTAACATATATTGATGCAGCATTGGAGGAAGGACTTGATTTTAGTTTTGATGTAATCCCCCCGGTGATGCCAACAAAATTCACATCTAGCTCCTATCTATGCTCACTGCTGGTACCCTGGGTACGTGAACTTGGATCTCGTGAAGCATTAGCTAAATGGCTGAAGGTGAAGGACTTCAGAGAGGAGATCAAAGACGCTATTCGTCGCGGTAAACATTTCATTCGGATCGCATATAACCCAAATACAAACCCCCGATGGGCTGAAAATATAACAGTGCTTCAACACAAGGAATCAGGGGTGGATAACAAGAGTCTACAGAAGATCGCGGAGATGAGGGAAACAGATCCCTTTGACGTATGGCTTGATCTTATCTCCGAGGATCCAGATTCCAAGTGTGCAGTAGGAGCAGGAGATAACCCATATGCAAGTTATCACCCAATATTCTATCAACATCCCATAAGTTCAGTTGGTCTTGATACTGGTGTAGACGACTATAAACACATAGGTATTTCTCAGACGTGGAGTCCACCGGGTATGAGCAGCTATTCAGCTTTCGTTGGCTTCTTCGACAAGTTCGTAAACAAGATGAAAGCCCTGACACTGGAGGAGGCAGTCTACAAGACCTCTACCCAAGCAGCAAAACGCCACAATCTCATAGACCGAGGAACAATAACACCAGGAAGTTATGCCGATGTAGTGGTAATGGACTTACCAAACATGAAAGTATTAGGCACACCGTTAAACCCAAGGATTAAACCTCAAGGCATTGAGTACGTTATAATAAATGGAAAGGTAGTAGCTGAGAAAGGCAGCCATACCGGTGCTAAATCTGGAAAAGTGCTGAGAAGAGAGTAACCATAAACTCACCCTTTTTATTTTATCCTTCTCATACAGTCACAGTTGTCCAATTATAGGTGACATTTTTGAGTAATACCTATTCGAACAGACTCATCCATGAGAAGAGTCCCTACCTCCTACAACATGCCCACAACCCCGTGAATTGGTATCCATGGGGCGAAGAGGCATTCAAGAAGGCATTCGAGGAGGATAAACCTATTTTCCTCTCTATAGGCTACTCTACATGTCACTGGTGTCACGTAATGGAACGTGAATCCTTTGAGGACGAAGGAGTGGCAGAAGTTCTAAACAAAAATTATGTGTCTATCAAGGTAGATCGGGAGGAACGTCCAGATATCGACTCAACTTACATGAGGGTCTGTCAGATGATGACTGGAGGTGGAGGATGGCCTCTCACAATCATCATGACCCCAGAGAGGAAACCCTTCTACGCAGCTACATATCTTCCGAAACATACTATGTATGGCAGGATGGGTATAATTGAGATACTTGAGCGGTTAAACACAATATGGCAAACAGATCAGGAACAAGTGAAAAGAACCACCGGAAGCGTATTCTCCAACCTATCTACCGTAGAAAGTAGGCTCCCATCAGACCTCGACGAAAGCACTCTCAACTGGGCTTACCAGCAGCTGAAAAACGCGTATGACCCAAGACACGGGGGATTCCGCACAGCCCCAAAGTTTCCGTCCCCCCACAACCTTCTGTTTCTTCTTCGACACTGGCATCACACCGGAAATAAGGATGCACTAAGCATGGTGGAGAAAACCCTCCAATCAATGAGAAATGGGGGCATCTACGACCAAGTGGGCTACGGTTTTCACAGGTACTCCACCGATGAACACTGGCTTGTACCCCACTTCGAGAAGATGCTCTACGACCAAGCCCTCATTATAATGGCTTACACTGAAGCCTATCAGGCAACTGAAAAGAAGGAATACGCTGATGTTGTAGACGAGATTTTCAGCTACATACAAAGGGATATGACATCACCTGATGGCGCATTCTACTCCGCTGAAGACGCGGATAGTGAAGGAGAAGAGGGCAAATTCTACCTCTGGTCCATTGAAAACATAAATGAGGTGCTTACAAAAGAAGAAGCATCCCTCTACAACACAGCATACAATCTAAATGAGGGAGGCAACTACCGCGATGAAGCAACACGAGAATACACTGGAAGGAATATTCCCCACATAAAGAAGACCCATAAACAATTAGCCAACGAACTAGGAATCCCTCATGAAGAGCTAAATGAGAAATTGGAAGCATCCCGGGTTAAACTCTTCAAAACCCGTGAGAAGCGTGTAAGACCTTACAGGGATGATAAGATTTTGACCTCATGGAATGCGTTAATGATAGCAGCCCTTGCGAAGGCATCCAAAGTATATGGATCAAAGTATCTGGATGTAGCAATAAGGGCAATGAGCTTCATATCTGATAAAATGATGACTGAGGATGGCTTCTTGTTAAGGAGGTACCGGGATGGAGAAGCTGCAATATGTGGATTCCTTGACGATTATGCCTACCAAATATGGGCGTTATTAGAGCTGTACGAGGCAACATACGATATAAAATATATTAAAAAAGCCATATCATTGCAGACTATTCAGGATGAAGGTTTCTGGGATGAAAAGGATGGGGGCTACTATCTGTCAGGTGAAGGCTCCGAAGAGATACTTGTCAATAGTAAAGACGCTTATGATGGTGCCATCCCCTCCGGTAACAGTGTGTCTATGATGAACCTGCTCCGACTTAGCAGAATGACTGGGAATACAGATTACGAGGAGAGGTTAAACATACTTGCAGAGCACTTCAGTGAACAACTAAGCATAGCACCCTCCTCCTATACCTACTTCGTCTCAGCAATGAGCCACCAAATTTGGCCCAGTCATGAACTCGTAATGGTTGGGAATCCAGAATCTGAGGACATGAAGGTGCTCATATCTGCACTCAGAAGTAAGTACCATCCCAACGTTGTATCAATACTGAAATCCTCTGAGGAAATCTCAGAACTCGCAGAATATACAAAATACCATATTGCATTGAATGGAAAGGCTACAGCTTATGTGTGTCATAATTATCAATGTAATCTACCGACAACAGAACCAAATGAAATGCAGGATCTACTGGATACCAATAATTGACTTGTATCGATCATTCAATATTATTGAATCAGGGTCGAAAGAAATCACTATTTTTGAATATTTGGCCTCAGTCTAACTCTGATCGGTCATAATTCCCATAAATGCCTTCACATCATCGGCCGTAACGTATCAGGACTGTACTGGATAAATAGGTTCCGAAATAGTAGATCAGTAATTTATTTAAACATGGAATGGCCTAGTAGTTGTGCGTGGGTGACTTAAATGAAAGGTGAATATTTCCTCCATCCATAAGGATGATTTCTACCCCCCTCCAGAACTTAAGAATGCAATTTCTGCAACAGAAAACCTGAGATCAATGTTTATTATGAATCTGGAGGCCAAAAAGGATACGACGCTCTACATGAACGTCATGGAAAACCTAAACGACCTATATGAGAACCTCATAAACCACTACAAGGAATCCTATGCTAAGGAGCAGGCTCTCATAGCAGCAGCGTCAACCAGCTACACAGAAAAGCAACGTACACTCATAAAATGGCTTTCCCGCTGGTACGACGAGGAAACCATATACACAGTGCTTATTGAGCGGTTATCGAAGAAAATGGATATCCCCAAATCTACTGTAAGATGGAATCTGCGTGGACTCAGGGAGGCTGGGCTCATATTGGCGGGTGACCGGAACAACAAAGGCATTAACGTGGAGTTAACCTCAATGGGAAGGCTCATGGCTGAGTACCTTCACTCCATTGAAAACACGTAACACATTTAAACCGTGTAGACATCGATAGGAGAGAAGCACAATGTCTGTAGACGCATACATAATGCTAAACGTTAAAACAGGTTCAGAGGACGAGATCTGCTTAGAACTCGTAAAATATGAGGAGGTTCAGGGGGCATCGACCGTATATGGTCAATACGATGCGATTATCAAGGTCAGCGTCGAGGATATGAAGCAACTTGACAACTTCATAATGACAAAACTTAGAGGTATCTCCAATATACTGCTAACAGCAACAATGCTAATCTCAAAACAATACTAACGAAATAGCACAATATTTATTTACACAATCACAATCAATATGCTGTCACCGGACAAAGTTGCCCTGGTAGTATAGTCCGGCCCAGTATACTCGGCTGTCACCCGAGTGATCCCGGGTTCGAATCCCGGCCAGGGCGCCATTCTCTTTTATAATCTTCTATTATATTTCTATCAAAGTCAAATCTAAAAATTGTGTTATTATCACTAAAATAAAAATTTTAGATATGTAATATCGAGAAAATATTAGGCATGGTTTAAATAGATAAAACGGGTTTAGTTCTCGAATCATCGTCTGAGAGGATAAGGAGAACTGGAATTTGTTTATGCCCAGAGCTTATGACCGTGCTATTACTATATTTTCCCCAGAGGGACGCCTATACCAAGTTGAATATGCTTTAGAGCTGGTTAAGAGGGGTGCCCCAATTGTAGGTATATCCTCCCCAGAAGGCGTCGTTATTGTAGCGAATGAGACACCAGAAAGCCGCCTGGAGGATCCAAGATATTTCAGAAAAATATTCGAAATTGATGAGCATATAGGAGCCGCGATATCAGGCTTAAGTTCTGATGCAAGAGTTCTGATTAATCAGGCCCGAGTCTACTGCCAGAGCAATAGACTACTTTATGATGAGCCTGTGGATCTTGAAAACTTGACAAAACGTATCGGAGATCAAAATCAAAGATATACCCAGAACGCCGGAGTAAGACCATTCGGAGTCACAATGATACTAGCCGGTGTAGATTCGACAGGTAACCGCGTATTCACAGCGGATCCAAGCGGATCATATAGGGGCTATCATGCAACGGCAGTTGGCAGGAAGAGTGATGAAGCCAACAAAATGCTTGAAGAACAATACAGGAAAGACATGAATCTGGACGAGGCGATAGCCCTTGCAGTAGACACCGTTAAGATGGCGTCAGAAGGCCAACTAACAAGCAAAACCTGTAAAGTTGCTTATATTAAAGCAGATGACAAAGCCTTCAAGAGAATCTCCGAATCAGATGTGGAGAAATATCTCGCCTAGAAGGCACCAAATATGATAACCAAATATGATAAGGAAGGAGAAGCAGACGTACCGTGACAAGTACACGCTGGTTAAATACTCCCAAGGTGGAGAAAAATTTGAGATTCTCGTAGACCCAGATAAAGGTCTAGCCTACAAGAAGGGTGAACCAGCAGACATCACAAACGTATTGCTCATAGACACAATATTCACAGACTCAGGGAAAGGCGAAAAAGCCTCAGCCACAAAACTTGAAGAAATATTCGGTACAAGCGACCCCTACAAAATAGCAGCAATAATGTTTGAGAAGGGAACATTCCAGTTGAGTGCTGTACAACGTAAAGAGATACTTGACCAGAAGACAAAACAGATCATCAGCATCATTTCAAGGACCTATGTCGATCCAAGAACCAAGCTACCCCATCCTCCACTCAGAGTGGAGAATGCTTTAAACCAAACACGAATCGTAATTGACCCCTTCATTGACGCAAAGTCCCAAATTAAGACCATTGTAGACGCGATGAGACCAATCCTACCAATGAGCGTCGAGAACGTTGAAATAGCAATCAAGATACCAGCAGAATACTCCTCAAAAAGTTATGGAATAGTCAAAGACCTAGCTGAGATAAAACGAGATGAATGGACAACTGATGGCTCATGGGTTGCCATGGTGTCAATCTCCGCAGCAATGAAAGGAGAGCTCCTAGATCGCCTTGGTAAAGCAACACAAGGAAACCTCCAGACGAAGATAGTAAGCTAAAGAAGGCAAACAAAATGACAGCGCAATTTGAAAGCAGAGATTTCGTAGTGCCCGGAGACGTGCTCTACGAGGGAAAGGTCAGAACAGGCGAAAACACATTCAGAGACGCTGATAGAGTAGTAGCAAATAGGATCGGTTTAGTAAATTATAACCGTGATATGGTTACCGTTATTGCACTTGAAGCCGGATTCCAACCTTTAACAGGAGATCTAGTTATCGGCGATGTATTAGACATTGAACTGGCAAAGTGGATTATTAACATAAATTCAAGAGATAATGCAGTACTAAACGTCCCAGATGCTATTGATGCTCCATTCCACAGTACTTTTGATATGACTAGAGTCTTGAAAATAGGAGACACAATAATAGCGAAAATTGTAGATATGGACCGTAGAAGAACCCCAATCCTCTCCATACTTGGAAGAGGATTAGGAAGGGTAAGAAGTGGCTTCACTATGAAGATTACTCCTTCAAAGATACCGAGACTTATCGGTAAGAAGGGCTCCATGGTTAACATGATTCTCCGCGCATCAGGGTGCAATATAGTCATCGGTCAGAATGGAAGAATCCTCATAGACGGTAGAACACGCGAGCAAGAAGAACTCGCAGTAAGCGTCATCCAGAAAGTCGAAAGGGAGGCGCATATATCAGGATTAACAAGCCGGGTACAAGCGTACCTGAAAGATATTAAGGAGAAAAAAATAAATGAGTAAGAGAAAATCCAGAAAAAAAACAGCACGCTATGATGGGAGAAAACCTGACGAGATCAGGCCACTCAAAATAGTGAGTGGAGTACTCCCAAATGCAGATGGCTCAGCCTATATAGAGATGGGTCGTAACAAAATAATAGTAGGCGTATTCGGACCCAGAGAGATGCATCCAAAACGCCTATCTCAACCAGATAGAGCCGTACTCAGATGCAGATACCATATGGCTCCATTCTCAGTGGACCCGCGCAGATCCCCTGCACCATCACGCCGTGACACAGAAATCGGAATGGTGATGAGATTCGCCCTTGAACCTGCAATATTCCTAGAACGCTACCCCAGAGCAGCTATAGACGTATACGCAGAAATACTTGAAGCTGATGGAGGTACCAGAACTGCCTGTATCAATGCTGCGACAGTAGCACTCGTAGACGCAGGAATCCCAATGCGAGACCTAGTCTCATCATGTGCCGCAGGAAAGATGGATGGCAAAATAATCTTAGATCTAGGGGATTATGAGGATAAAGAAGGAGACGCAGACGTACCTGTAGCATACATGCCTAAACTCGAGCAAATTACCCTTCTACAGATGGATGGAATGCTCAAAATAGATGACTTTGAGTCCTCTGTCCAACTGGCAATAGAGGGATGCAAACAGATTGCAGAGGTACAGCGTGAAGCATTGAAGGCAAAATACGGAATGTCTGAAGGAGATAAATCTGAAGAAAAGGCAAAGGAGGACGCATAATGTCCAAAGGAATAGTATCACGACTGAAAAAGAAAAAGATCAATGAAGTAGTTGCCTCTGGTAAAAGAATGGACGGAAGAGGACTAAACGATTACAGGGAAATTAAAATAATTTCAAGTCCCCTTGAAAAAGCAGAAGGATCAGCAGAAGTTTACCTTGGTAAAAGTCGTGTTCTTGCAGGTGTAAAAGTTGGACTCGGAACACCTTTCGAAGATACTCCTAACAAGGGAGTCCTAATGGTAAACGCAGAATACACCCCCATAGCACACCCCACATTCGAACCTGGCCCTCCAAGGGAGAACGCCATAGAACTAGCAAGAGTAGTTGACAGGGGACTCCGATCAGCAGAGATCCTAGATCTAAAAAAATTATGCCTCGTTGCCGGAAAGACCGTTTATATGATCTTTATAGATCTCTTCGTTTTCAACTATGATGGAAATCTAATCGACTGTGCAGGCTTAGCAGCGATAGCTGCATTGAAAGCAGCGAAACTACCAGTCTACACCGTAAAAAATGGTGTAGTAAAAAAGACTACAAAAACCAAGGCAATCAAACTAGTGCGTGAACCCCTGCCAATAACTATCGCAAAGATTGGAAACCACATGCTTGTCGACCCATCTGCAGATGAAGAGGATGTCCTAGATGGAAGACTAACCATTACACTGGACGAGAAAAACATAGTCTGTACCGTACAGAAAGCAGGATCTGCTGGCTTTACATTCGAGGAACTTCAGAAAGCCATAAATATAGCTAAGGAGAAAGCAGGCGAGAACAGAGCCAAGCTCTAAATGGAGACTTAGTAATGCCAAAGAAAAAGACAACATTCGGCTTAAGACTCAGGAGCCGGGGCGGCCTCTCAGTGAAGAAGCAGTGGACCCGGATAACCCTTGAGAAGAGAAAGAAGCACAAATGCCCAAGCTGTACTAGTAAAACTGTCCGTCGCGGTAGTGTAGGCATATGGTTCTGCACTAAATGTGGATACAGATTTGCTGGCGGAGCATACACCCCCATAACAAAGACCGGTCAGGCCTCCAAGCGCATCCGCGCATAATCCTTTTTATTAACCTCTTTTTAATTCAACAAGAAGTATGTCCATTAGTAACCAACTATATACTGCAAACGCAGAAATTATCATACACTCAGATAATAATTTAGCTCAGATAATAAAGGACTCCCTCAGACCTGAGGTAGAAGACCCAGTATCCCAGAGGTCAACTGTAGCGGTCTATGCTGAGACGGAATGTTTGAAGATATCTATATGTGCTACTGACCTCGCTGCACTACGAGCTGCTTTGAATAGCTATCTACGCTGGGTGAAGGCCATTCAAGACGTTGTGGTGAGTGTATCCTAATTTTTCGATAAGATTATAGATGGGTTCTTACAGGTAGATTGAAGAGAGCTATGTCTACGCAATTACCGCCTAATATTCAGGAGAAGCTCAATAGGCTTCAGCAGCTGCAAAATACAATGCAGCAGTTAACCCTTCAAAAGCAGAGACTTGAAGTTGAGTTAAGTGAATCTGAAAAGGCATTGAAAACCCTTGAAGATGTAACAGAGGGTTTCAAAGTTTACAGGTCTTCTGGTGCAATTCTCGTTGAGAAGAAGAAGGATGATGTAATAAAGGAACTAACAGATCGTCGGGAATACCTTGATATGAGATCAAAGGTCCTTGAGAAACAAGAGAAAAACGCCCGGGAGAGGTTGACTAGCTTGCAGGAGAGTCTGCAGAAGGATATCAACACCTCCAAGTAGCAAATTTATTTACCTTTTAAGTGAGTCGAAGAAGCCTTTCTTCTTCTGCTGTTGCTGTGGCTGAACTTGCTGCTGGCGATTCTGTTGCTGTATCTGTTGTTGCATTTCAATGCTTTTCTTGAGCGGTGAGGTGTCAACACCCAGCTTGTGCATCTTGCTTAGTACGTCGATTGTTATTGCGGAAGCACTATAATCAATGTTTGTGACGATAACTGTGGGAGTAATAATCGTTGTATTTGGAATCTTCTCTTGTAGGCATCTGTCTAGCATAACTGCGTTTAATCCTGAGACACCTCCCTCACTTATGGGTTTAATACCGTACTTGAATAGATCATCTCTCCTCGGGAAACTAAAGCCGAATACTGAATTATCCTGCGGGGGTGCCAGGAAGGGCATGGCCTCTACAAAAGTAAATCCTGCTGGATTCTTATTCTTCAGATATTTCATTATTCCATTAGCTACTGGATACGAATTCTCCGGAGGGACCAATGCCTCACTAACGATAATTAGTATTTCACCTTTCTTATCCCCATAAATCCTGAAGGGATAAGTAGGCTCTCCACCGATCAAGAGAATTGAAGGAGGAATATATTTTGATCTCACCTCAGCTTTTAACTCATACTCCTTCTGCCTAGCAATGTACATCAACGCCGTGCTACCCACGAAGCCAGCACCAGCAAAACCTGTCAAAACCTGTGGATTTCCCCTCTTTATTGGATTCTTCGGGATTATTTCGACTTCACCGGACATGATATGAACCTGAAATATCCAAGTCATATATCCCTTAAAAGAATACTGTGTAAACCAACTCGGATGAAAGGGTCCTAAACGCTGGCTATATTTACCACTTCCCTAGTTATCAATACATCTTGAGCAACTCAATTGCTTTAATATCAGAATACCTAAAGGGGAATATCCTACTGCTCTGCCACCATAACGCAGACCCTGACGCAGTATGCTCAGCATATGCTTTCAAAAAACTGCTACAACGGTTAAAACCTGAACATAATGTAGACATTCTTCTTCCTGGAGGTGCAAGCTCTCTATCCAAAAAACTGATTACCAAATATGAGATATCAACAAGGGATGGTGTCAACTTAGAAGAATATGAAGTGATATTTTTGCTTGATACTGCCTCATTTAACCAGCTAGATGAATGGGAAGAAAAAATCAAGGGAACTAATAAACCCATTATTGTCATCGATCATCATTCAGTCCATCCCGCATTAGAGGTGAAAGCGTCTCTATACATTCATTATGAGAAAGTCACCTCAACCTGCGAAATAATATCCTTCATATACGAGCACTTTCAGGAAACTCCTGAGAGGAAAGTCGCAGAGGTCCTAATACTGGGTATCGCCTACGACTCAAAACATCTCAGTTTGGGAACACCAACAACACTTAGAACCGTAGCAGTTCTCCTCGAAAACACAGAAAGTCTGAGAACTCTACTGCAGCTATTAACTTCTGAACCTAAGAAATCCGAAAAGATAGCCCGTCTTAAAGCAGCCCAGCGAATGCAGATCCATGAAATCAACGGGTGGACCGTAGTTACAGCAAACATAGGTTCATTTCAGGCCTCAGTAGCGCGAGGATTCATCACCCTTGGAGCAGACATTGCTATCCTAGCAGGAAACGAGAAAAAACAGCTTAAAGTCAGCATGAGATCTATAGATAAATTCTACAAAGAAACAGGAATCCATCTAGGTAGGGATATCTCACTTGCCCTAGGCTATGAGTTTAATGGTTCAGGTAGTGGCCACCCAACAGCAGCAGGATTCAATGGAATAGGAACCATTGAGAACGTATTATCAAAGTCCATTGATTTGTTGAAAGAACAATTTGAAAAACCTCTTCATTTAACTTAATTTTTTTTACATGTAATTATCAATCGAGAATTATATAATCAATGTGAGGATTAACCCGCCATAATTAATCAAATTAAGTTCATGATTTTCTACTTTTTACAGCACAGGTGTATTGGTTTTATCTGTTCATAGCTTCTTTTGAGTTCTATCACAAAAAAATGGTCAGTTATACATTCGTTACTTATGTTTTTGGTTGAGAAACTAAGAATTTACAGTGAGGATCGTCTGTTGTCAGGATTTCTGGTATCTGTACATCTATATCCGCTCTGTAAGCTTGCCACATGGCATGATGGAAATTCTCACAGTATATTCTTCCAAGATCACTTGCTTTTTCAGACCGCCAAACCCTTTCATAAGGGCAAACGTAGGTATAACTGACCAATTTATCATCCGTAAACTCTGTTCGAGTTTTTTCAGTTGCTGGATGGGCTGGAAGGTCATAATTCTCAAACAGAGATCTCAATGTTATTGGTAAACCTTGTTTCAAGTGATTCTCTTTTAGGCGGAGACCCCTAGTTCTTCCATAAGTACGTACAGCACGAATCAACGCTTCTTTACCCTCATTCCCAAAGCTGTCCACCATCTCCCTTGCAAAAGTTATGTACATTAAGGCCCAAAGGTCTCCAAATTCTGCTAAACCATCCTGATTACTCATAGAATAGCGTCGAACCTGAGAAGCTATAATATTTGTGTAGATACCCATGTGAAAATAATATTTTAACAACTAATGAATCAAAGGTGTTTATGTGATTACAATAAGTGAGCTCTTGATGTGAGTTTCCTTTAAATTCTTTTTTCCATCTAGTGACTCATGGACTCGATTCTATTTGATCTCTCATTGGATACTATTCGTGAATTTACTGAGGTAAACCCTTTTGTGATAGTGGATTTCTGGAGCGAAGAATGTACGATCTGTAAAATCATTATTCCGGAACTTGAAAAGTTCGCCCTTGACAATTTAGGGGTATGTGTTTTCGCTAAGTTTAAGGTTGATATTGATCGGGAGATAGTTTCTAATAGATTTGGTATCAAAGGTGTCCCAGTCTTTATAGCTTTTGTTGATGGCGTGGAAATGGAAAGGACAGTAGGGTTTTATGGAAACAAAACATTAAACTGGATGAAGAAGATGATTAACATAGCCAATTATATGTCATGATTTAGGTGCTTCTCTTTTTTATCACCTAAACTGTGTCCTATCTTTTCCTATCACGTATAAAATGACAGTTCTCCTGATCAGAAAACATCCCAGTCGCGCGCGGCTTGTTTAAAAATCACAGAATACATTAGATTTATCTATACTATCTATGTCCTTTAAACAGAAAAGGAGTTGATAAAAAGGATAACTACAACTACAATATATTATTTGAATTTACAGATACGACTAATATATTGGTAGTTACCCTTTTTTAAAGAAATTTAGGGGCTTTGTGGAGCGACATCATTGGGGATTATTGAGATTAGAGATCTGAATTATTCATACCCCAACTCAAAGGAATCGGCTTTGAGTGGAATAGATCTAACCATAAATCGCGGTGAATTCGTCCTCCTCAGCGGTCCAAGTGGCTGCGGAAAGACTACATTTAGCCGAACTCTCAACGGGTTAATACCTCACTTCTATAACGGTGAACTTTCCGGTCAGGTAACAGTCGCTGGAATGGACATTACAGAGCATCAGACACATGAATTGGCAAAAACTGTGGGATTAATCTTCCAGAACCCGGATAACCAAATATTCGCCTTGACAGTAGAGAAAGATGTGGCTTTTGGTCTAGAAAATCAGGGTATATCCCGAACTGAAATGTATGAGAGTATTGACTGGGCTCTAACAACTTCAGGAATAAGCCATCTCCGAGATAGAGGTACCCACGAACTTTCAGGCGGCCAGAAACAACGTCTAGCAATTTCATCCATATTGGCAATGAAACCTGAAATATTGGTGCTCGATGAACCAACCTCCTTCCTTGACCCAATAGGGGCTGAGAGAATCTTTAAAGTCTTAGGCGATCTGAACAAGGATTACAAAATCACAGTAATCCTCATAGAGCATAGAATGGATCTGGCAGCTCAATATGCAGACCGAGTGGTAATTTTCAATAATGGGAAAATCAACCATCAGGGAACCCCCGCAGAGGTCTTTATGGATGAGAGAACCCGTCAACTTGGAGTAGGTATCCCCAAGATAGTTGATCTATACCAGACACTAAAAAACGATGGATATCAATTGAATTCACCGCCAATGACCTCTGAGGCTTTAGTATCCCAGCTCTCCATGTTAATGCCGAAGAAAGTGGATATACCCCTAAAGAAGAGTCATGATCCAATGCTTGATGACCTGATAGGCGAACACATGCAGAATCCTCTCATAAAGATTGAGAACGTACACTTCTCTTATCCCAATGATGTTCAAGCCCTCAATGGTGTATCCTTAACTGTACATAAAGGAGAATTCGTAGCAATAATGGGGGAAAACGGGGCGGGAAAAACTACTCTAGTCAAACACCTCAACGGTTTACTCCGTCCATCTGAAGGACGAATACTTATCGAAGATGAGGACATACACAAACAGAGTGTTGCCTCTCTTGCACGCAAGGTTGGACTCGTATTCCAGAATCCAGATGATCAGCTCTTCAGTGAAAACGTCCAAGAGGAGATCAGTTTTGCTCTACGAAACTTTGGATTCGAAGAAAATGTCATAGCAAAAAGAGTGGACTGGGGACTAAACCTGTTGGATATTACCAAGTATAAGGAGTCAAGCCCTTTCGTTCTTAGTGGTGGTGAACGTAAACGTGTTGCACTTGCCTCAGTTCTTGCATGGGATCCAGATATTGTCGTACTTGATGAACCAACTATCGGACAGGATCATGGTCAGAAGGAACGACTTATGCACTTCCTTATGCAACTGAGGACTCAAGGGAAGACAACTATCATCGTCACCCATGACGTGGAATTCGTAGCAGAATGCAACCCGAGAATAGTACTCATGGCAGGTGGGAATATCATAGCAGATGGATCTGTAAAGCAGATAATGACAAACATGGAGGCCATGAAAAAAGCCTCCGTTTCTCCACCTGCGATAGCCAAAGTCTTCACTCTCCTTTCAAAATATGGATTACCTCAGGACATTCTGGATGTCAGTGAAGCAGTAAACCTTCTGAAAGCCGTGCTGGAGGTTCCTGAATGAGTCTCCTTGAAGGTCTTCGCTTCACCCGTGGTGATACCTTCATCCATAAAATGGATCCCAGAGTAAAATTCACATTCACAGCTCTGATTTTCACCTCAGCGATAATGTTCCAGAAAATAATACCTCTCACAATCATCATGGCAGTACAGATGCCTCTCATATTCGCAGCAAAGATACAGAAAGAATGGTGGAAGAGCCTCAAAGGAGGTATATTCCTTGCTATGATTATCTTCAGCACAAACATCATTTCTTTCTATTTCTTCCAGGGAAACAAACTCACATACGGACAGGTTGAGACGGCTCTCGGATTAACCGTGCGATTCCTTGTATTAATCACATCATTTTCTTTGTTCTTCCTTACGACCTCACCTGATGATCTAAGCCTTGCACTTGAAAAAGTCCGTATACCCTACGAGTTCAATTTTGCCTTCATAACTGCCATTAGGTTTGTCCCTGTACTTGCTGATGAGGCTCAATCCATAATCGACGCACAGAGATCAAGGGGTCTGGAACTTGACAAGGGTAATTTCCTGCTGAAAATTAAAAAATATATCCCCATCCTTCTTCCGCTGATAATTAACTCCATACGAAGAAGCTTGGAACTAGCAGAGGCCATGGAGTCCCGAGCTTTTGGGTCAACGAAGGAACGTACAAACCTTTATGAACTAAAAATGAAAAACACAGACTATGTAATCATT
>RCNB010000878.1_pt1 | contig 19469 bp, 12 predicted proteins | sample 2041321 | NCBI WGS metagenome assembly RCNB01 (sample SAMN09708232, study PRJNA481090) | Marine sediment metagenome, whole genome shotgun sequencing project. | reverse complement strand
TGTAAATATTGAGGTTGGGTTTTCGGTCTACAACAAATTTGAAAATATCCGGTCTGGCGTAATGACCGGCGGCATCAAACATTCTTTTTGATGCGGTAATTTCATTCAAGTCGATTGTTGCATAAAGAATCTCTTCTTTTTTTTCTACCGGCCCGGAGATATACTCACCCCTGGGATTAATTATACAACTATTGCCGGTATTAATCCAGTCTCTCCCTGTGGGATAGAGGTTCTTAAATTCATATCTGTCAGGAATGTCCGACCTCCTGATAGCCATACAGCAGCTGATTACGAACAATCCCCCTTCTCTGGCGATATACCGGAGACTTGACAGCCAGTCCTCACTCTTATCCCATGTTGGAGTGACCAAAATCTGGGTTCCTGATGCATACATCGCCTGCCGGGCAAGGGGCATATAATTTTCCCAGCAAATCAGTCCACCAATTTTTCCCATAGATGTGTCAAAGATATGCAAAGTACTGCCATCTCCCTGTGCCCAAATCATCTTTTCACCGCCCGTTGGTACTATTTTCCGGTGTGTTCCTAATATTTCACCCTGATCATCAATAAACAACAAACTGTTAAATAAACTGGCATTACTGGATTCAGTATTTTTTTCATGCAAACCAATGGTCACATGAATATTTGCTTTTTTCGCCGCCTGACATAATTTTTGAGTAGATTCGTCAGGTATTGATATTGCATTCTGAATCAATTCAACATATAAATCATTGAGTTGTTTTGCCTGACTATTCGGAACCACCCAAACCCAGTCCGGATATCCGGGGATATATACCTCCGGAAAAACAATCAGTTTTGCCCCATTTTTTCCAGCATCTAAAATTAAATCACAGGCTTTCTTGACGGTCTTTTCACGATTTAAAAATGATGGTGTTGATTGGGCAGCAGCGACTTTTATCGTTTGGTTGGTTTGATTCATTTCACCTACCTATAAAATTTAATTACCCCCGCCAGGGACGCTCTCTGTCAACATTATTGGCCAGAGCTTTCTGGGCGATATTGATATCATCGACAATCTGGAAATCGTACATACCGACACAAATAAAATCAGCACCATGTTTTAACGCGTAATCAAAACCGACCTCCGGGGATATTGCCCCGGCAGCCAGGATTTTAAAACCGATCCAGGGCTGTTCGAGATTTCTCATATATTCGATGGTTTCTTCCGGATTGGTGCACCAGATATTGTCATGTTGCGGTTGGGGCTGGGCCGACCAGTAATTGGTATGGTGGATCGTTTTCACCCAATAATCGGGTTTTAATCCATAATTAACACAGGCTTTAATGGTTTCAAGGGCGTGTGCTCCAATCCCGGCGGGGAGTCCGTTTTTTCTTATCAATTCAAGGGCGCTTGCAATCGTTTCAATTTTTCCTGCCCTGACCAGTTTATCCGCCAAAGCACCCTGGACATAACAAGAGTGTGCCCCATAATCGACAGAAATTTTTATACCGGTCATGACATCACCTTTATAGGCACAATCAGAAATAAACTGGATATTACCAATATCTCTTTTCCAGTATTCGTTGATCACCCGGGATAAAACCGGGTTTGTCAGAAAACAATTGACTCCACATTTTTCTGCTAAAAAAAATGTTTCGAAAATCTTCTCTTTGGTATGATAAGATCTAACTAATTTGGAAACGTAAATTAGATCCCGTGCATGGGCCCATCCACCAACTAAATTTCCCCCCAAAATTACTTTACTCAGTTTTAAGCCTTTGATTTCGCCATGAGGTATCTTCCCTTTTAAGTCTTTTAAGGTGGAATAATTAAATGCTTTAACCGTGGCTCCGGTCAGGGAATCGACACTCTTCTCTAAGTGTTTTTCCTCATAACTTTCCCAGCCCACTTTTTTTAAAACGGCAAAGACAAAAGCCCCTAAAACCGGCAACGTTGCCAAACCTTTTATGATTTCCCGGCGATTAAAATCAATCACCCGGCTTTCTTTGTTTTCATCATCCTGCTTCCTGGTCTCACTGTGTCCGGGCGCCAATAAATGTTTTTTATTTTTTAACAGAATAATAAACCGATCGAGGCCAATGATATGACCACTGGGAAATATGGTCAGGACACACAGAGCGATAACTTCCACAAGATTTTTATCGACAAACAAATAATGTCCTTCCAGTGGTCTGCCGATATCTAAACCAATAAATGGTGGGTGGGCAATGTAATATAGCAGTAACAGAAATATGCCTGAAATAGTGGCCCATCGTGTGAAAATTCCCAAAATGAGCCCCAGACCGATAAAAGTTAATCCCCAGATATTTAGAAAATCAACCACGCTTAATGCCGAAGGATTTCCGGCAATCCAGTTAAAAAGATCTTTCAGGATCCATCGGGATTGATCCAAATACGCAGCGGATGACCAGGATGGTGTTAAAAGCTTGGAAACACCCTCATAAAGGAAATGCCAACCAATCACCATTCTTAATAATACAATTATTGACAACTGTCTGTTTGTATAATCATCAGAAATTTTATGGAAGGCCATCATGCACCCCTGCTTAGATGATACTGTTATAAATTCTTTATTTAGTTATCTGTGAGTTCGTCTAGAACTCTTGACTCGGAATCATCACTCCCTAAAAAATCCAGATAAATATGACTCCAGACCAGGATTTTGCGTTTAAGGACTTTATTACGTTCAATTTTATTGAAGGAAAATGCAGCAGGAGGCTCTGTCATCATTCCAATGCCTGCGCCTGACAATGCGGCACTTTTTATGAATTGGCGACGATCCATTTAATTCTCCTGAATCCAGCTCTTTAAAATATATTTGGCAAATAAGGTGGGAAGGTTAATGTATCATTATATTAAATCCATCATTGCCGGATTGGATAGTGACTGTTTGTTTTTGCACTTATGGTTGTAATATACAAAAAAACATATAAACCGCAAGGAGTTTAAACAGGGTGAAGTGCAAACCCAGTTGCTAGTATATAGCGGTCACGACAGAAACATTCACAAAGTTATCAAATGGAAAACTTGCATATTTTCGAACATTTCAATAGATTGTTCGAATATTTTATGAGGATAAAATGCAAAAAGAGATTACAAAACAAGAGCAGATTCTGGATGCGGCAATGATTTGTCTGGCACGATATGGTATGATTAAAGTGACCCTGGATGATATTGCCGATGTTCTGGGAATGAAAAAAGCATCGCTTTATTATTACTACAAAAACAAAGAAGCGATCTTCATTGATGCGCTGGAACGGGAAGCAAAGATTGTTCATCAAAAGACGCGTAACAAATTCAAAGAAGGACAGTCCGCAGCAGAGAAAATTTATTTACTAATCAAAACAATACTTAAACATTTTCGTGAACGGGCACAGATGCTTGAATTGAATGCACAGGCCATGGTTGATAATCACCTGATCATTCAAAAAATTCACCATCATGTTCGTGAAAAAAACGTCGATTTCCTGGCATCGATCATACAGGAGGGAATTGATAAAGGTGAATTCCGTTCCTGTGATCCGTTGATGGTTGCTGATGTTCTGCGGTCGGTAATGGACCTGCGCCGGGTAGAAATATTGAAGATCGCTTCGGCTTCCAGGGTTTCTGAAAAAGACTTTAAAAAACTAGAACATGATTCGTTTTTCATTTTAGATCTATTAATAAACGGTATAAATCAAAAATCATAAATTGGAATGGCTGGTACAATGAACAGGAAGTTTTATTATATTATTCTAACCGGATTTTCGTTGCTTATTCTCCTATCCAGCTCTGTCGCGGCGCAAAAAGCGATGACCTTTACACTAGAAGAGGCACAGGAATACGCTTTAAGGAACAATTATGACATTCGTGAGGCGTTATTAGGACTCGAAGCAGCAGATAAGCAATTGTGGGAAGTAACGAGTTCCGGATTTCCCCAACTTGAAGCCAGTGCCGAATATCAAAAGCTGATTGACATCCCCACCCAATTAATACCGGGGGAAATCTTTGGTGAAGATCCCGGATCGACGATCCCGGTCAGGTTTGGTAAACCCCATAATGTGAATTATGGGCTGACGCTTACGCAATTAATTTTCAGCGGTAGCTATCTGGTCGGACTCCAGGCTTCTAAGGTATATCTTCAACTATCGAAACAAAATCTTGAACGTACACAATTGGAAATTAAAGACGCGGTATCGCGCACCTATTTTTCAATTTTGATTGGAGAAGAAAATAGAAAGGTGTTGCAAACCAGTCTGGATAATCTAAAAAAAACACATTATGAAATCAGCGAAATGTATAAAGAAGGATTTGTTGAATCCACTGATGAAAAACAACTGCGCATTTCGGTAACAGAGCTGGAAAATGGAATTCGTTCCCTGGACCAGCAACTGGTTGTAGCTTATAAATTACTAAAAATACAAATGGGAATTGATTTGCAAGAAGACATTAGTCTCAATGACAACCTGGCCGTTACCCTTTCTGCGTTGGGAATTCAGGAACGTTTGCAGAACGAGTTCGATTTGTATGGAAACGTGAATTATCGCTCACTAATTACGCAGGAAAGATTGGCAGATCTAACTTTAAAAAATGAGTGGACAACGTTTTTGCCTACGGTTGTCGGATTTGCTTCTATGCAACGGAATGCCCAGCGTGATAAATTTAATATTTTTGATTGGAATGCAAAATGGTATCCTACCACGGCTATTGGGATAAACCTCAGCTGGCCAATATTCAGTGGTGGTACAAAAATATTTCGGATTCAAAAAGCAAGGATCGAATTAAAACAAGCCCAGATTCAAAAAGAGAAAACGGCACAAGGTTTAGTTCTTAAATTCGAGCGGATTCAAAGTCAATTGAAGACATCTTTTGATAATTTTCAAAGTGCTGAGAGTAACAAACAACTGGCTGCTGAAATTTATAATGTGACCCTGGAAAAATTTCGTGAAGGAATTGTCAGTAGCCTGGATTTGACCCAAAGTCACAATCAATATTTAAAATCGGAATCGGATTACTTGCAATCAATATCCGATTTGCTAAATGCGCGCAGCAGCATGGATAAATTACTTAGTCAATAATATTTAAATACAGGATACGATCATGAGAAAAACAATTGCACTCATTTCCACGATAATATGGCTGGTTGCCTGTGGGCAAGAGGACAAACAGGCACAGATTAAAGAACTTGAATCGCAAAGGGATGCATTGACTGCCCGGATCGAGACCTTGCGCGTCCAGATTGCCAATGAAAACGGTGATATATTTTCCGGTAAAATCGCCTATATAAAAATTCAACAACTTCATCGGGGTGAATTCCGCCATTACATTAAGGTCCAGGGCACTGTTGAGTCAGATAATAATATTTTAATTCCATCCCAGGCCTCTGGTATTGTTAAAAAGATTGTTGTAATGGAAGGTGAGAAAGTAAGAAAGGGCCAGGTACTTGCGGAATTAGATGGCGCTATCTATGAAAGAAATATATCCGAGATAAAAACGAATCTTGAATTGGCACAAACCATCTTCGAACGGCAGGAACGGTTGTGGAATAAAAATATCGGAAGCGAAGTACAATATCTGCAGGCAAAAGCCAATAAAGAATCATTAGAAAATCGTCTGGCGACGGTGGAAGAGCAATACCGATTGACTAAAATAATATCACCGATTAATGGTAATGTGGATCAGATAAAGATCAAGGAAGGTGAGGCCGCCGCGGCCGGATTTGGTGCTATCCGGGTAGTGGAAGTTACGAATCTCAAAATCAGTGCTTTATTATCCGAAAATTATATCGATCAGGTACACGTTGGAGACACGGTGGAAGTTAATCTCCCAACGATAAGCAAGAGCGTTAAAAGTACAATACGGGCAGTCTCTCAGGTGATTGATAGTAAAAACCGAAATTTTCCAATCGAGATTAATGTCCCTAAAAATATGCCGGAAATAAAACCAAATATGCTGGTTGCCCTCAACATAAACAATTATACTAACAAGAAAGCCCTGGCGGTTCCAATCAATGCTGCGCAAAAAAGCGGTGAAGGAATCTTTTTGTTTACAGCAAAAAAAATTGATGCTGAACGCGATATTTGGCAGGTTAGCAAACGTGTGGTAGAACAAGGTGTGCCCAGTGGCAAGCGGATAGAAATAAAAAAAGGTCTTAATGTAGGGGAATTTGTTATCGTGTTTGGTTTCCAGGATCTGGCAGATGGTCAGCGCGTCAAAATTTCGCCGGTAAACGAATAGAAAACAGTCAGAGTAATAGACAGAAAAGAAGTAGATAAAGGCGGCAGTATGAAAGAATTCGGATTATCCAACAAGGCAATTGATAACAGAAAGACGATCTACATATTTACAATATTGATGACCATATTTGGAATTATGCAGTATATAACGACACCAAAAGAAAAATTTCCGGAAGTCGTATTTCCTTATTTTATGATCACCACCATCCACCCCGGAACATCCCCAAGCGACGTAGAAAACTTAATTACACGACCGATTGAAAAAGAATTAAAAGGAATTAACGGTATCAAGCATATCAAAAGCCAATCGTTACAAGATGTCTCACTTATTATTGCAGAGTTTGAAGTAACGGCTGACGACATGCAGGCTTATTTGGATGTAAAAAAAGCGGTAGACGATTCGCGGGGAGATTTACCCAATGACCTGTTTCAGGAACCGGAATTGACCCAGATTGATGTATCAGAAATCCCGATTATGTTTGTAAATCTTTCCGGTGATCTTGGACTCGTAAAACTAAAAGATTACGCGGATGATTTACAGGATGAGATCGAAGCACTGGAAGAGGTAACCCGGGTAGATATCGTCGGTGCGCTGGAAAGGGAAATTCAGATCAATGTGGATTTGTATAAAATGAAAGCAGCCGGTCTCTCATTCATGTCCATTGAAAACGCAGTCGCATTAGAGAACATGACAATTTCAGGTGGATTAGTACAAACGGATGGTATGAAACGCAATTTTCGTATTGTTGGAGAATTTAGCAAGGTTGAACAGGTTGGCAACATTTTATTAAAAGAGGGAATTTATCTGAAAGATATTTCCGAAGTACTGGACGGATTCAAAGACCGAGAAAGTTATGCAAGGCTCAATCAAAATAATGTTATATCTCTTTCCATAATTAAGCGTAGCGGTCAAAACCTGATTGTTGCCGTTGACAAAATCCGGGAAGTGGTGAATAAATTCAAACAACGGGCAGCAGAAAATCTAATTATTACGCTCACCAGTGATAGCAGTAAACAAACCAGAAATTCGATAAGCGATCTTTTTAATACGATCATTCTCGGATTTATTGTGGTCGTATTTGTATTGATGTTTTTTATGGGTGAGCTCGATGCTGTTTTTGTTGGTATCGCCATACCATTGTCGATGTTGATTGCCTTTAGTGTTTTGCCCATGATTGATTTTACAATGAATATGGTTGTACTCATGGCTTTTATTCTCGTGCTTGGTATTGTCGTTGATAATTCTATTGTTGTGGTGGAAAATATCTATCGCCATTTCACAACCACCAAAGGATTGTCGATCGATGATGCTACAAAACGGGCTGTTGCGGAAGTAGCAGTCCCTGTATTTACGGGAACACTAACAACCATCGCTCCCTTTATTCCACTGATGTTTATGCCGGGAATTATGGGTAAATTCATTTCATATCTACCGATTACATTGATCATAACCCTATCTGCCTCTATTTTAGTGGCTTATTTTATAAATCCTGTTTTTGCCGTTACGTTTATGAAGTATGAAGGTGATGAAACAGATGAAAGTCATGGAAAATTAAGTTTTAAATTCTGGCGGTTGGCCGGGATATTGTTGGGTATCGTTGTCATATTTTACCTGATTGGTTGGATAACACTAGCCAATCTGATTACCATCGGTTTGGTGATCTACATATTCCTAAAAACGATCATGGTACGATTGATTGATCGTTTCCAGGAATCTATATTGCCCCAAATGATGTCTGTGTATCGTAAGACGCTGGCCTTTTTATTAAAAGGGAAACGTCCCTACCTGGTGGTCGCAGGAACGGTAATTCTTCTTTTTCTGGCTTTTGTCCTTATGGCAGTGGCCACCCCAAAAGTGGTTTTTATGCCCAGTGGTGATCCCAATTATATCTATGTTTATATCTCAATGCCAGAAGGAACCCATATTGCTGTGACAGATTCTATCGCGGAGGTAGTAGAAAAAAGAGTTTTTGACGTTCTGGGTCCGAATAATCCTGATGTGGAATCGGTGGTAGCAAATGTGGCCGTTAATGCCGGGAGTGGAATATTTGACCGTACTAATCAGGAAAAAAATGCAAAGGTGACGGTTTCATTTGTAGAATACAAATATAGACATGGCGATAAATCTACCCTGGATTATTTGGATGAAATTCGTGATCGTGTGCAGGGAATAGCCGGTGCGGAAATAGAAGTGGCCCGGGATAGAATGGGCCCCCCGGCAGGTAAGGAGATCAATATTGAATTGCGGGGAGAAGACATTGACATATTGGTTGATTTGTCGGAGAAATTAAAACGACATATTGAGCAACAACAAATTCAGGGAATTGAGGATCTGCGGGTAGATATGGAAATTCACAAACCGGAAATTGCTCTATATGTTAACCGTGATAAAGCAAGCAAATTAGGTGTGAGTACAGCTCAAATCGGGACCGCCATCCGCACAGCTGTTTACGGTAAGGAAGTTTCTAAATTTCGTGATGGTGAAGATGAATACCCGATCCAGTTACGCTTGTCAAAACAATACCGTGATGACATCTTCCAACTGCTCAGCCAGGAAATCACCGTTCCCGGGAAAAAGGGAGCACCGGCCAGCCATATACCGATCTCTGCCCTGGCTGATGTGGATTTAACATCCAGCTATGGTGGTATTCGCCGTGTGGATAATGAACGTGCGATCACCTTATCATCAAATGTACTCACCGGTTACAATGCGAATGAAATCATCCAGACCATCAAAAAAGCACTGCCTAAGTTTGATATATCCGAGGGTTACAGTATTAAATTTACCGGTGAGCAGGAAAGTCAAAAAGAAATTAGTGATTACCTGGTTAAAGCTCTTTTTATAGCCATCGCGCTGATCCTGATTATTCTGGTCGGTCAGTTTAATTCATTGGCAAAGCCGTTGATCATTGCTTCTCAGATCATATTCAGTTTTATCGGTGTGTTGTTTGGCTTTGTCATTTTCAATATTGATGTATCCATTATGATGACGGGAATGGGAATCATTGCAGTCGCAGGCATTGTGGTCAAAAACGCCATTATACTTATCGATTATATTGATGAGCGTCTTAAAAACAGTGCAGATCCGATTGAGGCTATTGTAAATGCCGGTGCTACCCGTCTAATACCAGTCCTACTCACCGCTCTGTCCACGATTCTGGGATTAATGCCTTTAGCAATTGGGGTTAATATTAATTTTCTGACCCTGTTTTCAGAATTAAATCCACAGATTTATTTCGGCGGCGATAGTGTTGCCTTCTGGAATCCGCTGGCCTGGACGATCATTTTCGGTCTGGCTTTTGCCACTTTTCTTACATTGGTTGTTGTACCATCCATGTATCGTATTATATATGTGCGTACTCAAAAGATATGATCATGGTTAGAAGGCCTTTAACGGGGAGATAAATCTCTAGATTTATAAGCGGAGTAAATAAGAAAATTTAAAGAAAATGCCACGCGCAAAACGCATATACTTATCGTTGCTGTTTTTAGCGATATAGTCATTATAGCCTAAAAAAATGACCGTACCGGGTGATGGATGCCATCCGGCTAAAACATTTATATCCAAGTCTTTATAGTAGTTATTTTGCTCCAGAATCAATCGGAGAGAAATCTCCCGTGTATATTGAAACACACTGCGAAAGTGATATATATCCTGCACAATTCGGGTTTGAAGCCCCTCATTCTCTCCAGTAAAAAGATAATTGCTTCCGTCAATCCGCGTCGCCCAGCTTTTGATAGGTTTAAATTCCAGACTCCAGGTAAGTGACCGGTTCGAGCCCGGGAATGGATCATAACCATAATATATACCATCACCCCAAAAAAAAGAAAAATCAGCAAAAAGCCAGGATAAAGTCTTACTACCAACACTGACGAGATACTGGTTTTTACTAAAATCAGTGTTGAGAAATTCTTCGAATTGTCTGTAATAGGCAAAAGTCAGTGTATTTTGTCCCCTGGCAGATAAAGACAAGGAGGGGGCAATATAACTTTCTATTTTATTCCCGGCGTGATCATACATCTGATTGATAAATAAGGAGGGCTGGGCCAGGAAAATAAATGAATCATCCGAGCGAAAATCATACCAGAAATGAACACCGCCTTCCCTGTAATCTGATTCCCGTTCTATAAAACCATTGGCAACTTCAAAATCAGGAAAAACATCATTGTAATAAATTTGGAAGTTGAATGTACGGCTCCCCCGAAAGAGGTTAAAATAAAAAGCCGGATCATTTCTTGTCGTATCAGCAAAAAAATCTTTTGTATTGGAATTAAGTGCTTGAAACGATACTGAAAATTCATTGGCAATTAACAGATTCCCGTCAATCCCATAAGTCATACTATGGGTATCCTTAAAATGTTTATCCGTAAACAGAATGCCCATTTTTGAATAATTCCACATCTCCTTGCGTAGGCGAAATATGGTGTGATAGGAATTTTTATTTTTATATTCATTATTAAATTGTTTACTATCGATAGAATTATCGATCATAGATCGGGTATTAATTATTTCGGAAAGATATTCACTAGAGCCATAGTATTCATCAATCCCCCCCAAAAGGCCAATTTCATAACCGCTTAAGTTACCGGTTAACTTCATCCCCAGAAAGGGATCTACAATACGTCTGGTATAAACAGCATTAATTGGCGTTTGAAAAATATTTGTACTTTCTAGGAAAAAAGGACGTTTTTCATCATAGTACAGAGGAAAACGGCGGTTGACATCAATCCGATCAGCATCGGCTTCAACCTGGCTAAAATCCGGATTGTAGGCCATATCCAGTGTTAAATTGGATAGAAAGCCAAACTTTAGATTAATCCCTAGATCGTTTGAAAAACGTTGATCAATAAACTCATCATATTCAGAGGCTCTATTGCCACTTTGAAATGCCGTCGCTTCTGGCAATATTTCAATATTTTTTCCACCATTGATATTTTTGAGCCCATGAAGTTTAGCAAATTGGGGGACAAAAGTAGTAGAATTACGGGAAATAGCTGGCCAGATGATATCCTTATCCAGATGTTTAATCGTTCGGGCGACAGATATTCCCCAGACCATTTCTTCCATATTAGGAAAACGCAGACTTTTAAACGGAATTTCGGCTTCGACGATATAACCTTGGGCAAATTTTCGGCCTTTGGAATAAAAAATATAATCAGGTGTTAAATCTTCAGCCACCATATCGATGTAAATCCCGTCCGCCTGGATACCAAAAGGATTAAACGAAAAAGAATAGGTTTCTTTGCCGCTATTAAAAGTATCCAGATAGAGAACAATAAAGTCATCATCTTCGATCTTATCCCGCTTGCAGATGGATGATCGTATTTGGTCGGGAGAAGGATCAAAGCATATAAAGGCGACAAACAGCGATGATTCATCGTAGGCTAGAAAAACCGCGGTTTTTTCAGCAGCAGGCTGGCCGTCAACAGGACGATAGGTATAAAAATCTTTAATAATAGCCGCTTCTTTCCAGGCGGCATCATTTAGGTACCCATCGATCGTAATTGACTGAAAAATCTGGGGTATATGTACCGCTACTGAAGAGTATTCCCCGGCATGTAGTGTGGAAAAAAGACTTACGGAGAATAAAAGAAAGTTAAGCAGCTTCAAAATGCTTAACCGTAATATATGCATTATCCTCATGGGTTAATTTTTTTAAAATATAAGAGATTATTAAATTTTTTCCAATAAAAGAGTGAGAGATTTTGCTCTGTTAACCCGAAATTATCGGTACTTTTACACAAAAACCGAAAATAATTTGTAGAAATTGAATAGAATTTGAATTTTTTGGATAATGATATGTATATTTAACAGTTACCACCGCAACTTTTTGGGCAAAACACTCGTCTTAATCGAGTACCCAGCCCTAAGAATGTAAAGTCAAAAGAGGGCAATAATAGTTCAATTGTTTTACATTCAGATCGTGCTAAAAATTAAATTACTTTTGGAGATCTAACTACTATCTGGGTTGTGCACAGATTTAATAAAAGGAGATGTTTTATGAGACTAATAGTACTTATTATTGTTCCGATCATGCTGATTATAAACAGCACCTTTGCTCAGTCAGAGAGCCTGACGCTGGATAATTGCATACAGATCGCACTGAAAAATAATCCTTCAATTATCAGATCCAATAACTTAAATAAAAGTGCAGATGAAGACGTGCTCGGTTCCTATGCCGGAATCTTGCCAACCATTAGCCTTTCAGCTTCCACCGGGAGGGCAGAGGCCGGGCAAAGCGAAAGAGAAGGTGATACACCGATTGGATTTGATTCTCTTGGCAACGTTATCTACGAACGTAAGATTATTACACAAGATGGTTATATAACTAATTTTAATAATTTTGGTCTGAGTGTCAATCAAACGCTATTTGATGGGGGCGAGTGGTGGCAGGCGATCGATTACGCGAATACGATGAAACGTTATTCTGATTTTAATTTGGAGTCTGTTGCCAATAATACGGTTTTTAGTGTACAGCAGGCTTTTTTTGATCTCCTGAAACAGGAGAATCTTCTGGAAGTCAACCAGCTGGCAGTCGGACGCAGTGAGGATAATCTGAATAAAACAGAAAAAATGTTTGAGCTGGGAGCGGTTGCAAAAATTGATGTATTTCGAAGCAGGGTAAATCTGGGCAATGATAAAATACAAATGCTCCTACAGAAAAATGCGGCTTCAATGGCCCGGCAAAACCTTAATTTGGTAATGGGGAGGGATCCAAGGACCCCGATTTCCATTGAACCGGAATTTGATCTACCGACCTCTTTCCGAGAAATTGAGGAATTATATCAGCAGGCGATGGACTCAAATCCGGAATTAAAAATGGGGGAAGTAGACATCAGGGCCTATGATCTAAATGTTTCCCGTTCTTATGCTGCTTTATGGCCTGCTTTAGGGGCTTTTTTCAGTTATGATCGTAGACATGAAGATATAGGGCGGGTATATAAAAATTTTGATAAGAATTGGAGTATGAACTGGGGTTTTTCTTTGCGCGTGAATTTATTTAATGGATTCACGGACAAAGTACGTATCCAAAAAAGCAAATTGGCAATGCGCAATGCCCAGGAAACGTATGAAGAAACCAAACGTACTCTTAAATCGGATATTGCCCAGCTGGTTGACAACTTCAACTCCTATCTGGAAATTATTGCGATCAATGAGCAAAATCTGGAAGCGGCAAAGGAAGAATACCGTTTGGCAGAAGAACGATATAGAATCGGTTCCGGAACAGCACTGGAAGTGCGTGAAGCTCAAGTCAATCTAACCCGGGCCGAAGAGACACTGGTTGCCGCCAAATACAATGCCCGTATTACCCAGGCAAGTTTGGAACAATCCATGGGTATTATCTATGCAAAAAACAGGGAGACTTCTGAATGAAAAAGATAATTATTATATCTGTCGTTGTCATCGCCGTTATTGCTTTAGTGGTGGCAAATATTCTGAAAAAAGAAAAGGGTCTCAATGTCGATGTAGAGGAGCTTAAGCGCGGAAAAATAATGCAGAAAGTAACCGGTTCCGGCCAGATCCGACCAGAAGTGCAGGTTAAAGTCAGTGCAAGAGTTGCCGGGAAGATCATGAGGCTTTACGCCGAGGAGGGAGAGCGGGTTAAAAAAGGACAGCTATTAGTTGATCTGGACCAGGAACAGTATCTGGCAGCTCTGGAGCGGGCAGAGTCTACCTTGCTTTCCATGCTGGCAAACGAAAAAAAAATAAAAAGTGAGAATATACGTTCCAAGGATCTTTTTCAAAAAGGATTAATGTCGGAAGCGGAATATGAAGCTGTGGAAGCTTCCTATGAATCTGCACAAAGCAATACACGCCAGGCAAGGGCTTCGGTGAAAGAGGCAAAGGATGCTCTGGAAAAAACGCGTTTGCATGCCGATATGGACGGAATTGTTATAAAATTAAATAAAGAAGAGGGTGAAATTGCCCTGGGAGCGCAGTTTCAGGAAGATGTGATCATGATTGTCGCTGATCTGACAAAAATGGAAGCGGCAATCGAGGTTGATGAGAATGATGTAATCAATGTCTCTTTGGGAGATACGGCAGTCGTGGAAATAGATGCTTTTGCCGATACAACCTTTAAAGGAAAAGTTACGCAGATTGCAAATAGTGCAACAGTTAGGGGCTTGGGAACACAGGAACAGGTCACTAATTTTGAGGTTACTGTTGCTCTTCAGGATTATAACGATAGGTTTCGTCCAGGTATGAGTACAACGGTTGATATAATTACTGAAACCCAGGATGATGTTCTAAAAGTTCCTATTCAGGCAGTTACTGTACGCCCCAAAGAGAAACTTGAAAAAAAGCCTGGCGTAGAGGAAAGCACAGATTCTGATCAACCGGAGGATGAAGAAACGGAAACGAAAAAACCGGAAATGCTTGAGGTCGTATTCTGTGTGGAAGATAACAAAGCAGTATCTAAACCTGTAAAACTGGGCATTTCAGATGATACAGACTATGCGGTCCTTTCCGGACTGGAAGACGGTGAAACGGTTATAACCGGACCATTCCGAATTTTAAGCAAATCATTAAAAAATGGTGATCTGCTCGAATTTGAGAAAAATAAAAAGGAAAAAACAAATGCTGATTGATGTACAAAATTTAAAAAAGACCTATCTGTTAGGAGACATCGAAGTCCCGGCAGTCCGTGGTATCAATATGTCCATTGAGGCCAATGAGTATCTGGCCATTATGGGGCCATCCGGATCCGGAAAATCTACCTTAATGAATATCATCGGTTGTCTGGATGTGCCAACGGAAGGAAGTTACATTTTAGATGATAAAGATGTGAGCCAATTGAATGATGATGAATTGGCGGAAATTAGAAATAAAAAAATAGGATTTGTTTTTCAGACTTTCAATTTGCTTCCAAGGGCCAATGCCCTCCATAATGTAGAGCTGCCGTTGATTTATAGTGGTGCTACCAGAGTAAAACGCCGTCAGAGGGCTGAACAAGCTTTAGAAAAGGTTGGACTAGCCGATCGCATGGATCATAAACCAAGTGAATTATCCGGTGGGCAGAGGCAGCGTGTAGCGATTGCACGGGCTCTGGTAAATGACCCGGCCATAATTCTTGCTGATGAACCCACCGGTAACCTGGACTCCAACACCGGTGAAGAGATTATGGAAATATTCCAACAATTGCACAATGCGGGCAATACCATTATTCTTATAACCCACGAGGAATATATTGCCAATAACAGTAAAAGAGTCATTCGACTTCTGGATGGACTCGTTCAATCTGATGAAAAAAAACAGTGAGAGAAATTAAATGAAGTCGTTTGGATTTTCATTAATTTCTGAATATTTTTTGATGGCCTGGACTGCCCTCAAGTCACACAAATTACGATCGATTTTAACTACCCTGGGCATATTAATTGGTGTCACAACGATTATTACGATCTTCACGACTATTCAGGGATTAAACGAATATGTGATCGGGCAGCTATCCAATATTGGTTCTTCGACGGTTTATGTTGAAAAGTTTCCCTGGGTGATCCGGGGTGATTTCTGGAGATATCGCAATCGGAAAAACGTTACCTATAAGGAGTACGAGGCATTACAAAAATTTTCAAAACAGGCAGATTTTATTGCACCGGCAGTTATGACCTTTAAAACGGTTAAGTATAAAAGTGAAGTTTATGAACGGGTACCCATTGTAGGAACGAACGATCAGTATAAGGATACAGATAATGTTGCCCCAGCTGTTGGCCGGTTCTTGACAGAAATGGATATCAAGCGTAATCACCGGGTATGTGTATTAGGAGATGATGTGGCGAAAAATCTTTTTAAAGATGAATCGCCTATCGGAAAGAGGATCAAAGTAGGACCTGATAAATACCGGGTTGTTGGGGTAAGCGAAAAACAGGGAAAAGTTTTTGGGCAGAGTATGGATAATTATGTCCTTGTTCCCTATGGAACGTTTCGAGGTATTTTTAGCCGCCATCGTGGCATGCGCATTGCCATGACGACAACGGATGTTTCAAAAGTGGAAGAACTGAAAGATGAAATTCGCGGTATCATGAGAAAGACAAGAAAAATAGCACCCGACAGCGATGATGATTTTGCTATTAACCAGCAAGATCAGTTAACCCAGTTGTATCGGGATATTACCGGTACTCTTTTTGCGATCATATTTGTTATTGGTGGTATCTCCCTTCTGGTTGGCGGTATTGGAATTACTAATATTATGCTTGTCAGTGTAACAGAACGAACAAGGGAAATTGGCATCCGAAAAGCGATTGGGGCCAAGAGAAAAAATATACTGTCTCAATTTATACTTGAATCCGTAGCCATTGCATCGATAGGGGGAATCATTGGTATAATCCTTGGATACCTTGGAGGCAGTATTGTGCTTTCGCAAATGGAGTTATCAACAGGAGTAAGTTTAACTTCTATTCTGGTCGGTTTTGGATTTTCGTCTCTTACAGGAGTCATATCTGGCTTTTACCCGGCCTGGAAAGCAGCCAGAATGAATCCCATTGATTCTTTACATTTTGAGTGAGATATCATATGCATATTAATATTCAGGAAAACATAAAAATCGCCTGGACCCAATTGAAGTCCAGTAAACTGCGGTCGATTTTAACCACTTTAGGCATCACCATTGGAATTGCCACCGTTATATTTATTGTTGCTATTTTAGAAGGATATAATCTTAGTATTACTGAAGACATGCAGGGGCTTGGGGCTAATGTTTTCCAGGTGGAGAAATATGATCGTAGCGGTGGTTTTGATCATCGGCGGAGAGAAGTAAGAAAAGACTTGAAAAAGGAATATGCAGAAGAGATTCGTGAGCAATGTAATGTCGTAAGATTTGTGGGGGCAGAAGTGTGGAATTATGGCATTTCTTTTCGTTATAAGGATAAAAAAACAAATCCTTCGTTCACGCTGGGTGGAGGTGAACCGGAATATTTTTATAATAATGCAGAGCCCGTTGATCGGGGTCGGATTATATCACGCTCTGACGTACTGTCCAATGCTCGGGTAGCAGTGATTGCTAAAGATATTGTGGATGATCTTTTTCCTTATGAAGATCCCTTGGGAAAGTATCTAAAAATTGCCGGGATAAAATTTCAGGTGATCGGAATATTTGAAGATTTAGGTACCCGCACTTTCGGTCGAAGTGTCAATAACCGGGCGGTTATTCCGATAACCACTTTTGAAGATATCTTCGGAAAATATCGTTCTGTTTTTTTAACCATTCAGGCTACTGATGTTTCTCATATCGAAGAAGCAAAATCACAAGTAATCGGTGTTTTGCGAACAATTAGAAAAATCTCGCCGGGGGAACCAAATGACTTTGAGATCTGGAGTAATGATTCACTCATTGAAGATTTTCAAAATATAGCAGGAAAGATCCAATTGGTTGCTGTCTTAATAGGAATGATCTCTTTGCTTGTTGGTAGTATCGGTGTAATGAATATCATGCTGGTAACGGTTACCGAACGCACGAGAGAAATCGGTATCCGCAAAGCAGTAGGTGCCAAACGTCAAACGATATTGATCCAATTCCTTAATGAATCGATATTTCTAAGTCTTATCGGAGGTTTTTTTGGGGTTTTATTGGGATTTTCATTGGCCTTTCTTATTTCTTCCGCTTTTGATATTCCATTTGCCGTACCGATGTGGTCTGTCGTTTCCGCGTTGCTGGTAACATCGATTGTCGGTTTGTTTGCCGGAATTTATCCAGCGGCAAAGGCCTCAAAACTAGATCCGATCGAATCCCTTCGTTATGAATAATCGGAAACAAAATTGATTCAATTATGGATTAAAAACTCATCTCCAAACCCCATCTCTTAAACCCTAAATCCCTCTCTTTCCAAGAGAGGGATTTAGGGTGAGTTCTTTAAATCATGTCTCTGTGTTTATTTAATCTCTAAATCATTTGATAGTCCGGCGTCGCCCCCGAAATCACAAACCCGCTGTGGTTAACGCAAACGCTTGCAACTACATCCTCTTTGGTCAATGCCATTCACCCTAAGCACGTCCCTTTGTTATATTTACCATTTTATGTAAATTGGTCACTCGACCGGAGGATAAATGAAACCTATCAAGGACTGGTTATGGTTGCCAGCCGTTATTTTTATTTTACTGGCATTGTATTACGGTATTAAGCAGCCACAACAAATCTCTGAATATCATTACGGTTTCTATTCTCTCTTTCCGGCTATTGTCACCCTGTTTTTGTGTTTTTATACAAAGAATGTCATTCTTGCACTATTTGCGGGCATTGTCGTGGGCGGTTTTATCACAGGCAACTATAATATTCTCAATACTTTTCTAATTCCAAGCTTAGGTAGTGACAAATATGCTAAAATACTTCTGGTTTATCTCTGGGCTTTAGGCGGCTTAATCGGTATATGGAATAAAAATGGCGGTGCGCTTTACTTTGCCAATTGGGTTGGTGATCGTTTTGTTCATAATCGAAAAACAGCCAAACTCTTTGCCTGGTTTATGGGTATTGTCTTCCATCAGGGAGGAACTATAAGTACTGTACTAACGGGCACGACGGTGAAGCCAATCACGGATAAAGAAAAAGTTTCCCATGAAGAGTTATCCTACATTGTAGACTCAACAGCATCGCCGATAGCAACGATCATACCGTTTAATGCCTGGCCAGCATATATTGGAGGGCTGGTGGCTATTGCCTCTATTCAACAGTACATCCCCAACGAAGATGTGGGCATTTCTTATTTTTTAAAAGCGATCCCTTATAACTTTTATGCCATATTTGCCGTCCTGTTTACATTTTTACTCTCAATAAATAAGCTGCCTTTTTTAGGCAAACAAATGCGGAAAGCAATAAACCGTGTAACAACGACAGGAGCACTGGATCGAGCGGGAGCCAAACCAATGTTGAGCAAAGAAATAGAAACAACCACCGTTCCTGACTATTATCGATCGTCATTATTAGATTTTGTGCTCCCAATAGGTACGCTGATCGGGGTTGCTATAATCCCCTGGATCATAACCGGGCAGCTTTTTATTTTTGAAGCTTTTGGTCTTTCGGTTATCATCGGTATACTTGTCAGTCTTATTCGAGGCATGAAACTGGATGATGTCTTTGAAGGACTCATTGACGGGATCAAAGGTGTAACTATGGGAGCGATAATTCTTGGTCTAGCTGTAACCCTTGGCAATGTTTCAGAAGTCTTGGGAACTTCACACTATATCATTGAAATATCACGCGATCTTATTTTACTGATTCCATATATTTTACCACCAATCCTCCTTTTTATATGTATGCTAATATCATTCTCAATTGGTA
>RCNB010000876.1_pt1 | contig 19474 bp, 18 predicted proteins | sample 2041321 | NCBI WGS metagenome assembly RCNB01 (sample SAMN09708232, study PRJNA481090) | Marine sediment metagenome, whole genome shotgun sequencing project. | reverse complement strand
AGAGAAACACCTGTTTCAACACCTATACGATCCAGCATATACAAAAGATCGTCTGTCGGTATGTTTCCTGTCGCGGCAGGCGCAAACGGACAACCGCCGATACCACCGATACTGGCATCCAAAGAATCTACCCCTGCATTTACTGCAGCCATCGCATTCGCAATACCCGTATTACGGGTGTTGTGAAAATGGAAACGCAATGGCAGCTCAGGATACTTATCCTTTAAAGCGCCAATCATCTCAGTTACCTGAGTGGGCACGCCAACACCAATACTATCAGCAATTCCTAACTCTACAGGTTCTGCGCCAACAATCTGATCCGCAATATCCAGTATGCGCTGCAAAGGCACCTCGCCTTCAAACGGGCAACCAAATGCCGAAGAAATCATCACATTTGCGCGGACGCCCTCTTTATGAGCTTCAGCAGCCATCTCATTCCAGGCATCAATTGAGCCCTGAATGGGAGCACCATTATTACGTTGATTGTAGGTTTCGGTGGCGATTACCGCCATTCCGATCTCATCGATACCGCAACTAAGAGCGCGTTCGAAGCCGCGTTTATTCAGCACCAGACCGATACCGATAAAATCGTCGCGCTTAGGCAAGCCACGAACAACGGCTTCAGCATCAGCCATTTGCGGCACCCGCTTCGGATGCACAAAACTGGTCACCTCCATACGACGGATGCCCGCATCGATAGCACGGTTGATAAACTCGAGTTTGGTTTCAGTTGAAAGGAGCTTCGGTTCACTCTGGAGACCGTCTCTGGGACCTACTTCGATAATTGATATTTTCTGGCTAGCCACGCATTTTCGCCTAACAGTTAGTTCAATCAATATATTGTATATAATGCCTGTGCCGATACAACAGCAATACTGGCTTTGAGCCACTTTTCGGCCCACTCATGTGTGTATAAGACCGGATCGCGGATAACGCCACCCGACTTTGCAACTGGATTATGGAGCAGCGCGGCTAGCTGCGTGCATTTAAGCTTTGTTTAAGGAACCAAAATGACAACGGAAGAGATACCAAATCGCGGCCCACTGGCTGGCCTCAGAGTAATTGAAATGGGTACCCTGCTTGCCGGACCGTTCTGTGGCCAGCTGCTAGGCGACTTTGGCGCAGAAGTAATTAAGGTTGAGCCACCTAAACAGGGTGACCCAATGCGCAGCTGGGGCCGTGAAAAAGCCCATGGCAAGTCATTATGGTGGCCTACCATCGCGCGTAATAAAAAATCAGTCACGATCAACCTGCGTGAAGAAGAAGGTCAGGCGCTTGCGCGTGAGCTGATCGCAGAAGCCGACTTCCTGTTAGAAAACTTCCGCCCTGGCACCATGGAGCGTTGGGGCCTGTCGTATGAAGAACTGAAGAAGATCAACCCGAAACTCATCATGATTCGCGTTTCCGGTTATGGTCAGACCGGTCCTTACTCCAAGCGCGCCGGTTTCGGTGCTATCGGTGAAGCGATGGGCGGCCTTCGCTACGTTTGTGGCGACCCTTCAACACCGCCTAGCCGCATGGGCATTAGTATTGGTGACACCCTTGCTGCCACCTTCGCCTGTATTGGTGCACTTTCTGCCCTCCACCACCGCAATCAAACCGGTGAAGGCCAGGTAGTCGACTCAGCAATTTATGAAGCCGTGTTGAACATGATGGAATCGCTGGTCACCGAATACGATCAGGCCGGTTACATCCGCGAGCGTACCGGCGCGATTCTGCCGAACGTTGCTCCTTCAAATGTTTACCCGACCAGCGATGGCACATTTATTCTTATTGCAGCCAATCAGGACACTGTATTTGGGCGTCTTGCCGAAGCTATGCAACAGCCCGAACTTGCTAAAGACCCACGGTATGCAACCCATATCGCACGTGGCGAGACTCAGAAAGAGCTGGACGATATTATTGGTGAATGGACCAAGACTTACACAGCCGAGAAACTGGAAGACCTGATGGAAGAGTACGGCATTCCTTCCGGCAAGATCTATCGCACACCTGATATGCTAGAAGACGCTCACTTCCGTGCACGTGAAGCCATTGTGACAACCAAGCACCCTGTGTTCGGTGACCTCAAAATGCAAAACGTTGCGCCCAAGCTTTCTGCAACTCCGGGTGCTATTCGCACACCTGCACCGGAACTTGGTGAGCACAATGAACACGTCTATAAGTCTGTGCTAAACAAAACTGATGAAGAGCTGAAGAGCATGCTGGATCGAAATATCATCTAAAGCGTTAATCGAAAAGCCCCTGTCGTTATTGGCAGGGGCTTTTTTTATCTGTTCAGTTTAGTCGCTGATCGCCGCAGCCACTACAACCCACCGACTCGAGCATCAAGCTATGACCTCATCCCAACTTGGAAAAATCGCCTGCGTTACTGTCTCCGCGCCAGACCTGACTGCTGTTGAAGGCGCTTACAGTCGCAACTTTGGATACCGTGTAACTGAACGCGGCACCGTGAGCGAAGCTCAAGCGAAACTGTGGAATGCAGAGAAAATGGCTGGCGCTGCAACGCTCATTATGGAGCCGCCATCGGGCACTGATTTTGTTTTCCGCTTTATCGAACGAAAAGCAGATCCGGACTACATGCCATTAACGACTTGGGGTTGGAATGCTTCAGAGGTATTGGTCGAAAATGTTGATTCGCTGGCACAGCAACTCACCGAGGGTGATTTTGAAATGCTAGGTGAGCCCAAAAACCTCTCATTTACCGATGACATACGCGCCATGCAGTTACGCGGTCCGGCGAATGAAATTCTGTATATGACAGAACTTAAAGCACCAATTCCGGGCATGGACTTACCCACATCAAAGTGTTTCGTCGACAACACCTTTATAGTGATTCTTGGCGGTGGTGACATCAATGCCATGATGGATAGTTACGAACAGCAATTTGAGATCGAGAAGGCGCCGGTAATGGAATCAAGGATTACGGTGGCATCGAAAGCATTCGGCTTATCAATCGAACATCGCTATCCAATTGCAGCGCTCGGCATTAAAGATCAGTGCATGATCGAGGTTGATGAACTGCCGGAACAGGCCGGACCGCGAAAATCCGAAGATGGCTTGCTGCCACCCGGCATCGCAATGGTCAGCTTCCGCTGCAGCACGCCAGCAACAGAAGCATCAATACTCTGTGACGGTCTGCCTTATGGTGGCAACCAAGCCAGCTGCACCACAGGTGCTGCAGGTGAACTGATCGAACTCGTGCACTGCGCCTAGGCGACGAAAGGACCCCAGCATGCTTGGAAACGACACCGATATTTTGCTCTGGATGATTCCGATGCTTGCAATTGCAGGTATTTGCGCAGGGATTCTGGCCGGGCTTTTAGGTGTAGGTGGCGGCATCGTTGTGGTGCCCGCACTCTATTATATTTTTACGTATATCGGTATTGATCCTTCGGTAAAAATGCACCTTGCTATCGGCACCTCCCTCGCAACTATCGTGCCCACCAGCATACGATCTGTGCGCGCACATCATGCCCGCGGTGGGTTTGATCTCCGACTATTCAAACTCTGGACACCCGGCATCGTCATTGGTGTGGTTCTGGGCACCTGGCTCGCTTCAATGGCCGATGTTGCAGTACTTACAGCAATATTCGGCACTGTTGGTCTCGCTGCAGCTCTCTACATGGCTTTCGGGAATGCTGAATGGAAAGTGGCAGACCAAGTTCCCAACGGCTTTGTATCGCAACCCATAGCTCTATTCATAGGCACCGTCTCCGCCATGATGGGAATTGGCGGAGGTACGCTTAGCGTGCCGGCACTCACCTTGTTTGGCACACCCATTCACAAAGCAGTAGGTACGTCTGCGGGATTCGGACTGGTCATCGCTATTCCTGGCTTTATCGGTTTTATCATCGGTGGCTGGAATGCACCTAATCTGCCCCCGTACAGTGCAGGCTATGTGAGCCTGCTTGGCTTTGCTTTGATTGTGCCAATGACCACGCTTGCGGTGCCCTGGGGCGCGAAACTGGCGCACTCACTCAGCCAGAAAGGACTCCGCAATGCGTTTGCGATTTTCCTGGGTATTACAGCGGCGAGAATGCTTGCCGAAACCTTTGGCTTCTAAACCGGAACCGTCAGGAAAATACGGGTGAGCTCTAAATACTAATGCTCATATGCAAGGACATCAGGCCGGGCAAAGCGACTTCGTAGCTATCCCCCTGTTGTAACGCTACCGCCAGACTGCGGTTCGTCTGGCTACCAAATGCGATGAGGTCTCCCGCGCTAAAACCATAGCGTTGAGACAAATGGGCAACGACGTCAGCCGGCTCGCGCTCAGCACCAAGAATAGCTCCCTCTGCACTGTCGACACCGTTAACACGAACCAGAGCCTCTAACTGAGCTGGATCAGCTATCTCATCAACCGTAATCATCGCAGGTCCCATAGGACAGCTGCCGGGCACCTGTTTACTCTCGACAAAGCGCCGCCAGTCGACAGCAGTGCCCGCGGGGTCCAACCCAAAACCCTCGTGATCTAACTCAAGAATAACGGTATAGGCGGCAATAGCTGCAGAGGCTTCTTCGGTATCGGCTTCTTGTAAAGGACGACCGAGTATGGCCGCCAATAGGGGCGTTACTGTTACGGTATCGCCTGCAAAACCGGGCAACTGAAGCCGGGCACCCGAACCAGACGCCGTGTTCGGGCTTTTGATATACACAGGATCAAGATCGGTCGAGCCACCGACTGCTGCAAGATTAATAACCATTAATCCAGGGCGGCGCAGCGGCGCCATCAAAGCCGTTTCAGCGGGATCACGCAGTGCTTTCTGCTTACGCAGCTCGGCTTGTTCCTGCGCCGACATGGACGCAATCTTATCAATGAGTTTACGGGTATTGGCCAACCCGCCTTCACCGGCCGCGAGAATGCTAACTACAGAGTGAGGTATCCACTGCGAGTCACTAAGCGTCGATGGCGCTGAAGATAAATCCAGAATCTCACCGTTATCCAGCAGGATTCCCGGGCGACCGGCAACTTCACGTCCATCTATGGTTATTAGCTTCATGAATTATCCCTGTACCCGAATGCGGGTATTAACCTGCAAGCACATCTGCCACTTGGTAGTTTTAATGCTTGGCAGGCAGCTATGCAAGCACAGCGTTAACAAACAGGGCGGATATTAGAATCGGGCTGCGGTTAGGAATACCGCGAGGCATCTAAAGATTATTATCAGCCACATGCACAACCATTCCGTCATGCTCATCTGTCACTTCGATCTGACAGGTAAGGCGGCTATTCGGACGACGCTCATTCGACGCATCAAGCATGGCGTCTTCCATATCATCCATCTCAGGAAGTTTACCAAGCCAAGCATCGTCAATATAGGCATGACAGGTTGCACATGCGCATGCTCCACCACACTCTGCGACGATGCCGTCAACACTGTTGTCGATTGCACCCTCCATCACTGAATGACCTACGGGAACATCAACGTCCTGACGTTCACCCGATTTTTGTATATAGGTAATTTTTGGCACTATACTTCCGGATTTTGGTAAACGATAGCCCTACAGGTATTACCCTAAGGCTATTACCCTAAGGCTATTAAATGGGCGCCGCCAGATCACGGAGAGACTTCGCTAAGCGCTCAATTCGGTCTTCTTCACTCTTAATATAGAGCAACCACTGACCTGCACCCTTCGAGCTGCGTTCGTCTTTCTGCGCTTTGCGGAAAGCAGCCTTAGCATTAGAGAGCTCATCTGTTTCGAACAGACAAGTACCCAGTATAAAGTTTGCAATATCAGCGCGCTTCAAATCGCCTTTCTTAATTGCGGTGCGAGCAGAGCTAACACAACTTTTGTACTGACCAATGTTCAGATAAGACTGAGACAAGCGGAGATCCAGCTCACCATCTTTAGAAAGCTTTGCGGCCTGTTTAAGAGGCGCAATTGCCTTCTTATCTTCACGAGCCAATGCCCAGGCCTGAGAATAAAGACGAAGATTCTTTGCGTTCTGCTCAATCAAACCTGCATCGATGCCCTTCTCGATAATCCTTGCTGCCTTATAAGGCACATCGTTTGCAAGATATAACTGAGCGATCTGCAGCAGTTCGGAGTTCGAGGTCAACAATCCCTGATCATAGGCAGAGGCGTAAGCAGACAATTGTTTAGACTCATTATCGAGCTCACCGTAAATTGCAGAAAGCTGCGACCAGTATTCCTTCTTGGGCCAGTTCGTCACAAGAATCTCAAGAATTTCCTTAACCTTCTTGTTGTCGCCCTTCTCCCAATAGGCAACACGCAGCAACAACCACCACTGTTCTTTAGGCTGCGTACCACGAGCTCTGGCAATGTCCATTGCCGTCTCAAGCGGAGCGATAATCTTGTCAATCTGTTCCAGCTGATAATAGCCGGTGCCAATCAGTACGTAAGGTTCAGGACCAGGGTTTTCCTGTGTCTTCAACCAGCCTTTCAACAGGTCGATCGCTTCCTGGTATTCCTCAGTCGTAAACTTAAGCTGAGCAAGCGTGTAAGTAACCGAATCACGCAGGCCCTGAGGAATCTCCTGCAAGCTCAGAACCCTCGTATACGCACCAATACTCTTCTTATACTGCTCCTGGCTGTAATAAATAAAACCATAGAAGTTATACAGTTGAGCTTGCTCATATTCAGACAAATTCTGCAGTGCTGCGATTTCAGCGAGCTTAGCTTCTGCACCTACAAAATCGGGAGCAGCCGCCTCATCTTCAGGTGAAGCCATTTCCTGAGCTTCCGCAAGACGCTTATAGACTCGCTCACTCATCGAGCCTGTCTTAGTGGTCTTGCGCTCTTCCTTCTTCTCACCGTCCTGGGCATTCGCCACAGAGACAACAGACAATGAGCCAAAACCGATACACAAGACGGCTAAGAAAGCAGCTGAGTTACGAACAAAAGTATGAACACTCATCACCTAGTCCTCCAGCTTGTAGGTAATAACGTGTTGGACGCCCGGCACTTCAATCGGGTTGCCATCCACAACGCGTGGTTTGTATTTAAACTTAAGCACAGCATTCACTGAGGCGCGCTGGAACAAGGTGCTTGAACACTCAACGGCTACAGCATCGCGCACGGTGCCCAACTTAGTCACGGTAAACTCGATCAGACAGTTGCCCTCAACCCCACGGGTCATTGCACGACGTGGATAGATAGGCGCAACTTTAACGATCGGCAAATAATCGCCATCTACGATCTGGAACCCGCCAACGCCGGCTTCAATTTTGATGCCTCCGGATACGGGAGTCATGTTTACGGCCTGACTGGTGTCGACGTTATCCATCTGAGGCGGAGGCGCATCAGGTGGCGGTGTCTCTGGCTCATCCGGTTTATCAGGCTTGTTATCTTCTGCATTAACTGTCTCGTCACGCTTAATACGAACGAAATCGACGAATTTAAAATCCGTCTTCTTGCCCAATGCTTTCTCACCTGTTGAAATAAGGAGCTGCATCATCCAGATCAACATAAAGGTCACAACGGTTGCCGTGACGAACGCAATTGCGTAACGAGTTAGTGCCGCAACATTCATAAAATAGTCATCCTGTCTCTATACTCGACCGGTACTTAAGCAAAATTGCCGGAGCTAAAACTCACGGTCATCCTGCTCTGCCCTAATCTGCCCTAGTCTTCCAGAGCCGCAATCGAAACGTTAAAAACTTTAGCCTGACGTGCAGAGTCCATCACCCCAACCACGGTTTCCGTGTAAGCCTTTTTGTCGGCCTGGATAACAACAGAGCCTTCAGGGTTCTCCGCATGCATACGCTCAATAACAGCACGTACTGCTCGCTTATCTACTTTACGCCGATCAATCCAAATCTCGTTATTCTCATTAATCGCAATAAGAATATTTGCGTTTTCAGCCACTGTCGCTGTAGGCGCATCAGGACGGTTAACATCGATACCAGACTCTTTGATAAAAGACGCGGTAACGATGAAGAAAATAAGCATGATGAACACGACGTCCAACATCGGCGTCAAGTCGATCGCAGTATCTTCTTCTTCCGGAGCTTGAGTTATACCTCTGCGCATTATCTATCCTTTATCTTGTTTTACTTTCAATCAATGGACACTTGTAAGACCGGCTAATTAAGACCGCCTAGTCTTTAGTGATCCATCGTCAAATGTTCTTCAATGTTTTCAACATTACGTTGAACGGTACGGGTAATCATGGTGACCAGGAATACCCCTGAAAGAGCACCAACCATGCCAGCCATTGTCGGGATTGTTGCTTTCGACACGCCTGCTGCCATAGAACGGGCATTACCGGTTCCGGAAATAGCCATCACATCAAACACCTCAATCATCCCGGTGACGGTACCCATGAGCCCCAACAAAGGACAAAGAGCAACCAGAGTCTGGATGACAGGCACCGACTGATTCGCCGCCATTGAGTATTTTGAAATAAGGGCTTCACGCACAGCGTGCGCATACCAGGAACGTCGTTCCGTACGCTCTTCCCAGGTAGCCAGAGTTTGCTCACCAAGAATTTTTAAGCCGGTACGATAGTAAATCAGCCTTTCAACAATCAGCAACCACATGGCTAAGATAACCCACGCGATGTACGTAAGAACATCGCCGCCCATGGTCATGAAATCTCTGACCGCTTCAAATGCATCAAATAAAAAAAGCATTATTCCGTTTCTCCGATGATGCCCGCCCTCATGGGCGGGCATTCAGAAAACGTCCTGTTATCAGGACCCGCCATTCTTTTCTGCATGGCGCGCGATAATACCGGCGCTTTGTTCTTGCAGAACCTGAACGATTCGCTTGCTGCGACCACTAACCAGCGTATGCAACAAGACCATTGGTATAGCGACAACCAGTCCGAGCACCGTGGTAACCAATGCCTGTGAAATACCACCAGCCATTAGTTTTGGATCACCAGTACCGTACAAAGTAATAGCCTGGAAGGTCTGGATCATACCGGTCACGGTACCCAACAAACCCATGAGCGGCGCAATTACCGAAATAATCTTAATAAAGAGCAGCGCACGATTCAGTGCGGGTGTTTCTTTAAAGATTGCTTCAGAAAGCTTCAACTCAAGTGTTTCGGTATCGACTGATTTGTTCCCTTCATAGACAGACAAGACACGACCCAAAGCATTATTGGTATTGGCACTATCACTAGCCAACTGTGCAGTCACCTTGCGGCTTGCGATACCCAGAACAACTATGCGTTCCAGAGAGATCAGCAGGCCAATAGCGCCCAGAGCAAGAATCAAGTAACCAACGAGGCCACCCTGAGAAACGCGTTCAGTTAGGTTAGGCCGTGCGACGAATGATTTCAGAACGCCACCGAGCGTGGGATCAAGACCAAAGCGAACTTTGCCACTGGTGGCCTCCATCAACTCAGAGGTGCTATCGGTGTAACGTGACTGATCCGGCTGACGTGGCAGTTCAGTAAGGTTCCCGGTAGTTGGCTCATAGTTGAGGTACTTACCATCGGTAACAACACTGTACAAACCGACTCGAACCACATCCATAGTTTCCTCAGTACCATTCTGAGTAATAACCGTGGCTGGGAAGCGAATGATACGACCACTTTCAGTCATCTCACGCTGCAGTTCGAACCACAGGCCTTCGATTTCAGTCATCGAAGGCAACTGTGAAGAGCTACCAATTTTCTTGGCCAGCGCTTCGAGTTTTTCGCCGCGTCCAGGAAACTGAATGCTAGTAAGTGACTGATCAAAGTTACCGCGTGCATCACCTGCAACCTGCTGCATTACACCGAACAACTCTTTCAAGTCGCCCAAACGCTCTGTATACGTTTCCTGTAATACATCAAGCTCAGCGGAATTCGTTTCAAAATCGACCTCGAGCCGCTGGCTACGATTCTCTTCTGCAACCTTGTCAGCATTGGCTTTATTCAAAAGCTTCTGTTGATCGTTCTTTGAAGCTTTAAACCGTTGCTCGCGAGCACGATTTTCCTGATTGTCTTTAACAGTGCCCTGCTCAACACGACGCAGGAGCTCATCAAGGCTTAGCGCCTCCTGAGCTTGAACACCAGTAACACCCAGCATGGCTACGACTGCTGAAGCGGATAACAATTTAACGATTAAGCGACTCATTAGTTTGCCTCCGGAGCGTCAACAGGCAGCATCAGCAGGTCAGGCGCGATCTGCTTGCCGGCGATTTTAAGACCCTTACGGATTTCGCTTCGGTACTCATTGCCCAAATCAACCCACTGACGATTCTTCTGGTCCCAGGCGCCGGACACTTTACCGTCGGCAGTCTGATACATAAGGCTAACGCGACCAATACGCAGGAAGTCGACTTCGCGGGTTCCGCCGTCGATAGTCAATGTAGCTTTGTAAGACTCGATGGTGCGACCGAATTCATTCTCGATCTGATAAGCCTCTGTCACTTTACGGAACTTCTCGGCGACCGTCACATCCTGACGTTCGAGAGTTTCTGTAAGGTTGGCGACACGTTCGCGACGCTCTTCAAGAAGGAAAGGCACATCCAGCTCAACAAACTGTTCGAGCGATGCAATCATCTTAGTCATAAGAGGAACGATCTGCCTGTTAATTACTTCAACACCGTCAATCGAATCTGCCAACTGAACTTTTTGCAGTTCCTGACGATCGATCTGCCTTTGCAGCAAGGTGTTGTATACCTGCAAACCTTCGATTTCTTTAAGTACTGCTTTGTACTTATCTTCGAGAGCGCGGGTATCGTCTACCACAGCGTCGATCTTTTGCTGTGATGCCTGAGCAACCTTAGTACGCGATTGCTGTTTAGCCAAGACGTCATCTACCGATTGGCTGACCCCTGCTACTGGATAGGCAAGTGCCAGTGCGACACCACCAGCTAACAGCCGGAATCTTTTGTACGTCAAATTCATGAAGTCTCCCCTTCTAAACGGAGTGAATTAGATTATATAAATGACCATGGAGTACAGAGTAAGTATTCGTAAGGCCTTAGACCACAACCTTACTACACAAGTTACAGGGACGCATAGCCCCAAACCTTATGAAATACTTTAAGTCCGCCCCCACAGCAGAACCCTACATAATGATGCAACGGCAAAACCAATTCGGTTCCTTAGTTGCACCTAACAATAAGCAAAAATCTTACCGTTGCAGGGCGGGCAGCACAATAGCATAAGCACGGCTTAACACCAGCCTTTTAGAAAAGAAAATCAGCGTTATCTGCACCCTCTCCTCATAACGGTCGGACACCAGTAGAAATAACTAATTCAGGACAAATTATCGTAGGTAATCTTCGAGGTATCTAAATGATTTCGAAGAAAGCAAAAACAGCAAACCTGCTTGCTATTTAACACCTGCAACCAACACACTATTAAAGGACGTCACTGGTGAGCGACAGCCCATTAGGAGCAGACGCCTTAAAAAGAGCAATAACTTATGTTTTTTTAAACACTTATAAGCTCTACTTAAGACCCCTTGGGTTAACGCTGATCCAGTCGGCGCCCCAAATACAACGACGCACGTGCATCCAACCCTCCACAACGCATAACTGAACACTATGTAAGTACACCTATGGATTCGCACCCTGCTGACCCTCATTTTTATTCCGATAATCAATCGCTTGAGGTTGACAGAGCCTCACTCTTGCAGGAAAATAGAAAAATGTTCAGCATCATCGTAAATTCAGCTTTAGCAACCGCAGACCGGCATGCCCGCGCTCTGCTGCTTCTGCTGCTGCCTTCATTGGCGACACGGTGGTGCGGACCTATAACCGGGTAACACGAAAAGTTACTTAAAAACCCCGCACCAAATGGTCGCGGGGTTTTTTTTGTGCTGAACGTTGTCGGGTTAGTTCTATGTAGCCGGCGGCCAAGGCTGTATATTGACGACATAAAAATGGAGAGAGACAGATGAGCAATCAAGCAGACGATCGCGTCATCATATTTGACACGACATTAAGAGACGGCGAACAAGCACCGGGTTGCAGCATGACTCTGCGCGAAAAATTACGGATTGCTACGGCACTGCGTGATCTTAATGTTGATGTGATTGAAGCCGGATTTCCGGCGGCCTCTCCGGGCGACTTCGATTCGGTCAAGGCTATTGCGAGCGAAATTATCGGTCCGACTATTTGCGGCCTTGCGCGCTGCCATCCCGATGACATCGAAAAAGTGGCGAATGCCGTAAAACCTGCTCCGATAGACAAGCAGCGCATTCATGTATTTCTCGCGACCAGCGAAATCCATCGTGAACATAAATTGCGCATGGCGAAAGAGGAAATCATTCGCCGGGCTGTTGCAGGTGTTAAGCAGGCTCGCGAGTTGTGCAATCAGGTGGAGTTTTCTCCGGAAGACGCATCGCGCACCGAACCGGAGTTCCTTGCCGATGTAGTCAGTGCAGTTATAGAAGCCGGTGTCACTACAGTTAATATTCCCGATACAGTTGGATACACGGTCCCCGGCGAGTTTGCCGATTTATTTAGCTACCTCAAAAACAATGTTGCAGGTATCGATGACATCGTGCTTAGCGTCCACTGTCACAACGACCTTGGCATGGCTGTGGCAAACAGTCTTGCCGCCGTAAAAGCGGGCGCGCGTCAGATTGAATGCAGCATTAACGGTATTGGCGAGCGTGCGGGCAACTGCTCACTTGAAGAAGTTGTGATGGCATTAAAAACCCGTGCCGACTACTTTGGCCTCGAGACTGCGCTTGATACCCGCAAGTTGTACCCAACCACAAAGCTCGTATCAACAATAACGGGCATGGCTATTCCGCGGAACAAGGCCATTGTGGGCGAAAATGCGTTTGCTCATGAAGCAGGTATTCATCAGCATGGCGTGTTACAAAATGCTGAAACCTACGAGATCATGAAACCCGAAGACATTGGCATCAGTAAAAGCACATTGGTTCTTGGCAAGCACAGCGGCAAACACGCATTCCGCGACCGTGTTCAGGAATTGGGTTTTGACCCGAGTGACGATGAACTCATCCGTGCCTTCAATGAGTTCAAAAAACTTGCAGATCGCAAAAAAGAATTATTCGATGCCGATATTGAGGCATTAATAATGAACACCGGTGGCCAGCAGCCAGGCCCTTGGAAACTGGACGGCTTAAGCTTTGCTTCAGGTCGGGACACCCCTGCCGAAGCGACTGTTAATGTTGTCCATAACGATGGCCATGCACTCGAGCAACAAGCATCGAGCGATGGTCCGATTGCCGCCGTATTCATTGCATTAGAAGAGGCTACCGGCGTTACCCTTAAGTTGAAAAACTTTCAGGTTCATAGCGTAACGGTCGGTGAAGATGCTCAAGGTGAGGTAACTGTCACCACCGAGTACAATGGCGACAGCTATCGTGGTCATGGCATAAGCACCGACATTGTTGAGGCGGGCGCCCTCGCCTATCTGGAAGTCATTAATCGAGTCAGTCGACGCATCGAATCCGGTGCAATTAGTGCTGACTCTAAAAACAAAAAAATTACGACTATCTAATACCAATAGGTATTGGTTATCAGGAGAAGATATACCGATGAACAAGAGCGACTGGATTTGGCAAAACGGAGAAATGCTCCCATGGGAAGATGCCAAGGTTCATGTGATGACACATGCTCTGCATTATGGTTCTTCAGTATTTGAAGGGATCCGTGTCTACAAGACCCCCGAAGGCTCAAAAGCCTTCCGACTCTATGATCACAACAAACGAATGCTTGAGTCGGCAAAGATTCATCGCATTCCAATGAAATGGTCTATTGAAGACATTAGCAATGCCTGTCGTGAAGTCGTAATTAAGAATGAGCTAAACAACGGGGCGTACATTCGCCCTATCGCTTATCGTGGCTACGGTGACATCGGTCTTGCGCCAGGCCCCGACCATCCTGTCGACATGACAGTAGCAGCCTGGGAATGGGGAACCTACCTGGGTGAAGATGCGCTGGAGAACGGCATCGATGCCTGTATTTCTTCATGGCAACGGGTTGCACCGAACACTATCCCTGCCCTGGCAAAAGCGGGCGGCAACTACCTGTCGAGCACGCTTATCAGCATGGAAGCGCGCGACCGCGGTTTCGGTGAAGGTATTGCACTGGCGACTGATGGCACTGTTTCGGAAGGCGCTGGCGAGAACATCTTTGTTATTAAAGATGGCATCGTCTACACCCCGGGGGCAGCGGCTTCTATCCTCACAGGCATTACCCGCCACAGCATCATGGTACTTGCTAAAGAAGCTGGCATTGAGATTGTCCAGCAGTCTATACCACGTGAAATGCTCTATATTGCCGACGAAATCTTCATGACTGGCACAGCAGCAGAAATCACGCCCGTGCGGTCGGTTGACCGTCTACCTGTTGGTGATGGCAAACGCGGACCCATCACAAAACAGATGCAGGACGTATTCTTCGGGTTATTCGCTGGCAAGACCGAAGACAAATGGGGTTGGTTAACCTCACTGGATTGATCGACCGACGCCAATAAACAATATTAAGAGTGTCGGTATCAAAAACCTTTAACTATTAAGCTTTAATTTGGAGTGCACTCTGTCATGGGTGGAAAAACATTATTCGATAAAGTCTGGGACGATCATGTTGTCGTGCCTGAAACAGAAGCTACACCTGCGGTTTTTTACATCGACCTGCATATTGTTCATGAAGTAACAACGCCGCAGGCATTTAATATGCTTCGCGAGAACAATTGGCCAATAAGACGTCCTGATCTAATGCTCGCAACCATGGATCACTCAACGCCTACCGTGCATGTTCCTGCAGATGACCTTTCTATTCTCGACAATCCGGAAGTATCTGATCCTGAGCCGGCTCACCAGATTCGTCAGATGATTAAGAACTGCGACGAGTTCGGCATAAAGCTACACGGCTTCGGCGATCAGCATCGCGGTATTGTTCACGTTATCGGGCCTGAGATCGGTGCAACGCAGCCGGGCAAAACAATTGTCTGCGGCGACAGCCATTCAAGTACTCATGGTGCATTTGGCGCAATGGGCTTCGGCATCGGTGCAACAATGGTTGGCCACGTTATGGCGACAACCTGCCTATTAATGCGCAAGCCCAAGAGCATGGCGATTAACATCACCGGCGAATTAAAACCAGGCGTTAGTGCCAAAGACATCATCCTCGCATTGATCGGCAAGATCGGTGTTGATGGCGGTACCGGTCATGTTATCGAATACCGCGGTGAGACCATCCGCAATCTCAACATGGAAGAGCGGATGACCATCTGCAACATGTCTATTGAGGCAGGTGCCCGTGCCGGCATGATTGCACCCGATGAAACAACCTTTGAATTCTTAAAGGGTCGTGAAAAGGCTCCTCAGGGTGCTGACTGGGACAAGGCAATCGAGCGCTGGAAAGGCCTGGTAACCGATCCCGATGCTAGTTTCGATAAAGAAGTTAACTTTGATGTTTCCGAACTGGAGCCTCAGGTTACCTACGGCACCAACCCGGGAATGGTTGTTCCTATCTCCAAGCCTGTCCCCAACCCCGCTGGCAACAAGAGCTTTCAAAAGTCTATCGACTACATGCAGGTCGAAGCTGACAAGCCAATGCTGGGCACCAAGGTTGATGTCGTTTTTGTCGGCAGTTGCACTAACTCACGCATGACGGACCTGCGCAGCGTAGCGAAGATGCTAGAAGGTAAACAGGTTGCCGATAACGTTCGCATGATGATTGTTCCTGGTTCGGAGTCGGTCAAGCAACAAGCGGATGCCGAAGGCCTTGGCAAGATTTTTCAGGCTGCCGGTGCTGAGTGGCGCGAAGCCGGCTGCTCGATGTGCCTTGGCATGAACAGCGACAAACTCGGCAAAGGTCAGCTCTGTGTCAGTACAAGTAACCGTAACTTTGAAGGTCGTCAGGGCAAGGGCGGACGCACCGTACTTGCCAGCCCTGAGACTGCAGCCGCATCCGCAATTGCCGGTGTGATCGCTGATCCACGTGAAGTGATTTAGGAAAAAACTACTATGGAAAAAATCACACAATTTACTTCTAAAACAATCGTATTAGCGATTGATGATGTTGACACCGACCAGATTGTTCCGGCTCGGTTCCTAACCACCACTGAGCGTGAAGGCATCGGCATTTCGTTATTTGCTGATTGGCGTTTTGACAAAGACGGCAACGAGATTGCCGACTTTCCAATAAACGCGCCTGATGCAAAAGGCTGCAAAATTCTTGTTGCTGGCCGTAACTTTGGCTGTGGCTCATCGCGCGAACATGCGCCTTGGGCGATTTATGATTTCGGCATTCGTGCTGTAATCAGCTGCGAGATCGCAGACATCTTTCGCAACAACTCACTAAACAACGGCCTGATTCCAGTGGTTGTTGATACAGAAACACACCAGTGGCTGCTGGACAATCCCGGCGCTGAAGTAACTGTAGATCTTGAAGCAAGTACCATCACCTTGCCAAACGGCAAATCTGTCAGTTTCCCGATTGATCCTTTTGCCCGCCATTGTATTTTGGAAGGTATCGATCAGATGGGCTTCTTGCAGCAGAGCCTCCCCAATGTTGATGAATTTGAAGCAAAGCGGTCGTGGCAGCCATGAAAGCAAAAATAGCTATTCTTCCCGGTGATGGAATCGGGACCGAAGTTACTGCAGAAGCGGTAAAAGTACTTGAAGCCGTAGCCAAAAAATTCGGACATGAGTTCGATATGCCCGAAGGCCTTATCGGCGGCGCTGCTCTGGATGCCGAGAATGACCCCTTCCCTGCCAGCACTGCTGCCATCTGCGAAGATGCAGACGCCGTACTCTTAGGTGCTGTTGGTGGCCCTAAGTGGGATAACGTCCCTACCGAGTCACGCCCTGAACGTGGTTTATTGCGCTTGCGGGCACAATTAAACGTGTTTGCGAATATTCGCCCGGTGGCGGTCAACAGCGTGATAGCTGATACATCGCCGATTCGTGCCGAGCTGCTTGAAGGCGTCGATATGGTCGTCGTGCGCGAACTAACCGGTGGCATCTATTTCGGCAAGAAAGAACGCACTAAAGACAGTGCGACAGATGTCTGCACCTATACCCGCGGAGAAATCGAACGGGTACTGCGTATTGCCGGAAAAATGGCACAAAAGCGCGGCGGCAAAGTCACTTCAGTCGACAAATCAAATGTGCTTGAAACCTCACGGCTCTGGCGCGAAGTAACCAACGAACTAATGCCGCGTGAATTTCCGGACGTAACCGTTGAACATCTCTTGGTTGATGCAGCTGCAATGCATCTGCTCTCAAGACCGGCAGACTTTGACGTGATCGTTACTGAAAATATGTTCGGTGACATTCTGACGGATGAGGCATCGATGCTGGCCGGCTCAATGGGTATGCTGCCTTCCGCTTCACTAAACGATGGCACCGTTGGCTTATATGAGCCAATTCATGGTTCCGCACCTGACATCGCTGGCCAAAACAAAGCGAACCCATGCGCAACAATCTTGAGCGCCGCAATGTTGCTGCGACACTCGCTTGATTTGCATGCTGAGGCTGACGCTATTGAGGCAGCGGTTAACCAGGCCCTAATTGATGGCTGCCGCACCGGGGACATCGCTAAGCCGGATGACACCGTTATCGGTACTAAAGAAATGGGTGATGCGGTAGCCGCCAACATCGGTTAACTCAGCACCTACGTAAGCGAAGAAGCCCGGTTTACCCGGGTTTTTTTTGTTCGGAGACGCCAAGAGCTGCCTAATCATGAGTATTTGGCAGATATTGGCATATAGGCCTTGTCAGGAAAATATTAGCCTGTTAATGTACTAGCGTGTTAATACATTGATACGCTTACTATGAAAGATCATCGAATCCTGACATCTAAAGAAGAGCAAGCCGCCGAAGTAGAGCTCTACCGTGCTGTGCTCGCACTCGGCACTATCGACGAGGCCCGCAACTTCTTTACCGACCTCTGCACACCTGCCGAACTGCAGGCTATGAAAGACCGGTGGGTTGTTGTTGAGTTAGTAGGTGAAGGAAAAACTTACCGTGATATTCACGACCTGACCGGCGTGAGCATCACCACAATCGGGCGTGTAGCTCGCTGCCTCAATAATGGCGCAGATGGCTATGCAACCGTACTTAAACGAATTGGAAATATTTCGTAATGAATGCAGATAAAGAAAACCGAATTAAAATTGCCATCCAGAAGTCGGGTCGCCTGACAGAACACTCACTTGAGTTGCTGTCTCAGGTCGGTTTGAAATATTCGCGCGGTCGCGATCAGTTAATTGGCTATGGCGAGAACATGCCAGTCGATTTTCTACTCGTACGTGACGATGATATTCCAGGCCTGGTTAAAGACGATGTCTGCGACCTCGGTATCGTTGGCCTGAACGAACTGGAAGAACGCCGGATTGGATATGCCAATGCTGGCAACACACAACCATTCCAGCGCGTTATGGATCTGGACTACGGACATTGCCGCCTGTCCTTTGCGTACCCGGAATCAGGAACACTCAAGACAATTGCTGATGCCGAAGGCAAATGCATCGCCACGAGCTACCCGAATATCGTCACCGACTACCTCAAGAATGCGGGCATCAATGCCGAAGTAATCGAGTTCTCAGGTGCTGTCGAAATTGCACCAAGTCTCGGGCGTGCTGACATGATCTGCGACCTTGTTTCTAGCGGTGCAACGCTAATGGCCAATAAGCTGTTCGAAGGCGAAAAGATTCTTGAGAGCACCTCTGTGTTAATTCAGACGACTGTTGCACTATCGCCTGAAAAGCAGGAGTGGGTTGATAAGATCGTACAGCGAATCAATGGCGTTCAGCAGGTGCGGGAAAGCAAGTACATCATGATGCATGCGCCCCGCTCTGCGCTGGACAAGATATCGGATCTGCTACCCGGCGCTGCATCACCAACAATACTGCCACTAGGTGGCACAGAAGATCTCGTTGCCGTGCACGTTGTCTGCCGCGAAGCCGTATTCTGGGACACCCTCGAAAACCTGAAAGCTGTTGGTGCAAGCTCAATTCTTGTAGTGCCGGTGGAGAAGATGTTGGCATGACCGACCGTCTGAAAACGTATCGCTGGAAAGAACTGACTGCCGAACAGCAATCGGCTGTATTGCAGCGCCCGGCTGTTAGGGCAAACGAATCAATTTCGGCACAAGCCGCGGCTATTATTGATCGCGTCAAAGTCGGTGGCGACTCAGCACTGAAAGAACTCGCAGCCGAACTCGACAACGTCACGTTAACCGAGCTTAAAGTTAGTGAAGCTGAAGCGGAGGAAGCTGCCGGACTTATCGGCGAAGCGGCCTGTACTGCTATCAATATAGCGATCGCAAATGTACGCGCGTATCACGAGGCACAGCAGACCACTCCCATTACCGTCGAAACGACTCCCGGTGTAGTTTGCGAGCGCATAACCCGTGCCATTCCGGCGGTTGGTCTATATGTGCCGGCTGGCTCCGCACCACTGCCATCAACAGCTGTGATGCTTGCTGTGCCTGCCGCTATCGCAAACTGCGAGACTCGTGTGATGTGCACGCCCGCACGCCCCGACGGCAAAGCCGATCCGGCAGTCGTTTACGCTGCGTGGCAATGTGGCATCCGTGACATCTACAAAGCCGGCGGCGCTCAAGCCGTTGC
>RCNB010006469.1_pt1 | contig 19475 bp, 17 predicted proteins | sample 2041321 | NCBI WGS metagenome assembly RCNB01 (sample SAMN09708232, study PRJNA481090) | Marine sediment metagenome, whole genome shotgun sequencing project. | reverse complement strand
ATTCGCGCTTTGAGCAATCTCTATGTCTGGAGGAATAGCCATATTGAATCAAGAATAATCCCCAGAGCAATTTTTAACAGTTGTTAATTCCCAATTATGGGACAACTTGTGTTAAAAGAGAAGAGAGAGCAATCCGTTGATACGTGATTGACCGTGAGCGCAGTAAAAAGGTGCTGGGGGTGGGGACCGAACCCTAACCCCTGTGGAGATATCTCCCGAATACTTTCCTTTTTTTATCCATTCTACAAGGTTATCCTAAAAGCCTGGGACAGAAAGTATTGCCACGATTTTCTCCGTGTCAATGGTACCACCAGAGATAACGCAAACCGATTTGCCACGACTCTCTTTGGGTTCTTCTAATGCAGCAGTAGTAGCCAACGCACCTGATCCCTCAACAATCAACTTTTGATTCAACATCAAATCCTTCATAGTCTTCTTAACCGCCTTCTCAGACACGGTCACAGACTCATCAACCAACTGTCTAAGCAAAGGATACATCTCATCTGTGATTATAGGAACATTAGAACCATCACAAATGGTGTCACCAACAGATACCTGAACACCTTTACCAGCCACGAAGGAATCATGAAGACTGGCACAAGCCTCAGACTCAACACCAACCACCTTTACATCAGGATTAAGCAGCTTCAAAGCATTACCAACTCCAGCAATCAAACCACCACCACCAACAGGAACATAAACCGTGTCCACATCGGGAAGGTCTTCCATTATTTCTAAACCGATTGTGCCATGTCCTGCCTGTAAATCCCTGTTATGCCAAGGGTGGATAAATATGGCTGAATCTTTTTCCCATCCTTTTTCAGAATGCCAAACAGGAAAATCATCCATGCTTATCGTTGTGATCTTCATTCCGTAGGATTGTATTTTTTTGATTTTACTGGGTGGTGTATTTTCAGGTATCAGGGTTTGAGCTGGAACTCCAAAGTGTTTAGCAGTCCAGCCTAATGATATCGCTGTGTTCCCTGAACTCATTGTGCTTAATCCTTTTTCTCGCTGTTCCTTTGATAGACACGCTACGGCATTGTAGACACCTCGTAGTTTGAATGATTTTACGGGTTGTAGTGTTTCTGGTTTTAGGTAAATGTCGCTGGTTTCATTATAGCGAACAAGTGGAGTGTGAATAGTGATTTTTTTGAGACGTTTCTGTGCTTTTTTTATCTCATCGAGTGTTGGTAACGTTATGTTTTCCATTTTACAGACCTTGATAATCTGTCTTTGTTAATATTGATAATTGTATCCATCAATGACAAGTAAAACAAGGTTTATTGAAAAAAGTGGAGGGGTTATTTGTTGAATTTCATATAGTATTTGAAGAATTCTTGGTAGTGGATTATTGGTGTTAATGTGTATTTTACTTCTGGAAACATGTAGGCTATTTTGTTGGCTATCTGTTCTGGTGTAGCATCCCAAACGGCGATAGCTTTCCATCCTTTGACTGTGAAATATACATCGAGGAACTGTCCTGGCCATTCATCTGGGTTTTTTGCCTTTTCTTCTTCATAGGCCATGCCTTTTTTCATTAATGCTTTCATGTCTGCATGTTCAAAGTCTAATTCTGCTAGGTATTTCATTTCTCTTTCATCCAAACTCTATCTGTTTTTGGTCAGTGACGGTTAACAAATGAGTGTATTGATTGTAATTGATGAATTATTTAATGATTTAGTGTCGGAGAAAGATCGTTAATCGATGATTTTATCCTCACATCACCCTTTATCTTAATAGTGGTTTTATGGGTAGGCTGGATGGAAAAGTTGCTTTAATAACTGGCGGCTCAAGTGGAATCGGAGAAGCTACAGTACGATTATTCTTCAAAGAAGGAGCAAAAGTAATGCTATTTGCACGTAATGAAGAACGAAGCAAAAAGATTGTTAAAGACCTTGGGAAGAATGTCCAATTCTTTCAAGGAGACGTAACCATTGAACAAGATGTAAAGAATGCAGTTGACACAGTTGTTGAGAACTGGGGAAAACTCGATTGCATCTACAACAATGCTGGAAGCGTTGGAGAAAGTGGACCAATAGATAAGATCTCTGAGAAAGGATTCGATAATACAATTGGTGTACTTTTGAAGGGAGTATTCTTCGGTATCAAACATGCAGCCAGAGTGATGAAACCTCAAGGATTTGGTTCAATTGTAAACTGTTCAAGTGTTAATGGGGTGCTGGTGTCGGGTGAGAATGTTCTTTACAGTACCTGTAAGGCTGCTGTGGATCATCTGACTAGGTTAGCGGCAAGTGAGCTTGGACCTTTTGGTATAAGGGTGAATAGTGTGGTGCCTGGTGCTATTTTGACTCCGATATATTATGGGGATGTTGAACTTAGTGATGATATGAAGAAGGATTATGGTGATTATTTTATGAAGTATCAACCAGTTAAGCTGCTTGGTATGCCAGTTGAGATTGCTAATGCTGTGCTTTGGTTGGTTTCTGATGAGGCTCGGTTTGTGTCTGGGCATCCTTTGGTTGTTGATGGTGGTATTAGTGTCGGGTTTCCAAGGGTTACGCTTAAAGAGGTAAACAAAGAAGGAACAAACATATACAAAAAATACAATCCATAATTTAATCCTCACATGCGCGCGAGCTCGGGGAGAACTTTTTGACCTATTATTTAAAAAATTATAGGGGTTCAGGATCGCAGAGGTTTATTGCTTTCGCTGCGGCTCTTCCACATCCCTTACAGATGAATTTTGCGGGTTTGATAAGTGCTTTTACTTCATCATATTTTGCTTTATTCTTCATCATTTCACAAATGTGGTTGTCATGTCCTTCGTGTGGCATAGTTTTTACCTTAATAATCACTAAATCCAAGGCATATAAAACCAACTCTTTGCCTGCAGTAGGAGATGGAGAAGCAATCTCAAGAGCATTCCTATTCGAAAGAAAACCAGAAGCCACAAAATACAGATTAAGCTCTATGATCCCGGAACCTATTCGAGGTTAAACGCAATAAAAATACGAATATTATCGATGATTTTATCCTCACATCACCGTAACGCATTCCATTATTTTATATCTTCAATTTACACGCGCGCGCGATAATCCCATTAATATTTACAATAAACGTAATCGCATTACATCCTTACTAGTAAAATAGTACGCCCCTTGCTACTTTCTTTTTATTTTTCGTCAGGCGGCTTTACGTCTTTAAAGATCAAGTACATGAAACTAGCTGAAGCCAACTGGAACCCGGCCGCAAGGAAAAAAGGCAGATCTATTGAGATGAACTGCATAATATATCCTGAGAGCATGGGCGCCCCTGCCGCGGTGAACCTGCTAACCACGGCCACGATACCGGCTGCCGATGCTTTTCGTTTACTCTTTATGACGCCCATCAGATAGGATTGCCGTAGAGGTACATCGATCATTGCGAATAGGGACATGAACCCCCGCATGTAGGCGACGATGGCGTATGTGGGGGTAATTGGTGTTAAGATGTTGATTATCACGACGGGGATACGGGACAGTACGGTGGCCCTGATCGTGCCCACTCCCTTTGCCAGCCTTAATCCCAGATAATACGAGCCGGCGGCGATGATCCTGGAGAGGCCGAACAGGGTGCCTATTTGTCCAAGCCCTACTCCGAACTTGACGTAGAACCAGTAAGAGGTGAAGTTCATGATGAAACTGCCGCCGATCACATCCAGGGCCAATACAAAGGACCAACGGGATAAGATCCATCTTTCATCTGCCGTGATCTGTTCCTCGTCACCAGGCTCGTAGTTGATATGGTTCTGGAAAGTCTCAGTGATCATGAGGAAGGATAGGGTGGATACGAGTCCGCTTAAAGCGAATATTATGAATAACGGCTGATATGAGGCCAGTTCAACCACGCCTCTTCTCTGGAGGATATCTGGGAGGATGGCGGCGAAGCTCCCGAATACGCTTGCGATGGTCCCTATGAAACTGTTCACACTGAACGCCGTTGTCCGGTTTTCGCTGGATACCTTCTCAGTTAGCATAGCCTGCTCCGCTGGGGTATAGGGAATCGCCCTCCCTACGTTGAATAGTATAGCGGATACCGTGAGTATTTTGAGGTCTTGACTCACTGCGAAGATTAGTCCACCGACGGTCATCAGGATTGAGGTAAGTAGCAGTACAGGTTTTCTACCGAAACGGTCGGCGATAAGCCCCTCACCTAGGCTTCTCACCGCGGCGAACAATGCCATTCCTGTGAATATCATCCCCAGTTGTACAGATGTTGCTCCGAGTTTGCTCATGTAGATGGTGAAGCAAACGGATAGTATGGCTGCACTGAAGGAGCGTATTCCCCTTGTTAATAGTAATATCCAGACGTCTTTGTCAAACTCATTTAAGGTCTGCATATAGTTCAGGCTACCTGATTACGAATCACCGCTACATTTGGGTCAGGTAAATATAGATTTACGGGTGGGAGCAAGTTTTGGTATACTCCCGATCATGCGATGCATGCTTTCTCAGACCATCAAGATAAATAGAATAAGCATATGACACCAAGGATATCCATGGTTCTCAAACTCTTCAAAACTCTTGATTTACCTAGCCACCCATCTGGTGGGTTCGATCACGGCGATGTCGTCGAGGAGACCGGCATATCATACGTCGCCCATACGGGGAACGGCACGGTAGAGGTATACGATGGCAGGAAGGGAGCGTACATAAAGACGATTCCAGGAGTCCCAGGGGCGAGTGGGGTGGTATGCGATCAGGCTGAAAAGGTGGTTATAGCAGCATCTAGGGGCACGGGGAAAATCCTTGTGCTGGACGGGGATACGGGAGAGACGGCCCGGGAGGTCCAGGTGGGCTCGAAGCCTAATGGCCTAGCATGGGATGGCCGAAGGCACAGGTTCCTTGCCGCTGATGTCGGTGACAACCATGTCAGGATTGTTGACCCGGTTGATGGAAGCATCATAGGCGACATACCGTTGCAGGGGAGGCCTCGTTGGGCCAAATACTCCAGAGCATTGGATAGGTATGTGGTGAACGTCCATGTCCCACCCATTTTGGCGGTCATCGATCCTGAGAGATCCAGAGTTGAGGCGACGATATCCATACCTGTGGCTGGCCCACACGGCATTGACATCGATGAGGAGACTGGCATTGCTTACATTGCCTGTGACGGGGGAGGACTTGTCTCGGTTAATATCGATGAGAGGAGAGTACTAGATAAAGTGGATATTCTTCCCAACCCGGATGTTGCCTGGTTGAACGTAAAGAAGGGATTGCTGTACATAGCTAACTCAAGACCCGGGGTGGTCCAAGTCGTGGATGTCAAGAAGATGAGGGTCTTGGAGGAAGTTCTCACAGAGGAGGGGTGCCATACGTTTTCATTTGATCAGGAGGCGCAGATCCTCCACGCGTATCTCCCTAAGAGTTGCAGAGTAGCTTTCTACAAGGAAGACTAACTTGATTACACGTAAAAGAAGTGGGGAGATACCCTTCACATGTTTTTATTAGTAACAGGAATAATGAATTTCCCGTATTAAATAAGGAGAATAGTTTCTGATATCTCGATGGTAGTGCGATTTTAAAAAGAAAATATATTCTTGGATAAAATGTTACTTCGCATAAAGTTTCTCTTTAACGAAAGCTAATCTCTCTCCTCTCGTTTTTAGGGCTTCATATTCCGCCTTATGTTCTTCAATTATGAAATCTCGTTTGAAGTAAGCATAAAGAGCATCATAGAACGGAAATTCTTTCACAAGTGCGTCGTGATCGTCTTCCACATCTTGTAGCAGAACGCTACCCGTTGCCACTACTTCCATCCCATAAGCATATGGATTTTCTCCACCTGTGTCCGCTGCTCTAACTACCTGACGAACTTTCTCTAATGCCGCATCATTGAACAAGTCATACTTTTCAAAAACTGCGTCAAAAGTACAATGCTTCTCCCCATCACATTCGTGGTGGTCAAGTTCTACGCCTGTACCAGTATCATACGGGATTGCACCTGTTTTTTCTGCAAACTCGTTAATTTTATCGGTCTCCATGAAGATAAACTGGGCTTCATGGTCTATGAATCGCTTAATGAGCCATGGAGTTGCCACTCGATCAACATGCACATGGTTTCTTGTCACCCATAACATGATTATTTTTTTATGTGAAGATATATTTGAGGTTATCTGGCGAGTTGTGAACGCGTTTTTCATAAAAAAAACTGTGCTTCAAAATGATGTGTTAATATCATTTTTAGAAAATATTGTGCTCTTGCTCTGAAAAATTTAAAAAGGAATCACCGGTAGAAGCGCACGAGTAAAAAGATCACCAAGAATTTGGGTGTTAGCTCTATCCATTAGTTTATTCCGGGTTATAATTCATCGAATATTTCGACGATGGTGTGAGTCAAGACGTTCTTGTCTCTAGCGTTGTATTTACGGGCACGTGAATTTAATTCCTGAAGGTTATCATAGGAATCGGTCTCGATCATCCAGGCATAATGGTATCTCGCCTGATAGGATGTGACCAGCTTTATGGATTTGATGCCATCCATTTCTTTGCTTGCTTTTATCCACGCTTCCTTTTCTTTTTCTAGCGCTTCATTGGTCCCGAACCAGTCAAAATATCTTATTAAAATCATCATACCTCATCTCGGGTTAATGCTTATAATACCAGACCATAGAAGCTAGGATTCCTCCAATCTGATGCAGACACCGTGAATACGGGATGAACTTTCATCAATAGTCTTGACATGCCTTTCGATGTTCTCAGAAAGCTGTATTGGAAGAATGCAAACAGAATCTATCCGGACGGTAGCTAAGGCAAGAATTGATTGGTGGAGGAGTATATCGTTTATCTGCCTGTTCGAGCTTTCCTCTAGGCCCATCACCCCTAGCAACGAATACGCCAGCTTTTCCTTTAACCGATTCCTGTATCTCTGCCACATTTCGATGAGTGAACCCAGGGCACAGCAAAATAGATTGAACTCCTTCCTCCTCCACTAGGCGTCTCGTTACGTCGACAGCCTCCCCCTGATTCCTTACCACTACAGAGTGGAGCCTGTAAGTGTCGGTTTCAACGATTGATCTATGTTTACGTGGATCCGCATCTCTTGCATGGGCAATAAAACATACTTTGAACATTCTAATATGAAAATACGGAATGGAGAATATCTATCTGTTTATGTCCTCACATAAAATTGGGGGCTATCAGGACGCCACGCGCACATGGCTTGTACCTGTAAAAAGGTAGTGTATAGATGTTTTATCCTCACTTCACTTTACTGTAAGTTTTAGAAAAAGGTGCTGGGGATGGGATATGAACAGCGCGCGCGCTGCGCGCATCGAGATACGTTTGGTTGATTCAATGTACTCTTCACGAGTCATAGATTTTTGGGAAAAAATGTATCCTGTAACTGAATATCTGAGAGAACAAGCGTTTGGTCGTCCTAATCCTGATTATTATGAAAACTCCGAATACTTGTATACGGTCTTAAAGAAAAGGCGGGAAAAACTATCCCTCTAACCTAATCGATGATTTTATCCTCACATCACCATAACCCGAACTATGGCGTCATTCGAGTTCCTCGCAATAATATTTACAGGCCTAAGTGAGCACTAAGTACGGATATGTAATGATAGTTTACGTAGAACAATAATCCAATAGATAAAAAAAAGGAACAATCTATATCATTTAATAACACTCTATAGTTAATATAATAATCAAATTATCACATATTAAAACTGTAATCACTCCAAACAGGGAATAAATATGGGGCAGTATTTTTCAATAGAAACCAACTCCAAGAAAATGGTCAACAAGATAATCCTAAACGACGACAAGGGAGGCCTCTTGATTGAAGGAAATCTCGGGGACTTTCTCGGTTATACAATTCTTGAAGACAAGTTGCTTGAAGTACTTTGTACTGACGGCATCCTCAGACTAGAACTCAACGAGCCTATGCTTGCAATATTTCATCCTATTCCGAGTGTTACACAAACAGAGAAGTGAAAAAAATGATGAAACTACAAAAAAAGACTGCGCGCACGCGCAAAGGTGAATAAAATGGAAAATACTAACATGACAGCCCTGGCTATAGTACTTGTAGTCGGCTTACTAGTTGGAGCAGGAGGCGCATATTTCCTGGTTCCTCCAACAACAGAAACTGTAACTGAGACGATTACTGTTGAAAAACATCCCTTGGATGGAAAAACAGTAAATATTGGTTGTATAGTAGCGGATGGTTTGGAGCCAAAACAGACATTCTTTACAGAAGTCGTTGAAAAGGACATTAACGATTATGTGGACGACCTTGGCCTCGATGTAACTTTTGAGTTTGTCTTTAAAGATGCAATGGGTATAGAAGCAAACCACAAGACTATGGTCGAGGAACTCGCAGCAGAAGACATAACCATATTTATTGGAGGATCATGGTCAGGAATGGCACAAGCCTCCCTCAGCTATGTTGACACTAATGATATGCTTATGGTTAGCGACAGCTCAACATATGAAGACCTAGAAATTGAAGGTGATAATCTCTACCGTTTCTGCCCAGTTGATGCGAAACAAGCTGAGGCTCTAGGGGATATTGTAACCTCAATGGGGATCGAATATGTCTATTTAGCTGATGATGAGTCCATGGGATGGACGGAACAATACTATCAAGCATTTAAGACTAAATTTGAAGCAAATGGAGGTCAAATTCTGGCGAGAAGTCTAGATAATGCTGTTGCTGAAGCTGCTGTAAGTGAGGCAATCGCTATGCATGGAGCAGAAAATGTAGGGGCAGTAGGCATGGTATGGGTACCCGGATATGTTATCCAGGACTTTGAATCATATCCTGGGCTCAGTAGCATTCTCTGGTTTGGTATGGCTGATCAGGGAAGTGACTGGGATATAATCGATGAAGTTGGTGGATTCCAGAATCAGTTACGGTTCTTCAGTCCGATGATGTCAGGTGAAGGATCAGGTAGGTGGTCGAGTTTTAATGAAAAATACTCTGCTGCTGTAGGATACTCTCCTGGATATTACGATGGCGTAGCTAACGATGCTGCTTGGTGTCTAGCTCTTGCGATCATTGAGACTGGTAGTACAGATGCTATGACTGTAAAAGAAATGCTCCCAAATGTTTCAGATAGATATAATGGAGTAACTGGAAACTGTGGATTAAATAGCGCAGGAGATAGGGAACCTTGTATCTATGATATATGGGGTTATGCAAACGTGGATGGTGAGGACACCTCTATTATATATGGAGAATATAACGCTCACTCTGACTCCACCACCTGGGACTATCAAGCACGCACAACTGCTGCATCTGCCCAAGGAAAATCTGAGGTACTCGTTGAAGTAGCTCCTCCCACAGTAGTAACATGGGAAGAAACTCTTCTACCCAATGGATTTGCTAGATTAGAAATGATACTTGATTTCCAGTGGTCTTATGATGGGGAACCAGTTGGCGTCACTAGACAGTACGCTTATGGTATAATCAAATACATAGAAGGAAAAGACCCTATAGCTGTTGTATCTGGTTATGGTGTTTATGAAGCTTCAGGTGACCTATCAGGGACTTTAACGTATACTATACGAAATTACTGGAATATGGTTACTCAAGAGATCTGGGATTTCCATATGAGTATTGAAGGTGGAACGGGTGATTTCGAAGGTATACTAGGAATTGGGGGAAATGAGTTCCCCAATTTCATGCTGTACGTAAACTTCAATCCATGGGACTAGACTATCTTTCCTCTTTTTATTTTCATTCTAGTATTCGCGCGCGCGTACTTTTTGTTCGTATATTTGTTACAACATATTCACTATGAACACATCATGCATAAACATGAATGAAAGAATATGAAGAAACGAACCGCCGCGCAACAGAAGTTGTTACTCCTCAACGAAGCGCCTAGTTGTATGCGTGACGAGGTGGCTGGTAACAAACCGCATCCTATCTTGGATGGGGGCTTTGTGACAAGATGTATTGACTGCACTCACATATTTCTAGGATCTGATGAAGATACCTTATGGTGTTACGTTAAAGAAGGGTTCCTCAACAACGATGTCTTCCAGATAAATCAATGCACTAGATTTAAATCAGTAATCTCAACTAAGGTGCGCGCGCCGTTTATTGGGGCTTGACTATCAGGTACTGAGACCCCTCGGGGAGTTTTAAGGTGTTTATATCGCCTGTGATAAGGTCAACGGTTGTGGGCTCAGTCTGCAGGGCTTGAGCGTCAGTAGTGTGTGGTAGGTGAAGGCAGTAAGATTTCTGAGATGAGTGGAAGTTTATGGTGGTCCAGTCATTGGTTGAGTTCTTGGTGGGTGTGTTTATGTCGGTACCATAAGTATTGATGGCGGAGTTTAAGTGGCGTAGGACGAGAGCGGCCCGTCTAGGGTTTAGGCGCCTGTCGTATAGACCGGCTCTGGGGAAATAGCCCCTATCATGATCCATGAAGGTGTCAAGGAAGATCCTGACGTCTGGATATGCGTAGCCCGCGACAGCGGCCTCGGCGACCCTGTTTGCCGTGTGATTGTGGTCCTGGGGATAGTCAGCGGGGTCCTCTGGGGCGAGCCTGATATTGACCAGAGCCTTGAAACCATTGACCTTTGCGTAGTCGCTGATACGCTGTATAGTGGTAATAAGTGGATCGAATTGGCTGACCTCGAAGACAAATCCGTCCACGGAACCTCGCTGGGGGAGAATGGGATCAAGCTTGGATGTGTCATCGATATGGAATCCGTAACTCATGTAGTGACTGAACTTGGGACCAGTACGCCCCCTGTGAACACTACTCTCTATATTAGCGACGTAGACTGGGAGATTTAATGTATCGCGCAACTTGGATGTGTCTGTGAGCGTGTCGAGGACAGTCTCCCACGGCAGGATCACCTCTAGAAAGTCGACAAGATTCCTATGTTCAGCGATTAAACTTGGGATCGGGGTATTGACGGTAAAGAACCCATATCGACTCCCCATCTTGTGAAGCTCATGGAGGCGTCGTCTGGTTCTCTCGTCTGTGAGGTCAGCGAGCGGCAGCCTGACTGTCTTTATTCCGGCCTCCCAGAGAGCTAGTGCGGTGTAGTCGTTCCGGGCCTTCTTCCTGACGAACTCATCAACAGGCCCCATGTACGGGAGTTCGGTGACCTCCGCGATAGGATATCTGAGCTGAACCCCGAGGGGTGCGGATAAGCCTTCAGAGGGATGATAAGTCTCGATTCTCGTCTCTTGGTGGAGAGTTTCCCCCTCCTTTAGAGTGCGTCCATAGGACCTGTGGATGTGTGCCACGTGGCCGTTCTCGTTTACGTCCACGATGCAGTATCCTAGCTTGGCAGCGTCGTTCCTGCCGTACTCTTCGGGGGCTTCTACTCTGAACAGGTTCGAAAAGTCCTGTCTGAGGTTGCACGTGGAGAGGAGGTTGTAGATGTCTGTCTCGCAGTGCCTCTTGTAGAAGAACTGGTGTACGTGACCGGCGAAAAAAGCCTCCACTTTGTGCTCCTCGATGAGGCCCAGGAGCCACCTCCTGGCTGGTTGGTCCAGGTTGTCGTAGTTGCTGGGCTCGTCTGGCAGGTTCAGGTAAGGGGGGTAATGGCTGAAGACATGGATCCTACTACCCCTGTGCTCGTTTAGGTCGGCTTCCAGCCATTCTCTCTGCTCGGCCTCTTCGCTGAGTCCTGAGTTGAGGGCGAGGCTGTTGATTATGACGAAGTGAATGTCGCCGTGGTCGAATCTTTGGAACGTGGGTCCGTGGTATCTGTGGAAGTCATCTATGAAATCGTCGTTGATGATGTATGAGGGAACGGTGGGATTGTTCTTGTCACCCACATCGTGGTTTCCGGGGACTAGATAGATGGGAGAAGTTATGTTTCCCATTATCTCCCGAGCTACTTTTGAGGCAGAGCTGTATGTGGGCAGGTGGGGAACCGGGTGAACAATGTCACCTAGGTGGATAACAAAGTCTGGGTTGTGGGCGTTGATAGTGTGAGCCACCCATCGGGCTCTGTCATTTGTCTGCAGGTTTGTTTTCCAGGGGCTGCTACTCTCTCCCGATGGTCGTATGTGGGTGTCCGAGATAACAGCGTATCTGAAAATAGGCCTCGAATTATCGTGGATATCTACCATGATTATAATGGTATTTTAGTTTGTATAAATAGTAGATTAACTGTTCGTTTATACTTGGTGAAAAAACTGAACTCACTCAAAATTAATAGTCGGATATGAACCCAATCTATTCATCGGTCAAACAGCGCGCGCGTTGTAAACCTGCACGCCTGCGGAGCCCCCCCTAATTCCACTTCAGTGTTCCCCAGAGCACTTGATAGAAGAAACAAGACTTCAAGGTCCAACATAGGGGCCTGCGTTTTCCCATAAGACAGTTTAGACAATTAATTTTGAGGTTCTTGTTTCTTCGAACCCACCGCCTTGTTTTCCTGAATTCCCTACTCCGAACAACAGGCATAACAATATCCAACAAAAGATCCTGTAAAAAGCCCAGAGTCCTTAGATCTCGTTTAGCTGTGAACATATCTTTTTCGACATCAAAGCAATAAACTAGGTCAAAGAAGCCACGAAGATCTACCCAATCATGATGATACTCAGATGTGGGTACTACTAAGACGTAATTTGTTCTATACCTGTACTTGTTTCTACGCCTGCCCTTCTCTCGTAGCCGGTCTAGGACTGGCTTTGTCTCACATTCAACCAGATAAAATCTAGCGTTCCTTGTATAACGCGCGCGCTCGCATAATTATCCTAATCACTAAAATTTCTCTGTATTTCAACTATAAATATTTATGTCCAATAAAAGGTGGACAATATATGCTTGCATATAATTGAGGTAACAATGTGAGATTATCTACCATTAAACATGATATAAAAAACCTGTTATTGAATATTTACCATAATGGTTATAAAGAAGTATTAGTACCACAAATACAATGGAAACTAAAACAATTAATCATTGTATTAATGAAACTTATTTATTATGTGATAAAAATAAGAACTGTCTCCAATGCATCCGAGAAGAAAACAAGATAAATCAAAGATGGATTAATCACGATTTCAATAATCAACCTACTGAAACTGACACAAAAAAACTAATTAAAAATGTACACGTGCGTTAGCATGCGCGTCTAAGTACGCTCGTAGACACAACACGCGCACATACCATGTAGCGAAAATCCATAACTTATTAGTATATTTTGATTTAGAGGAAACACTGTGTCATCAAGAATAGAATACGCGCGCGCAACAGGGGTAAGTGTCATTTTCCTCTATGATTCAGAGAATATGCTTCGTGTGCAAGAGTTCCCACGCACTTTTAGGGTGTAATTACGCGCCTAAGGTGCACATAAAGTATATATCAATACATCATTCAAGGTAGATTAGTTTGAATAAACTTAATGTTGCCGTTATTGGTTGTGGCGTTTGGGGACGGAACCACGTAAGAGTATTATCTGACTTAAAAAACGTGAACCTATATCTCCGATGTTTCCGAAAAAGTCGCCTCAGAGATCGCACATAAAAATCATCTGGAATACTGCACGGATCCTCAAATGTTATTTGATAACCCAGAAATTGACGCGGTAACCATTTGTACACCAACTGTAACCCACGCAGATCTAGCAACACGTGCCATTGAAGCTGGTAAACATGTTCTTGTTGAGAAGCCAATGACAAATACGGTTAAAGAAGCGGAAGATCTTATCCGATTAAGTAAGTCTAAAGGCATACAATTAGCGGTTGGTTTCATTGAACGCTTTAACCCAGCTATCCAAGAGGCAATAAGAATCATCTCAGAGGGAGTCATTGGGGATGTCATTCTCGCGCATACCAGAAGAGTTAGCAGATGGCCAGTAAGAATAGGAGATGTTGGGGTAATCAAAGACCTGGCAATACATGATATTGATATCATGAACCAGTTGTTTGGATCAGAAGCGGGTACTGTTTTCGCAACCGCGGGTAAAATACAGCACAATTTCGAGGATTATGCAAACATAATGATGTGTTATCCTAACAATAGAGGAGCGATTGTTGAGACTAATTGGCTTACACCCCGAAAGGTCAGAACCCTCACTGTAACTGGGACAGAGGGCATTGTTAACGTTGAGTTTATCACACAGACTTTAACAATTGAGAATGAGAAGCAAATAGTTCAGCCATTTATCAGTAACGGTGAGCCGCTACGACTTGAGTTGGAGAACTTTGTAGATGCGATAATTAATGATGTACCTCCGAGGATTACTGGGGAGAGGATGGTTTGAAGGCTTTGAAGGTATGTGAGGCTGCAATTGAGTCTGCCATGCTAGGAAAACCCGTAATAAATCATCCTGTTTCAAGCGATTTACTGGATTAAGTGGTGCATGCGCGCGCAGTCGTCGTGTTCATCGTTCATTTGTATTTTATCAGAGTCGACTTTAACTCTGTGGAATACGGTTATGGTCTGTACTTCAGGCCAGTCATGTCTCATTGCTCCGCATTGTATGATTGAGGTGGGGGTTAGACCGGTTTCCTCAAATAGCACTCTCTTTACAGCGTTTTCTATTGTTTCGTTTTTATAGATTCTGCCGCCTGGACTGAACCATTTTCCTTTTGCTGGAGTGTTTTTCCGTTTCATCAATAAAAGTCGACCTTTATGTGTTACGAGGAGGTCCACACAAGGTATTGGTATATTTTGCTTTATTTGGGCGTAGAGTGGCTCAGGTATCCAGCCAGCTTTAGACATAGCTAGGATATTGTTTGGGTGTGTGATAGGCTTTTCTCGGTCTATAACCTTACTTTGGGTTGATCTCCCCATCTTAATGGTAGGCGTATGTTGGAAGCTTATTTTTTTACCAACTGTTTTATTGAGAAAGGATATGTTTGAATATCAGTATATTTATGTGAAATAGATTATGTGTGGTATAATTGGATATGTTGGCTCTAAACAGGCAGCAAACATTGCTTTCGAGGCCTTAAAAAGGCTTGAGTATAGGGGCTATGATTCTGCAGGGATCGCCGTTGCGGGCCCCCACGGGATTGAGATCCGGAAAGACATTGGCCGAGTTGAAGATATTAACGAAAAAACTAATTTTCTAGCCATGGAAGGTACCATTGGCATAGGTCACACAAGATGGGCGACTCATGGGGGAGTAACTAAAACAAACTCACATCCACATATCAGTAATAACGGGAAAATTGTGGTAATCCACAACGGTATTGTTGAGAATTACCAAGAACTTAAGAAAAAGTTACTTGAAAATGGATTCGGTTTTTACAGTGATACAGACACCGAGACGATCCCAAACTTAATCGAGTATGAGATGAGTCATGGAAAAGATTTTGAATCAGCTACAATGGAGGCCGTCAAGCAACTAGAAGGATATTATGCGATCCTAGCCATGTCTGAGGGTGAACGAAAAATTATTGGTGCAAGAAATGGTTCTCCTCTAGTAGTTGGATTGGGCGAAGGGGAGAACTTTATTGCCAGTGACATTCCAGCCTTCCTTGAACACACAAAGAGTGTTGTGTATATCCATGACAACGACTTCATTGTGTTGGATGGTGAAACGAACAAAGTAGATTTTTATTCAACAGAAACCGGTGAACCAGTCGAGAGACCCGTTCATAGCGTTGACTGGGACCTTGAACAGGCGAAAATAGGATCCTTCGACCATTTCATGATGAAGGAGATCACCGAACAAGTTGATACGGTTAAATCAGCGTTAAACCAAGACAAGGAAACCCTGTTTAAAATAGCCGATATGATAAAGAACGCAAATGGAGTGTTCCTTGTTGCGTGTGGAAGCAGTTATCACTCATGCTTGACAGCAAGTTATCTATTCTCAAAGATAGCGAAAATGCATGTTAACATAGTCATTGGCTCAGAGTTCAGTAATTATCAACACTTCTTAACACCGGAAACCCTCGTAATATTAGTGTCTCAAAGTGGTGAAACTATAGATGTACTTGATGCGTTACGGACAGCTAGAAAAACTAGTAGTAAAATTGTTTCAATAGTTAACGTTGTAGGGTCTAGTCTGTATAGAAACAGTGACCACTTCTTGTTGCTTAACGCTGGTCCCGAGATCTGTGTATTGAGCACAAAGACCTATACAGCGCAGCTGGCCGTTTTATCCCTATTAATATATGCGGTTGCCGACCAGTACGAGTTTGGGTTATCCAAGCTTGAGTATCTATGGAACGAGATATACAACCTTACATCCGCTAACAGTAGAGACCATATCCGCGAATTGGCAAGGTTCCTCCAATTTAAAGAGCATATTTTCCTTATAGGTAGGGGACTTCAGTATCCTACAGCTCTCGAGGCTGCTCTTAAGATTAAAGAGGTGAGTTATATCCACGCTGAGGGATTCAGTGGAGGAGAACTCAAGCATGGAACTATAGCGCTTATTGAGGAAGGAACTCCGTGTATTGTCTTCAGTAGTACACATAACGAGAGTGAGATAATCAGTAACGCGATGGAGATTAAGGCGAGAGGCGGGTATATTATTGGAATAAACCACAAGAACAACGAAGTTTTTGATTTCTTCATCAAAGTTCCAGATGCGGGGGACTTGAATCCTGTTACTCAGATAATTCCGATACAAATACTTTCATATCAATTAGCGGTATTGAGGGGTGCTGATCCGGATAAACCAAGAAACCTGGCGAAAAGCGTTACAGTAAAATGACTCTTACTGGGCGCGCGCGCATTCCTTTACTCAAACATGGGATTAGTGTTTTGTTTTCAACGTTAAAAAACGTCTAAAATCATACACAGATTCGCGCTCGCGTATGTTTGTTAATTTTCATGTTCGATTACAGGGATTTTCATGTCAATGTCAATCGGAGAATCTTTGTGAACATATTGTATCCATTTACTGGCCCACTTGTTCTCTGATTGGATACATTGAACGCATCCTGTATCGTTTACGCATTTGATTTCTAGATCGTACTCACAAGCATCAATCCGTGATGTCATTTCTACTCATTAATCGATTCATTGATAATGAGTAATAAGTGGATGTAAATTCCAGAAAATACACACAAGTCTCTAAAAAAGAAGCATATTTTGTATTGTTTCGGTTCTAGAAACTGCTTTATTGACTCTGGTCGGGTTATCATTATGTCAGATGTAATCCAGTATATTGGGAAGAATGTTAAACTTGGCGAGAACGTCAGGAAATGGCATTTCACCTACATAGGAGATAATACCGAGATCGGTGATAACACAAAGATCGGGTCTCTTGTTCACATCGATTATAACGTAAAGATTGGTAAGGATTGCAAGATCGAGGGAATGGCATATATTCCCCCATTAACCCGCATAGGAGACAGGGTTTTCATTGGCCGCGCGCGCGCCTCAGGCGAGGGTGTAATTACGCGCGCACACACGTGTTTGGTGGACAATGCCCGCACGCACTCATTGTGTTCTATTCTTAACCTGATTGTAGAATATTGGGAGCAATAATATGAACGCGATGAGTACCCCATCTTGGGTGAATAAGGGATAATCCAAGCCAGAGCGCGCGCGCCGAGCAGGTATTCTAATATTTTGCCGTTATTGTATTTTGCGTCAATAATCGGTCATGGAGTATTCATTGGTTTGAAACAGAAAAAAACTGTTCTAGCTCTATTTATCCCATTACTCTATCTTTTAGAGCACACCGGGTATGCTTTTGGGTTAATATCGGGATTCACCTTGGGAAAATACAGACAAGCCAAGAAAAAACCAGAAAACGTAATGGAAAAACACATCATCGAAATCAATTAGAAGAAAACAGTGAGCGTACAGTTGAATATAATGGGTGTGGGTTAGGCTCTGTGGACCTCACCGTGGACGCGCGCGCGAAGTAGATTTCAGTGCACACGCATCATTAAATAAAATCAGTCATTAGGATAAGTAAATGTCAAGGCAGGAAATGGGCGGAAAAATCCAGACGGTGCTTGGATCAATTGATCCCGAATCTCTTGGATTGACTCTCCCACATGAACATTTACTATGTGATGCCAGTGTCTATTTCAAAGAACCAACTGAGAAAACACAAAAAACACTTGCTTATCAACAGATAAAAATGGAAAACCTAGGCTGGATCAGGCAGAATCCATCTAATAGTCTAGAAAACTTGAGGTTATTAGATGAGAAGATTGCTCTCTCTGAATTAATCCGCTTCAAAAAAGCTGGTGGTAACTCAATTGTAGAGATGAGTAATATCGGGCTACGACGTAATCCATTCGGTTTGGTAAGACTGTCTAAAGCAGCTGGCCTAAACATCATTATGGGATCAGGATATTATGTAGGAGCAAGTCACCCCAAATATTTGAAGACCAAATCTGTTGATGATATCACTGATGAAATAGTAGCGGATATCACAGTTGGAGTTGGGGATACGGGAATACGGGCGGGGATGCTTGGAGAGATTGGTTGCTCAGTCCCGTTACAAGAAGATGAGATTAAGGTATTGAAAGCAGTAGCCAGGGCTCAACAACTTACAGGGGTTCCTGTGAATATTCATCCTGGAAACAGTGAATCTGCTCCACTTGAGGTTGTTGAGTTGTTTCGGAAACATGGAGGAGACATATATCACACCGTTATAAGCCACGTGGATAATCGAATCGGGGATAATATTAAAAAAACCGTTGAACTTGCAGAAACAGGTTGTTATGTCGAGTATGATCTATTTGGGCAGGCTCAGCGCCCTTTAAGTTATGAAATGTTACACAGTTTATCTGATTGGCAAAGAGTAGATGGAATAAAACAGCTGATAGATCAAGGTTTTCTTGATCAGTTGCTTATCTCTCACGACGTTTTCCATAAAATCGCGTTAAGACATTATGGTGGATATGGATTTGACCATATTCCAGTAAACGTGGTAAATCTAATGAGGATGAAAAACATCACTGAAGCCCAGATTCAAACAATACTTGTAGATAATACAAGAAAAATGCTGCAATTCACATAATTAAACGAACGTTCACACGTTTACTCTCGAACTCATTTTTGACTTGTTTGAGGAGTTCTGGTTGTGTCTTGAGTAAATCGCGCGCGTGTTACTAAGATTGAGCGCGCGCGCATCTTCGTTTACAGAATTAAAAAGGTTTAGCCTACTCGCCCCAGTATTCCTTTTGGAACTCTTCCCTACCCGAGGCGCTTGAGTAGAGCTTGTAGTTGAGCACCTGTTTCTTATAATAGTCCTGGTGGTACTCTTCCGCCTTGTAGAATACGTCGAACTCGATGATCTCCGTGACTATCGGATCACTGAACCTTCCGCTGAGTTCCAGTTCCTGTTTAGATTGCTCTGCTTGGGTCTTCTGTTCCTCATCCCCGTAGAAGATGGCTGTGAGGTACTGAGCTCCCTTATCAAAGAACTGACCTTTGTCGTCAGTGGGGTCAATGTTCCTCCAATACACGTCCAGGAGTTCACTGTATGTCACCTTTCCAGGGACATAGAACACTTGCACAGCCTCTAGGTGCCCCGTTGTCTTCGTCAGCACCTGCTCATACGCGGGGTTTACGGTGTGTCCTCCCGTATATCCACTTACAGCCTCTACCACGCCGTCGGTTG
>RCNB010000875.1_pt1 | contig 19497 bp, 16 predicted proteins | sample 2041321 | NCBI WGS metagenome assembly RCNB01 (sample SAMN09708232, study PRJNA481090) | Marine sediment metagenome, whole genome shotgun sequencing project. | reverse complement strand
TGGCACTACCCTGTTAGGAGCAGATGACAAAGCCGGTATTACAGAAATAATTACGGCCATGGAATATTTGATACAGCATCCTGAAATTAAACACGGAAAAATAAGGGTGGGTTTTACTCCCGATGAAGAAATTGGACGTGGCGCACATAAATTTGATGTAACAAGTTTTGGAGCGGAATGGGCCTATACCATGGACGGTAGTCAGATTGGGGAATTGGAGTATGAGAATTTTAACGCCGCAGGTGCCAAGATTACGATTTTGGGAAAAAGTGTGCATCCAGGATATGCCAAAGGAAAATTGGTGAATTCCATAGGAATAGCTAACGAATTTATGTCGATGCTCCCTACGAATGAAACTCCCGAAACCACATCTGACCGAGAAGGTTTTTATCATGTTCATCATGTTGATGGTGGCATAGAAAAAACAGAACTGGAACTGATTATAAGAGACCACGATACCCAAAAATTTGAACAGCGAAAAGCGCTGTTAACTGAAATTACGGATACCTTGAATACTAAATATGGAGATTACATCAGTCTGGATGTCAAAGACCAATACTACAACATGAAAGAAAAAATAACTCCGGTGATGCATATTGTAGAAATAGCCAAAGAAGCCATGGAGCAGCTAGGGATAGTCCCCAACATAAAACCTATTAGAGGAGGCACGGATGGTTCCCAACTGAGTTTTATGGGGCTACCTTGCCCAAATATATTTGCAGGCGGACATAATTTTCATGGAAAATATGAATACGTACCGGTAGAAAGTATGCAAAAAGCAACCGAAGTTATCGTTAAAATTTGTGAGCTTACAGCAACTAAATAGTATTGGAAAATAAAAAATGCATTAAAGAACAGAGGTAATCAAAAAAAATTTACAGGATTTTAGAAATAATAAATAAACATAGCCTTGACTCCAATCAAATTAGTCAAACCAAAATCGGATTTGTTATAAAAGTATATCATGACAGCGAAATGGACGAAACCTTCTCTTTTAATTCGGAGAAAGAAGCGTAGGATTTTACAAAGAAACTGACCTAAATCTTTGTGCATCATAATGCAAGGCATGTCTAACCTGATATGAATAAATCAGAAGAAGTAGCAGCGTATTATGAAAAAACACATCCATTTAAGGATGTTATAAACATATTCAGACAACTTGTTCTAACAACACAAGTTGAAGAAACTTTCAAATAGAGTTTTCCAACCTATACCTTGGGGAACAAAAATGTCCAAGAAGTAAAAATAACGGCCATGCGGCATTGGAAATTTAAATCCGAGGAAGCTATCGAAACTGAGAATGTGCTTTTATACAATAATGAGACTATCGAACTTCTAAAAAGTGGAGTAACGTGTACTCAAAAACCAAAAGCAAAGATTAAGACCTAACTTTGCACACCCTCCCTTTTAAAACAAAAACGAGAATCAGATTCTAGTCTAAACAAGGCTTTTTATAATCTTACTCCCTACAAAAAAAGAGAATATGCAGATTATATAACCTCAGCAAAACAGGAAAAAACCAAACAAGCACGACTACAACAAATTACTCCGCTAGTACTAAAAAACAAAGACTTTAATGATTTATATTGTTGATATAAAGGGAGTTTTCAACTCTATAACATAGGAAGTTTCCAATCGTTATGATAATTAGCCTTAATCAATTTATTAGCGGCTTCGCTCTTAAACAGCCCCGTAGCTTCATCCCAATAAATCCGATCACCTGTTTTAAAGGCTACGTTCCCCATATGGGAAACTAGCGCTGCATCGTATCCAACTTTTATAGGAGCGTTTAGCGCAGAAGCATCCCTGTTCTTTACAGAATTTATAAAATTAGCAGTGTGAAGGTCCAAACCACTTTGGGTGCCTTTATCAAAGGAAACAGCTTTCATTTTTGGAATGCCTTCCTTGTCCCATCCTTGAAATTCTTTTTCTGGTATAATTTCCCAACCTTGCCTATCCAAGACCAAGGTGCCATTGTTTCCGATAAACGCTATACCGTGATTACGACCATAATTGCCCCCGTCTATACCGGTGGCGTGCTCCCATAGTATAGAAAAGTCATCATATTCATACACAGTCTGCAAGGTGTCTGGTGTTTCAGAAGCATCATCGGGATAGGCGAATTTTCCCCCCAAGGCCATTACCGATTTAGGAGTGCCCGCTTTCATACCATAAAGCGCGTAATCTATAAGATGCACACCCCAGTCGGTCATTAAACCGCCAGCATAGTCCCAAAACCATCTGAAATTAAAATGAAATCTATTGGCGTTAAAATCGCGTTTTGGAGCAGGGCCAAGCCACATATCATAATCTACACCTTTTGGCACTCCACTATCAGCCACTATAGGTACAGGTTTCATCCATCCTTGGTATGCCCAAGCTTTTGCTAATCTTATTTCCCCTAATTGACCGGAATGCACGAAATTAATGGCATCAACAAAGTGAGGCTGACTTCTTTGCCATTGACCAATTTGCACCATACGGTCACTAGATTGCACATAGTCTAACATAATATTCGCCTCTTGGATAGAATTCGCAATAGGTTTCTCACAATACACATCTTTGCCGGCTTGGAGCGCATCTGTCAATTGAAGACAATGCCAATGATCCGGAGTACCAATAACCACCACATCAATATCCTTATTTTCTAAAAGACGACGATAGTCCTTATACCATTTCGGTTTTTTGATACCTGCCTTTTCTAAATCTATAGTTCTGGCCTGCAATACATTCTCATCTACGTCGCATAATGCAATGACATTGGTGTCGCCCATCTTTAGCATGGAAACAAGGTCTGAGAATCCCATACCCTTGCATCCGATGAGACCTATATTTATGGTGTCGTTAGGGCCTGCTTTTCTTCTTATTGCTGCCAAGAGTTCCATCGGAAATAAAAATGATGCTCCTGTTACGGCGAGTCCTGCCGTTCCCTTCCTTAAAAACTCCCTTCTATCCAAAGCCATAATCAATTGATTTATGCCTTCAAGATACAAGTTTTTACCAATAAAAAAGCACCAATATTCCTATTGGTGCTTTTAATTGTATTGTACTATGTATTATTTCTTCTCGAGCGCTGGAACTGATAATTTTTTACTCATCTCCATAGAAATAGCAGACCTATCAAACTTTAATTTACCCGCCATGGTCTCTAAAACACATGAAAGGTCTTTATCGTTTATATCTACCACTTTTCCGTGCAGTCCACTTTTCGTGATGACGCGATCACCACGTTTTAATTCTGCCGAAAACTTCTTCTCGTCTTTTTGTCGCTTCATTTGTGGTCGTATCATAAAGAAATACGCTACCACAAAAATCAATATCATCGGAAGAAACTGTCCTATATCGCCCATTATTGGTGTTTATTTTAAATTATTTTACCGGTCCTAATGGAGCAGCACCTTTTGGGTTTACAAAGGCTTTTATTCTCAAAATCTCAGAACCTTTCTCCGTATTGGCAGTAACCGTTATCGTTTTTGTAATTTGATTTTGACCAGCGCCATTGAACTTTACCAATAATTCGCTAGACTCTCCTGGAGCGATAGCTCCCTTTGGTGGGTTAGGCACAGTACAACCACAGCTACTTTTAGCATCTGTAATTATTAACGGCGCATTCCCGGTGTTTGTAAATTTAAAAGCTGTTTCTTGGGCAGCTCCCTGCTCAATAGCACCAAAATCGTGTTCGGCCTTATCGAAGGACATTACTGGAACAGCTTTGGCAGCCTCATCTCTAACTGCGGCCTGAGCCACGTTATCTGTTTTAATTTTTTCAGAAGCATTTTCCTTACAAGAAGTAAATGCCAACAACGATACCATACTTATGGCTAAAACTATTTTTCTCATGATTTAAACTATTAGTTATTATATTAAACGTAAAATTATAAAATTATTTCATAACAAACCCCTACCCATTTTGTTAAGCTTTCCTTCTGCCTTGTATTCCTTAGTTAATTTATCTAAAATACCATTGATAAAAATACTACTCTTGGGCGTGGAATACTCTTTTGCGATTTCTAAATACTCGTTTATAGTAACCCGTTCAGGAATAGATGAAAAGTGAAGCAACTCACAAATGGCCATCTTCAACAAAATACTATCAATATCCGCAATACGGTCTTTGTCCCAATTAGGAGTCTTGCCCTCTATCTCTTTTTCTAAGGCAGAATTTTTCAACAAGGTTTTGGTTAGTAGGTCGTTTGCAAAAACCATATCTTCTTGGTCCTTTAAGAGTTTTGGAAGGAAAAAGGATTCGTTATGTTCTTCTTTTGCTTTCTTGAATTGTTTTAAGATAAATGTATTAACAATAGGGATATCATCTATCCAAGTAAGCTTATCATCCTCAAAGTATTCATAAATCTTTTCGTTGGGCGCTATTATTTCCTTGAACAAAGCCAACACCAACTCCTTATCCTTAGAGAAACTAGTCTGTGGTTGCTTCATATAAGCGTCATAAATATCACTCTCGATTATATCCTTATAAATTAGTTTTACATATTCCTCGTTCAAATACCAATTATCCAGTTTTCTATTGGACAAGGTTTCTTTTAAAAGTTGATTGTTTTTCAATTGTAGCAAAAGTCCATTGTTAACAAATCTCGCTTTGTCCACATGACCATTTTCAGCGTCGGCAATATATTTTTTTGAAGAAAGGGCAAGTTGCTCGGATGCTTTTTGCTGTATTTCTAAGAACAGACTTAGCCATACAAGGTATAACGTGTAGGTATTCTCTATACTTACTTTTAAAAACTTTTCCTGTTTTTGCAAGGAATCATCCTTGGATTGAATAAGCGCGTAGATGCATTGCATTACCTTTACCCTGATATGCCTTCTTGTAAGCATTTGAAAGAACTTTTTAAGGTTGAAACTCGAAGCGTCAAAAGTACGCATCTATTTAAAGTACCGCAAAAGCAATCGTATTTATTCTTAGGTATTTTATAACAATAAAATCTAGGTCAAAAACCTATCTTTGAAAAATATAAAATTTACAATCTCCATTTAATTTTCCCGATGAAGGAACTGAAGCACCTCAATAAATACTTCAAAAAATACTGGCTTAAACTGTTAATCGGGATTGTGATTACCATTTTCGCCAGGCTTTTCCAGTTGGTTATGCCGTCTTATGTAAATAAGATAATTACTGTAGTAGAGCAATACATTAATGCCGATATCGTAAAGGAAACTGCAAAAGAACAGTTGACCTTATTTATATTAATTATTGTAGGTGCAGCATTACTCTCGGGCTTTTTTACTTTTCTAATGCGGCAGACAATCATTAATATTTCCCGTTATATAGAATATGACCTTAAAAATGAAATTTTTGATCACTATCAAATCTTAAGCCTTAATTTCTACAAAAAAAATAGAACTGGAGATTTAATGAATCGAATAAGCGAGGATGTAAATCAGGTACGTTTGTATGCAGGACCGGCCATCATGTACGGCATACAGACCTTAACACTTTTTATCTGTCTTATACCCTTAATGTTTATTAAAGCACCTACCCTAGCAGCCTATACCTTATTGCCGCTACCTATTCTATCCGTGCTTATTTACAACATCAGTAAAATTATTCATAAACGGAGTACCGTAGTGCAAGAATACCTTTCTACGTTGTCTACATTCACGCAGGAAGTGTTCTCTGGAGTTTCTGTAATTAAAGCCTATGCACTAGAACCCCAGACCAACAAAGAATTAACGCAATTAGCTATTGAAGGCAAGGATAAGAGCATGAGCTTGGCAAAAGTGAATGCTTGGTTTTTTCCTTTAATGGTCCTGCTTATCGGTATTAGTAACATATTAGTTATCTATATAGGTGGCATGCAATACATCAACGGGGAAATAGGTATTGGTCTTATTGCTGAATTTATCCTTTATGTAAATATGCTGACTTGGCCCGTAGCTATTGTGGGTTGGCTAACGTCTATTGTTCAGCGAGCAGAGGCGAGTCAAAAAAGAATTAATGAATTCCTGAACGAAAAGCCAGAACTAGAAAACAGCGTGTCCCAATCACATAAAATCAAAGGAAAAATAGAATTCAAAGATGTTAATTTTACCTATGAGGACACCGAAATCCATGCGTTAAACAATCTCTCTTTTACAATAAACCAAGGAGAAACTGTGGCCATACTCGGAAAGACCGGCTCCGGAAAATCCACAATCCTAGATTTGGTGGCCCGTTTATACGATACAACATCGGGAGAAATTTTTATTGATGATGAACCGATTAAGAACATCAACCTAACCGATTTAAGAAAATCTATAGGTGCCGTACCCCAAGATGCATTCTTGTTTTCGGACACCATCAGGAACAATATTAAGTTTGGAAAATACGATGCGACAGACGAGGAAATAATCTCCATAGCGAAAGAAGCAGTAGTGCATGAAAACATTATGGGATTCTCAAAACAATATGAAACCGTGCTTGGGGAAAGAGGCATCACATTAAGCGGAGGACAAAAGCAACGGGTATCTATCGCAAGGGCTTTAATGAAAAACCCCGATATATATTTGTTTGACGATTGCCTATCTGCTGTAGATACGGAAACAGAAGAAGAAATACTTTCCAACCTCAAAAAAGCATCGAATAACAAGACAACTTTGATTGTAAGCCACAGGGTCTCTTCCGCTAAAAATGCGGACAAAATTCTAGTATTGGAAAATGGAAAGCTATTACAACAAGGGACTCATGAGGAATTGAATAACATAGAAGGTTATTACAAAGCGCTTTACCAGAACCAACTTTCGGAGAAAGAAAATTAGAAAATTGTTGCCGGATAGCTTTTTTTTTTTCATTTTTGATAGTACACACTTTATAACCATAAAGAAATGAGCGATAAAGATTTAATGGACCAAGAGGAAATTCATTCCAAAGTTTTACGGGCAGGAAGAAGAACCTATTTTTTTGATGTAAGAAGCACGAAGGCTGGTGATTATTATTTGACGATTACCGAGAGTAAAAAATTTACCCATGACGACGGCTCTTTCCACTACAAAAAACATAAAATTTATCTCTACAAAGAAGATTTTGATGCGTTTAAGGAGAATGTAGAAGAGATGATGGATTTTATAATTAATGAAAAAGGCACCGAAGTAATATCGGAAAGACATCAAAAAGATTTCAAAAAAGAAGAGGACGAAACAGCTACGGATGTTGAGGAAACACCCAATGGTAATTTTACAGATGTTAGTTTCGACGATATTTAACATCATTTCTATTAAATAAATTGATAACGACCCTTATAATTGAGGGTCGTTTTTTATTTTTATACCCTAGCTAAATAAATCAACACTATGAAAAAACTATTACTATCCGTTTTACTCTTTGTTTCCTTTATATCCTATGCACAGGAAAAATTGGATTTAAGTTATTACCTTCCTCAGGATATTTCATATGATGCATCCATTCCAACCCCCAAAGATATTATTGGGCATGAAGTTGGAGAATGGCATGTAACGCATGATAAACTTATGTTCTACATGCAGGCGCTTGCTAAATCTAGTGATCGAATACATATAGAAAATCGCGGCGAAACCTTTGAAGGCAGACCTATTCTCTTACTTACGGTTACGACTCCAAAAAACCATGAGAATATTGAACAAATAAGAACTGATCATGTTGCGCTTACCGAAAGTGGAACAGCTACAAATACCGCTTCAATGCCAGTAGTGGTATACCAAGGTTTTTCGATACATGGCAACGAACCCAGTGGTTCTAATGCATCACTAGCCTATGCGTATTATTTAGCGGCGGCACAAGGGCCTAAAATTGAGGCAATGCTCAATAATATGGTAATCTTATTGGACCCGTCATTCAATCCAGATGGCCTGCAACGTTTTGCGTATTGGGCCAACACCAACAAAAGCATCAACCTAGTAGCGGACAATAACGAACGGGAATATAATGAAGTATGGCCCGGCGGAAGAACAAATCATTATTGGTTTGATATGAACCGTGATTGGCTCCCTGTACAATTACCGGAAAGTAGAGCACGTATCGAAAGCTTTCACAAATGGATGCCTAACATTTTAACGGACCATCATGAAATGGGAACTAATTCTACCTTTTTCTTTCAACCGGGAGAAGCCATGAGAACCCATCCGCTTACCCCGGACATGAACCAAGAACTTACCCGTGAAATAGGAACTTATCATGCAAAAGCGTTGGACAAAATAGGCTCATTGTACTATTCTGAAGAAGGGTATGATGATTATTACTACGGTAAAGGATCTACCTTCCCAGATGTGAACGGTAGTATAGGTATTCTATTTGAGCAAGGAAGTTCCAGAGGACATATACAAGAGAGTGAAAATGGGCTATTAACGTTTCCTTTCACCATTCGCAATCAGTTTACTACAGCACTTTCTACCATTGAAGCCGCAAATAACATGCGAGAAAAAATCTTAAACTATCAGCAAAAATATTATCAAGATATTAAGTCGGAAGCTTCTAGAAGTAAAGTTAAAGGTATCGTTTTCGGTGATAGTAAGGACGGCGCAAAAGCTTGGCACTTAGCTGAAATTTTACAGCGTCATAAAATAAAATTTCATGAATTAGCAAACGATGCAACTATTAGCGGAAAGTCCTACGCCAAAGGAAAGAGCTACGTAATTCCCATGAACCAGAAAAATCCTAGGTTAATTAAGGGAATGTTCGAAAAACGCACAACCTTTAAGGACAGCCTTTTCTACGACGTATCTGCTTGGACCTTTCCTTTGGCATTTAATGTAGATTATGCGGAGCTTTCCTCGTTAGGTAACGCAGGTCCAGAAATAACGAAATTACCTCCAATGTCTGGCTCTGTAAGTGCCAAAAGCAACTACGCTTACCTTTTTGAATGGAACGAGTACTACACACCAAAAGCACTTAATGCCATTACACAAAAGGGACTGCGCGCCAAAGTGGCAAAATCTCCCTTTACTCTTGAAGGAAAAACTTATGACTACGGAACCATAATGGTACCTGTACAGAATCAGGATTTGAACGCAACTGAGCTACATGAGTTTATGAAAAAAATAGCTTCCGAAAGCAACTTAACGGTAACTAGCGTAGGTACAGGCCTTACGAAAGGTATTGATTTAGGAAGCAATGACTTTGATCCAATTAAAAAGCAGAAAGTGGCAATTATCGTGGGAGACGGCATTCGCTCCTATGATGCAGGCGAAATCTGGCATTTGTTCGATACCCGCTATAACATGGAACTTACCAAGATAGATTTAAGCTATTTAAGTTCTGTAGACCTTAGCAAGTACACGGATATTATCCTGCCCAGCTCCAACGGCAATGCTATCAACAATGGAAATACGGATAAATTAAAAGAATGGGTAAAAGACGGAGGCACCTTAATTGGGTACCGTAACATGGCAGAATGGTTCAATAAAAACGAATTTATGAAGCTAGAGTTCAAGAAGGATACTTTAGTCGGAAAGAATATCAACTTTGAGCAGAAGAACGATTTTAGGGGGGCACAGGTAACAGGAGGTGCTATTTTTGAAGCGACAGTAGACCGCACCCACCCTATCAACTTTGGTTATAAAAATAATAAGATATCGCTATTCCGTAACACTAATGTGTATATAAAGCCAAATGAAAACAGCTATAACAATCCTATCACGTATACAAATGACCCATTATTGAGTGGTTATATTTCTGAAGAAAACTTAGAGATGCTTAAAAATTCGGTTCCTTTTCAAACTCAAAGTTTGGGTAGTGGAAAGGTCATTGCATTTACGGATAACACCAACTTTCGTGCCTTCTGGTACGGCACCAACAAATTATTAATGAATGCGATTTTCTTTGGAGAGATGATGTAATACGTATTATAATTCTCTCTTTTGAAGCAGATAAACCAAGTAATATCCCGTAATTGGTTTATGTATTTTTTACTGCTTAGCGCATATGTTACAACACAATCGCTAAGCAGTATGAAATCTTAACTAGTATTCTCAGGATACCGCTTAGAGGATCCTTGTAGCAAAATAACTGTTCTTGTTATGCTGAATGTCCCTTGGTTTATCTTGATTACTGGCGCACCCAATAGCTTAAATAAGCGTTTAGGGGAAAAACTTGGCGTAATCCCATTCGTTACGCTTAACCTAGCTGTCACCAATTAAATCAGACAGTAATATTCGCTGATTAAAGTTCCTATCTACTTATTGTACGCTCTATTTTTCTAATACCCAGAAATTTTCGGTTATTCCTAGATTTATTGTTTCATCCTATCGGGCGTAATAAAATTATTTAGTTCAAGAAAACCATATGGCTTTATCATTCACCGGAAAGAAACAGTCTTAACTGACTTTCTCCTAAATAACCTCAACAGTTGCCTTTAAATCGTTTTTGGCCCTAGTTAAAGAGCTACCCGATACCGGCACCCAGCGCATACCTTTTTGATATTTCTCTACAACATCTTCTTTCAAGGGGTCCATAACCATTAAATAAATCCATTGGTTATCTAAAAGGGTACGCAAATTTTCGTTGCGTGTTAGGATATCCTCTATTCTGGCTTTAGGTACTTGTATAAGAACCGAAAGTCGTAGTGGTTTATGATACATTTCCGTATCTGAAGAACGTAGCGATTGTAACGGAAGTCCCATTTTAAGATCCCCACCATTGCCTTGTACCACTCCAAAACGGCCTGTAATATTATGCGTTATTTTAGAACCTCCACCAAATGTGTCGTTATCTACCATAGAGAAATAGTAGTGGTTATTTATCCACTGTGTCACTACCATAGGGCCTTGCATAATACCTTCTAGGGCAGCACCGGTCTCATCCAATTTCCAATTATAAGAATGTAGGAAGCAACGACCGTCTAAATTTTCTTTATGTGTAAGCGATCTTGGTCCTATAATAAACCCAGCATTTTTCGCCAAGCCCCATTCTGGTCTAGTTTCGCTCCATTGGTTGGCCTTTCGCTCGGCTATTTTTACACTATTCTTCGCAATCCCAAGCCTGTCTTGTGTTGCCGTTTGTTGTGCAAGCACCAAGTTAGATTTAACTTTTGCTATTTGTTCCTTATGTGAACTGGGTACATGCGCATCAAAAAGTTCAATTTCATCAGTAGTGGTATTATGTTCCGCTCCAATAAATACAGTACTATCAGGAATATGCACGTTATGCTTATCTGCTAATACACTCCTTACTTCGGTTTCATTAGCTAAGCTAGCTAGCATACGCGCGTTATGCCTTCCGGGACTTGCAGCGCAGGCACCACAATCCAAACTAGAATCAAATGCATTATTAGCGGAATGACCACCATGTCCTATAAAAAGAATCAAAGGTGCAAATTCTTGCCGCCCAGTCAGGTCAAAAGCAGACTTAACGATTCCCGCTTTTTCCGCTATTGGAATATTCAGCTGCAAGGTATCATCATCTTGGACACTTTGTAGTTCAGGAGTGCATATGTCTTCGTAAGAAGATGTATTCTTCTTTTTGAAACGATAAAAGGTACCTGGCGCCAAAGTACGTATCAATAAATAAAAACCATAAAAGAAACCAGAGCCCTCTACAAAGCCAAAAGCGGAAGGCAGCATGTTTTTCATGCGCTTTAAGAAATAGGCGCCAAACTGTGCCGTGTCGTTTTTTCGCTTAAACGTTAATACTTTTTCTTTCTTACCGGCTTGAGGTGCTTCGGATACGAGATAGGCTGAAGTAACTATTGGAGGGCACGATTTTCGGTTAAGTCCGTCTTCTAGGTTACTATAATCCATTGCAATACCAAAAAACCCTGCATAACCGAATGTTTCATAATTCCCTTTTGTTTCTACGTGCCTTCGTATAAGCTCTGAGCGGGTATCGATACAAAATACCATTTGGGCATCTGGCGTTATTTGAACGGTTTTATCATCTGTAACCAATGATTTCTGTTGCTCAAGTGACCCGACCAATTGATGTTGCCAGGTACTTTCCCATGCCTTTAGCCAAATGTGTTGTATGTCTGTAAAATCATTCGAGGTATCATCAATATTTGATTCTGGAACAATTTCGAGCTTTAATTGGTTTGCTATCCAAAGACGCACCGCCAAATAATCCTCCATGGTAATCGGGTAGGCTTGTTGCCAAAGTGAATTGGATTCTGACCGATAATTGATGTAACCTGTCCAACCTGGAAGGGATGCCAAATGATATGTAAAAATGTGTATATACTCTTTATCCTTCTGAGGTTTCAGTACCTCCTGCAAGGCTTCACTAGCGCTTTTTGGTATATCGTTTACAGAAGCTATTCCGAGTTCTTGGTCGTATGCAGCAAGTTGACGCCATGCTTTATAAAAACCAGCTTCCTTACCGGGCATTTCCCACTCTGCTAGACCCTCGTCCATAAAGGCCGAAAGCCACTTTGCCATAATACCGTCTAGGACATGATTCTTATTTTTTACTATGGATTCTTTATAAGATTCCATTTGTTGTAAATAAAAGTCTGGAGCCTCTGTATAACCGCTTTCAAGCAAAAGGGGCATCACTACACTTTCCTCAATTTCTCCTTGCTCCCAAGCTTGTCTAAAAAGAGCCGCTTCAGGAAACATATTCGTACTCAAAAGTGAGCTTGCCGTCTCTACTGCCGTTTTAAAAGCTGTTTGCTCATAGCCCGATAGGGGATTGGAGGTTACAAAGGAATATAAAGGCCAAGTTTTTCCAATTACTTTGGATGCTTCGTCGATACTCTTTAAGATGTCTTGTGGCATCATTAGGATTTAGATTTATAGAATAAAATCGATTTTTTGTAAGGCTGTGATATGTTCATGAGTTTTACATATATCCAAGGCACGTTCTTGTAAACACCCAGTTTCATAATGAAAAAACCGATTAGGAAAATCACGCCAAAAATAACTTGCACGGCGGAAATCGGCAGAGCAACAGCCACCATGGGCAAGTCTGCCATTAAAACCGTTACGCCGTTATACATGAGCGCGTAACAGCCAATACCTGCAATGAATAAAACGGGCGGTAAAAAGATTTTCTGTATCAGTGATAAACTTCTTTCCTTAACTATATTGTATGTCGCCTGCCCTACTGTTATTGCAACTATTAAGGTTAGAAAAATACTACTATCCAAGATTGTTCCTTTTCCTGTAAGTTGCGTGAACAGAACTGCTCCCAATATACCAAAAACCAAAACTGCTAAAGCTTGTACTGGTGTTATCCTAAAATGAGCTGTCTTTTTTGGTTTGGAATGCACTATTTCCTCTCCGGAAGACAAAAATAAATAGGCCTTGTAAAACCCATGTAAAATAAGATGCGCCACTGCTGCATTAAAAAATCCAAGGCCGCACTGCATGATCATAAAACCCATTTGGGCAATGGTAGAGCAGGCCAATTTTTGCTTGACATTTACTTGTAACAACTTGGTAAACTGAGCTATAATAGCAGTTAAGCCACCAATAACAAATAGCACATCTAAGGTGTTGGTAGCAAATAAAACTGTAGAGAACAAGGTCAATAAAATTCCAGCACCATTTACAAAACCAGCATGCATAAGGGCTGAAGCAGGAGTGGGTGCAGTCATAGCTGAAAGCAACCAGCGATGAAAAGGATATATGGCCGACTGTACGATGGCCGCAACAATGATGCAGACTGCGGCTATGGATAGAATATACATCGGTAGCTCATCAATCGAAGCAACGATTCCGCTTACGGTATACATATCACTTTGAAAGGCCAACAGTAAAACTCCGATACTAAGAAATAAAGTACCGGTCATAAAATACTTCAATGTAAATTTAGATGCCTCGCGCGCTTCTCCCCATTGTGCGTCAACACCAATCAATTTAGCCATTACAATGCCCATCATCAACCAACTACCCAATAAAGGAGCCACGTGCTCTGATGCTACAAATAGCATTACCGTCACGGTAAAAGCCAAACAAAGTAGCATAAAATTCAAATGATATCTAAATCCTTTAAGGTAGTTGCTCGCATAAGTACTTACCAAAGCACCAAAAAAAGTAACCGTGGTCCAAATTAAAATAGTGAAACCGTTTACCCTAAAAATATTTTTATACCCCCATTCTGGAATTGTAGGAAAAAAGGAGAATAAGTAAGCGACATTGGCTGCAAAGAGCAACCAAAGAAAGGATGTTATAATTTTTGATGCTACTTTGGATGTGCTACTTTCTGATGTAGCAGATTGATTTTTGACACCTTGAGAGGGATTTTCCACGTTTCTAATATAATTTAATTGGTTCGGTTATAGCTGTTGGTAAAAAAAATAGAGGTTTGATTTCAAATAAAATATCTGGATAGTGTAATGTAGACAAGGGATAATTTCAAGATTTCGATATTGGTACAAGGTTAATCATAATACTACTATCAATCTTTAACTCCATACCGTTCTTATGAGCTGTAACAACAAGCTCTTCAACTCGCTTTTTTGCCTTCTTCAACTTTGAAATACGTTCGGTAGAACTACAAACAGTGTCTTTTTCACGCTGTCGAAGGTTAAGTGCCTTTACGGTATGAAACTTTATCTTATCGTTGAGTAGAGATAAGAGTACATCCGCCGCTTCGGCCGGACTAAAATGACCTTCTATGAATTTGATATTTTCATTCATTTATAAAATACCTTTAGGTATATTATTTTATACTATTCAACGTAATTCAATCTTAAGCAATCAATCATATTTAAATACATATTCTTGATTCGAGTACGAAGGTGAGACATTCTATTTATTAATTTTTATTTATATTAGTTATATTTTACATAAATAAAATTTATGTTGATAGAAGAAAATCTAGTGAAACTTTTCATAGACTACGAAAAGCTTCTGAAAATAGTTATTTCTATTGCAGAACACATCTGCTAAATTGACCGTTTATTAATTTTAGGCACCACTGAGACTAACTTATTATTAGAATCAGAAAGATAAACCTGAATCAAATCAGGCATTAGCCCTTTACGAAACCCAGGAGGATAACTGGGGCTGTGTTTTAAGCATGCATACTTCTTTTTTAAAACAAGCAGATTCTTAATAAAAAAGAATGACTATGATCTGATAAGACTCCTAGAATTAATTTTAACGCGACCATTTTACATAGCACAAATTGAATATCAATAGGAAACTGATAACACCTAAGGCCCACCAAAAGTTTAATGCTGTTATAAGCGTAGTAAACAATATAATGTAGTAAACCAGAAAGCCTAGAAACGATGTAGCAAAGCGAAAAGTACCCATAAATTCCGCTTCAGGCACCTTTGGTTTTACTACTAATCTCCAAAATAGAATTACGGGAAAGTTTAGGGACAAGAAGATCATCTGAAAAATGGAGCGTTCCTTACCGCCCAACGTGGTAGTTTTCGCAACAAAGCTTGTTTCGATAATCCTTTGTTTTATCAAACGATTGGTCTTTACAGGATCTAAAAAATCGACCTTTTGAGCTTTAAGATAGTTAGTAATTTCCACATACTGTATTTCGGGTGAAATATGTGTAGTGAGAGTTTTCAATTGTGATGCCACCGCTTCTTTTATTCTAATTACAGAACCTTGTGCGTCTTCTTCATCGTACAATGCCTGTACTGAAATAGGCTTACCATAACATAGTGTAGCTGAATCTGGAAATTTTTCTGCGTGCACATAATTGAGTCCAACGGGTACGAGCTGAATATCCAACTCAGGAAATCGTTCCAAGGCGCGAAACAATACCCTAGTAAAACCCTTACTCAAAGGCCGCACTCTTCGTTTAAGGTTATGATTACCTTCAGGAAACATAACTATAGCTTCCCCCCTGCTTAGCACATGCGCACAACTATCAAAAACCGCATCATTCTTAGACAAGGTATTCCTTCCATCTCGAATACGATAGATAGGAATCATTCTTACATAGTTAAAAAGTGCATTTAAGACCCGTCCTCCAAAAACGTCGGAACGAGCCAAAAAATATGGTTTTCGTTTACAATCTACACCAACTAAAAGTACATCAATTAAAGCATTCTGATGGTTGGGCAAAAAAAGTATCGGTTTGTTTTTAGGAACATTTTCTAATCCTTGAACCTCAATTTTTCTATGATAGCAAAACAACCCAAAGTGAATGCTATTTTTAAGTACCCAATACAACATAGATTTAAGCTAGTTTTTCGGTATTCACAAATTTAGGACTCCAGAAAGTGGCTAACAATAAGCCCGAAATAATATGCCATATACCCCAAAATGCAGCTAAAAGTGCCATACCACCAAGACCATCGAAAAAAGTAAAGATAAGGAGTAGTCCCAACCCGGAATTCTGAATCCCCGTTTCTATAGTAATCGACTTGGTATTCGCCGTATTTAATCCAAAAATCTTCGCTAGTGAAAAACCAGTAAAAAATGCCAATAGGTTATGAACGAGTACAATCCAAAATACATAAAAAATATAATCTAAAAATACCGTTCTATTGTTAAACAAGGCTAAAAATACCAAAGTAATAAAGAACAATAAAGAAACTACCTTTAAGATTTTTGCCATTTTCAGAGCAAGAATAGGTTTCCAATAATTTACTAGCATACCTATAAATAAAGGAACCCCTAATAGAAGGGCTACTAATTTCACCATCTGCCAGGGAGAAATGGCTACTTCCTGCAAAATAGCAGCTGTGGGCCCATAAAAAGAACCCCAAAGTTGAAGATTTAAAGGAGTCATCACTACAGCAAGTAATGTGGCAATTGCAGTAAGACAAACAGAAAGCGCAGTGTTTCCTCCGGCCAAATGCGAAATAAAGTTAGAGATATTACCTCCTGGACAGGCAGCTACCATGAACATTCCCAAGGCTATACTGGGATACGGATCTATTAACCAAACGAGAAAAAACGTTAAAGCGGGCAGTACCAAAAATTGACTCAAAACCCCAACCAAAACAGGTTTGGGCTTTGACCATAACTGTTTAAAGTCACCAACCGATATTTCCAATGCAATACCGAACATAACGAATGCTAGCACTACATTCATAGCCCATAGTGCGTCCCCATTATAATTAATGTGTATGTTATCTAAAAGAGTATCGGTCAAAAAATCAGGATTTACGGCTTTAGGCTCTTGCGTCTAGTTTATTTCAAAACGTGTTTGTATATTCCGAAGTGCCCAAGATACTACTTTCAGCTTTAATTCGATACTTTGCTTTATTGTTAAATAGTGTCGTCTAAGCTTTGAAATCTTGAACTGTAGTTCGTGAACGAAAATCTGAGTAGCATAAATGAATTGATTTTCATCCATTTGCCATAGCACTAAAATTACCCTTAACTTTATAGAATAAAGTTAATAATATGGCAAGAACAGAAAGTAAGATGCTAGCCTTGGGCACTGCTGCACCAAATTTTAGTTTACTGGATACACTAAGCGAAAACACCCTTAATCTAAAAACAATGACCGGAACAAAGGGTACGGTAATCATGTTCATTTGTAATCATTGTCCGTTTGTGATTCATGTAGCTCCGGAAATTTCTAAGTTGGCAAAAGAGTATACAAGCAAAGGCTTTGGGTTTATTGCCATTTCCAGTAACGATGTTGCAAATTATCCGCAGGACAGTACGGAACTTATGAAAATAAAAGCAAAGGAGGAGGACTATACGTTCCCATATCTTTATGATGAAACCCAAGAGGTAGCCAAAGCATACGACGCAGCATGTACTCCCGATTTTTATCTCTTTGATGACCGTTTGAAATTAGTGTATCGTGGACAACTGGACGACTCTAGACCGGGAAACGGTGTAGCGCTAACAGGAGGAGACCTAAGAACCGCTATGCACTGTATTTTAACAGGAATTCCTATACTTGAGCATCAAAAACCAAGTATTGGCTGTAATATTAAATGGAAAATAGACTAAGGCTGAATCCAAGTAAGCTTTTAATCTCCGTGAATCCAAATACCAGTTCTAAACTTTACCAGTATTCTTGCTACAGATATACTATGATACGAACCAGAAGGCGAAGAAATGGCATAATTAACTATGAAAGATATTGTTCATTTTGAACCCTTAAGCACAGAAACCTTTGACAGGTATATAAAAACAGGGACAAAAGCATACAACCAGCATTATATGCATTTATGGCCAGATGGTGATACTGCGCCTTATATCCAAACTAGCTTTACAGTAGCAATACTAAAGAAGGAATTGATGGATATAAATACACAGCTTTTCTTAATCCATAGCAACAAGGAATGCGTTGGGATTCTAAAACTAGTAACGAATGCTCCACTTGAAGCCTATGCTGAAAAAGAAGCGATGTATCTAGACAAAATTTATATCACCAAAGAAGCTTCCGGCGAAGGAATTGGAACTAAAGCGCTTCAGTTTACATTGTTACGGGCCAAAGCAGCAGAAAAAAGGGTGCTTTGGCTCGCTGCCATGCAAAAAGGTCCCGCACTTAACTTCTATAAGAAGAACGGATTCTCCATTCATAGCACAACAGAAATCAAATTCAAACAAGCTATAAAAGCGGAAAAACCAATGTTTATTATGGTGAAGAAAATAGACTAAGAATTAGCTAGCTCCAACCTTCCCTTTTTATCAAGTTTTGAATATGGGCCAAATGATGATTACCATGCCAAGCATATTTACCCATATTTTCTGCAACGCTTACTTTTCTATTATCAACAGGATGCACATAACACCTCTTTAACTGCTCTTCCGAAAGCGCTTTTAGAAAAAATACTAGCTTTAAATGAAGTGCCCTAAGGTAGTTTAACGAAATATCAGTAGGAGCCGTGTGCGCGTCCAGAAGGTCGGACCATGCCTTTTCTTCATATGCTTTGATAATCGGATTTTCCTCTGTCAAAGCCCATTTAAACCTAGTATAGCTGTGGTGGTGACTATCCGCAATATGATGAATTAGTTGCCTAACTGTCCAACCGCCTTTCCTATATGGGGTTTCTAGTTGTGATTCGATCAAGTCACCTACCACTACTTCCAAACGTTTAGGAAAGGTTTCCAGCGCCTTAATCCATTCCTCAATATGTAAAGCAGTTATATGCTCGGGACAGCTAAAATGTCCTATTGGATACTGTAAATATTCTAAGTTTTCCATACACTAAATGTAGTAAAGAATTGGGTATTGAAAAACTGTGTGTTTCAAATACTAGTATATCCATAAGGAGGCACTTCTTCTTAGCACTATTTAGCAATACGTGTCCAAACCAAAACATCAATCCTGAACTATCTATTTGTAAGCAAACAACCTAACCTTGCGTTCGGTATTTACTATTGCGCCAGACAAAAGTGTAAAATTAACCCTTAGCTATCCCGCTTCAACAGGTCCTAACTTTCACGAACTGCTGCGCGTAATAGACTCATTGTAACTTACTGCCAATCATAAGGTTGCTGCGCCTGCAAACTGGGAAAGCGGGCAAGATGTGGTAGTGAGTCAAGCAATCACCACGGCACATGCGAAAGAAATTTTTAGCAAAGGGGTAGAAGAAATAAAGCCCTATTTAAGAATGACTCCCAATACAACTTAATAATTTAGAAAGAAAGAACTCCAAGATTATTGATTTCTAAACACTTAAGGGTATTATAATTATGTTAAATTATAATAAT
>RCNB010000874.1_pt1 | contig 19502 bp, 17 predicted proteins | sample 2041321 | NCBI WGS metagenome assembly RCNB01 (sample SAMN09708232, study PRJNA481090) | Marine sediment metagenome, whole genome shotgun sequencing project. | reverse complement strand
GGCGGCCGCAGCGCAACTCGCACAACGCCACAAGGATCTGCGCTTCGTCGCGGCAATCGCATCTCCCAAACTCAGACCGATGTTCGAGGCACAACTGGCTGACGCAGGCGTGGCAGAGAGGTTTACGCTAATTGATGGCAGGTCGATTGACGTCATGTCTGCGGCAGATGTCGTGTTGCTCGCATCGGGTACGGCAGCTCTTGAATCGGCGCTGCTCGGCAAGCCTACGGTTGCGGCGTATCAGATCGCTAAATTGTCGGGCTTGATCCTGAGAGCATTCAAACTGCTAAAAACTGACTATTTCACGATACCGAACCTGCTGACAGAAGAACCGCTGATTCCTGAGTTTATTCAGGAAGATGTGACGCCGGAGGCCATGGCGGAGGCAGTTAGCGGGTTGCTCGATGACCCGGCAAGGCGTGAGGAGATCGCCAGGCGATTTGCTACACTGCGAACGGAATTGGCGCTCGGCGCGGATGATCGTGCCGCCGATGCTGTCATATCGCTCGCAAACTCGACAAACTAGAAAGAGATTCAAGACTCTTCTGCTGCCAATGCAACAAGTCACTTTGTTTCAATTTTCAGGGCCTGTCGCCGGTGTCGATGAGGCTGGGCGCGGGCCGTTGGCTGGCCCGGTCGTCGCTGCAGCCGTGATTCTGAACCCGGATCGCCCGATCGACGGTCTCGACGACTCCAAGAAACTCAGTGCCACCCGCCGCGATGCGTTACGCGAAGAAGTCATCCACAACGCAACGTCGTGGTCGGTCGCCTGGGCAGATGCTGCGGAGATTGACGCGATCAATATTCTTGCGGCGACCATGCTGGCTATGCGGCGCGCGATCCTGGGACTGTCCGTAACGCCGGGGGGAGTGCAGGTCGATGGCAATCGTTTGCCGAACCTTCGCTTTCACGGCCACAAACTCGCCGGTGAAGCAGTGGTCGGAGGTGATTCCAGCGTCCCGGCTATCAGTGCAGCATCCATCATTGCCAAAACGACTCGTGATCGCATCATGATTAAGATGGATGCACTCTATCCCGACTACGAGTTTGCCCGACATAAAGGCTACGGAACCGAGATACATCGAGCGCGGCTGCGTGAGCATGGGCCGTGCGAGCAACATCGGCAGAGCTTTGCGCCGGTCAGGTTAGCCGGATGACCACCGCAGCTTTCTCCCATCTTCATGTTCACACCGAGTATTCGCTGGTCGACAGCACGGTGCGTATCGCTGCGTTAATGAAGCGCTGCGCTAAAGACGGCATGCCGGCGGTCGCGCTAACCGACCAGAACAACCTGTTCGGCATGGTTAAGTTCTACAAGAAAGCCGTGGCGGCCGGGGTCAAGCCAATCATCGGTGCAGACTTGCGCATCGCGAATGATGACGACGACGAACGACCGTTTTCGCTGCTGCTGCTGTGCCAGAGTGAAGGCGGCTACCGAAACCTTTCAACGCTGCTGACTAAAGCGTTTCTCGAAGGAAGGGTCCGCGGCGAGCCGATGGTGCGTCGCGAATGGCTCACTGAAACGTCCTGCAGCGGGCTCATTGCTTTGTCCGGTGGCCTGCATGGAGACATCGGGCATGCGCTCTTCAACGGCCACGTCGACGAGGCGAAGACCCTATTGCATGGTTGGCAAGGGATCTTTGGCGACCGTTTCTACCTTGAGCTGGTTCGAACTGCGCGCGCCGGCGAGGAAGAGGTGCTGCAATCAAGCCTGAAACTTGCGAGCGTCATGGGCGTGCCGGTTGTTGCCAGTAACGATGTTCGTTTCCTGGACAGCGGCGATTTCAATGCGCATGAGGCTCGCGTCTGCATTCAGCAAGGTCGCGGGCTTGCTGATCCCGATCGCCCAAAGATCTACAGCGAACAACAGTATCTTCGCAGTTCTGCTGAGATGAGCGAGTTGTTCGCCGACATTCCGTCAGCGCTGGACAACGTGAACGAAATCGTTCGCCGCTGTAATTTCGAGCTGAAACTGGGGCACAGTGTGTTGCCGGTATTTCCAGTGCCAAAGGGACAGACGGAGGCGGAATTCCTCGAGGCTGAAGCACGCAAGGGACTCACAGCGAAACTCGAAATAAAGTTTGATGTCGAGTCGATAGCAAGCAATGAGCGCGACGTTAAAAGTGCGCCGTATTTCGAGCGGCTGAGCACAGAACTCGAAGTTATCAGCAGCATGGGATTCCCGGGCTACTTCCTGATTGTTGCTGACTTCATTCGCTGGGCTCGTGCAAACGATGTGCCGGTTGGGCCGGGTCGCGGTTCTGGCGCCGGGTCGCTTGTAGCCTGGGTGCTGGGCATTACAGATCTTGATCCGCTGCAACACGTTTTGCTGTTCGAGCGTTTCCTCAACCCCGAACGTGTGTCGATGCCTGACTTCGATATCGATTTCTGCATGGAAGGTCGTGACCGGGTCATCGAATACGTGGCCGAGGCTTACGGGCGAGATCGTGTTGCCCAGATCATTACGTTCGGCACCATGGCCGCCAAAGCTGTCATCCGCGATACCGGGAGAGTACTCGGCCAGCCGTATGGCTTTGTCGATCGAATCGCCAAACAAGTGCCGTTCGAGATCGGCATGACCCTCGAAAAAGCGCTCGAGCAGTCAGAAGAACTGGCGTCGATGTACCGCGATGATGAAGAGGTAAGCGCGATCATCGATTTGGCACGCTCACTAGAAGGGCTGGCACGCAACGCCGGTAAGCACGCCGGTGGTGTGGTTATCGCGCCTGGCCGTTTGACCGATTTCACGCCGCTCTACTGCGAGGACGGCGGTACGAGCACGATTACGCAACTGGACAAGGACGACGTGGAGGCCGTTGGGCTCGTCAAGTTCGACTTTCTTGGTCTCAAAACGCTGACGATTATCGACTGGGCAGTAAAGATCGTCAGGGCGACCACCGATGAGGTCGATTTCGACGTTACGCGTATTCCGGATCGCGACAAGAAGACGTTCGAGTTGCTGCGCAGTACGCAGACGGCAGCGGTATTCCAGCTGGAATCCAGTGGCATGCGGGATCTCATCGGTCGTATGCGCCCGGATCAATTCGACGACCTGGTTGCCCTGGTCGCCTTGTTTCGTCCGGGTCCATTGCAGTCCGGCATGGTCGATGACTTCATAACGCGCAAGCACTCGACCAATCAGTCAGATATTGACTACCTGCACCCCGACCTCAAGCCCGTGCTTGAAGAAACATACGGGGTCATCCTGTATCAGGAACAGGTCATGCAGATTGCTCAGGTACTTGCCGGCTACACGCTTGGCGGCGCGGATTTGCTGCGCCGAGCCATGGGTAAGAAAAAGGCCGAGGAGATGGCCGAGCAGCGCGAGATATTCGTTACGGGAGCCACCGAACGCGGTGTCGCTGAGCGGACGGCAACGCGAATCTTCGATTTGATGGAGAAGTTCGCGGGTTACGGGTTCAACAAGTCACATTCTGCTGCGTATGCTGTACTCGCTTACCAAACCGCATATCTCAAAGCGCACTATCCGGCGGCGTTCATGGCAGCAGTGATGAGCGCAGATCTTGATAACACGGATCGACTGGTGACGCTCAAAGATGACTGTCGTAAGCAGTCGCTGCAACTCGTTGCACCGAACATTAACTCTTCGAGACATGCGTTTAGCGTTTCCGATGACACGACGATTTTGTATGGCCTGGGTGCGATCAAGGGCGTTGGTCGTGCAGCGGTCGATTCCCTCATTACGGAGCGCAAGGCAAACGGGCCTTACGTCTCGCTGGCTGAATTCTGCCGCAGGATTGATCACGACAAGATCAATCGGCGGGCCCTTGAGGCGATGATCAAGGCGGGAGCAATGAGTGATTTCGGGCAATCACGTCGCAGCCTGATGCATCAGGTTCCCGAAGCGCTGCGAAGTGCTGATCAACAAGCGAAAGCCGCTGCCGCAGGGCAGAACGACATGTTTGGCATTGAGGACGCGGCAGTTGTCACGGAAACGGTAGAACCGGTAGATCTCGTGGAATGGCCTGAACGCATTCTGCTAAGCAGCGAAAAAGAAGCATTGGGGCTGTATTTGAGTGGTCATCCTTTTCATGCGGTTCGTGCTGACGCAATGGCGTTTGTCGACGGTACGCTGGGCGAACTGGTCGCGGAACCGGCGCCACAAACGACAAAAGGTAAACGCGACTATGCGCGAAGGGGTCGCGAGGTAAATGTCGCAGGCTTAATTGTCGATCTGCGCAAACGAGGTAACCGTGTCAGTGTCGTGTTGGACGATGACACGGCACGCATGGAGGTTAGCCTGTTTAGTGAGGCCTTCCAGCAGTTTCAGCACCTGCTGGTCAAGGATGAGATTGTCGTTATCACCGGAACGCTGCGCTACGACGATTTCCTGGCCAGTTGGACGGTAAACGTAAGCAACGTTTTGCATATCGACCGCGTCATCGAGAGCCGTGCGAGGAGCATGGTGCTGAGCCTGGCCGCAAACCGCCAGGGCGACCAACTGCTTGTCAAACTGCACGATTTACTTTTGCCGCATCGCAAAGGGAGCTGCGACGTGTCTGTGCAATACATCGGCGCTACGGCGAAAGCCCGGCTCAGCCTGGGGCCTGATTGGGCTGTGCGCCCAAGCCGTGAATTGCGCGACAAGCTGACCGAATTACTGGGTAGCAAGAATGTTCGGATGCTGTACGCACCCGGCCGCGAAATAATGTAGAGTTTGATCGTATGGATCTGAAGTTCCTCGAATTTGAGCAGCCGATCGCCGAACTTGAAGCGAAGATCGAAGAGCTACGCTTCGTCGGTGACGATGCTGAGATCAACATCAATGATGAGGTGGTGCGCTTACGTGCCAAGAGCGAGTCGCTGACCAAGAGTATCTTTGCCAAATTGAGTGCGTGGCAGATTGCGCAAGTGGCTCGGCATCCAATGCGCCCGTACACGCTCGACTACCTCGAAATGATCTCGCCCGACTTTCAGGAATTGCACGGCGATCGCATGTACGCGGATGACTCCGCGATAATCGGTGGTATTGGCCGTGTTGACGGCAAAGCGGTCATGTTTATCGGGCACCAAAAGGGGCGCGATACCAAAGAACGTGTGCGCCGCAATTACGGCATGCCCAAACCGGAGGGCTACCGCAAGGCGCAGCGCCTGATGCGTATGGCCGAAAAGTTCTCACTGCCTGTCGTAACTTTGATCGATACGCCGGGTGCCTATCCCGGTGTTGGTGCTGAGGAACGTGGTCAAAGTGAGGCTATCGCCCAGAGCCTCTACCTGATGTCCGGTCTCAAGACTCCGATTATCAGCGTCGTTATCGGCGAAGGTGGCTCTGGAGGCGCGTTGGCAATAGGTGTTGGCGATCGCTTGCTCATGCTGCAATACGGAATTTACTCGGTAATCTCGCCAGAAGGTTGCGCGTCGATCTTGTGGAAGAGTGCCGATAAGGCTGAAGATGCCGCGGAGGCAATGCGAATTACGGCCAAAGACCTGAGCGGGTTTGGTCTCGTTGACGAAATACTCGAAGAGCCGTTGGGCGGTGCCCATCGAGACCCTAAGCAGGCGGCAGAAGTACTTCGAAATGCTCTGTTGAAAAATATCGAAGAACTCGAAGCATTATCGGTGGAGCAACTGCTCGAGAATCGCCACCGACGCCTCGCAAGCTTCGGTCAATTTAAAGAGGCGTGAGCTTCGCCTCCGATGTTTTACTGCGACAGCTCGCGGAGCTTTCGGCAGTCTCAGCATCGCCAGCCCGGTACGTGATTGCGTTCTCTGGCGGTCTCGATTCTGCTGTTCTGTTACATGTACTGGCTGACAGCCAAGCTACGCACCAGATTCCACTCGTTGCTGTGCACGTCGATCACGGCTTGCACGCGGAGTCAGCCGTCTGGGCCGATCATTGCAAGGAGTTCGCCGATGGGCTCGGGATCGAGTTTCACGGGCTGAAGGTCGACGTCGACCGGCAATCCGGAATGGGTCCGGAGGCCGCGGCACGAAAAGTGCGGTATGCCGCGCTTGAAGACACGCTCGAGCCGAATGACTGGTTATTGAGCGCGCATCACAAGGACGATCAGGCAGAAACCCTGTTGCTTAATCTGATGCGGGGCAGCGGGCCAGCTGGTCTTGCCGGTATTGGTTCGATTCGACGGTTTGCATGCGGCTGGTTGGCGCGGCCGCTGCTTGAGATATCGCGAAGTGAACTCGAACAATACGCCAGCGAGCACGGTTTGGTCTGGGTGGACGATCCATCAAACGCCGATCAGAAATTCGATCGCAACTATCTGCGTCACGAGATATTGCCACGGCTTGAAACGCGTTGGACCGATGCCGCCGGTCGCATTCGGCGCAGCGCGGCGCTGGCACGTGAAGCGACGTCGTTGCTCACTGAACTTGCTGCAACGGATCGCGAGCAGGTGGGCGACAGACCTGATCGTTTGCGAATCAGCGAACTCAAGGCACTGTCTTCAGCACGCCAGCGCAATCTCTTGCGGCATGTCGTTTTTAGCCTGGGGATGCCGATGCCGGGAGCTGTACACCTGCAACAAATTCAATCTCATCTGCTCGAGGCGCGAGAGGATGCACAGCCTCTCGTCAGCTGGCCGGGGGTTCGTGTTCGGCGCTACCGCGGGCACCTCTATTTGCTGCCCGACGTTGTTGCGGATTCGCAGTGGCCAGAGACAACCGCCGTCGTTGGCGATCATGTAGATTTGCCGGGCCAGCTTGGCACATTGCTGCTCGTCCAGAATGCCGAATCAGGGCTCTCGGACGCGGTCATTGGCAAAGGCCTTGAGGTGAGATATCGAGTTGGCGGCGAGGAATTTAGGCCTGTAGGTCAATCACATACACGCAAACTCAAGAAACTACTTCAAGACGAGGGCGTCGTTCCCTGGATGCGAGAGTGCCTGCCTTTGCTGTATTCAGGTGGGGAACTTGTCGCGGTTGCCGATCTCTGGATTGCGGCTTCAGCAATGAGTGAGGCGGGTACTGCAATTGAATGGCGAAATAGACCCTCTATTCACTAGTCTTTCATTGTTTCATTAGGGGTGTTCTGTTAACGTTTAAAACCGTCTTATCTCCAACGACGGCGTGTATTCCCAAGGGTTGGAAAAGAGTTCTAAGCGAGAGTCTTAGATGCTTTTATTCCAGCCCTTTTTTGTTTGCGTCGGTGATTAACTTAGGTTCGCATATGACTTCGTATGTTTTCATTACAGGCGGCGTGGTTTCTTCGCTCGGCAAAGGGATCACCTCAGCATGCCTCGGCGCAATTCTTGAGGCACGTGGGCTTTCGATCAGCATGATCAAGCTCGATCCGTACATCAACGTCGATCCAGGTACGATGAGCCCGTTCCAGCATGGCGAGGTATTCGTTACGCACGATGGCACCGAGACGGATCTTGACCTCGGCCACTACGAACGATTTGTACGCACGGCCAAAGGTGGTCGTCACAGCAACTACACCACGGGTCGTATTTACGAGAGCGTGATTGCCAAGGAGCGCCGCGGCGAATACCTGGGTGCTACCGTACAGGTAATTCCGCATATCACGGACGAGATCAAGGAAGGCGTCAAGAAAGGCGCCGGCGATGCCGACATCTGCCTCGTAGAGATTGGCGGCACGGTCGGTGATATCGAGTCTCTTCCGTTTCTCGAAGCGATTCGTCAGATGGGTATCGAGCTCGGACACGATCGAGTCGTCTATGTGCACCTGACGCTCGTGCCCTTCATTCCGACATCTTCGGAGATCAAAACGAAACCGACGCAGCACTCGGTCAAAGAACTGCGTTCAATCGGTATACAACCAGACATCCTCGTCTGCCGGTCGGAAAATCCGTTGCCAATGGAGCAGCGGACCAAAATCGCGCTGTTCACCAATGTTCAGGAAAAGGCCGTTATCTCCGCTTACGACGCGGACGATCTCTACAAGATTCCGGCGATGATGCACGAGCAGGGTCTCGACAGCATTGTGGCGAAGCAGCTCGGGCTCGACTTGCCTGAAGCAGACCTTTCCGAGTGGGATGAAATAGTCGACGCCAAGCAACACCCGGAGGCCGAGGTCAATATAGCAATGGTCGGCAAGTACATGGGTCTCAAGGATTCGTACATTTCACTCGTTGAAGCGCTCAACCACGGCGGAATTCACACCCGCACCAAGGTCAAGATTCAGTACATTGAGTCCAAAAATGTCGAAGAAGAGGGCGTCGACTGTCTCAAAGGTATGGACGGCATTGTCGTGCCCGGAGGTTTCGGTGACAGGGGTATAGAAGGCAAGATCGAAACGGTACGTTTTGCCCGCGAGAACGGCATTCCTTACCTTGGCATCTGCCTCGGAATGCAGGTGGCCGTCATCGAGGCGGCACGCAACCTGGCCGGGTTAGAAGGGGCGATGAGCACAGAGTTCGACAAGAAAACGCCACATCCGGTGGTCGCGTTGATAACAGAATGGCAAACTGAGACCGGCGACTTCGAGCAACGCGATGAAGCCTCGGATATGGGCGGCACCATGCGCCTCGGTGCGCAGCAGGTCAGCCTTGCGGAGGGTTCGCTCGCGGCGACCAGCTATGGCGCAACGAGTATCGAAGAGCGCCATCGTCATCGCTATGAAGTGAACAACAATTATCGTGACGTGCTTGAGGAAGCCGGTTTGCGTTTCTCAGGCCTGTCGATCGACGATCTCGTCGAGATGGTCGAGATCCCGGATCACCCATGGTTTCTCGCGAGCCAGTTTCACCCCGAATTCACGTCGAACCCCCGTGATGGCCATCCGCTGTTTACTGGTTTTGTTGCCGCAGCACGCAAGCATCATGAGGGTTCACTGCCAAAGGTTGCCCAGGCATGAAGCTGTGCGGTTTTGATGCTGGCAATAGCCAGCCAATTTTCCTGATAGCAGGCACTTGTGTCGTTGAAAGCGAAGCGATGGCATTGGATACGGCCGGTGCGCTTAAAGAAATCTGCGCGGATCTGGGTGTGCCGTTTATCTACAAGTCGTCGTTCGACAAGGCCAACAGAAGTTCCAGCAGCAGTTTTCGTGGTCCCGGAATGGAAGAGGGTCTGCGGATTCTCGCCGAGGTCAAGCGACAGATTGAAGTTCCGATACTGACCGATGTGCATGAAGACACGGCAATGGACGAAGTTGCCGATGTGGTCGATGTGCTGCAAACACCAGCATTCCTCTGTCGGCAAACCAATTTTATCTTGCGTGCAGCAAGCGCAGGAAAACCGGTCAACATCAAGAAAGGCCAGTTCCTGTCACCGTGGGAAATGCAAAACGTTGTCGATAAGGCCAAGTCCACTGGCAATGAGGACATCATGGTCTGCGAGCGTGGCTTCTCGTTCGGCTACAACAACCTGGTGTCCGACATGCGCAGTCTCGCAGTCATGCGCGGTACTGGTTGTCCGGTTGTCTTTGATGCTACGCATTCGGTGCAGTTGCCGGGCGGTAAAGGCGACGCATCTGGCGGGCAGCGCGAGTTCATCCCGGTATTGGCGCGTGCGGCAACAGCCGCCGGCATCGCCGGGCTGTTCATGGAGACGCACCCCGACCCGAATAAGGCGCTTAGCGACGGGCCCAACGCCTGGCCGCTGGATAAAATGCGTGCACTGCTTGAGATGCTCGTCTCAATCGACACCAGTATTAAAAAACACGACTACCTGGAAGACCAATGATTAAAATCACAAAAATTCACGGCCGCGAGATTCTGGATTCACGCGGCAACCCTACCGTTGAGGCGGATGTTTCTCTGGCAGACGGTACGACCGCGCGTGCAGCCGTGCCATCGGGTGCGTCTACGGGCACTCGCGAAGCCGTCGAACTCAGAGATGGTGACAAGTCACGATACCTTGGCAAAGGCGTGCAGAAAGCGGTTGCCAATGTTAACGGTGCGCTGCGAGATGCATTACTTGGCAAGGAATTCGAAAACCAGCGGGCGCTCGATCAATCCATGATCGATCTCGATGGCAGCGAAAACAAAGGCAATCTGGGCGCCAATGCGCTGCTGGCAATATCGCTCGCGGCCAGCAAAGCGGAGGCAGCCTCCAAGGGTGTTTCGTTCTTCCGCCACCTGGGTAGCAGTACAGAAATGCCCGTGCCGATGATGAACATCATCAACGGCGGCGCACACGCAGACAACAGTGTCGATATCCAGGAGTTCATGATTCTGCCGGTTGGCGCACCCAACTTCACGGAAGCGCTTCGCTACGGTGCGGAGATTTTTCATTCGCTAAAAAGTGTGTTGCGCGAGCAGGGCATGAACACGGCGGTTGGGGATGAGGGTGGCTTCGCACCGAACCTGCCATCAAATCGTGCCGCGCTCGATACCATCATGGTTGCGATTGAGCGCGCCGGGTTTACGTCGGGCGGTGAGATCTTGCTTGGTCTCGATGTTGCGAGCTCGGAGTTCTATGCGGATGGTGTATACAACCTCGAGTCCGAGGGTAAGACCTATGATGCGGCCGGTTTTAGCGCGTTTCTGGCAGAGCTTGCCGATGCCTACCCGATTATTTCGATCGAGGACGGCATGGACGAAAGCGACTGGGAGGGCTGGAAGTTGCACACCGAGGCCATTGGAGACCGCATCCAGCTGGTTGGCGACGATTTATTCGTTACCAACACGTCGATCCTGCAGCGCGGTATCGACGAAAATATTACCAATTCGATATTGATAAAACCCAACCAAATCGGTACCTTAAGCGAAACTCTTGATGCAATTACTATGGCGGTGGACGCAGGCTATTCGGCAGTGATCTCGCACCGGTCCGGAGAAACATCGGACAGCACAATCGCGGATATCGCGGTCGGAACCCGGGCAACGCAAATCAAGACGGGCTCTCTGTCCCGATCTGATCGCATTGCCAAGTACAACCAACTGCTGCGCATCGAAGAGGAATTGGGCGGCGAAGCAACGTATGCCGCTCGCGAGGCGTTTTCAGTTAAGGCGCCATAAGACGCAGTTTTAGGGAACAGATCGTGAATTCACGCTGGATGCTGGTGATCTTGGGAATCGTAGGGCTGACTTTGCAAGGTCAGCTCTGGTTCACTGCCGAGGGCTTTGGTAAGACGAGCAATTTGCGCGAGGCCGTTGCCGAGCAGCGTGACCAAAACGAGCTATTGGGTGAACGCAATCAAGCGCTCGATGCTGAGGTTATTAATCTCAAGCAGAGCAAAGAAGCCGCGGAAGAACGCGCCCGTACCGATCTCGGCATGATCGGCCCCGAAGAGACCTTCTACCAGGTCGTACCCGTCGCCAGCACGGCGCACTGAGGCACACTTTGTCACCCCTCCCGGATTGGGCTCGTGCGCTCGGCTCGGTGCTGTTTACTGGTCGCATCCGTACCTCGCCTAGCGATTTTGTTGTCACCGAAGTGCTGAACTTCGAATTCAGCGACGACGGCGAGCACGACTGGCTCTGGGTCGAGAAGGTTGGCGCCAACACCGTGTGGGTTGCCGAACAACTGGCATTTCACGCCTCAATTTCGGTAAGAGATGTTGGCTACGCCGGGCTCAAGGATCGACATGCTGTTACCCGGCAATGGTTCAGTGTGCGGCGGCCCGGCGCGGAGGGCACGGATTGGACGACCCTGAAGGCCGATGGTGTCAGGATCCTCGAGCAGAAACTGCACCGGCGAAAGCTCAAGCGCGGAACGCACAAAGGCAACACGTTTCGAATTGCAGTCCGTGCAAGTGAAATCGCGTCGCTTGGCGGAGAGATCGATGAGCGTCTCGAGGCAATTCGTGCCCAAGGTGTGCCGAACTATTTCGGCGAGCAGCGTTTCGGACGCGACGGTGGAAATATCGAGTTGGGCCGCTCTGTGGTTGCGGGACGCCGCATGGCGCGCAGTAAGCGCAGTATCGGTATATCGGCAATACGTTCCCTGGAATTCAACGACAACCTTGATGCTCGGGTTCGGGACGGCACCTGGAACCGGCTTCTGCTGGGGGACGTCGTCAATCTCGACGGCACGCGCAGTGTATTCACGGCCGATGAACTGACGCCAGAACTCGAACAACGGTGCTCAGAAATGGATATTCATCCCAGCGGTAGCTTACCGGGAATAAGCGAAATAGGCGTTGAGCCATCCAGTCGGCCGCTGAGAATGCGTGTGCAGGATCTTAAATGGGAGCTGGAGGGCGGCGCGCTTTGGTTGGAGTTTGGCCTTGGCCGCGGCAGCTATGCGACCGCCGTGTTGCGAGAGATTGTTCAGCTTTAGCAGTAGCTCGCTCCACCGTTCAATCCATCACACGGGCACGCTAGACGGCCGTGCGATGGGCTCCTACGGCTCACGTAGCAGGACATACACTGCGCCGGTACCGCCATCGACCTGACGCGCGGATACGAAGGCCAGCACCGAGCTCCACTTCCGCAACCAGTGATTCACACTGCTCTTGAGTACCGGTCCGCGATGCCCCGAACCAAGCCCCTTGCCGTGAACTACACGGATGCACAGGTGCCCCTGTTTCGCGCAGTTCTCGACAAAGTCAGCGAGTCTCGGTTTTGCCTCGGCGACAGTCATGCCGTGCAGATCGATCTCAGCTTGAACGCTGAAACTGCCGCGCGCGAGTTTGCGCATGGTGCGACGACCAACGGATGGGCGATGAAAGCGCATGCTTTCAGAATTGCTGCCTTCCATCGTGTCGACGTCTGAATTCAGGCTTTCGCGCAGTGCGTCTTTCTCATCGGCACGGGAGAAGCGAGCCTTCGGTTTCGGCTTGCTCGCTTTAGCTTCCACACGAAGCTCGGTGCGCAAAGGTTTGGCTCCCGATATGGCACGGCGGAACAGGCTGTCATCATCATCGCTCAAGGCTGGCTACTCAGGCTATGGCGCAAGGTAAACATTAAGTATAGTGAGCGCGTGCCAAGCAGCCAATCCCCGCCCACATCACGAATGAGGATTCTCGTCAGCAATGACGACGGATATCTTGCGACCGGCATAAACGTGCTGACCGACGCGTTGGCCGAGATCGCTGACGTCGTTGTCGTGGCGCCGGATCGAAATCGTTCTGCGGCAAGTAGCTCGCTGACGCTGCATGACCCGTTGCGTGTTTCAAAAGTTGCGGAGAACCGTTACAAGGTGAACGGCACTCCGTCGGATTGCGTGCATCTTGCGCTGACGGGGTTTCTTGAGGAAGAGCCGGATCTGGTCGTCTCCGGTATCAATCATGGCGCCAACCTGGGCGACGATGTCATTTATTCGGGCACCGTGGCCGCGGCGATGGAAGGGCGTTTTCTCGGCTTCCCGACCATTGCGGTATCGCTTGTCGGGCACGAGATGCAGCACTTCGATACGGCAGCGAGGGTTGCGACGGAATTCGTCCAGCGCCTGGGAAGGCGGCCATTGCCGTCGGAATTCATATTCAACGTCAATGTGCCGGATCGTCCCTACGACGAGCTGACCGGCATTACGGTGGCGCGGCTTGGTTTTCGTCACAAGTCCGAGCCTGTCGTCAAATCGTCGGATCCGCATGGCAGGACAATTTACTGGGTCGGTCCGGCCGGCAAAGGTCAGGACGCTGGCGAAGGTACTGATTTTCACGCGATCGATCAGGGTGCTGTTGCCGTAACACCGTTAAAGGTTGATTTGACGCGACACGAAGCACTGCCGCAGGTAACAGAGTGGCTGCAGGATGATTGACCAACGCCGCAGCATTCAGGGCATAGGCATGACCTCGGCGAGGACGCGCGACCGTCTGGTGCAGCGCCTGAAGGATCACGGTATTAAGTCGGAAGCCGTGTTGAACCAGATACGCAATGTACCGCGACACCTTTTTATGGACGAGGCACTGGCGAGTCGTGCGTATGAAGACACGGCGCTACCGATTGGGCTCGGCCAGACGATTAGCCAGCCGTGGGTCGTCGCGCGCATGACAGAAGCGTTGCTCGAAGGGTTTGAAGGTGAGACCGTACTTGAGATCGGTACCGGTTGTGGTTACCAGACAGCGGTAATGGCGCCGCTGGTGAAAAAAATCTACACGGTCGAGCGAATTCGTGAACTGCAACTCAAAGCCAGGCAACTTCTGCGCGACCTCGATATCTACAATGTTGAGTTTCGGCCTGGCGATGGCTGGGAAGGTTGGCGGAAATACGGCCCCTACGACGGCATTATTGTTACCGCCGCAGCCACCGAACTGCCCGAGAAATTGCTTGAGCAACTCGCGCCAGGTGGGCGAATGATAATTCCGGTTGGTCCGACGGGTTGCCAGGATCTCTTGCAGGTTACGCGCAGGAATGACCACTTCGAGCAGTTGTCTCTGGGCGCCGTCAGTTTTGTCCCGCTCGTGCACGGAACGTGAAAATATTCGGGCCGCTATACGACCGCGTACTCGACTGGTCACGCCATCAATACGCGGAACGTTACCTTGGCGCGCTGAGTTTCGCTGAGTCGTCGTTCTTTCCCATTCCGGTCGATGTCATGCTGGCGCCAATGTGCATTGCCAAGCGCGACAAGGCCTGGCGTTACGCGATCATAGCGACGGTGTTTTCTGTGTTGGGTGGGTTGGCCGGCTACGCGATCGGTGTAGGAATATTTGATCTTATCGAACCCTGGCTAGCGGATTCGCATTACTGGGGTGCTTATCAAACAAGCCGCGAGTGGTTTGACAGTTACGGTGTCTGGGCTATTTTCGTTGCTGGGTTTTCACCCATTCCATACAAGGTTTTTACTATAGCTGCGGGTGTAGCGGCGTTGAGCCTGCCAGGCTTTTTCCTGGCCTCTGTTGTTGGCCGTGGTGCACGATTTTTTCTGGTATCCGGCCTTGTTGTCCTGGGTGGTGACAAACTTGATACGACACTCAAGAAATACGTAGAGGGTCTCGGCTGGGCGATTGTTGTTCTGGCTGTCGCCATCATCGGCTGGCTTATGGTTCGTGGCTGATGCGCTTCGAGCGTCGACAACGGCGTGTTCGATTCATGGCCGCGCTCGCCATCTTATCGCTAGTTGCTGCTTGCAGCTCGCGACCCGCGTGGGAGCCTGATCAACACATCGTCAGGAGCGGTGAAACGCTGTATTCGATCGCCTGGCGTTACGGCAAGAACCCGGCCGATGTTGCGCGCTGGAATCGACTCGGCAGCGGCTCCCTGATTCACCCCGGGCAAGTCATCTTATTGTCCCCGCCGGCCGGCGGCGTATCGCAACCGCCACAAACGACTCAGCGTCGAACGACAAAGCCTTTACCGAAAATCCCGGCACAGGCTCCGCCGCCATGGGTCTGGCCGACGAAGGGCAGGATAAATGTCGCATACGGCGGAAAACCGGGTACCGGAACCGGCGTGCTCATCAACGGAAGACCAGGCCAACCCATTCAGGCTGCGGCGTCCGGGCGGGTGGTCTATGCGGGCAGTGGACTCATCGGTTATGGGCAGCTTATTATCATCAAACATAACGACACCTACCTGAGTGCCTACGGGTACAACGCGTCGCTGCTGGTCAAAGAAGGCGACAAAATTAGAAAAGGCCAGCGCATAGCGACTATGGGGGAGGGGCCGGAACGCAAGGCGCGACTGCATTTTGAAATCAGGCGCAACGGTAATCCTGTTAATCCGCGACAGTATCTGCCTGCGCGATAACACGACTTATCCCTGAGATCACGGGTCGACCCTTGCGAAATGAGGAGTCTTTGTGGGCCAGTTACGGGATCCAACCGGGCAGTACCTGAGCGAAATCGGTATGTCGCCTTTGCTAAGCGCTGATGAGGAAAAGTCAGTCGCGAGGCTCGCCTTGCGAGGCGATGAAGCCGCACGCCAGCGCATGATCGAAAGCAATCTTCGCCTTGTCGTCAATATCGCTCGTCGATACATCAACCGCGGACTACCGCTGTTGGATGTGATTGAGGAAGGCAATCTCGGGCTGATTCACGCCGTCAAGAAATTCGACCCCGAGCGCGGCTTCCGATTTTCGACGTACGCGACCTGGTGGATTCGGCAAAACATTGAACGAGCTATCATGAACCAGTCCGGCACGGTGCGTTTGCCGGTGCATATCATCAAGGACATCAACTCGTGTCTGCGTGCAGCGAGGGCAATTCGCCAGCAGCAAACAGGAGAACCGACAGCGGCCGATATCGCAGCACACCTTGATCGTGACGTTGCCGACGTCGAGCGGCTACTGTCCTTGCACAATCGAGTGACAATTCGTGCCGGCGACGCCGAAGGCGATGGTGGTCCCGTCAGCAGGCTGAGGGCGAAACGCGATGCCGAACCATCGCGATGTGCGCAAAAAGACCGAGTCAACGATCTTGTGGATCACTGGGTAAATGAACTCGATGACAAGCAGAGAGCGGTGGTGGAGCGCCGCTTTGGTCTGCACGGTCATCGTCGTTGCACACTCGAACAGATTGGCGACGAAATAGGCGTAACACGCGAGCGCGTTCGTCAGATCCAACTTAATGCTTTGCGGAACTTGCGAACGATGATCGAAAGCAACGGTCTCTCGGGCGACGTCATTCTTGACTAGGCGTTTACAAAAACAAAACTGCAGCCACCTGGCGGTCTTCGCCCACAAGAACGTTAAATGTTCGCGCAGCGGCTGTCGTATCCATAACTTCCAGGCCTATACCGCGGCGTGCCATAGCGAATACCAATTCTCGCGGTGGAAAAATGTTTGTTTTACCGGTGCCGACGATGATGACCTCGGGATCTGCATCCAGCAGCTCGTCGAAATCGCTTTCGTTCAACTCATGCACCGCTGTCTTCGACCATTCACCGATGATCGTACTGGCAGTTAGCGCGATCGAATGGTCGTAGCTATTTTCGCCAATACAGATTCTGCCATCAGAGACACTACGGATTGTGAGCGATGCGGATGTTTCGCGTGTGAACTTCAATGAGCGTTTCCGTTACTATCTGACACTGAGAAGCGTCATCATACAAAGCCCGCAATATTGAGCAACTTTTGACCACCCCAAAAGAAAATTCGGCTGCAATCATTGTCTTGCCGGCAGTCGGTGGTGGACGATTGCGAGACGGCGGTCTCAAGCGCTGGTTGTCGCGAGCCACAGTGGCCAAGAACGACGATCCGACGGAGCTGCTCGGTGATATTCTCACGTATCTAACGCTACCGTGTCCTGCGCAAGGGCAGGGTGCTCTGCGAATGTGGGGGCAAACCGGTGATCGGCCAACAGTTTGGATTGCTGCCGCAGATCCCGTGAATCTTGAGCCCAGGCTGGATCGTGTTTTTCTGCATGCTCTTGGAGCGACTCGGGCACCCGCGTCGGATTTGCGGCCGCTATTCGACCATTTGCAGAGCAAGCTCGAAGATGACGCAAGTATCGGTTTCGCCCGCTTGGGATCCTGCGGCTATTTGCGTGCTGACGAACCGATAGCGACGGCGCCAGAGCCGGCCTACGTGCTAAACCTCCAAATACCGACTGAATACATGCCATCGGGTGATGATGCCGCCAGTTACCGCAATTTGAGAAGCGAGATTGAAATGGCGCTCCACGATCACGAGGTCAATCGTTACCGCGAGGAGCAAGGCGAGCTAGCGGTCAATTCATTGTGGCTGTGGGGTGGCGGCTACGCTCCCGAGCAAGAGACTATTTCGCTACCACCATTGTTTGCGGACGACCCGTTGGTCAAAGGGTATTGGTTTAGCAAGACCGGGGTTGTCGACTCATGGCCCGGCACAATTGCGAGCTGTATTGAATCGTCAGACGCCGGCTTTGTTGCCGTAGCTGATGAGGACAGCAACAGCGAATTGCTTGAAGCGTGTCTGCACGAGGCGCGAGCGGCGCTGCGCTCGGGTCGTTTGAGTCGATTGACGCTGATTTTTCGGGACGGTATTCGCGCTGAGGTGCGTCGCGCGCATGCTCTGCGCGTGTGGCGGCGAATATCGCCGGTTCTCAATTGACGGCTTCTCGTTCCACACGCCCAATTGTTTCGAGAAGCGAACCGGCTGCCGGTGTCATCGAAGGGCTGAAAGGTATCGATCCTTTGTTCGCGCGTCTGTACGCGACGCGCGGTGTTACGGCGGCAATGCAACTTGACTACGGGCTCGCTGCACTCGCGCCAGTCAGCTCACTCGAGAACATCGATGCCGCCGTGGCTTTACTGTGTGAGAAGCGCGGCCAGCGCATAATCGTTGTCGGTGACTTTGATGTCGATGGCGCAACCAGTACGGCACTCATGCTCCGCTGCCTGCGCGCATTCGGATTTGCGGAAATCGATTATCTCGTGCCCAATCGATTCGAGTTTGGTTACGGGCTAAGCCCTGAGATCGTTCAAGTCGCAGCCGAACGTTCTCCTGCGCTTATCGTCACAGTCGACAACGGTGTATCGAGTATTGCAGGTGTTGCCGCTGCCAAAGCAGCCGGCATTGCGGTGCTTGTTACTGATCATCACTTACCGGCGGACGAACTGCCAGATGCCGATGTCATCGTTAATCCAAATCTTACGGGCAGCGAATTTTCGAGCCGCAATCTCGCAGGTGTCGGCGTCGCGTTTTACCTGATGGCAGCACTTGGTCGCGAGCTTGAGAAGCAAGGCCAGGCAGGTGCCGCGAAAGTGCCGGCGCGGTATCTCGATCTTGTAGCCTTGGGTACGGTGGCCGACGTCGTGCCGCTTGACCACAACAACCGTATCCTGGTGCAGCAGGGCTTGAGCCGAATACGTGCCGGCAAGACTGTAGCCGGTATTCGTGCATTGCTTGAACAATCGGGCAAGCAACTCGCGCGTACAGTAAGTACCGATCTTGGCTTTGTGGTTGGCCCCCGCATCAACGCAGCCGGCCGGCTCGAAGATATGTCGGTGGGTATCGAATGCCTTCTAAGCGATGAGCTGTCCGTTGCCGAGCAGCATGCAAATGCTCTGGATCGAATCAACAAAGATCGGCGCGAGATCGAATCAACAATGCGTGAGCAGGCGTTTGCCTACGTCAAATCGCTCGATGCACGTAAATGGCCATCTTGTGTGTGCGTTTACGAGAAGTCCTGGCACCAGGGTGTGGTGGGTTTGATCGCTGCGCGTGTAAAGGAACGATGCCACCGTCCTGTAATCGCGTTCGCGCGGGAAGCAGTGGGATATCTGAAAGGATCCGGTCGGTCTGTTGCAGGCGTGCACATGCGTGATCTCCTGGAGGCAGTTTCAAGCACACACCCGGGCCTGGTCACCAAGTTTGGCGGGCATGCCATGGCGGCCGGGCTGTCGATCGCCGAGTCCGATTACGCGAGATTCAAAAAGGCTGTTGAGACACAACTCGACAGACTGTATCCCAACGCTGATTTCTCCGGCGCCATCGTTTCTGACGGCATGCTGGATAGTGCGGCGATCGCCCGCTGGGGCGGGCTCCTGCAGACTGCGGGGGCGTTGCGAGAAGCGGGTCCATGGGGTTCGGCGTTTCCCGAGCCCCTGTGGCACGGGGATTTCAAGGTTATCGAACAGCGGACAGTCGGCGAAAATCACCTCAAGATGCGTGTCCGCTCCGCGAGCGGTGGCGATTTGATTGATGCGATAGCATTCAACCAGGCGGGCGCGGCCTATCGCGGCGTCGTGCAGCTTGCGTACCGTCTGGACGTTAACGAGTATCGCGGAGCACGAACGCCGCAGCTGATTGTTGAG
>RCNB010000873.1_pt1 | contig 19509 bp, 20 predicted proteins | sample 2041321 | NCBI WGS metagenome assembly RCNB01 (sample SAMN09708232, study PRJNA481090) | Marine sediment metagenome, whole genome shotgun sequencing project. | reverse complement strand
ACCACCATCTCGTGGCAGAAGCTCGATTGTCCATCCGTGCTTGATCGCAAGCTGGCGGGCAATGGCAAGTCCCAGGCCGCTCCCGCCGGTTCTTTCGCTGCGTGCTGATTCGAGACGGTGGAATGGCCGGAATACGGCCTCCGTTTGGTCAGCAGGTATACCCGGGCCGCGGTCGCAAATACTGACTGTAATCAGGTGCTCTTCGCACTTCAGATTAACGTCGATGGGTGCACCAGCGCCATAGTGCGCGGCATTTTCAATCAGGTTCGCCAGCAGGCGCTGCAGTGCAAGGGGATGCGTAACGTAGGCGCAGGGCGTACCGCAGCCGCTCACTCGCAATTCGACCCCGCCTCGTCGTAAATCCACTGCCTGTGATTCAACGAACTGCCGAAGATCCAGTTGTGCCGGATGTTCATCGTCGATGCCTTTTGAAAAGGCTAAGAACTGGCCTATCAGCTTGTTCATCGCGGCCAGATCCCGGCGAATGCCAGCAACAAGTTCCGGCTCAGAGTCGTCGCTCAACATCTCGACGGCGAGTTCAAGCCGGGTTAGCGGTGTTCGTAAATCGTGCGAAATACCAGCAACCATAACGGTTCGGTTCTCCGCCAGTTCCTGCAGGTCTCTGGACATTCGATTGAATGCCCGCGCCAGTGACGCGATTTCCTTTGGCCCTTCCTCGGAGAGTGCTGGAGGAGTTACTCCGCGACCCACCTTTTCAACCGCGTTTGACAGGTGAGCCAGCGGACGCCGAACCCGGCGCACCTCAAGAACACTGACCAGCCAGGTCAGTAGCACGCCTCCTCCAATTGCAGCGAACAGCACGAGCGGTGGGTTAGTACCCAGGCGTGTCCTGTCGAAACCAAAGCGAAAGATCTTCTCGTTTGCAGGTACATCCACCCAGATGAGCGGACCGCGCACGGACTCAGTGATTAACAACTCCTGACCCGCGCGCCTGTTGAGCGATTTCTGAAAGAAGATGTAATACGGCACATCAAAGTTCTTTGCAGTAAGCCCGGGCGTCTGTTCCGCAACAATGAGTCCGTGATCGAGCAATAATTGATTCTGAAATTCTGCGCGCATCACTTCGGGCAAGGTCTCCAGCGTGTGCGCCGCGGAAACGATCACGGCAGCGAAATCATCGGCTGACCGTTCCGCCATTGGGATGGCGATGAAATAGGCCGCGGTGCCCAAAGAAACGAACATGAACACCAGCAAGGTTGCCGCAATGGTGATTGCGGATCGTCCGAGCAGGGTTCGCGGAGCAAGTTTCAAGCAGCTGATCCCTCAGGCGCAAACTGATAACCAACACCCCAGACGGTGCGTATGAACTGAGGTTTTGCCGGGTCCTCTTCAATCTTGTGCCGCAACCGCGTTACCCGTACATCGATGCTGCGGTCAAAGGGGTCCCGGTCATTACCACCCAGACATTCCATAATAAAGTCGCGGCTAAGGACTCTGTCCGGATGTTCAACCAGGATGTGAAGCAGCTCGAATTCAGCTCTCGTGAGCTCTACTTCCTTGCTGTCGCGATACAGAGTCCGCCTTGTGGGATCGAGGAGAAATGGGCCGAACTCGAATTTTGCGCGCGCGTCTTCTTGCGCGTCAGTTATGGGCCAATTACGACGTAACACAGCTCGAACCCGAGCTAGCAGCTCCCGCGGATTGAAGGGTTTCGGCAAGTAGTCATCGGCGCCAACTTCGAGGCCAACGATACGGTCAACATCTTCCCCACGGGCCGAAATCATGACAATTGGCAGCTTATGGTCGCTACGCAAACGCCTCGCCAGCGAAAGACCGTCCTCACCGGGTAGCATCAGATCGAGAATGACCAGGTCCGGCTTGTTGCTGGCTAACCAGCGGTCCATCGAGGGGCCGTCTTCCACGGCAGACACCCTGAAACCCTGCTCCCCCAGGTAACGAGACAGCAATTCGCGAATACCAGGGTCATCGTCCACAACCAGTAGCTGAAGGCCCTCTGTGAGCGGCCCTTGAGTACCAGTACTCACCGGCTTCGACTTGAATGATGACGACGGCATCGTGAGTCCCGATGAGCTCGCTGCCCATCAAGTCGAGCATCGTTGAATCTGCAGGGCATCATGCGCCAGCGATTTCCGCTTCGGTCTTAAGTGAGAATGCTTTCTTCAGCACGATGGCTGCCGGACAAAAACCGGTAAACGATTGCTGAAAGAGGTTTACGCCGACGAAGACTGTCAACCAGATGAATTGTGGGTGTACAAACCAGGTCAGCGCGACCGATAGCAGTACCATAAAGCCGGCGAAGGCTTCGACCGCGTGTTCCAATGACATTTGCTGTTTCACTGTATTTCTCCTCAATAGTTATAGCGAATTCGCAGGTAAGCGTTACTCGCGTCTTCTAGCTGGCCAAAGAATGTGTGCAGGTCCTGGCCGTTGAACAGGCTGGCACCGGCGGTGATTGACCAATGGTCATCATGTCGATAGCTATAAGCAGGTCGCATGTAGAAATCTTTGTCGCTGGGAGAGAAAAATGTAAACAGCGACCACGTATGCCTGTCACGCCCAGCTCGATAAGTCAGGCGATTGGTCAACAGGTGCCGATACTCATCAGGCTCGACGTCGGGAAACGGCGAATTCTCAATGAGTGATCGATAGTTCAGCGTTTTCTCCACGTAGTACTGCAAGCCAACGGTGAAGCTGGGCTTCGCTTCCCACTCGTAGCCGGCGAGCACTCGCAGCTGGTCGTTGGGCAACAGGGGATTGGAGCCGTCGCGATCATCACGGGACAAATACCAGGAAGTTTCCAGGTTAAACAAACCTCGGCCCAGCGGCTGCCGAAGGCTCGCGCCGAGCGCCGTCATTGGCGCGAACGTCGGTTGCAAAGAGGTTGTTAGAGCGGAGGGTTGCTTGAAAAAACCGTCGTACAAGTACAGTGCATATTCTTTGCCGTTTACGTTCTTGAATAGCCGTAGTGCGAGCTCGCCATTGGAAAGCGATGAGTCCGGTTTGATGGCGGAGAGCGGCGGTCGCGGTGCGACGCTGCCGCCGGCGAGCGGTGAGAAAAACGAGAACCGCTCTCCGGTCAGGTAGATGTCCGGCTCAAACTCAGGCGTCCATACAAAATCAACGTTAACGGTCGATGAGAAGTGCGTGAGCCGAAGCGCGTTTCCGGGCGCTTTCAGATATTCGTCGTCCCTGCCTGAAAAGAACGATTGGAAGTCTTTCGGAAACAGGTCATTCAGGAATACCAGATCACCGGTTCCCCATGTCTGCACCTGTCGACCGATCTTGACATCAATGCTGTCACCGACCGTGAATGCGGCCGTCAGATCACGGATGTCACCTTCAAGAGATTGGCTAATGCCATCGTAGGCGGCATCGGCCTTGAACGAGATAACAACTTCACCTGGTTGCCAGTTCGATTCGAGGCGCCAACGCATCTCTTCGAGCGTGTTGCGTTTGCTGAGCAGTGGGTCCTGGTTCAATCGCGTACCGAGTCCGACTTCGACAAAACCGGTCCAGCGACTGACTTCCGCGTCGTCTCCCCATTCGTCATCGCCCCACATATCGCCCTGTGAAAACGCAAGACCCGGCAACGTCAGCGCCAACATCAGGAGAGCTGTCAACCGGCGACTATTCACTTCAGTCGCTGCAGCCATTCTTGCGGTGGATTTCGCAACGCACGTTCTGTAAATACCTGATCCGGCAAGCCGACGTCATACTTGATGTAGCGAAACTGCATGTCGGTGCTGCCACCACTATCCAGATCGGACACACGGCTGGTCGTTACCGTTGGGTTGCCGTCGATTGATTCAACACTCAAAACTTCGACCCGGCGATATACGTCGCCAGCCGAATTCGCGTATTCGATTTTCATCGGCAGCAGTGTTTCTCGGTCGATCCAGGTAACGTAAGTGGTGAACTCCGCTGTCTTCGCGTCGATAGGGATGTGCTTTAGCACGTAGTAATCGTCCGTGGTTTCCAGTAATTCATGCGAATCGTCAGACGGACGGCGGCCCGATACGTCCTCGTAGAAGTAGTGTGCGCCGACAAAGCTGGTCCGTTTGTCACCGGCGGATATCCTCTTTACGAGATCGAGGCCCGGAAGATACAACCAGCGATCATCATCGCGATCCATGTGCTTGTCGACGAGAAAGACGGTATTTCGAACATCCGAAGGCTGACTGAACACAACCAGAAACTGCTGGTCACCGCCGTCTTCTACATCTCGCCTCAGTACCGTGAACTGGCGCCGTTGCTGACGCCCCTGGGCGTCTTTTATGATCATGCGGACTTCGGAGCGGCCATCTGCTCCAGCGTAGTAAGCGGCCAAATTCGCCTTCTCCACAATCTCGTCGGCGTTCGTTAGCACGTCGGCCTGGGCAATGGTTGCCACAGTCAATGCGGCAGCCGTCATCAGTAGTTTCTTGTACACAGACATACCTCCAGTTTTCATGCGTTCGCCTCGTCAGCGACAGCGTCTGAAAAAGCCCCTTGCGCTCGCATTTCGGGGAATAACCAGGGCCCGGCCCACGACATCAGGGCTGGCAGCAACACGAGCGTCGTCAAAGCAGACAAAGCCATTATCGCCGCCATGAATGCGCCGACCGTGATGTACGGCACCAGAGGCGCAAAGAACAGCGGAGTAAAGCCCAGCGCGATCACGATCGCGTTGCGCGCGATAGCTCGTGCAGGTTCCTCAAAAAGCCGGGCAGTCGCCGCGGTGAATGATCCGCTGTCGCGGAGCAGTGCTCGCGTTCTTTCGATAAAGTGGATCGCAAAGTCAACGGACAGACCGAGCGTCAGTGACGACAACACAGCGATGGGCATGTCGTAGTCCTTTCCAATCCAGCCGATGATGCCGTAGACACCAACGATCGTGAGGGAAAGCGGAACCATGGCAAGCAGACCGAGACGCGCGCTGCGAAACAGGAATGCCATCATCAGAAAGACGACAACGAATGCACCCATCAGGCTCTTCAGCATGCCGCTGACCATCGCGTCCTGCCAGACAACATTGATGTAGGTTTTGCCGGCCCACCGCAATTCGACATCCTGCGGAAGCGGGTTGTTGGCCATGTAATGGTCCAACACCTCTATGACACGTGCCATATCCTGATTGTCGCCGCTCTTAAGCTGCAACCAAATAGCTGTAGAGCGGAAATCCGGCGTGACCATGTGCCACAGATCCTGTGGTCGATGCGACGACTGGTACTGCAATAATGTCTGGGCCACCGCAGGTACCGTGGACGGGATTCGGTAGTTGCTGTCTTCTCCATCTCGTAATTCACGATTAACGACCTTGACGACATCCGGCAACGCATTCGTCTTACCGACGAACCCGGACGCATCGAGCGCTTCTTGAATACCAACGATCTCGCGCAAAATATCAGGCCGCTGAAAGTACTTTGACGCGCTCTGCGCCTCTTCGGTCAGAACCATCAATTGTTCCAGTGTATCTATGGTCTGGTCATCGTCAGACTCAAAGAGCCTGTCGTCAGCGGCGGCAATAATAGCGTCGTAATAAGTGTCGATCTCGCGGGTATCTGCCGCCAGCAATTTCCTCAAACCGGTCAATTCGACCTCATCGATGCTTGAAAGCAATGTGGTTGCGGAATCGATGTAGCTCGCGACTGCGTCCTGACTATCGTGACTTAAGACGACGAACGCGTCGTACGTGCCTGCGAAGTGTTCGTTCAGGACCCTGTCAGCTACCCGGATCGGATGGTTGGCCTTGAACCAGCGCACAGGGTTGTCGTTGATTTCGATACGGGAAATGCCGGCGATGCTGATAACGATCAATATCGCGGCAGCACTGGTTATCCACTTGCCATAACGAATAGAAAACCGGCCGGTGCGACGTAGCATACGCGCCAGCGCTGTGTCGGTGTGCGGGGTCTTGGAGTGCGCAGCCAGCTTGTCCAGCGCAGCCGGACTCATACGCACGACATACGCTGGTATGAGCAAAATTGTCAGAACGAACGCGAGCAGAATTCCGAACGCAACAAACACGCCGAAGATCTGCACTGGCGGTATGGGAGTCAGTAATAGAGACAGGAATCCGACGGCGGAGGTGAGTGAAGTGAACAACATCGGTGTAAAAAGGTGCTCGACGACACTGCTGATAACGGTCTTGGCATCATCGCCTTTGCGATACTTGTCAGCGAACTCGGACATGATGTGAACGGAGTCAACGACGGCAATGGGCATCAGAAAGATCGGAATCATTGAACTCATGATGTGCACGGTAAAGCCAAGACCGATCATGAGCCCCATGCTGATGATGACGGTCGCCATTGCCACGAGCATTGGCGCGATGACCAACGCTGCGCTGCGGAAAAAATACAACATCAAAAGAAAAATCATCAGGCCTGCAAGCGGGGCAGAGATACCCATCTGTACAAACATGTCATGCCCAAAGGTGTCTTCGGCAACCGGCAGACCCGTAATATGAAACGCATCCGATGACTCGATGGTTTCCGTGAGAGCACGGATTTCCTGCGACAAGGCGTAGCTCAGGTCTTTGCTTTCGATCGGCACGTAGATAGCCGCCGCCCTGCCGTCGCCCGAGACCAGTGTGTCCTGCAACAGCGGCAATCGTGAGACCTTGGCTTGGATGTCGAGGGCTTGCTGCTCGGTGACCGGTGCCTCGCGCATCATCCATTCAAAGCGAATGGTACCGGGTCCTTCCTGACCGATGTTGTCTGTGACCGCGAGCGACATGAGATCGGGGGTAATCACGCCCTCAAGCTCGAGAATTGACGCACTCAGATTGTGGAGTGCGGCCAGCGACCGCACATTAAAGATCCCGTTTGGGTGACTGTCGTTAACAATGCCGACAACGATGGCGTCGTGAAGTGTAAATCGACCCTCAACCGCGTCGTGAAACACACGGTCCTGCTGATCGGCGGACAGCATGTTCTCCGGATCGGTGTCTATCTGAATACGCATCATCAACGCGCCGGTGACGAGCGTCAGGAGTGCGACGATGGCGTAGACGAGCCGCGGTCGGCCGGTTGCCAGTTTGATGACTGCGTGTTTCATTGCTCGATGTCCTTTAAGCGCTCGGTGCGGAGCGGCTTTGACAGGGCTTTGCCATAATTGGTCTCACTCTGCGCCACTTTCCTGCTCCTCAAGACTGATTACACTAATCTGCGAGCAGTATATAATAATATACTAAAGTAGGAAAGGCTAATTAATAGACTTCTAATGTAGCATCATCTATATTGGCTGCTGACCGAGTGGTAGGACTTCAGGATGGTAAGCGAAATAAACGCGATCGAGAACATGCAGGAGCATGCAGCCGACGCGGCCGGCCTTATGAATGCGCTGGGCAATGAGAGTCGTCTGATGATTCTTTGTATGCTCGCCGAGGGCGAGCGCTCGGTGGGTGACCTCAATGAATCTATTCCACTAAGTCAGTCAGCACTGTCGCAACAGCTTGCGCGCTTGCGTCGTCAAGGGTTGGTTCAGACGCGCCGCGAAGCGCAGACGATCTACTACTCACTGGGAGAGGGGCCCGCAGAACGCATTATTCATTTGCTACACGATATCTATTGTGGCGACGATACGATCTGCGCACCCTAGTCCGCTAGCCTCATACGGCAAAATGGACAAGCAAACTGCACGAAATATCGCTGATGCGCTGACCTGGTCGCGTATCTTCAGTGTTGTTCCCATAACACTACTGGCTTGGTACGAACTGACGTGGTGGGTGTTTGCGCTCTACATAGCGGCTTCGTTGACTGACTTTCTTGATGGCGTTTTCGCCCGCCGCGCGACACCACCAAAAACAGATACTGATTTCGACGGACTCGCCGATCTGCTGTTCTCCGTCATGACTTTGCTTTGGCTGTGGCTACTCGTCCCGAGCTTTTTTCCGAACTACGGGCTTCTCTACCTGCCATTGCTGATGTTACTCGAGATCTACATGGTCTTTGTGCGGATGCGTTATGCCGACCTCGTCGTGCCTCATTTGGAACTTGGCCGGAAAGCGATGGCTCTCTTTTTCCTTCTGCTTCCGGTACTCATCATCTGGGGCGACGTGCCCTGGTTCGTCCATCTCGTGTTTATCATCGGGACGGCGTCCAAGATTCAACTCACCTGGGCCATCGTCGGTCTCGTCAGGAAAATCAGCTAGCTCGTTTCCGCTTCGGCTGCTGGCTGAGGTGGCGGCGCTATGTATTTGACGCTTTTCATCAGTCGAATGGCATCTTCACCAAACTCAGGTGCCCCATCGTTTGAGAAGAAAAAACACTTAACCAATAGTTGCTCCGAACCGATTACGGCAACGGTCAGGTAGTCAAATTCACCAAATTTCGATTCATGATCGGTTATCGAGAAGTAGTGTCCGCTCGAACTTTCACCTTTTACGTCGCTAATCGGGATAGTCGCTTCTGCAGCGAGTTCTCTGGCCTCGGCGATTTCCTTTTCCGTTATCTGCATCAAAGCTTCGGGGGGGATGGACGTGTTCGCCGTAAGGGCGGCGATGTGGGCCATGAAAATCGGTTTCTTCTTCGGACCGTTTGGGCCAAATCGGATATTGGTAATGCCCTCGGTAGTGTCGACTGTAGGGCTGCCCCATGACTTCACAAGCTCGATATCCATGATGCCGCCACTGGCAACCTCGAGCGAGACAGTGATGTAGTCATCTGCCTGAGCACTCGGTGGAAGTCCGAACCCCAGTCCTGCACACAAAACCGCCGAAAACCAAATGTCTCTCAATACCATGATTGCCTTCCCTTATTTCTTCATATCTCTGACCGTCAGAGTCCTGCATTGTTCAGAGTACAAGTAACAATTTTAGCGATTATCGTGAAGATAGTCCCCTAGCAGGTGAAATTCCTCGATTCGACGGCTTCCTTTGCGCCACGCCATGCCGATGTTGCGGTAACTCTTGTCCTTCAAGGCGTGCAGGCGAACGCGAGTATTACGCAACAAGGTACTACCGCGTGCCATTTCCGGAAGAAACGAAATACCAAGATCCGCGTCGACCATTTCGATCAGCGTCAACAAACTGCTCGCACCAAAGCGTCGAATCTTTTCTGTATTGCGAATCTTGCACGCGGCGAGGGCGTGGTCCCTGAGGCAGTGCCCGTCTTCCAGCAACAGAACACTGTCAGCATCCAGCCTGCTAAAACGATAGTTTTCAGGATCTACCCGCTGTGTACCCTGACGATAGGCAAGACAGAAGTCATCGCGAAATAGCGTTCTTTGTTCCACACCTTGCATCGCCCAGGGGAGGGCGAGCAGCAATACGTCGAGTTCCCCATCCAACAGGCGCTCGTAAATACGTTGCGTCTGGTCTTCGATCATCAACAGTTCAAGGTTCGGAAAGGCCTTCCTCAGTTTTGGCAGCACCTTGGGAAGGACGAACGGAGCGATCGTCGGAATGACTCCCAGTCGCAGTTCTCCACAAAGCGGTTGCTGATCACCTTTCGCGATCTCAACAAGACTGTCGACATCCCGAATCACCAGTCGAGCTTGTGTTGCGACTTCCTGGCCATTCGACGTGATCGTCACGCTGCGATTCGTGCGGTCGACCAACTGAGCGTCGAGAGTCGATTCAAGTTCCTGAATAGCGTTGCTGAACGCGGACTGCGAAACGAAGCACTGTTCTGCGGCACGCCCGAAATGCAGTTCTTCGCACAGGGCAACAAAGTATCGAAGTTGTTTTAGAGTGGGGGATCGCATCATCGAAAAAATAGCATATTGCGATACAAATAACCCGTTTTAGTTATTATGGAGATTCACCTAAGGTGTGCTCACGATTCATCAAAAGAGCACACCATGGATATCAATCTGGGCATCAACAGCGCCGATCGCGAGCAGATCGCATCGGGTCTTTCCAGCCTCCTTGCCGACAGCTATACCCTTTATCTCAAGACACACAATTTCCACTGGAACGTTGAAGGGCCCCAGTTCAATACCCTGCATTTAATGTTTGAAGCGCAGTACACAGAACTCGCATTGGCGGTCGACGAGATCGCAGAGCGCATTCGCGCGCTTGGCATCAAAGCGCCAGGTTCTTATTCGGAGTTTGCTGGCTTGACTTCGGTCGATGAGGCCCAAGGTGGTGAGACGGCAGAGGAAATGATTCGACAGCTGGCGATTGGGCAGGAATCGGTCGTGCGAACAGCTCGCGCAGTATTCCCTGCTGCCAGCGACGCCCACGATGAACCAACGGCCGACCTGTTGACGCAACGAATGCAAATTCACGAAAAAAATGCCTGGATGCTTCGCAGCATGCTGGCTTAATCAGTACTACTGGAGAAAGAAATGTTGAAAAATCTTGAAGGACACCGAGTCCCCGAAGTCACCTTCCGCACACGCAAAGCGCATGAGTGGGTTGACGTAACATCTGATGACATATTTGCCGGTAAAACGGTCGTGTTGTTTTCGTTGCCCGGTGCATTCACACCGACATGCTCGTCATCGCATGTGCCACGATATAACCAGCTCGCCCCACAGTTTCGAGCCAACGGCGTCGACGATATTATCTGCGTATCGGTAAATGATGCATTCGTAATGAACGAGTGGAAGCGCAGTCAGCATGCTGACCGGGTTACATTCCTGCCCGACGGCAACGGCGAGTTCTCGGAAAAGATGGGCCTGCTTGTCAATAAGGATGACCTTGGCTTTGGCAAGCGTTCCTGGCGTTATTCCATGTTGGTTCGCGATGGCGTCGTCGAAAAGATGTTCATTGAACCTGAAGAGCCCGGTGATCCGTACGGTGTTTCTGATGCGGATACGATGTTTGCGCACGTCGCTCCTGAAGGAGAGCTTCCGCATGACGTTGCTGTTTTCACCCGTGAAGGCTGCGCATTCTGTGTCCGGGCAAAAGGTCTGTTGAATGACGCCGGGATCGAGTTCGAAGAACTGGTTCTGAATCGGGATTACACCGACCAGACATTACGTGCGATATCCGGTCATTTTACTTACCCACAGGTATTCATGGACGGCAAATATGTCGGCGGCTCTGATGAGCTTGCTGAATGGCTCGAGCAGCGCGGTACTGGAGTTACTCGCAGCGCGGCATAGAGTATCCAGCCTTCGGCATACAGGTCCGAATCTGGCTAGTTTGAACCCGGAGTGCGCGTATACTTTACGCATGCTCCGGAGTTCAAACACCCTGGACAGCGAAGTCTTTGAACAGGCGAGGCTGTCTCGAGACGCTCGTTTTGACGGGCGTTTTTTCGTTGGTGTAAAAACGACGGGAATATATTGCCGGCCGGTCTGTCCGGCCAATTCGCCCAAGCGTGAAAACGTAAGCTTCTACTCGACGGCGGCAGCGGCCGGTGAGGCGGGATTTCGTCCTTGCCTGCGTTGTCGTCCGGAATGCGCTCCTGGAACTCCGGCTTGGGAGGGCACGTCGACGACAGTGCGGCGTGGCCTAAGGCTAATCGCCGACGGCGCCCTGGACGATGGCGACGTTGAACGCCTGGCCGGCCGCCTCGGCGTGACGAGCCGACATCTCCGCCGCTTGTTTACCAAACACCTCGGTGCGAGCCCGCTCGCGGTCGCACATACACAGAGACTGCATTTCGCGAAACGTCTTATCGACCAAACAATGCTTCCAATGTCTGATATTGCGATTGCTTCCGGGTTTGGCAGCACCCGACGATTCAATGATGCATTCAAGAATACCTATAACCGTACGCCGCGGGAGCTGAGGCGTCGTCGTGCAGTGATGCAGCCATCGGCGGGCCTGACCGTTCAGCTACCCTACCGGCCGCCCTTCGACTTCGCGCACTTGCTGCAGTTTTTCGCCGCCAGGGCGATTCCCGGTGTTGAGGTTGCAGACGGCGGACGATATCTGCGCAGCGTGACCATTGACGGCGTGAATAGCGTTATCGATCTCCGTCAGGGAGACGGCAATGTACTGCTCACAGTCCATGGCGCAGGCACGCGATCATTACTACCCATCATTCAGCGCGTGCGAGGAATTTTCGATCTTGATGCGTCTCCCGGCGATGTCTCTCGAGTTCTGTCTCGTGACAAGCAGCTGAAAGCCTTGCTTCGAAAGCAGCCAGGTATTCGGGTCCCCGGGGTGTGGGAGGGTTTCGAACTGACCGTTCGCGCGATTCTCGGCCAGCAAGTTACGGTCGCAGCGGCGACAACTTTGTCGGGTCGACTTGCTCGACGTTACGGTGAAAAACTCAGCGTTGCTGTGCCCGACCTTCAGGGCGACGCGGCACCCAATCTCGTGTTTCCCCGCGCGGAGAAATTATTACGTGCCCGCCTGGGTGACCTCGGCATCATCACCAGTCGCGCGGAGACAATTCGGCGGGTCGCGAAGCAGGTTGTTGACGGACGAATCAGTTTTGATCCGTCGCAAGATACTGATGAGTTTTGCAAATCATTGGTTGCGATAAAGGGTATAGGCGAATGGACAGCGCAATACGTCGCTATGCGAGCTTTGAAAGATCCGGACGCCTTTCCACACTCGGACCTGGGATTACTGCGTGCCTTCGATTCACCCGGTCGCGAACGACTGAAACCTGCGGCGCTCAAGTTACGCGCTGAAGCGTGGCATCCGTGGCGCTCCTACGCAGCCCTATTGTTATGGAGTTCGGATTCGAACTCTGGAGGATGAACGATGTACTACTGCTATTTCGATACTCCGATAGGCGAGCTTTTGCTGGCCGGCGAGACTGATTCGCTTTCGATGATTGGGTTTCCCAAAGGCGCGATGCGTCGCGATCCGGAAGCGGACTGGATATACAACGAAGAGCCCTTCGAAGATGCTCGTATACAACTCGCGGAATACTTCAGCGGGGAACGAAAGGAGTTCGATTTACCATTGTCTTATTCCGGCACGGATTTTCAGGTGAGCGTATTGGAAGCGTTGCAGCAAATCCCCTACGGCGAAACGGCCTCATACGCCGATGTCGCGAAACGTATCGGCCGGCCAAAGGCTGTTCGCGCGGTGGGTGCGGCCAATGGACGAAACCCGATTCCGATCATCGTTCCTTGTCACCGAGTGATAGGCAGCAGCGGCGATCTGACTGGTTTTGGTGGTGGATTGGATACTAAGGAAGCGCTACTGCGGCTGGAAGCGGAAAACAGCGGCGGGCTGCTATAAGATCTTTCCTTCCATCGCGCGGACAACGTCCGACGCTTCCACACCATCCAGTAATCGATCATCGGATTGCAGTGCTGTGAAGGCCGAAACCAGCGGCAATACACCGGCCCATATCGGAATGTCATAGTCTTCGTCTTCATCGCCGGGCATACCGCTTGCGACTTTCGCAGAAGCCGACTCAATCTCGAGTGCGATAACTCCCGTCATCTTGACCTCGTTTTCGTGCGAATCCCTGACTTCACCCCAGCGCCCCGGCATCGTGCTTTCCGAAATGATCCGCAGCGCTCGCAGTTTTTCATCAGGGTCCTCGATCAAGCGCGGCGTGCCAAATACGGTTGCTGAACGATAGTTCATCGATGAGTTGAACGCCGATCGCGCATAAACGAGGCCATCGACGTGCGTCACGTTCAGGCAAGCGGTGGTTGTACCTTCAAGCAATCGAATGACACGCGCTTTCCTTGCGCCGTGCAAATAGACGGTTTCACCGTCTCGACCATAAAGCATTGGAACAACGACCGGCTGACCGTCCTGTACGAAACCGACCGACGCGATCAATGCGGAATCGAGAATTCTGTGAACCGTAGGCTTGTCGTAGGCCGCCTTCTCACGAAGCTGTCGAACCTTATTCTGTTTGCTGAGTTCGTACTCGTTACTCACCGCATGATCTCCGTTTCAATTCAGGACTAATGGTGCAAGCTTATAGGCAACGGCCGATACCAAAACGATTCCGACTAGATTCAAGACAAGACCGGCACGAGCCATGCGCGGAACCGTGAGCAAACCGGACCCGAAGACAATGGCATTCGGCGGTGTCGCAACAGGCAACATAAATGCACAGCTGGCCGCCAGCGTTACCGGTACGGCGAGAACGATCGGATCGTAGCCCGCCTCAATAGCAATGGCACCGACAACCGGCAAAAACGTAGCTGTCGTCGCGATATTGCTGGTCAATTCTGTCAAGAAGATTATCAAGGTAGCTGCGAGGATAACGATGCCCACCAAGGGCAATGTACCGACAGCATGAAGGCTGCTACCGAGCCATTCGGCCAGCCCGGTCCGGGTTACAGCACCCGCGAGAGTCAGTCCGCCACCGAACAGCAGAAGTACGCCCCAAGGTAGTTGTTCCGCGTACTTCCAGCGGAGTAACAACGGATCTTCTTTACGCCCACTCGGCACAAGAAACATTAGAATAGCGCCTGCAATTGCGACCAGAGAGTCGTCGAGCGCCGAGAGCCCCGGTAACTTGATCAGCAACGGTCGAAGAATCCAGGTCGCGGCCATGATGATGAAAACGAATGCGACACGTTTTTCGGGAACGGTCATGTCGCCCATGTTGCTCTTCATTCTTCTAAGTTCAGCGCGTCCTTCGTCAGACGTCACGAAGTTAACTTTGAATACCCAACGAGTGAGCGCGAGCCATGCCAGCGGCAGCATCATAATGGACATTGGCAAGCCGACCATCATCCAGCTCGAAAAGTCGATACTCGTACCGTAGTTCTCAAGCATGAAGGCTGCGAACATCGCATTGGGCGCCGTTCCGACCAGCGTCGCGATGCCGCCGATGCTCGAGCCGTAGGCGACGCCAAGTAACAGGGAGAATTGAAAGTCTTCCTTGTCTTTGTCACTCAAGGTGAGGACCGTCTTGTGGATAACGGCAATGATTGAAACCGCAATGGGTAGCAGCATCATCGTTGTCGATGTATTCATGACCCACATTGAGATCAACGCGCTGGCGAGCATGAAGCCCCCCACCAGAGAACGGCCGTTGCCGCCCGCTCGCTGCAAAACGGTCAATGCAATCCGCCGGTGAAGATTCCAGCGTTGCATTGCGAACGCAACAATGAAGCCGCCGAGAAACAGAAAGATGACCTTGTTTGCGTACGGTGCTGTCGTATCTTGAATAGACGACACACCAAACATTGGAAAGAGCACGACGGGCAACAGTGCGGTTACTGCGATCGGTACGGCTTCCGTCGCCCACCAAACGGCCATCAAGACGCCGATAGATGCTGTCGCCCATGCTGTGTCGCCGAGCTGATCGGGCCCGCCCAGCAACATCATGAGAAGCAGCAAGGAAGGGCCGAGAAACAGGCCGGCTTTCTGGCTTGTTGAACGCCCTTGCACCATCGAGTTATCAGTCATCTATTCTCATCTCGCATTTGTTCGCTTGTCCGGGTTACTTGAGTTGGCAAGGCTACCTTTTCTTCGTCAATCCGTCGTCAATTTCGGGCGATTTTTCATAATATGTCTAAATATAGTGGTTTTCTCGCCTTCCAATACTATATGTAGTAGCATTCCGTCGGTACCAACTCGGTACGCACGGAGATTAGATGTAAGAAGGCACGCGGGCGGACCGCCATGCTGGACGCATGACTCGAAGGCGGGCGATACGTGAACCCTCTCAACACGTCACCCGTACAAAGGTTACCTGCAATCTTTGTGGCCGACGACGAAGTGGACTGCCACCCGGGAATCAGAGAACGCCGAATTCTGTCGTAACATTGATGTTTCAATTTATTCGAATGCGAACTGAACCCTGCCGACTACATCTTTCGCTTAATATGCCGCCCACACTCTGGGCGGCTTTTTTAATGCTGCCTTAAGTAGGTAATCATGAGATCAGATATAAGACTTGGCCTGACATTCATGTTCGCGACGCTGGTCATCGCCGGATGCGCGAGCGGCCCGCCGAAGTTGCCTTATCCAGCGTTCGTTCAGGTCGACGAACTGGAAGACATCTTTATGGCGAGCTTGCCAGGCGTGCGCGCCAAACAATTATCCGGCGACCCGCAGACTCGGCGAACGAGCAATCGTATTGACTTGCCGCAAGACTGGCAGGGCACCAGTGGTGGCGTGCCGGGCCGATCGATGGAGATCTTCGTTATTTCCGGAGAGCTTACCGTGGCCGACATTGTTCTGAAGAGAGGCGGATACGCGTTCTTGCCGGCGGGTTCGCTCGGTTTCAATCTTGAGGCGAAAGAGGGCGCTCGCATTCTGTATTTCGTTAACGACACCGACCCGGAGTCTGTTATTCGTTCACCGATTATCATCAACAGTTATTTGCTGGAGTGGGAGGGCGCGGCCAAAGTCGGTGTTGCCACAAAAGAGCTACGCCGAGATCCCGGTAATGGTGCGAAGACCTGGCTTGTTCGTGTTCAGACGGGTGCTGCTCCGGCTTGGGAATCATCCAGCGCTTTGAGAGAGGGTTACCTGGTCACCGGCAATCAGCAATACGCGGAGTGCGTAAACGGCGAGACCGAACTCTGGCAGTACGCGCCGGGCGGATATTTTTATCGGCCCGCCGGCGTAATGAGCGGTGGACCGGAGTCGCTGGCATTGACTGAATCGATCTGGGTCATGCGTGAAACCACGAAAGGCGAAGAAACGGTTTGGCCTGCATGCACCACTATTGAAACGGCATCGGAGCCGTTCTAGGGCGCTCTATTTCTTGACGAGCTTCGTGATTTTGGAGCCGAGTGCCATGAGTTTTGTCAGTGTGGTCGTCGGTATTTCACTGATCTGCTCATACCAGTTGCTCGTTGATTCTACGAACTGCAGCATATTCTGAATGCGCTCTTTGGTTACCGGGTCCGTTTCTTTTTCGCCCTGAACTTCGGCCGCGCAGCCTTTCAGCATCGCCAGTGTTGGGTTGAGCTCTTTCTGCTTGCGCTGTTCGATAATGACTCGAAACAACTCCCATACGTCGTGTAGCGACTCGAAATAATCACGCCGATCGCCGAGAAGATGAATCATCTTAACGAGCCCGAATCCCTGCAGCTCGCGAATACTGGTACTGACGTTCGAGCGAGCGACAGACAATAACTCCACGATCTCATCGGCTCGCAACGGCCGCGGTGAAAGATAGAGGAGAGCCTGAATCTGGGCGACAGTTCGATTGGTGCCCCATCGGGTTCCCATTTCGCCCCAATGGAGGACGTACTTCTCAACCGCTGGCGTCATCTTCATTGGTTATTTCTCTTGTTTCAGTCTTGGCAGAAATTACGCTGACGACAACGATAATGCAATGCGGCCCCAATGGGTGCTTATGGTGAAGTGGCCGTAACGACGACTCTGTCAGGCGCAGGCCAGCCTTCGACAGTGAGAGTGCGGTCGTTTGGATCGAGTGCCTCCGCGAGTGACTCAAACGTCATCCATTCCGTGGACCGTTGTTCGTCTACAGTAGTCATCGTCTGGTCAATGACTTCGACGTCTTTGTATCCGGTCCGAGTCAGCCAGATATTCAATTCCGGAATAGTCGGGAGAAGCCAGACGTTGCGCATTCGGGCGTATCGATCTTCAGGTGTTTTCGCGAAAGCCTCACCGCCAGGTAAGCAGATCGTCTCAAGCACCAGTTGTCCCTCGGGCCGCAGCGTTTGACGTAGTTGTCGCAGGTGGTCGAGCGGTGACCGCTGATGGTAGAGCACACCCATCGAAAACGTTGTGTCGAACTTCCGAGCTGGCAACGGTACTTCTTCGAGACGCGCAGGCAAAACGAAAACATTGCCTTGTTCCGCGAACTGATTAATCGCCAGGAACTGCATAATGAATAGAATGGTGGGGTCGACGCCGATGACACTCTTCGCACCCGCGCGCGCCATCTGCAAGGCGTAGTAGCCGTTGCCGCAACCGACATCCAGAACGTTCCGCCCGTCAAGAGATGCAATTGAGTCTTCGACACGCCGCCACTTGAGGTCGCTTCGCCATTCGGTATCGATATGAATATCCTCGATGTCGAATGGGCCTTTGCGCCACGGCGAGAGTCCCAGCAGCAAGTCGCGCTTGTCGGAAGACGCGGCTGGCAAGGCATCGAGAATTGCCTGCCAGCGCGAGAAATCGCCGTGACCCGCGCTCGATAGTCGCTGGGTAATCAGCGGCAATAAAGCGCCCGGCCATTGATCAAGACCGATCGAGCGTAGGCGATTTGAGAGGGCGTCAGTATCGATCATCACGAGCGAGTTATTTGAGAGCGACAATCGAAACGAAGTTGAAATAGCGGAGCCAAACGGCTGTGCGGCCGAATCCGGCACGAGCCAAGCGACGGCGATGAGCGGTAACCGTCTCCGGTACCAGTACGTTCTCGAGTGCCGCGCGTTTGCGGCTGACCTCTAAAGCACTGTAATCGTTGCGACGCTTATGCTCGTGGTACAAATCGACAAGCAGTTGCTCCATTTCGCCATTTTCGTCCACGACTTTTTCTGACAATACGAGCAGACCACCTTCATTAAGCCCCCGACTGATGGATCGCATCAGCGCGTCGCGATCCTCCATGGGGAGAAACTGAAGCGTGTAGTTCAAAACCACCATCGAGGCGTTGTTGATCTCAATGTCGCGAATGTCCGCCTCGACCACCTCGACCTTCGTATCGGGTGAAAATTGACGGTCGTCTTCGGCGACTATCGAGCGGCAGCGCTCAATCATGGCTGGTGCGGTGTCGACGGCTACGATCTCGCATCCGGACTGATTAATGCCCTGACGCATGGCAATAGTCGCGGCGCCGAGCGAGCAGCCGAGGTCATAGCATTGGGTGTCAGACTTTACGTAGCGTGCGGCTAACGAACCGATTGCCTCAATGGTGGCGCCATAACCTGGAATTGACCGGCGCAGCATGTCGGGAAACACCCGGGCGACGTCCTCGTTGAAGCGAAACGGTCCTTCTTCGGATGGCTGTTGGTAGATTTTGTCTTTGGTCATCTGAAAATAATTGCGGAAGCAGAAAGCCCGGCCTGAAGGTACAATTCCGCCTATGCTACGCGAACTTCACACAGAACTCGGCATTCCCGACGATTACGCCATTGACGGTACGCGACCGAATTTCGAGGAGGCGGACGACTTAGTGGACGTTGGGCCCAATCTCGTCGGTCGTATGCAACGCCTGACCCCGGAAACGGCGGCCAGCTGGCAGGAGATGCAGACGGCTGCGCGGGATGACGGCATCACGCTGATGATTGTTTCGGGATTTCGCAGCATCGAGTACCAGGCCAGTCTTATCCGGAAAAAAATCAACTCAGGTCAGTCAGTTAGCGAGATTCTCGCGGTTAATGCGGCGCCCGGATATAGTGAGCATCACACGGGCTGTGCGGTCGACATCGCCTCGCCAGGATCAAGGCCTCTGACAGAAGAGTTCGAGTCATCTGAGGCTTTCCATTGGTTGAAAAAAAGCGCGGCGAAATTCGGATTTTCGATGAGTTATCCACGGGATAATCGGCAAGGATTCATCTACGAGCCCTGGCATTGGGCGAAAACCGCCTGAGAAACGGCAAATTCTGGCTGAAGAGCGCATCAGCTAAGGGTTTTGGCAGGACTTGCCCCTTTCGCAGAAATATGAAAAATCAGTCGTTTAGCTGTTGACAGTCGGGCGGGGTAATTAGACAATGCCCGGCTTGCGTACCGGAGGGGTACTCAAGCGGTCAACGAGGGCAGACTGTAAATCTGCTGGCTTATGCCTACGT
>RCNB010000870.1_pt1 | contig 19573 bp, 13 predicted proteins | sample 2041321 | NCBI WGS metagenome assembly RCNB01 (sample SAMN09708232, study PRJNA481090) | Marine sediment metagenome, whole genome shotgun sequencing project. | reverse complement strand
TTCCGATCGGTATTGCACCTCCTTCAACTTCTTCCGAAGAAGACTTGTTGGTTTGCAAACACGTTTTCTTCAAATTTGGGATATAGACCTTTATAAAATAGCCGGAGTCTCGCAAATATGCAAGAACTTCGTGGTGAGAGAAAATAGTTATTCGTTTAGCCAGTGGTATTTGTTAGGCGCAGTGAGGTTGCCATATTTTCATAACTCCGCGGGCTTTCGTGGTGTTCCGTGAATTGGATCATGGTGTGGTCTTATAAATAGTGATCTCAATTAAATCCGCTCGCAGCGGGAGCAGGGGGCTGGCAAGTGTCGCTAATTGTGCCGGTGAGGGGGATGTGTAAGCGTGCTCTGGGAGAAGAAGCGTGAGTGGCGTGAGCTCGGGTGTTTTACCAAGATCCGGTGCTTTCACGCTCAATGCCCGCAGGATTTGGGCTTGCAGCTTGATAGCGATAAGCGGTTGATTTTCAAGCAGTCGCAGTGTGCCTATCGCTGAGGCGCCATCGTAACTCTGGTCGTCCAGGGAGAAACCGCCCAGGTAGTCGATAAGGGCGCTGAATCCCTCCTCATCCAGAACGGCAATGCCAAAGATGGGATTTGGGGAGAAATAGTCCATAGCGGTTATAAAATCGGCTCCGTAATCCGGGGCTTCCCAAAGCGAGAAAGCCTCGCTTAAAGGGGTTTCAGTTTCCGGAAGAAGGAGGTCCGTCGGTATTCCCAGGAGATGGATATTTTTATCAGGGGGGTGAAAACTTATGAACCAGATGGAAAGAATCTTTGGCTTGTCCTGTTTGATCTCATCAACTCCCAGCACGAGTACGGAGACAGCACCGCTCTGGATGGGTGCGGTAGGTGCGATTTCAATTGATTCAAAAGGTGTTGATTGAGGGATTGGTTCTTGTTCTTCCCCTTGAAGGAGCACGCTAATAGCGCCTGCCGCGAAGCAGACTAACATCATTAGAACGAAGAGCACAACTGGTAAACGACTTCGCATGACTTAACCGATAGGTCTCAAGGGTAACAGAAAGTCGCCCGGATTGTACTCTGGGCGACTTTGGCCTGCAATGACAGTGGGTTAGCTAAGCAGCTAATCCCAGTATCAAAATTGCACCAAACAACCGGCCAAACATGTAGGCGAGGACCGCGGCGAGAACGATGGGGGCGACCCATAAGACACGGTTGAAGAGTCTCTGGTTGCGGACCGCGGCTCCGGTAAGGCTGGCGGCGACTTTCCAAAAAGCGAGTTTTACATACGAGTTGAAGTTGATCAGATATTCGTCCATGGCTATTTTGATGTACTCATCTTTATGATCCGTCCCCGCTCATCAGCGACGACGCGAACAATGCGGCTGATCTTACGACCCCCAGGTAGCTCAGCCTTCCCCTTGTAGGTCAACAAAAATTGTACATTCCCCTTGGTGTTGGATTGCTCGCGCACCGACGGTCTAACGCTGTTCATCTCGGGAAACTTTTTACCGACAGTGCGGGTGAGTTTCTGTATCGTTGCCTGATCCACAGTTCGTTAGCTCCTTGAGCCGACAGCGGCGCGCCTTCTCAAAAAAGTTGGTAAGTCGAGATCATCTATCTGCTTGTTTAAAGCTTGAGAAGAAGGAGCGATTGCAACTTCCTCAAACCCCTGCACGGCAGCAACTGGGCAGCCTCCCACACCGGTGAAGATCAAGATGACTTGCGCCCGGCCAGTCATCGCTGGATCCGTTGTGGCGCCTAGAATGATGTCGATATCAGGCGTGGTCACATCCCGCAGTTTCTCTACAGCTTCCCCAACTTCATGGAGCGTCAGGTCCTCGCCTCCAGTGAAGTGCACGAGAATGCCTGATGCGCTGTCTAGACCGTCTATCTCTAATAATGGGTGGTGCAACGCTTGCTTAATCGCCGCGGGTGCTTTCCCTTCGCCTTTGCCCAACCCTATGGCCATATAGGCGCCGCCCCCTTGCGTCATAATCTCGCGCACATGGGCGAAATCCACATTGATCAAGCCAGGGCGGGTGACCAATTCGGCGATCCCCTGGACACCCTGGCGGAGGACATCATCGGCAATTCGAAAGGCGATCTCCAGGCTTAGATCCCGGGGAACAACTTGAAGCAAGCGATCGTTGGGCACGGTGATCAGTGTGTGGGCGTGAGGTTGAATTTGGCGCACACCTTCCAGGGCGTTCTGAGAACGCTTGCTCATCTCGAAACTGAATGGCATCGTGACGACTGCGATAACGACTGCGCCGACTTCACGCGCGATCTCAGCTGCGATAGGAGCTGCCCCCGTGCCTGTTCCACCGCCCATCCCTGCAGTGATGAAGACCATATCGGCTCCGACAAGGGAGGCGGCGATCTCGCGGCTGCTTTCCATCGCCGCTGATGCGCCGATCTTCGGGTCACCGCCTGCTCCCAGACCACGAGTGATTCGGGGTCCAAGTTGAAGGCGGGTAGGTGCAAGACTGGAAGTTAGTGCTTGCTGGTCGGTGTTAGCGGCGATGAACTCGACGCCCATCACTCCTAACTCAATCATGCGATTAACGGCGTTCGAGCCTCCACCACCCAAGCCAAGAACTTTGACCTTGGCCGCCCCTAATTGCCGCGGAGGTTCAGGTTGGGATAGATGCTGCAAGTACTCGAGGGGATTTGCGTCAGACATTGACAACTCCAGAAGTGAGGTTCTTTGATGCTAGTTCGGCTGCCATCACAAGAAGTTCTGATGCATCAGCCATTTGAAAGCGATTGACATCACAGCCAGCGCTGCTCAGCTGGTCTTCGATAGCGGCAGGAATATCCGTCTCGCTGCCGATGATCGTCACTCGTTCAGCGAATTGGGCTTCTCCCGCAGAAAAACCTACAACTGGTTTCACGGCCAGGGCAAAGGGCCCTACATCAACCCAATCCTGAGCTATGTTGCGTAAATTTGTCATCGGAAGAAGAACGTAATGAGAGAATAATTTCTTTTGACTAGAATTTATGGCACTCGTTTCCTCGACGGCAAATAGTTTCTTGACCTTGGCTCTTATTCGCGTCGATGGTGATGGTTTTTCTAGGATCGCGTCCCAGCTCTCGCTTAATCCTTCGGCAACTGTATGTGGGTCTAAAGCGAGGTTGAGTGCCATGCTGGGGAGTTCATCGCACCTGACATGCGAAAGAATTTCAGTCATCGCGCTAAGATCTGAATTCGTTCCTGTATCACCATCCTGGGTCTGGGGAAATATTCCACCAGCGAGCACCATCATTGGAAGTTCAGTTCCAATAACATCGCGGCAGATGGCTGAATACCATTCGTTTATTCGGAAACCACGGTGATCCTGGCTGTTGTCGGGAGTGTTGTATGGTCGTGCGGAGGGCCAGCTCTCTGGACCACCAGCTCCCCAATCGAGCGGTTTACCATAGGTCCATTGGTAAAGGCCGAGCGTGAGATTCTGTAGCAATTCGCTCTTCCCTCGGCGCTGGAGTGACCCCAGGGCTGTTCGCAGAAATGCAGTATCCCAATAATCACCACCGGGTTCTAAGGGGGGGAAAATCGGATTGAGACCATACTCGGTCTGGAGCTCGAACAAGGGGATCAGGTGGTCGAGAAATCGCTCGACTAGATCACCGCGAGACCAGCTCGAGGGGTCCCATTGAGCACGCATATTCGGGCGGTCGTGGAGCACAATGTGCTTGATACCGCAATCCGCGTAACTAGCGAAAAGCGGTCTGAGAGTGCGAATGTTGATTTCGTCGATTGATGCCTCGAGGTGGATGATCGGCTTGATATCCGTCTCGATCAGTTCGCGCAGGAAGAACTCGGGGATAGCTTGCGAACAAGAGCCGCTCAGTGTGAGCCAGGTTGTATTAATGGATTGGAAAATCGGCAGCCAGCGGTCAAGATCCGCCTGGGTGAAGTTCTGCTGGTCGTGATAATAATGAAAGCCGAGTCGATCAAATTCTAGGGACATGGCACTTTGATTCCTTCCTGCATAGATAGATGCAAGAAGTGTGCCATATCCCTGGGATCATGATATTAGCGAGAGACCGCCAGCTTGGTTACTTTACCGGACGAGTCTAGCGTGATGCGGGCAAAGTGGGGGTGGCTGCGATCGCCATCGGGGATGTGCTTGGAGAGGGTGATGATTGTCGAACCACTGGCGGAGTGTGCTTGCGATTTCGTGCCCATTTGCATGGTTGGGCAAGTATGATCCTCACCCGAGCACTGGAAGTGCTGCGGATGGATCTTGCACGCAGCGTCCTGCATGCCCGGAAGATATTGAGAAACGATGAGCTTGACTTTCTTGAGAGAGCTCGGTTTCATTTTGTCAGGTGAGATGTCACATTCACCCAGGGCACAGACCGTCTTCATCGTCTTGGGTCTGGAAGTCCTGCGGATAACGGCTTTCTCTCCCGGCATGGGGGCAATATTTGAAGGCGTGAATAGCGGATCGCCATATAGAACAAACGAAATCAAGGTTTTCTGATCTTCGCCGTCGAGGAAACCTTGCCGGCGATGCATCTCGGTAGCGAGCTTCAGTTTGGCGCGCCGTAAAGCCTCGCCGACGGGCAATTTCTGATTAAGGTTCAGCCAGAATATCCGACCGAGTAAATCGGCTGCAATCAGTGGCGGCGTGATCGAACCGTAGGATATCTTTGTCGAACCAACGATTGCCCGGCTGCCGGATGATAGGAACTTAAGGCTGAGCGCAGATTCCGGGGTTTTCGCCATGGAGTTCGCCCCATAACATGCTTCGGTAAATACGACTTTCGGAGCACGGCCGCTGTTCACGACATCCTGTGGGCGTAAGGCGATGGGAAATTCTCCCAAATTGCTATCATCGCGGAGTGGATCGCGTTGACCATACCATTCGGGCGCATCCTCCAGACCATGAAGGTTGTAATAGGAAAGGCGAGCTGGTCCCATGACAACAGAGGGCAACCGGTTCGCTTCAGTCGGCGGCGAGGTGATCATCGCTCGCGGATCACCGATGGTTTTGAAGACTGAAAACGACGCCTTTCGCCATATGCTTGCGGTGTACCCAAAAACTCTCTTGTCGCCGCTGAAGATCCGTGTGAATCTGCGGAAAAACCAGAGGTTTAGCCGCTGGAACAATCCCATTGAGCGGTTTGTCTGGCGGTGATCTCGGGTCGAACGATCCAGTTGAGTAACGAGTTCATCGAGATCTTCGTCAAACGGAATACGACCAACTGGCCATTCTGGGGCAAAATAATTCTCGTCCGTTGCAGCGTATGGGTTGTCTGAAGGCACTACATCGTCATCGTCGTCTGTGGGATTTGGCAGCAGGTGGAAAGGAACGATCCCGTTACCGCCAACAATGAGCAATGCCCCGATCATCTCCCCTCGCTTGGCAAGGGATTGATCGAGATCCGCAATGCGGAGTTTTATCTCCCAGGCATTTCCAGGATCGCAGGGGGAGATATCGAATGCGTCGAGAGTGCTCGGGTCATCGGGGTAGATGCGGTAGGCTGTCCATCCAGGGCGACGGCGAATCGCTTCTACCAGAGAGAGAACAGCATCGTTCACCCTCAAATAGCCATCTTCGCCGAAACTCTGCTGCAAGCGTGTATGGCTTGAAAGCACAACATAAACTGGTGAGCGTCCGTCCTCATCTCGTGCTCGCTGCCGAGATTTTAAGCGGCTAGCAAGACGACGGAAATCCTGCTCTATCTCAATCAAGCTCTCCTCGGAGAATGGCTTTTCGGCACTCACACGAGAATCTCCAGTATTAGGCCCCCGGAATGATTCCCACGGTTCGGGTTCAGGTAGAGAATCTGCTGCGGGTGCCTCAGATTTGGCAGCGGGCTCATCACCCAGTGTGGAAGTGGCTGCTCTGCTGTCACGCTCGATATCCGGGCTGCTATCGACAGTCTTCTTTTCGAGACTGGCGGAACTGGAGAGGCGGTTGTCGCCAAGAACTGCGGCTACATCAGCGGGAATGGGTCTGCTTAGATCTGCCGATTGTTCTTCAGGCCACAGATCGCGATAGGGATGATCGTTCCCTAGAACGTCCTTTGCGATCCTGCCACTTGTATCATGGCTAACCGCTTGATGAATATATGCAACCCCCTGGTCAATTTTCTCTTCCAGTAGCAGGTCATTTGCGATGATTAGGAGAAAATGGACGCAATTCGGCCAACGCTCAAGCCCGGTTTTTGCTAATGAAGCAACGGCAGATGGATTGCCTGCAGCCCTGGAAGCATTAAGGGCAACGAGAGTGGGCAGCGCCATATCGGGATCGGCTGTAAGTGCCACTTGTGCGGCGGGAATGGCAGTCTTGATATCTCCACGGGCCAGGGCTTTCAAAGCTAACCGAACCTGGATAACCCAGGCTGGAGCTTCTTGTGAATTCAGCTCCTCGCCTCTAAGGGACTTGGCGCAAGCTTCATATTCCCGGGATTTAACGACCTCGCCTATTGTGCGCAGAGAACTGGCCATTAATTCGTAGGCTTGGATACATTCCGGGTCTGTGGAAAGGACAGAATTCAAGCGTTGAATGACTTCACGGAATTGACCTTGCTCCATCTCCGCTCGTGCAATCAGGAGCTGGACTTCGAGATCGCCTGGCCATACCGCAAGCCAATCGTTCGCTGTGTGTTTCGCGTAATCAGCGCGTCCAGCGAGAAATGCTGTATCGATGAGGTGAATGAAAGTATCTCGGTTGATCATAGGGTCACCGCCTGCTCTTCCAAGCCGCCATGGACCAATTGCAGCGCGCGCACAGCAGCTAGCTGATGGAGAGCGTCTGGATCCAGGGGATTTATCGAAACAACTTTTTCAAACATGTCTGCTGCCTGTCCGTATGATTTCAAGACCTTCAGGATCAATCCGGCTTGTTTATATGGGGCTGCTTCCTTAGGGTCGAGTGTAATCGCATGCAAATATGCATCGAGAGCTTGTGTATCCTGCCTACGAGCCTTGTGGACATCTCCAAGTTCACATGCAATTCGAGCGTCGACGGGAGCGAGGGAGGAAGCTTTTGTCAATACGTTAAGCGCCTGGTCAAGTTGACCAGCCTCTTTGAACTTCCGCCCTAAGAGGAGTTGATACTCCACATTACGAGGGGCGAGTTTCGCAGCCTTACTGGCAGCTTCAAGGGCAGCATCATTATTCCCGCTCAGAGAGTATGCTTCTGAAAGCGCAGCCCACGCGTCCTCGAATTCTGATTCTGCATTCGTAAGCGTCCGCAGGTCAGCAGCAGCCTCCTCGGTTCGTCCCAATCGAAGCAGGAGCTTGCTGCGAGCTAATTGAACGGCTCGGTCGTCTTCGGAGACGCGTAACGCCCGGTCGTAAATCTGGATGGCCTTCTGAAGCTTGCCTTTATGGGCGAAAACGTCGCCTAGGCCAGTGAGGACTTCCACGTTGTTCGGAGCAAGCCTGTAGGCTTTGCGGGCATGATCGAGCGCAAGTTTCACATTCCCGAGAGCCATAGCGGCTCGTGATGCCCCGATCATCACACCAACATCAGAAGGCATTAGGGAGCAAGCTCTCTCGAACCAGGCTTCGGCTTTCTCTGCATCACCGATTGCCAGGGCGACCTCGCCGGCCTCTTTCCAAACTTTGGGTGTGACGGTCGACGTTTGCAGGCTTTTAGCGTACGTTGCTTGCGCATCGGTCAATTGACCTGCTTGACGATACATGCGGGCAAGTGAAGTCAGGTACTCACCGTTTTCAGGTTCGAGTTCAACGGCATTCTGCCAGTGGGGCAACGCGGCTTCCAGCTTGTTGTTTTCCTGGTAGAGGAAAGCGAGCTTAGCATGCCAGGAAGCTTCATCAGGCCAGTCAGACAGTGCGCTGTTGAGCGCTGTTATCGCTTTTTCATTGTCCTCGGACTTCAGCCATAGTTGAGCCTCGACGAAAAGTGCGAGCGGGCGAAGCATGGGGTTGTTTTGAATCTGTTGAAGCGTCTCTTGTGCATCCACAAATCTCCCAAGCATCATTTGACTGATGCCGAGCAGGAGGCTGTAGTAGGGGTCCTTATTACCAGTGCTATTGTCTTGCAGAAGGGCATTCTCAGCCTTCGCTGGCCTGTTCGCCCGGATTTGAGCGAGGGCAAACGCCTGGGTGAATTCATGAAGGATGGGCTGAGGTATGTTTTGAGAGACTGTCAATTCGTCAGGAGCCTTCGCTTCTGTGGTTAGTTCAAACCAGATCTGGAGCAATTCGCCGATCGATTCGTTGGAGCCGGCTGATTTGAATTGATCGATCATTTGCTGGAGATATTTCTTTCTCTCTCCTAATAAATCGACTTGTGAAGGGGCATGTGCCACTGACTCGCAAATCGAGCGGTACACCCAGAGTAAGTCCTGCAGCCGAAGCTGGCCGCGGAGATATTCGAGTTCAACCTCCGGTTTGTTATTACCGGTGCCCATCCATTCTTCGATGCTGTGCACAGCGGCGTCCCAGTCAGCGAGTGCTACCGCGCTGCGTGTAGACCAAAGAACATCGTTAAAATCCGCAGGTTCTGAATTGAGAACCGAGTTGTATGTTTCCTTCGCGTTTTCAAGGTCTCCCATTTCTAAAGACGTGATAGCTTGTAAGGCGAAGCCTTTAACGGGGAGGGGCGCAAGTATTGCTGCCCGATCTAGAGCCGCGAGAGCATCCGTATTGCGTCCAAGCAGGTGAAGTGTTTCTGCGAGAGCGATCAGGGGGATGGGATCATTCGGTACGAGTGAGACTGCCTTCTGCAGAGCCCCCAGGCCCTCCTCAGGCGAACCTGAGCACGTCATTGCTGAGCCAGCTTCAATGAGGAAGTCTGGATCGTTCGGTTGAATTGCCAAGGCATGACCAAAGCAGTTCAGACTGCGCTGTATCTCACCAACTTGCATGTAGGCTCGCCCGAGCGCGGTAAAGTGCAGGGCATTTTCCGGGTCGATCTGGGTCGCTTGTTCCCACAATCCAATAGCTGCGGTTCTCTTATCCAGTTTCCAAAGTGCTTCCGCGGCACAGTCAAGGGGTTGAGTGTCATTTGGAAGAAGATCCGCTATGTGCATCCAAGCCCGCTGCGCCAGTTCAAAATCGCCAATGCTTTCAGCTGCGAGCGCCAATTCCTTATGAATGCCTGGGTCATTTTCATCGAGTGATGAAGCGCGTTGGAGCAACCGTAATTGCAGACGGGGGAATTTGAATTCGCCGCAAAGTGTGGCGGCATTTTGCAGGGTTTGCTTATCTCTCCGGCCCAGGGAAAGACTGCGTGCCAGGTGATTGCGGCTTGCGTCCTTGTTTCCTGAGAGCCATGTCAACCGGGCGAGTTCTAGCCAGGACTCTGATTGTTCTGGCTGAAGTTTGGCAAGTTGTTTACGTGCAGCGATAGCCTCATCCAGCGAGCCATCCGCTTCCGCAGCGATGCATAATATGGAGAGTGCATCTGTCTCAATCGGGTTACGCTCGAAAGCCTGGCGAGCGAGGTTCTTTGCAGCACTGAAATCATTGAGGGATACATGTGCTTTCGCGAGAAGTATGAGCATTTCGATAGAGGTCGGGTACTGACCGCGATGCTTCTCCATTGTTGCAATTGCCAGAGTAGCATCGTCCATTGCAATCGCAGCATCCGCTAGGCCGAGTACGCCTTGAAGATGTGCCTCACTGGGGAGATCCTCTGAATTGTCCAAAAAAGCCTGGTAATGATTGATGGCTTCCTCGTTGAGATCCTGCCGACGAAGACCATGTGCAATCCAGTAATCTATGGCGTTGTCATCAAATCCGGTCTCACGAGCCATTTCAAGGGTTTTCACACCGACTTCGTGAGCGGCATCACCTTGCGCGGAAGGTGTCTGGACGAGAATGCGCCCTGCGTTCCAAAGAGATTCGGAGTCTAGATTCGTGGGAAGGCTTTCAATAAGAGCTGCAGCTAAAGCCATTTCACCCTGACTTTCGAAGGTGAGCGCTAAAGCTTGGCGAGCTTTCCAGTTTTCAGGCTGCTTTTCGCAAGCTGATTGCAGGATCGGTGTCGCTTCTTCCGCGCGACCAAGCTCACGGAGCAGATCTCCATAGTCAACAAGCCAATCCGCGCGCTCGGGGTCAATGTCTACAGCCTGGCGGATATGCTCGAGTGCTTCAGTCTGCATGGATTTTTCCCGGAGCCAATGTGCTTTGGCGATATGAACAGCTCCACTGGCTGGCAGGGCTTGGAGAGCGGAGTTCAATGTCTCCTCGGCAGTATCTTCGTCGCCTGTCGCCATCTGGCATTCCGAAAGAGCGATCCATGCTTCGGCGTCACTTGGGGTCAGCCGTGTCACTTTCTTTAAGTGAGCCTCAGCTTCTTGATGTTCCCCTAAAGCAGAAAGGGCTTTGCCTAAAAGGACTTGGGCTTCCACAGATTCGGGGTTCTCCGATCGAAGCTCCTCTGCGCTTTCCTTCGCTAAAGTGTAATCGCCGGCCTCCAGGGCACAGGCGCTCAGCTTCGCAAGTGCTTGTTTGTCCTGTAAAGAGATGGTTTGCCAATGCGGAATAGCTTGTTCTGAGCGGCCGGATTTCTGCAAGTTGCGAGCTAGGATTTCGCGCAATTCGAGCGATTTCGGCATTAGCATGAGCGCGAATGATGCTTGCTCGGCGGCCGCATTAGGATCGCCAGCCTTCTCAAGCAAAGTAGCTAGATTGTGTCGTAGTTCTGCATCGACTGGTTTTTGCACAGATAGGATTTCAAGGATCTGGACAGCCTGGCGGTACTTGCCTGACGCATCAAGGCCGCTGGAGAGTAAGGCCATCCAAGTGGGATCCAGTGCAGGGGCACTTAAGGAGTGTTGGTAGGCTTGGATGAAGTAGTCCGCAGCCAACTCAGATTCGTTTGAAAGCTCATATGCTTGACCTGCTGCAATAAATTCTTCTGCCGTCCCCGGCTCCGGGAGTAAGTCGAGAGCGTCTTGAGGGCGATCGATTTGAACGTACGCCTTTGCCAGCTCAGCACGCCGCCTCGGCGTGAGCTTCAATTGGAACGCTTGCTTGCGTGCTTCCACTTCAAGTACCGGGTCACCATCCATCCTGGCGATATCAGCCAAGCGATCTGCAACCTGCGCTGAGATGAATGTGGTTCGATCCCAGGCTTGAGAGACAATTTCTTGCGCACCAGCGGCATTCCCCGCTGCTGCAAGAATGATAGCCTGTTCTGAAAGGTCGCTTGGATCTTGTTGATTGTTCGCTGGAATCGGGTGGAGTTCTTCGTTGACCGATTTAGAAAGAGCCAGGAATAATTCATTCTCGTGCATGTAATTCAAGCTGATCAAAGTTTTATGAATTAAGTTAGAGTCAAGATCTGAGAGGATCTCAACAGCACTGGGGACATCCATGTTCGAGTGCAGTATTTGTGTTACCAGGCTTATCGCAGCTTGACTTCCTTCCCTGATTAGTACAGCGATTATTTCCTGCCCAAACTCGAGATAAGGCCACGCGCAGCAAAGCGCCGAGGCCCAGAAATCCATGCTTTTTAATATCGATTCCGTTAGCCCCTCCAGCCCTTCATCAGCCGCAATTCTCAACAGCGTGACAGAGAGCAGTGCGATGTCAACAAGGTTTTTGCTCTCAGCGTCAACATTCAAATTTGTTAGATTGGCGATGCGGCTCTCCTGTTCGGAGGAGAGAGCGTCCAGCGCGCTAGATAACGAAGATTGTCCGAGGGCTAGAGAAGCCAGTGTGGCGGGGGACCAACCAGCACGATCGATCTTCTCCAGAGCAAGAGTGAGGAATTCGTTGTTGTGAATCTCGCGCCATGCCTCGGGCACATACAGGATTCTTCGGATTGCACTGGAAAGATCTTCTTCGTTCAGGACCTGGTTTAAATACTGCAAGATGTCCGTGTCATTGAGCATAGTACCCATCCAGTCGGTTAGATTGTCCAGCTGATTTGCTGAATGACCCAATAGCCTGCATACATCAAGCCCAATCCAACTGAAATCAGTAAGACACCGATTCCGCTTGCGGTACGAACTAGGCCGTTAAGCGAAGCGACGAGCTCAGAGGCGCTGGTTACAAGCCCCGTCACCTCTTGGGCAATGCCTTTCTGGCCAAGCCTGGCGGTGTGAGCCGCCAATGCCCGCACTTCTCGGGAATAGCCTCGGCTGACCAAAACTAATGCACCGATGAGCACCAGCAAGAAGCCCAAGATGAAGATGGATGCAGCTATGAGGATTTGAACGTCGCTAAAGGTAAGGGGAATCATTTTCGCCTCCAGGTAATGCGTCTGAAGGCGAATGTTGCAAGTAGCGTGCCAAAAAGATCAGGGAGCGAGATCTCGGATGTCAGGCGGCAGGTGTGCGAGATCGATGTTTTCCTCGTCGCAAAACAGGATTGCCCGCTCGACCACGTGGCGGAGTTCTCGGATGTTTCCGGGCCAGGAGTGAGCTTTCAACGCGTCCAGCGCACGCGGCGTGATTCCCTCCACGACACCGCCGACACGAAGGTTGATTTGACGAATGAAGTTACCTGTAAGCGCTGGAAGATCGACAATGCGATCACGAAGAGGCGGGAGATGGAGATCGACCACTTTCAGCCGGTAGTAGAGGTCCTCCCTGAAGGTTCCCTCCTCAATCATAGCTGGGAGGTTTCGATTCGAGGCAGCGATAATTTGAACGTCAACGGCAATTTCTTTTACCCCGCCAACTCGTCTGAATTTTTGCTCATCCAGGACGCGCAGCAACTTGGCTTGCATTTCCTGCTTTGTCGAGGAGATCTCGTCGAGGAAAAGGATGCCGCCGTCTGCGATCTCAATTAATCCCGGTTTCTTTTTTTGCGCACCGGTGAAGGCTCCAGCTTCATGACCAAATAATTCCGATTCGATCATCGTATCCGGCAGCGCAGCGCAGTTTATAGGGATAAAAGGCGTATCTGCACGCGGTCCGAAACTGTGAATGGATCGAGCGAGGACTTCCTTGCCTGTCCCTGTCTCGCCCGTGATCAGGACAGAGACGGCGGCTTGGGCTGCGCGCTCGGCTTCGTGCATGATCTGTTTCATGCCCTGGGTATCGCCAATGACCATCTCGGTTTCCAGAATTGAAGTCCGACGCAGGAGATCAAGCTCCCGGCGCAGACCTACGACCTCGGATGATCGCTCAATAGCTTGAAGTAAGCGGTCGAGATCGAGGGGTTTTTGCAGGAAATCCAGTGCGCCTTTCTTCATCGCATCGACTGCTGTATCGACTTCTCCAAAAGCGGTGATCAAGATCACCGGTGGCCGGGGGTTTTCAAGGGCGAGGCGGTCGAGCAAAGATAAACCGGATCCGTCGGGGAGCATGACGTCGAGCAGGATGATATCTCCTACACCCTTGTCGATCGCTTTATTAGCTTCCTTCAGAGTCCCCGCTTCGATTGCTTCATAGCCAGCATCACTCAACGCTTCACTGATGAAGTTGCGGGCGGTCTCTTCGTCGTCAACGATCAATACCGTTGCTGTCATTCATCACTCCTTGGAGCTAAGGTCTGCAGATGGAAGGTGAATTGTAAACACAGTACCTGCATCAGGAAAGCTCTCGACCTGAATTGTCCCTTTATGGGCGGTAATTATGCGTCGACTGATCGCCAGTCCCAGGCCTGTCCCGTCCTTCTTCGTGGTGAAAAAGGGGTCAAATATGCGGTGGATCTTATCTGGGGGAATGCCTGGGCCGGTGTCTGCAACCTTCAACTCGATCATGCTTTTTTGGGCAGGACCTATTGGTGCGATATTGATGGAGAGTGTGCCGCCTTCAGTCATGGCTTCAAGCGCATTGCTAATAAGGTTTACGATGACTCGTTCAAGTGTCCTCGGGTCTGCTGAAGCGAGTGGTGTATCAGGATCGAATGAAGTGTGGCAGCGAGTGCCGGTTTGATTAAAGCGCGGCGCCCATCTCGTGATCACTCTCTGAAGAAGCTCAGCGAGATCTAGCGGGTCCATCTTAAGCTGGAGCGGGCGGGCGAAGAAGAGAACGTCGCTCATCAGTTGGTCGAGGCGAACACACTCCGCCCGAATGGTACCCAACGCCTCGAATTGTGGGTGGTTTTCACCGAGGCGCGAGGCGACGAGCTGGACCCCGGTGGATATGTTGTTAATGGGATTCCTCACTTCATGAGCGAAAATCGCTGTGACTTCCCCTAGCAGCGCTCTCTGCGCCAGGATTTCTGTTTGATCTTCAATGGCCTGCTGTTCGGATTGATCACCTAGAACGATGAGAAATTGACCGTCTGCAGATCCAGCCATAGGAACAACCCGTAAATGGACCGTCAGACGTGTGCCATTGCGATGGTGAAGTATGAGTCTTGAACGCTCTGCAATGCGCTTATGTCCCAATGCATCGAGGATTGTAGTTGTCACGTCCTCGGGACCTACAAGAACATCCTGGATGGCAAGGTCTTTAACTTCATGTGGACGGTAACCAAGCAGCCGGCTGATCGCTGAATTCGCTCTAATTATTGTGAGCGAAGAGTCCACTGTTATCAGCGTATCCGCGATAGCCTCAAATTGGCTTGTGATCTCTGCATCGAGCGTCTCCATCGTCGTTTCGCCCTCGAAGATGGTGGAACGCAGCTGGCTCAGATAGATAGCAGTATGGAGGAGGTTGGCAATGATGCGGATCAGCGGATCGATGTCAGGACTTAACGCGATCTCCTCTTTCCAGCCGACGATGAAAATCCCGATCCAGGCAGAATCATCCCCAATCAATGCGGTTTTCAGATGGGTGAGCTCTGCGGTTCTCGCTGCACGCTGTAGTTCGCCCTCAGGGCGTTGGCCCAGGCTCCAAGACGTTAGTAACTGCAAATTGCCGATTTCGGCGGCAGGGATCGATTCCGGGAATTCGGAGGGTAGTACGCCCTCAATGAAATAGTCAGGGGAGGTTGCCGAAAGCCGATAGATTGCGGTGTAGGACGCGCAAAGCGGATCTTGGCAGAGCTCAAGCGCCGTTGGTAGAGCAGATGTGCCTCCCGTCAGGATCAAGTTTGTGATGTTCTCCAAGCTGCGAAGGAGCGTCTCCTCAGCAAGTTTGCGTTGCTCTATTTGTGAGCGAGCACTCGCAGGCTTTATTTGAAGAAGGACAGCTGTTCGGGGTGGGGCGATTGGGTGCGCCTCGAGATCAATGAGGACGATTTCCCCCGTACGTGTCTGCAGTGGAATATCGTGGAGTTTGCAATCCGGGTTCTCCCAGGTGTCAAGGATCTGCTCGAGCATGACGTGGCCTTCTTCACCAGGAAAAAGGGTGGATGGGCTTAAGTCATCGAGATCCTTCCGGGCGTAGCCTGAGAGAAGCAGGAATTCATGGTTGCATGTGAGTAGACGCGTTTCCGTCCCGGATAAAACCAGGACGGAGTTGTCTAGAGTATCAGCGAGGGAGAGGAAAAGCTCGCGGTAGGGATCAGACTTGAATAAGCGTGAGATCGGATTGGTGGGTGAAGTATCCTTTGCCAAAGATTACACCTTAGGCTGCCTGCGACAGTTTTCTTGCCCCGCGTAATCGAGCTGGCAGAATACCTTCAACCGCACGGTATTTCGCGACAGTCCTGCGTGCTATCTTAATCCCTTCCTCTTGTAAAAGCGAGGCGATCATATCGTCTGTGAGTGGTTTGGATTCATTCTCGACAATCTCTTTGATACGATCACGCACGGAAAGGCTGCGGTCGAAGAACTTAGCGAGAGGAATTATTCTGCCGTTTGGCATTGCGACTGATTTATTCGCAACTGCTCTTGAGATTGTGGATTCGTGTACGCCGATCTCTTCTGCAATTTGGGCGCGCGTCATTGGTATGAGGAAGCGAGCGCCTTCTAAAATAAAACCACTTTGCTGTGATACAAGCAAGCCCATCAGGCGCTGCATCGTATTGTTGCGCTGCTGAATGCATTTTACAAAGAGATTCGCCTTTTCCAGATGCTCAGTCCACTCATCGCTCTGCTCTTCATTAGCTTCCGGCATGGCTTGCCGGAATAGGGGGTTCACCCGAAGCCAGCCAGAAATCGATGAGAATATTTCAACCATCAGCGGGCCCTCATTGATAGAGGGATTGCGCGAGATCATGACGTCTGGTGTGTGGTAAACATTTGCGTCGCCCGCTTGCGGCTGCCGTCCGGATCCCCAGTATGCTCGAGCGGGGTAGGGGTTTAAATTGTCGTGAATGAAAGCGGCTGCTTCCTTCACTGCAGCAGGGCTAATTTCGAGGCTGTGAGCGATCTTGTCGTACTCCTTGCGACCCAGTTCCGTAAAAGATTCTCGCAGCAAACGACGAGCCAGCTCGCTGTGCGGTTCTTCTCCGTTGTCTAATTGATCGAGTTGAACGAGAAGCGTTTGCCGGGGGCCCTCGGTTGCCAGGCCGACTGGGTCGGCTTTATAGATCAAGTTGATGACCCTCATAACCTGCGGCAGGCTGGAACGTGTGGCTTGCGCTATGTACGGTGGGGGGCTGGTTAGGAAGCCATCTTCGTCCAGGCTGGCAAGGATGTAAACCGCGATGTGCCTATCTTCCTGCTTGAGATCCGCCGCGAGTTGGCGCATAACATATATGGAAAGATCCTCTGGAGCAGCGGGTTCTTGATCCAGCGGTTGATCTTCAAGTGTTCTTTTTCGTGACGGCCGGTAGGAATCGCGAGGTGAGAGAAACACGATCGGTTCTTCGCCTTCAACCTGACGACTGCATACAGGGCAGGGTCCGGCACTGCTCAGGGGCTTATGGCAGCCCGGGCAGATGCGCTCGTCAAGAAGCTCCAACGCAGGATTCGATGAAAGTTCTGTGATAACTCGATCGTGCAGCTCCTGATTGGATAAAACTAGGAGGCTCATTGTCTGAGCAAGGTGAGCGGTCGTAAGTGGCCTGAGTGAATGGTCTTGGGTCTGACGAAACATATTGCGCCTCGCAGGTGAGTATACATCGACTGGACAATGCTGGCAATAATGTTGCAAGAACTATGCCAACTTTGGCGTGATAGAATCGCAGGATGAATGCAGATGCAGTAGTGGTGGGGGGAGGATTGGCGGGCAGCGAAGCGGCGTGGCAGCTGGCGAAGCGTGGTATCAGCGTTAGTCTCTTTGAGATGCGGCCTGATATATCGACGGGAGCGCACCAAACGGGATACCTTGCTGAGTTAGTGTGCTCCAATTCGCTTGGTTCTAAGCTGCCTGACCGCGCCTCTGGAGTCCTTATGACAGAATTGAGGACTTTGGGTTCCATATTGTTAATCTGCGCAGAGCGGAACGCAGTTCCTGCGGGGGGGGCCTTAGCCGTTGATCGTGAGCATTTCGCACGAGATGTGACAGAGCAAATTGAAAAACATCCCCGGATCCAGATCATACGCAACGAAGCCAAGAGCATCCCTGACGGATTTGTGATTATCGCCTCCGGTCCTTTAACTTCAGCCTCACTGACGCAGGCAATTGGCGGCTTGACTGGCCAGGATCACCTTTTTTTCTTCGATGCGCTCGCGCCAATTGTCGACGCAGAGAGCATCAACATGGAGATCGCTTTCCGTGCTTCACGATATGAGAGAGGAGATCGTGAGCAGGGGGATTACATCAATTGTCCCCTAAACAAAGATGAATATGAAGCATTCATAGATAGCTTGCTCCGGGCGGAAAGGATCCCTCTCAGGAGTTTTGAAAAAGAGATCGAAGAGGGAGTGCGCGCGGGTGCGCATCATTACTTTGAGGGATGTTTGCCGGTTGAAATTATCGCCGAGCGAGGCAGAGATAGTTTAGCATTTGGACCTATGCGTCCGGTAGGACTGAGCGATCCCAGGAGCGGGAAGCGGCCGCACGCCGTCCTTCAACTACGGCAGGATAACCTTGCGGGAAGCCTCTACAATATGGTGGGTTTCCAAACTAACTTGACCTACGACGAGCAGCGCAATGTATTCCGGATGATCCCGGGATTGGAAAAGGCGCGTTTTCAACGTTATGGGCAAATGCACCGAAATACGTTCTTGAACGCACCGATGCAGTTGCAGTCGAATTTACAGCATGTAGACCGGAGCGATCTCTTCTTCGCTGGTCAGCTAACTGGTGTGGAAGGATACTTAGGGAATATCGCAACGGGTTTATTGGCAGGAATAAATCTCTCTCGACGAATAAAAGGAGAGGATCTTTTAGTAATGCCGCGGGAGACCATGCTCGGTTCACTAACTCATTATATTTCGCATGGGGATACGAAATTGTTTCAGCCGATGAAAGCGAACTTCGGTTTAATGCCACCGCTGGAAGATGGGCGGAAGAGGAATCGCCGTGAGCGCGCCGGCGCCTATGCCGAACGGTCAGCGGCTCTATTGGCCGAATTTCTAGCAAATACACAGGAACAATGCGCATAGCCACATGGGGATATACAACCAATATTTATATAGTTCATTGATAAGTAGAAAGGCTATGCGAAGTTTGTGTGTGATTTTCTTGTTATCGCTCACTTCGTGCACTTCACACGGTCAAGAAGTCCAATTCGACGGACAGAGCGCGCTTCTATTTGTAGAAGAGCAGATGGCATTCGGTCCGCGCATACCTGGAAGTGAAGAGAGCCGGAAAACAGCCGTATGGGTGGTCGAACAACTGGAATCAATCGGCTGGGAGACTGAAATCCAGCACTTCAGTTATCTAGGAACACCGCTGATGAATATCATTGCTAAATCGGAAAGTGTTAGCGAGAGCAAACCTATCCTACTTGGGGCACATTACGATACCCGGCCATACGCAGATCGGGATCCAATTAATCCCGAGGCGCCGGTACCAGGTGCCAATGACGGTGCATCGGGGGTCGCGGTTCTGATAGAACTTGCACATGTGTTAGATAGGGATCGGTTAAGGCAGCCGGTTTGGTTAGTGTTTTTTGATGCGGAAGACAGCGGGAATATTGACGGATGGGACTGGATCGTTGGTTCGTCTTTCTTCGCCGATAACCTCGCTCAAGATTTAGAAGCGGCAGTGATTGTCGACATGGTCGGGGACCGGGATCTGCAGCTATTTATCGAGAAAAACTCTGACGCCGACCTTGTACAAGAGATCTGGGAGCTGGCTGATCAGTTAGGTTACCCAGCATTTATTAATACTTCAAAGTATTCGATGATCGATGATCATTCGCCGTTTCTACGGATTGGAGTTCCTGCAGTCGATATCATAGATTTCGACTACCCCTACTGGCACACGATCGGTGACACCATCGACAAGGTATCCGCAGATAGCCTGGAACAAGTTGGTCGAACGTTAGAGCACTGGTTGGAGATCCAACGCTAAGCGATTGATAGATGTACCCAAGGTTAAGATTCTGAGTAGACTTAATGAATTATTTGAGACTTGGAGCGCACAATTACGGATGATGAACAACAAATGATTGATACAGTTGATTTCTTCCTTAAGCATCGACAGGATTGGGTGGACGAATCTGAAAGAATGCTGGCGATTAACAGCGAGGATTCGACGGTTGTATTTGATGAATTGGGAGACATTCTCGAGGCCCTCCTTGAAGCTATGCTCACCGCTGACCCAAAGGTTCTGGAAAAACGTATCGACGAATTGATTGTTGCCCCTATAGCGTTTGACTCGATAGAAGAAGCATTGAGAGGGTATCAAGAGCGAGGCATCGTCCCCGTGCTGCATGCTCTCCGGACGGCAGCGTTTGCCGTCATCCAAAAGAATTCAGACCCTGAGATGGCGCTTATAT
>RCNB010001109.1_pt1 | contig 19581 bp, 18 predicted proteins | sample 2041321 | NCBI WGS metagenome assembly RCNB01 (sample SAMN09708232, study PRJNA481090) | Marine sediment metagenome, whole genome shotgun sequencing project. | reverse complement strand
ACCGCAGTGCCGTGACTGGCGTTTACCTGGGCCGATAAATGAATTCTTCTGACCTAGGTATTTCGTGTTCAAAGCTCATTCTGCCTTGAATTCGCCCATCCCGCAGTCGGTCAAGATAGTCAGCCCAATCCTGCATCATCTCTCTACGCTCAGGTAAATGCTTGGTCCGATTGTATGCTCGGCCATTCGGATCTCGGACTTGATGGGCGAGCTGTTGCTCGATTAATTCGGGTCGATAGCCCAATATTTCATCCAACATTGTTCTCGCCATTGCACGAAATCCATGACCACACATTTCATCTTTGCTGATGCCCATTCCTCGCATTGCGGCGAGAATCGCATTATCGCTCATCGCGCGATTTCCCCTGGAATTCCGTGAGCTTGGAAAAACGTAAATTCCATCACCTGTTAGCGGCTCAATCTCGCGCAAGATCTCCAGCGTTTGGCGAGCAAGTGGAACGATGTGTGAAGTATCCGTTTTCGTCACGACGAAGCGCCATTCGGAGCCCATCAAATTGATATCCTGCCACTTGGCTTGTCGCAACTCGCCCGGCCGAACGAAAACCAGGGGTGCCATCTGCAAGGCACAGCGAACAACTACAGACCCAGCGTACCCGTGGAGTTGGCGAAGAAGGGCCGCCGCCTCGTCAGGTTCTGTTACAGCTGCGAAGTGCTTCCGCTTTATCGGTCGTAGCGCGCCTCGCAGATCAGCACATATGTCGCGTTCCACTCGACCAGTAGCGACGGCGTAACGGAAAACCTGGCCGCAAGTCGCCAGGGCTCGGTGCGCCGTCTCCAATACGCCTCGCCCCTCGATTCTCCGAATGACCTCAAGAAGCTGCGGCGGCGTTATGCCATCAATTGGCTTCCTGCCGACCCAAGGAAAAACATCCCTTTCCAGCCGTCGAATGATCTTGGACGAATGGCTCTGCGCCCAGGACGGTTCGTGCTGCGCGAACCACTCTCGCGCGACGACCTCAAACGTATTTGCAGCACTGGTCCGAATTCGTGCCAGGATAGACTGCCGATGTTCACTGGGATCGATATAGTCGTCCAAGAGCTTTCGCGCTTGATAGCGGCGATCGCGAGCCTCTTTCAGGGTAACGTGTGGATAAACACCGAGAGAGATTCTTTTCTCCTTGCCAGCGTAGCGATACTTAAGTCGCCACCATTTGCCACCTTTCGGAGACACTTCCAGATACAATCCGCCACCGTCGAACAGTCGCCGAGTTTTGCCCGCAGGCTTGACGTTTTTGACTTGTAGAGCGGTGAGGCGAATTGGGGGCAACTCCGAAAAATATCCCAAATGTGGGTAAATGTTGCCCCCGCGGAAGTCCAGATGTCAACGGATTAACCCAAACACCGTCGGACATACTTTCGTTGTAAAGCACTGTTTCGAAGGTAAAAAAAGAGCCGTTCCGGATTTCTCTGGACGGCTCTGGAGGGTGTTTTGGTGGTGATGGGTGGAATTGAACCACCGACCTGCGGGTTATGAGTCCACCGCTCTAACCATCTGAGCTACATCACCATTTTTATGATCTGCCTGCGCCGAAACGCGAGGGGCGCAGATTGTCCGATGGCTGCCTCAGGCTGTCAAGCCAATGCATGCCTATTTGCTCAAGATGGGTCCTGCTGGCACATTCTCAAGCAAAAACAGGCGCCTCAGGCCTCGTCTTCTCGCTCAACCAGCTGCCCGGGACTCCATACAACGCGACTTTGCCGCTCTCGGCAATGCTGGAAAGCATTTTCTCTGCATCCAGCATTCGATTTTACATCGCCTTGGTTGTGACGGCGATTAGTCGCGCGCGCTGACCATCGCCACCGCTATCTGGACTAACGATCAGCGATACAAATATCCTTGAATCGCCCGTCGTCTTTTCGGCTGACAAATACCAGATCTCGTTACTCATCGAAGAATTTTGCAGCTTTTCAACCGGGTGTTTGTACATAAACGTGTAATAGTCGAATCGCTCAGGTCCACCCGAAATAATGCTGTTGAATCCGGCTTCGGTAATGCGGTTATTAAAATTTCGGAATACTTCATGCGCCGACGCACCCAGGGGCACCTTGTATACGATGCGCGTTACGGCTCCTTCGACGATCAGGACTGTGCGAACCGGACCCGACTGCTTGAGGACCGGGCCATTTGCCATTGTCGTGGAACCGTAGTTCTCCACTTCATAAAATTCGATTTCGGAACCTTCGAAACGTCCGATTCCAGGAAAATCGGCGCTACCAGCGATGTCCGCGGCGCCTGCAGCAGCCGTGAACACCAGGGACATTACAAGGGCCATCGTGATCAGTGATTTCGCTTTATTCATATTATTATCCCGCGAACCAGGTGACTTCAATTATAGGCAGAACAAGCGGTCTGTGGCCACAACGGTGTCACCGTACGACCTGTATTGCCAGGGGCATTGCCCCTCTTAATCTAAGCGCGCTCGACCAGTCCGACATAACAGCCCAGTCTGGCATTGTGTATGTGCAGGTATTCGGCAACTTCACTCGCGAGCATGCGCTCGATCAACGACTCCAGGTGTTCACCGTCAACAACGTCGGCATCAATCATCATTCCCGAGGAATCAAAAGCACGTACTGAAAGTAAGCGATCTCTGAACATGAGAGGAATTTCGTTCTTGCTTGGCATTGCCCAACTGGCCCATTCCTTAACGAATATTGCATGGCTCGACCTAAACGGTGTCGACATGGACTGATGCTCAAAATTCATCAGCAACACCGGCTCGCCGATTTCCACGTCGCGCAACGAAACACGGCAGGGAACGCCGGGGTAGTTTTCAACAATCATGCGTCGGACGCCATGCCGCGCAAGTGCCTCTTCGTCCTGCCCAAAAAGATGACTGAATTGATCAACGTCAAGGGCAGAAATCTGAAAGCCCATAGTGCGCTCCTGGCAATTGGCGAGCACTAATTATATTCGTTCAAGAGGTTTACACTGGCCACATTCGGACCTGTAAAAAAGGAAAAAATCAGGTGACGGTATGCAAAATTTCGGCGTCGTCTTTTCGGCATAACTACCGCACAGATCAGCGGCGGTTAAGACCAAAGACATCCAACAACGATAGAACAACGCCCGTCCCGAATAAGGCATAGAGTGCCGGCCGGGTGAATGGCCGCATGAGTTCAACCATTCCTGGTTCCAGGAAAAACCCGGCAAGCAGAGCTATGGGGGCCAGCAATACAACCCCTGACACCAACAACTGGATAGCAGGTTTGACCACCTGATCGCCGACCTTCAGGTAAACACCCAATACCACATTGATTACCGATACCAACAAGAAGTAAATGTGGCTGGAGCGATAGAGCATACGCGGTGCATCTGCCGTATTTGCCAGATGCTCATGCACCAGGTCCATGTATTGACCCTGCAAAGCGAAGACGACAAGTCCCAGCATGCCGGCATAGAGATGTATTTTCCTGAGCATTGATCCCACCGCGGTTAGTCACCAAATTCAATATCAACATGAGCTGAGACTGTTGTCGATCAAACTGCAGCTTTTACTGTGAGCAACTACTCTCCCTGCGTCACGCCCTGGCTCTGTGCATAGGAGATTGTCGGATATTTGGCCGGGCGATCCGGGCCACAACAGCTCGGGATGCAGGTCATTTTGTAATCTGTCGTTGCATTAAAGAAGAACGGGATCGAATAGCGGGAGACGTTGCCGAAATTGTTGTTCGCGAAATGTTTTGCGCTGATGAATTCGTCATTGCTCCAGTGTTTTAGTAATTCGCCGGTATTAACGATGAACGCCTCATCGATCATTGGTACAGAGATCCAGCGACGACGTTTTTCGCTAAACACACACAGACCTGCGCTATCCTGAGTCAGGAGTGTGAAGAACGTGGTATCTACGTGCGGAGCAATACCGAATTGATCGGCGTCACCGTGCGGCATGACCGGGTAATGCGACATTCTCAGGCGAATAAATGGAGCGGTAAACGCCGGCGTAAAGAAATTCTTATCCACCTTTAGCGCTCGAGCGTAGATCGGCAACAGCCTGAGTGCCAATGCTTCCAGTTGATCGACATATTCTCCAACGCTGCTTGTGAAGCCTGGCAGAAGATTCTCATCGGGCCACGGATTGTCCGACAGTGCTATGTCGCGATCCCGCTTAACGATAAATGCCTCATTTTCGTTACCTCTGGCCCGATGCGGCAATTTCCTGTTCTTGATCGGCAGATATCCGGCGCCTTTGAGGCGCGATGCGGGCTGGTCCATGAGCAACGAATTCTTGCTTTGTAACGGCAGTTCGTGAAAGCGCCTGGTTTGTTCGAAAGCGTCACTAACCACACTATTGGGAACCGAGTGTCCGACCAGCGAATAGAAACCCACATGGCGACTGGCGTCCCCAAGTTGATCTGCAGCCTCTTCCAACGAATCATCACTGCCGGATTCGAAATATTTGCTTACGTCGATAACAGGAATGTCATCGAACCGTGCAGGTACGACGTGCGAGGTGTCCCAGGATTGAGACTCCGCGCGCAAAGAGTCTTCCTTTTCTACCGGGTCAAATGTGTTGCTTTCGTCATCCACGACACATACCGAAAATCAAACTCATTGCAGGCCAAATACCAACAACGTTCGACCAGCGGTCAGACAATTGCTTCTTATAACAAGAGTGCTCACCGCCGAAATGCTTGCAACACGAATCTAGCAGACGGGGCCGGCGTAAGATAGGCGTTGCTTTAAATCGGACCGACTTGTTCCGGGACCGTATAATGAAGTCTGTTTTCTCTCGAGTGTGACCATGTTTGAGAATCCTGAGATCGCCCATGAAGACCTGCCGCAGGTTGATACTGTCAGCTGGCAAAGCATGGACCCCAATTTCGCACGGCGACTGCTGACTGAGGCGGCACTGGCGCTGCTGTTCGTAATCATCGGCGTTGGCGGCCTGCAGGTCGTTTTCCATATCGCATTTGCCGACGAAAACATCAGCATCAACCTGCGTTGGTTGTGGCTATTGGTACCCTTGCTGGGCATACCCCTTCTAAGCTGGCCATTGATCAGCGTACCGCGGATTGGCTATGCCATACGGGACAAAGACATCATCTATAAGTCGGGCGTGTTTTGGCACACGGTCACAGCAATTCCATTTAACCGAATTCAACACGTTGAAAAAAGCAGCACCCCGCTGGACCGTCGCTTTAGTGTCGCAACCTTGCAATTATTTACAGCGGGGGGATCAGGCGGTGACCTGAAAATTCACGGCTTACCGGCACAACTGGCCGAGAACCTGCGCGTATTTATTCTTGAGAAAGTCGGGGCCAGCATTGAGCACGACTGACACCAGGGAGTGGCGACATACATCGCCACTGGCCGTGGTGTTTTTTCTTGGCCAGATCTACCAAACAATCGCGCAGAACGCGGTGCAATCCCTCGCTCCATTGGTGGCCGTGTCGTTTGCCTATAAAGGCGACTTGTTGTGGAAAATCATTTTCGGCACAGTTGCTTTTATCATTATTACAGTCGCGATTTCTATTGTCCGTTACTGGTTTTTTCGTTATCAAATTACCGACGATTCGATATTGATTCGTGAAGGCGTAATCAAAAAAACTCAACTGGACATCAAGTTCGACCGCATTCAGGCAATTAATACGAAACAGAACGTACTGGACCGCGCGTTCGACCTCGTCACCGTCAAGATTGACACGGCTGGATCGTCCAAACAGGAGGGTCACCTGCCGGCAATAAGGTCTGCACAGGCCAATGCACTAAAGGAACGAATTCGCAACGAGAAGCCGGTGGCAGAAATAGTGGAGGATGCCGAAGCTGCTGGTGAAGATGTCGCAACAGAGAGCCCGATCCTCAAGCTTTCCAGTCGGGATATGGTGAAGATCGGCTTATCCAGCAATCGCGCCCTGATATTCCTGGCGTTCCTCGGGCCGGTAATTCAACAGTTTGACCAGGATATTGAGGAAAGTATTGACGAGGGAACCGTCGATACTGCCATCGACGTCGCGCAGCAGGGCGTACAGAACGGAATCGAAATGGGGTTGCTGATCGTTGTGGGCTTTTTACTGCTCCTGGTAGTCGCATCTGTTGTTGGCGCATTTCTCCGCTACCACAATTTTCAGCTTGTAGCGGACAGGGAAACGTTTCGCTCGACCGGAGGACTGCTAACGCGCCATGAGCATGCGGTGAGCTTTGCAAAAATCCAGTCCGTACTTGCCTCACAAAACCCCGTACAACGCTTGTTTGGGAGATTCCGACTCACGGCCAAGAAAGCGTCCAGCGGAAAACAAAGTATCAGCAAGCACTTCGTGGTACCGCTTTGCGAGCCACAGCAACTACCATTAGTAGCAGGTGCGGTATTTGGGAGTGAATTTTCGCATTTGGATCTTAGACCCTCAGCGGATGCGTTCGAATTGGTTTCCCGTCATTTCGTTCGTTCACGAATAATGTTGCTGGGTGTTTTACCTGCGCTACTCATTACGGGACTCATGTCATTGGTGATCGGGTATTACGCGGCGTTTTTTCTTTTATGGATCGCATTGATCACGCCTGGTGTCTGGATCAAATATAAAAAGTATGGCTATGTTGTAACGAATGACGGGATGGTGTTGCGGCGGGGTTTTGTTGGATTCAATGTGAGCGCGTTTTTGCACCGCAAAGTGCAACGGGTCAGCATCACGCAGACCTTTTCACAAAAGCGCAAGGGCCTGGCAACGATACGTTTCTACCTGGCGTCCGGGTCCCTCAAGTTGCGCTACGTTGACTACAGGATGGCCAACAAACTGCGCGATTACGTATTGTATCGAGTTGAATCAAGCCAGCTTGCCTGGCACTAAAAACCGCCAAACATTTTCCGTCGAAAAACCACTGGATTCGAAGCAAAAGGAAAGACCTGTGCCCGCTGAAAAGAATGCTAACGACTTATTGCTTGAGTTAGCCAAGAGGCCCAAAGCCGCCCTGGCACAGTTACCAACACCAATACACCGCTTACCAAACTTTGGTGCGCAACTGGATGGTCCTGAATTATGGATCAAGCGAGACGATCTGACTGGCCTGGAGGGTGGCGGTAACAAAACCCGCAAACTCGAGTTCCTCGTCGGAGACGCAATTGATTCCGGCGCTGACATGTTAGTCACGGCGGGTGCGATTCAATCCAATCACACGCGGCAAACGGCAGCAGCAGCAGCAAAATGCAACCTGAAATGTGCCCTGTTACATTTTGGCTGGACCAAAGATGCTGGGCCACTCTATCGGCAAACAGGAAATATTCTCTTGAGTAGCATTATGGGAGCGGAATTGTTCCTGGATGAAACCGAGAGACCGATTGAGGACCAGAGCCCACTGCTCGACTTTTGCGAACAGCAAAAAGGCTTAGGCCATACTCCTTACCTGATACCAGCTGGTGCTTCTGAGCACCGACTCGGCAGCCTGGGTTACATGGTCTGCGCCACAGAAATCGTTAAACAAAGCGAGAAGCTCGGCGTTCACTTTGATTACATCGTCCATTGCACGGGTAGCAGCAGCACACAGGCCGGCCTGCTTGCTGGTTTTGCGGTGATGGGTGAGAAGACGCGAGTCATTGGCGTCGCCGACGATGACGAAACCAGCATTAAGAAGGACCGCGTACTGCAACTGGCAAACGATGCACTTGCAGAGACAGGAATGACAGCCCGCGTTTCACCAACTGATATAGAAATCATAGCAGCTGACATAAGCCCCTACGGCAAGGCCGACGACAAGACTCTTGATGTGATACGCCTGCTTGCGCAGACGGAAGGACTAATCGCTGATCCCGTTTACGAAGGCAAAGCGTTACGAGGATTGCTTGCACTTGCAAATGATGGTCGTTTTGAGAGCGGTAGCAAAATATTGCTTATGCACCTCGGTGGTACACCTGCTGTGCACGCGTATGCCGGTCAGTTTGGTTTGCCAGGTTTTTCGCCATTCCCCACGTAGACATCGCATGGTGAATTGCCCACTTTACGTCGAACATTTGGAGCTCGGTCAACAAGCGTTGCTTTGAAGGAGTGAAGCTATCGGTCAGTCGGCTGGCCATCCATCGGCAACAACCATGTTTGTGGTAGCGGCCTGGTGCCGGATTGCTGCAACGGCCTGATAGCCCGGATCAGCCAGGAACGCCATCGCCTTCTCCCGGGTTGGAAATTCGACAACAACCAGCCGTTGAGGACTCCAGGTTCCTTCCTGAGTCGCAACTTCACCGCCCCGAACACGATACACGCCCTCATATTTTTCAATAAAAGGCGGCGCCTTACTTACGTACTCTTTATACATATCAGGATCGTGTATCGTGATGTCGACAACCAAAAACGCACTCATATCAGAACCCTTGCAGATAACTGTAACCTGGATGATAACAATACTGCGCGGAAACCGGGTGCCGGGCGATTAAATCAATTAAATGGTGCTTGGCACCTTAATTCCCTATCGATGTTCGCTTCGCGTCAAGTGAGCCCTGCTGCAACTTAAATATTGAAACTTCAGCTCTCAAACGTTGAACCTGAAGTGCATTACATCGCCCTCCTGGACAATGTATTCCTTTCCTTCAAGTCGCAGGCGACCCGCTTCTTTCGCGCCCTGCTCGCCATCGCCTGCCACGAAGTCATCGTAGGCGATAACTTCTGCACGGATAAATCCTTTTTCGAAGTCCGTGTGAATTTCCGCAGCAGCTCTTGGTGCTGTCGCACCCACTTTGGTCGTCCATGCTCTGACTTCTTTCACGCCTGCCGTGAAATATGTCTGCAGCGATAACAACGAGTAACCGCAGCGGATAACCCGGTCCAGTCCAGGTTCTTCCAGGCCCAGATCAGTCAGAAAATCGGCCTTGTCTTCGTCATCAAGTAACGCAATTTCAGCTTCAATGGCTGCACAGATAGCGACAACTTCTGCGCCCTCCTTACCTGCGTGCTCGCGGACAGCATCGAGGTGCGGATTATCTTCGAAACCTTTCTCGTCGACATTAGCGATATACATAACGGGTTTCGCTGTCAGCAAATGCAGATCTTTCAGCACAGCCAGCTCATTCTCATCCAGCTGCAAAGCCCGGACAGGACGACCCTCATCAAGATGATCCCTGGTCTTCTTCAGTGCATCACGAATCGCTACAGCATCTTTATCATTGGTCTTCGCGGTTTTCTCAGCTTTGTACAGTTGCTTCTCTACAGACTCGAGATCAGCAAGTGCAAGTTCGGTATCGATCGTTTCAATATCGTCGACCGGATCAATTTTTCCAGTCACGTGCGTTACGTCGTCATTCTCAAAACAACGCACCACGTGCGCAATTGCATTGGTCTCACGAATATTTGCGAGGAACTGATTGCCCAGTCCTTCACCCTTGGACGCGCCAGCGACAAGGCCAGCAATATCGACAAATTCCATCGTCGTGGGCAAAGTCTTTTGCGGGCGCACGATACCGGTCAACACACCTAGGCGCGGATCCGGTACAGGCACGATGCCAACATTCGGCTCGATCGTGCAAAACGGATAATTCTCCGCCGGAATTTCAGCCGCAGTCAGCGCGTTAAAAAGCGTCGACTTGCCAACGTTGGGCAAACCGATGATGCCACATTTTATTGCCATTGATTTTTTACTCTTTCGTATGCAGTTTTTTCATAGCGGCGTTGAGCCCGCTTTCAGCAAGTATCGACATTACGTCAGCAGCGTCGTCAACATTGCCGAGAATCTCAGACTCGACATCGCTCGATGCTTTCTTTAACACGTAGCCGGTTACCTGATCTTTATGACCCGGATGACCAACACCCAATCGCAAGCGCATGAAATCCCGCCCACAGTGCTGAATCAAATCCCGCAGACCATTATGACCACCGTGACCGCCACCGAGTTTTAATCGAACGGTACCGGGCGGTAAATCGATTTCGTCATGCGCCACCAGGAGATGCTCTGCAGACAATCTGTAGTAATCGAGCAATGCGCGAACCGGGCCACCACTGAGGTTCATATAACTTTGCGGTTTCGCCAACCAGACATCACCACCGGCAATTTTTATGCGGCAAATATCCGCATCGAAACGCTTTTCATATTTGAACTGCGAACCATCGCGCCGCGCCAACTCGTCAACAAACCAGAACCCGGCATTGTGCAGGGTGCGCTCATAGCGCGCTTCAGGGTTACCAAGTCCGGCGATAATTGTCAGGTGGGTTGCCATAGCGTCTCAATGGTATACGAACACCAGGATTCAACAAAAAGGCCGCCATGTGGCGGCCTTTTCATATGTTGTCGACTACGACTATTTGTCGTCCGACTCGCCTTTTGCTTCGCCGCCAGCTTCGCCGCCAGCTTCGTCGCCTGCGGCTGCTTCGCCTTCTTCGCCTTCGACTGCTTCGTCGACGATGTCCTCTTCGATAGGCGCCGCTTTGATCACGTGGATCGATACGACGGGCTGATCACGTTCGTCGCCATGCGACAGCTCAACGATTTCAACACCATCCGGAACCTTAAGATCGGAAAGGTGCAACATCTCGTTTAACTCAAGCTCGGCAATGTCCAGCTCAAAGTACTCGGGCAGATCTTTCGGCAAACAGGTGACCTCAACTTCAGTCACCAGGCGCGAAACGGAACCGCCCCCTTCCCTGACGCCAATAGCTTCCTCTTCATTCAGATAATGAATGGGCACGTTCATCTTGATCTTCACATCTGCGACGATGCGTTGAAAATCCATGTGCAGGATTCGCTGCTTGGCAGGATGCCGCTGAATATCCTTGACGATCGCAGCCTGACTTTTTTCGCCAACCTTGATGTTCAAGATACTCGAATAAAACGACTCGTTCTCAAGTTGATGCAAAACGCGGTTGTGATCGAATGTCAGTGCGCGCGGCGGACGGCCGGCACCATAGATGATTGCAGGAACTTTTCCTTCATGACGCAGGCGGCGGCTCGCACCCTTCCCCTGGCCCTCACGAATTTCCGCAACCAAGTCGAAATCTTCACTCATTGGAGTTCTCCGATAACTGATTGTATTTAAAGCCGTTTCCGGCCTTCACTAAGAATCCCGATCGCGACCAATCAGGATAAGGGCGCGCATCATAGCCGATAATCAAATAAGTGTCAGCCCCAAATCGCCAGATTTTGGGCTGACTCCTCCACCAACCGAAGAATAAGGAGGCCCCCAATCCTGAGAGTCAGCGGCAGGTATGCCGTACTCACCAATAAGCGAGTAAAAGCGGGGTCGAGTGTTTGGTGAGTACGGCATACCTGCCGCTGACTCTCAGAGCCTGGCACCCCCGTATAAAGATACCTGGAATTTCGACAACAAACTGACCCGCAGGGTCAGATCAAAAACCTAGTCGACATACAAAGAACTAACCGACTCCTCATCAGCAATCCGCCGCATAGTCTCCGCCAACAACTCCGCAGTAGATAGCTGTCGAATCTTCCCACAAGCCTGAGCCGCCTCACCCAACGGAATCGTATCGGTAACAACGATCTCGTTCAAAGCCGACTCACTAATCCTGGAAACGGCAGGCCCGGACAAAACTGCATGCGTAATGTATGCGTCAACGGTGAGAGCTCCACGATCCTTAAGCGCCCCGGCAGCATGACAAAGCGTCCCGGCAGTATCGACCATGTCATCGATCATGACGCAGTTCTTACCCTCGACTTCGCCAATAATATTCATCACCTCAGACTGATTCGCTTTAGAGCGCCGCTTATCGATAATCACAAGATCAGCATCATCAAGTCGTTTCGCCAACGCGCGTGCACGAACCACACCACCAACATCAGGCGACACAACCACCATGTCCTCGTATTTCTGCTTCCAGACATCCCCAAGCAACAACGGCGAGGCATAAACATTATCGACCGCAATATCGAAAAATCCCTGGATTTGATCAGAATGCAAATCCACGGTGAGGACACGATCGACTCCGGCTACACCAATCAGTTTCGCCACAAGTTTGGCAGTTATAGGCACGCGCGAAGAACGCGGCCGCCGATCCTGACGGGCAAATCCAAAATAGGGAATAACAGCCGTGATGCGCGAGGCTGAAGCTCGTCGTGCTGCGTCCACCATCACCAGCAGCTCCATCAGGTTCTCGGACGTAGGTGGGCAAGTCGGCTGTACGATAAAAGCCTCCCTGCCGCGGATATTCTCCAGAATTTCAACGTTGATCTCGCCGTCACTGAAGCGGCCGACCTGGGCCTTGGCGAGCGGTATATGAAGTACACGGGCTATGCTATGCGCCAGTTGCGGATGCGCATTGCCCGAGAAAATAGCCATTGTTGCCGGATCCATGGCCCTATCCCCCCTCGTTATAGTTATTCACTTCGGCCCCTGGTGGTGAAACTGGCTGGGGCGGCAGGATTCGAACCTGCGCATGACGGGATCAAAACCCGCTGCCTTACCACTTGGCTACGCCCCATTTACTTGCAGCCTGCACTGTGTCTTTTTGCACGTGAACCCGGATATATCCGGTTTGCATGATTCGGCCACGATTCACGTGGCGCAATTGTATCTGCACTTTCTGAGCTGTCAAACTCACATCGCCGTGGCGACTTTTTCTGGCTAGCGAAATACCCAGTCATCGACGATCAAACGAACCTTGACGTCGCCGCTGACAGCCGTCAGGCGCCGCGGCATGGATTGTCCTGCGCCATCGCGATAAGGCCCATAGTCAACCTGCCACTGGCTTTGCAGAATTTGTACGAGCTGACCATCTGCACCGAAGCTGGTCTGAGCAGGACCCCCAGGATCTGGAATTCCAAGAGCCCAGTAGCGCAGACTCGTCACGGGAATGGTCCAGCCATACATCTGGCGAAGTTCCGCTTCGGCGTCATTTAGCTCAGTAGCCACACCATCCTGATCGGTTACCGTCAGCTCCTGCCGGTCACCATTGATGAATACCGTACCGGCCCCCAATGGACCGCTAATCCTGGCGCGAAATACCACCCCGTCCTGACGCCAGAAAAGTTTGCCATTGAAACCGTCATCACTGGCGCTGACACCAATTCGACCGGTGAATTCCCACTCATCAGCCTGGCCAAGAACTGCCTTGCGCGTTTCCCAGTCGTCCATATCCGGCAGGTTCAGGCCACCTCTCGTGGCACAGCCGGATAAAACAGAAACAGCTAGCAGCGATAGGAATAGAAGGATATGCCGCCGCACGACAGGCTCGTGGTCAGTTCGTTGCGGACAGGTAGCGTTCGCGGACGTCTTTTAATACGTCGCTTTCGGGAAACCTTTCCTCGGCGTTCTCGAGCGTTTCCAGGGCTTCCTCGTGGCGTTCAAGCGCCAACAGGACCTCTACAATATGTCCGGCGACCTCGGGGTCCGACAACTTTTCGTAGGCCTCGTTAAGGGCCACGAGGGCCTCTTCATACTCACCCTGCCGATAAAGAACCCAGCCCCAGCTATCGATGATAGCAGCACTATTGGGGTCGAGCTTGAGGGCTTTTTTGATCAGGCGTGCCGCTTCTTTGTAGCGATCCGTGCGATCCGCCAACGTATAGCCAAAGGCATTCAGTGACATGGCACTGTCCGGCCAGCGCTCGACAGAAATCTCGTATTGCGCAATCGCGTCGTCGAGACGCCCCATGCGCAACAGCAATTCCGCTTTGCCAAGATACGCACCCTCACTGTCAGGTCGATAACTCACGACCTGGCTGTAATACTCCAGCGCTTCCGGATAACGCTCCAGAGATGCAAGCAATTGCGCCTTGGCCTGCAGCATGTCAACGGCGTAAGTTGGATTGACTTCAGCAAACTCATCGAGGTGCGCCAGCGCTTTATCCGGCTCGCCCTGCTCCGCAATGATTCCCGCTGCCCTGCGCTGTGACATGACCGCATTGCTGCCACGCGTCACCTGGGAATAGTAGTGGACAGCTTCGTCCTCATCCTGGCGGCGGTCTGCGATCCGCCCAAGATAATAAAGCGCATCCATCGTGTAATGCCCACTTTCCAGCAAATCCTGGAAATCAGCACGTGCCGCGTCCAGATGCTCCAGGCGAAAGTTGATTATTGCCATTAGCCGCAGCGCATCAGTGCGCGCAGGCTGTTCCAGCAAAATCTGGTTGACCTGGCTGAGTGCGTCATCATCGCGACCTGCCGACAACAGCATGATTGCGAGTTCCAGACGAGCCTCAGGATCGGGGTCAGGATCGTCGCCCACCAGTCTGGACGTATAGTCGATAGCACCGTCTTCATCACCGGCAATCAGCAATGCGCGGGCATATAAAAGGTGTGGTTTTACCCACTCAGGATCCAGCTCAATCGCCAGCTGGGCCTTTTCCTTCGCTACATCGGTCTCACCAGCCTGCAGCGCCATAACGGCTACTGCGTAATTCGCAAAGGCAGATTTTCGATAAGGCTTGGCCAGTTGACGCATCAGTTCATAGGACTGATCCGGGTCTTCCTGGGCCAGGAAAGGTATAAGTGCCAGCAAGCGCTCGTCAATCGGATCATCACCGCGTTCCAGCAGTTTCTCGAAGGTACGCCGGGATTCGCGAATCTCGCCAACCCGCAGGTTGAGCTGCGCGAGATACAGCATCGCCTCATCGCTTTCCTTGTCAAGCGCAACCCAGCGTTGCGCAGATCGCAGGCCTTCCTTGTTGAAAGCATAGCTATAGGCAACCCGCGTCGCCTGTTGCGCGACCTCCGGGTCATCACTCAATTCCGCCGCTTTGCGGTATTCGATGGATGCTGCCTGGTAATCGTGCTCCTGTAGCGCCATTTCGGCCTGCAGAATATGCGCCGACGCCTCTTCAGAATTCTCGTCAGAGACAGCATAGGGGGAAAGAGCCAGCAATAATGTGGCGGAGGTCAGGGCCCCCAGCCGCTGAATTCGTCTGATACAGCGCTCCAATGTACTAATATTGATCATTCCGTGGTCCGGCATTTTTACAATCGTGGTGAACACAGACAAGGAACTACGTCATCAGTTCGCTTATCATACGCGTTGATTTAATCTCTGGATTTCAAGAAAGACGATGCCGCTCCACATTCTCGGGCTGAACCATACCACGGCGCCTGTCGAAATTCGCGAACAGGTAGTGTTCGCGGGCGAAGACATCGAGCGCGCTTTGGCGAGCCTGAAAAACCTGGATAATGTTACTGAAGCTGTTGTCCTGTCTACCTGTAACCGTACCGAGTTTTATGTCGAAACTACTGATGCGGGGGTTCAGGAATTAAGATCCTGGCTTGTAGAGAACCAGAAGCTGGGCGAGGAAGTTATTTCGTCGCTTTTTACCCTTAACGAGCAGGACGCGATTGGTCACCTTTTCAAGGTTGCCTGCGGCCTCGACTCAATGGTACTCGGCGAGCCACAAATTCTGGGGCAACTCAAAGACGCATTTCGCCAGGCTGAGCAATGCGGCACTGTCGGCACCCAGCTCAGCCGGCTTTTTCACCACACGTTCTCTGTTGCGAAAAAAGTCAGGACAGATACGGAGATCGGCAACAGCCCGGTGTCAGTTGCTTACGCGGCAGTAAATCTGGCGAATCAATTCTTCTCTGGCTTCTCGCAACACACGGCATTGTTGATTGGCGCCGGCATGACCATAGAGCTGGTGGCAAAACACCTGTACAGCAAGGGCATCGGCCGCCTGTTTATCGCCAATCGTGACATCAGCCGGGCGCAAAATCTCGCCACACAATTCGATGGCTTTGCGTTGCCGTTGTCAGAGCTGGAAGGAACATTGCCGGATGCCGACATACTGATCAGCTCTACCGCCAGCAGCGAGCCGGTGGTCAGGCTCGAGCAAATGGAAAAGGCGATTCAGGCCAGAAGACGCAAACCCGTTTTCGCTGTGGATATTGCAGTACCGCGAGACCTGGAACCCGGGATAGGCGAACTCGACGATGTGTATCTCTATAGCATCGACGATCTCGACAAGGTTATTGTAGCCGGGCAAAACAATCGGGAAGAGGCAGCAGTCGATGCGATGCGCATTCTCGAAGACGAAACACGCCGCTACCTGAGCATTCAGCGCAGCAAAGAAGTTGCGCCGGTCATCACCGCATTGCGAGATCACGGCGATGCAATACGCGAGCAGGTGCTTGAGCAGGCTCGACGCCGACTGGCCAAAGGTTCAGACAGTGACGAAGTGCTGGAATTCGTCACGTCGTCGTTATTGAAAAAAATCCTGCACCAGCCAAGCGTACGACTACGCGAAGCTGGCGAGCAATCCGACCAGGAATTCATTGATGCAATCAGTGAGCTCTTTGGCCTGAACAAGAAAAGTTGAGCCGTGAAAGATTCCATTCGTAATAAACTTGAAACAACGCGCGACCGGTTCGAGGATATCTCCGGGTTGCTTGCCGATCCCGATGTAATCGGCGACCAGAATCAGTTTCGTAATTTATCGAAAGAGTACGCCAGGCTTGAACCGGTAGTCGGCTTGTTTACGAAATACGAGTCGATGTCTGCAGATATCGCTGCTGCCGAAGAAATGACCAACGACAGCGACAATGAAATTCGGCAGATGGGGCGCGAAGAAATAGCGTCTTTGAGTGAAAGCCACACGGCATTGCAACTCGAATTGCAAAAAGCGCTAATTCCTCCCGACCCACATGATGACAGTAACGTATTCCTGGAAATTCGCGCCGGTACCGGTGGCGATGAAGCTGCCATTTTTGTAGGCGACCTGTTCCGCATGTATTCAAAGTATGCGGAAAGCAAACGCTGGCCGCTGGAGATCATCAGCTCGCGCGAAGGCGACCATGGCGGCTACAAGGAGATTGTCAGCCGCATCTCGGGCAATAACATTTACGGCAACCTGAAATTTGAATCCGGTGCGCACCGCGTCCAACGCGTGCCTGCCACCGAATCCCAGGGCAGAATTCACACGTCGGCCTGTACGGTCGCAGTACTGCCGGAACCGGATGCAGTTGAAGAAATCGAAATCAACACAGGCGACTTGCGAGTCGACACTTTTCGCGCCTCAGGCGCTGGTGGGCAACACGTCAATAAGACTGACTCGGCAATCCGGCTGACCCACCTTCCGAGCGGCATTGTGGTCGAGTGCCAGGACGAACGCTCGCAACACAAGAATCGGGCCAGAGCCATGTCATTGTTGCAAGCAAAATTGATGGATACAGCGATCTCGCGCGCAACAACGAAAGTCGCTGGTCGGATCAGGTGATCGCTCGGAGCGTATCCGCACCTATAACTATCCGCAGGGAAGAGTTACGGATCATCGCATTAACCTGACGCTTTATAAGCTCGCCGAAATTCTCGAAGGCGAACTTACGCAAGTTGTCGACCCACTCATTAGCGAATACCAGGCCGATCAACTCGCCGCGTTAAGCGAGCAATAACGCTCAGCCCGACAATCGCGGCAAGATGCCGCTCCCACGAAATCTGGACAGGCGCCGTAGGAGCGGTATCTTGCCGCGATTGTCCGATTACCGCAAAACCGGGGTCGAACCGAGGTTTTCATGAAAAAACCTCGGTTCGACCCCGGTTTATCACGATTCTCCAGTTCAGTATTGTCTTGGTGCCGACGACGAAATTCTATTTCACCAACAAACCTACAATTGCTTGCGCAAATGATTCAATACGTCGGATCGTGTAATCAATCCCACGAATTCATCGCCATCCATCACTGCCGCATACGGTTGTACGCTCAACATGGCAACCAGGTTATTGATGCTTGTGTCCTTCTCCAGTTTTATGAACGCAGTTTGCATTGCATCTTCAACAGGCGAGTTCATCAACTCCGGTTTGCCGAAAACGAACTGAATAATAGCGTCTTCTGTCACGACTCCAACCAGCCTGCCCTCGTCCATCACAGGCAATTGAGAAAATCCGGCATTACGCAGTCGATTGTGTGCGGTGGTGAGGATGTCAGTTGGACCGACGGTAATCGTTGCGCGCTCGCCATGCGGCCGGCCTACGAGGTCACGCAAGTCACCATGTGCTTCGCGTTTGATAAACCCCTGATCTTCCAGCCAGAAGTCATTGTAGAGTTTCGACAGGTATTTGTTGCCCGTATCACAAGCAAGCGTGACAACACGTTTTGGTTCCTTCTGTTCGCGGCAAAACTTAAGCGCTGCAGCAAGCAGCGTTCCCGACGATGAGCCTGCAAGGATGCCTTCTTTGCGCAGCAGTTCGCGGGCCGTTTCAAAAGATTCCGCATCGCTGATGCTGTAGCCCTTCGTAGCGGCCGAAAAATCGGCAATCTCGGGTATGAAATCCTCACCGATGCCCTCTACAAGCCAGCTCTGACTATCACCGAACTTGCCAGTGTTCACATAGTCGGCAACGATCGAGCCAACCGGATCTGCAATGATTATTTCCGTTTTTGGTGAATTCTCTTTAAGGAATTTGCTGAAGCCGCTAACTGTGCCGCTGGAGCCCACACCAAGTACGATAGCATCTACATTGCCTTCCATCTGTTCGAGAATTTCTGGCGCTGTCGTTTTTTCGTGCGCGAGTGGATTGTCAGGGTTGCCAAACTGATTTATGAAGTAAGCGCCCTTTTCTTCAGCAATTCTTCTGCCGAGGTCCTGGTAGTACTCCGGGTGTCCTTTGGCCACGTCTGACCGCGTCAAAATAACCTCAGTTCCCATCGCACGGAGATTGAAGATTTTTTCCTGGCTCATTTTATCCGGCAAGACAAGAATCAGGTGGTAACCTTTTTGTGCTGCGACGAGCGCCAGCCCGAGACCTGTGTTGCCGGCGGTAGCTTCAACCAGGGTGTCGCCCGATTTGATGTCGCCGCGCTTTTCGGCTTCCTCGATCATTGATATACCGATGCGATCCTTGATCGATCCGCCGGGATTCATGAGTTCGAGTTTGAGGAAAAGCCTGCAAGGGCCGGTATCGATGTGTGTGACTTCGAGCATCGGAGTGCGCCCGACCATGTCCAATACATTTGAGAAAACTTGCATGATGAGTACTGTTACAGGTGAAATTGGCCGCCATAGTACGCGAAGGACCAGCACGTTTGAATGAATTTGTGAAAATTGAGGTGGCACTTCTGGATGCCGTCGAACGTTTAACAGCGGTGAGCGATAGTCCACGGCTCGATGCCGAGCTGTTGCTGGCGCGGGCACTGGATGTGCCGAGGAGCTACCTGTTCGCACATCCGGAGGATGAACTGGATGCGGCAGCCAGCAGGCGTTTTTCGACAACCATCGAAAAACGCGCAACTGGAGAGCCTCTGGCCTATATCACCGGCGAAAAGGAATTCTGGTCGATGAACCTGATGGTTACCCGGGATACCCTGGTACCACGACCAGAGACCGAAATCCTTGTCGACCAGGCGCTGCAACGCATTCCGCGTGATGCGGTAATACGAATCCTCGATGCAGGCACGGGCAGCGGCGCAATCGCACTCGCAATCGCCAAAGAACGTCCGCTATGCGAAGTCATCGCGACTGACTTCAGCGCCGCTGCGCTTGCGATAGCGAAGGAAAATGCCAGGCAACACGGTTTGCCCAATATCGAATTCCTGCCGGGTGACTGGCTCGAACCGGTAGCCGGTCAGTTGTTCGACGTTATCGTCACCAATCCACCGTATGTGCCCAGCGAAGATCCGGATCTCGAACGGCTTCGGCACGAGCCACTTTCAGCGTTGGCATCAGGGGCCGACGGGCTTGATGCGATTCGCAGGATTGCTGTGGACGCATTGTC
>RCNB010000869.1_pt1 | contig 19585 bp, 14 predicted proteins | sample 2041321 | NCBI WGS metagenome assembly RCNB01 (sample SAMN09708232, study PRJNA481090) | Marine sediment metagenome, whole genome shotgun sequencing project. | reverse complement strand
TCTTATTAATAGGGATGCTTGTCATTATCCTGGTAACAGACTTTATCATCAGAAAGTTTCTGTTAAACCTCTTTATTAAATTCTCAGAAAAGACTAAAACTCATTTTGATGATTATGTGGTGAGCAACAAGGTTCCAAGAAATGTTGCACATATTATCCCATTATTAATAGCCTTAGAGTTGGTACCAATAGTATTTGTAGATTTTGATGTTCTTGAAAACATTGTTGCCAAAGGCCTGCAAGTATTTAGTATCATATTGACAATTTGGATCATCAGGAGTTTCATAAAGGCATTGCGAGACTTTTTAAATACCAAAGAGAGATTAAAAGACAAACCAATCAATAGTTATGTTCAAGTGATACTGATTATTGTTTGGTCAGTTGGAATACTATCTGCTTTTGCCGTTGTAACTGGAATCCCGTTTTTTAAATTTCTTACGACTTTAGGTGCTGCTTCCGCTGTAATTTTACTGATTTTCAGGGACACAATCATGGGCTTTGTAGCTAGTATACAAGTTTCAATCAATGATATGGTACAAAATGGAGATTGGATCACTTTTGAGAAGTTTGGAGCTGATGGAGATGTGATTGAGATCAATTTAGCCACTGTTAAGGTTCAAAATTTTGACAAAACCATAACTACAATCCCGACCTATGCCCTCATATCAGATTCTTTTAAAAACTGGAGAGGTATGGAAGAAGCAGGCGGCAGGCGAATCAAACGTGCTGTGATCATTAAACAAAGTAGCATTTCTTACTTGAGCGATTCAAGGATTGAAGAATTAAAGAAAATTGATTTAATTTCAGATTATTTAGAAAAAAGAGCAACTGACATAAATAATTATAACCAAAACAATAACATCAACAAGGATCTTTTGATCAATGGACGAAACCTTACCAATATTGGAGTCTTTAGAAAATTCGTAGAAAGCTATATAGAGAATCATTCGGCCATCAATAAAGATATGATGATTATGACAAGACAACTTGCCCCAACAACACAAGGTATTCCTATTGAAATTTATGCCTTTAGCAAAGATAAAAGGTGGCAAAACTATGAATACATCATGGCTGATATATTTGATTATATCATTGCCGCAGTACCCTACTTTGATCTCGAAGTATACGAATTAGCAAGTGAATTTAACAGCTCAAAATAAACGCCAAACGTTATTGAGCAATCTCAATAGAGTTGATGATAAAATCAGCGACCTGTGTTTTACCTTTTTCCTTTATTATTTCAAATTCATCATTGCCCGCGTTAATAAAATCTTTCATGAGAGGTGACGCTACATGCGGAAAAACACTCAAAGCAAATATATTGATCATCAACTGCTTAGGATTAATTCTTCTAATTCGACCCTTGTCAATTTCGCTTTCAATCTGACTATAAAATTTAGTAGGATCTGGCATTTTAAGATTTACGATAAATTCAGTGGCAAAATCTGTCCTTGAATTTAGTTTCCTTACCAGTCCGAGAGGAAGAAAATGGTAATCATTGATAAATGTAACATAGTTATGGATGAAATGCCTAATTTTTTCTCTCACTGGCATCTCACCATCCATAATATCCTGCAGTTGAGGCGCAATTCTTCCGTACAATTCAAGAAAGACATGTTTAAAGACATCGTCTTTATTATCAAAATAAGTACGCAGTTCTTTTTTGCTGATACCGGATGCCTTGGCAATACTACTCATGCTGGTCTGTTTAAATCCATTGTCCTGAAACTCGACAATTGCAGCATCTAAAGCTTTAAGCATGTTTGGGGGAGAATTGTTCATATGTATAAAGATTTACCTGTTAAATGTATATAATTTTTCAATACATACAAAAAATATACGAAATCTTTAAAGAATCATAACTTTGTGTGATTTTGTCGCAATGCGTCATTTCACACCTGCGAGATAAATTTTTCCAGTATCCAATACAGAATCACTAAAGATTATAATTGTTCCCATAGACGAACCTCCTTTAGAAACCTGAAGCTTTAAGAACTTAAAAGTATCACCTTCATCCGAAACCATTTTCAAAATATAATTCTTACCATCATTTTCGAGTAAAGCTGTTTCATTAATTATAAGACTTGAAGTATCATTGTCAATGATTATTTCTGCCTGTACGAACATTCCCGGAATAAACAAGGTGTTTTCTTCTTCCTCGATATGGACATGAGCGGTTACTGTACGATCTGCTCCAATGGATTTACCTATTACATGCACGTTGCCAATATAGTTTTCTCCTGAGGATTCTGGAAGCCTAAAAACTACTTTCTGACCTTTCTTAATTTTAAGCGCATCTTTTTCAAATATTTTCAACTCAAGATGCACGTGTTCAGTATTTACAATTTCCATAATAGCATCTGAAGATGCCACAAATGAACCTGTCTTGACATTAATTTCTGTTATATCCCCACCAATTGGCGCATAAATATTAGACAAAGAACTAAATTCGCCTTTTTCAACTGCTGCAGTATTTATATTTAACAACTGTAGTTTCTTTTTAAGACCTGCGTGAACGGCAAAGGTTCTTTTATACTCACTTTGGGCTTTTAGATAAGATTTTTCTGAACTGATATTCTCCTTGAACAACTCAGTCTGCCTTTCAAAATTTGATTTTAAAAAAGATAGCTGCTCTAAAGCTTCTAAATATTGCTGCTGCATATCTAGAAATTTGATGTTTTCAATACTGACTAAAAGGTCACCTTTTTTAACTTGATCTCCAATCAATAGTTTTGAATTCTTTATATACCCACCTATCTGGGCGCTAATTACGGCTCTTCCGTTTGGCGGAACATCAATCATTCCTGTGGAAGATACTTTATTAGTCATGCTTTTTTGGCTAATCTCGACTAATTCAAGTCCTCTTGTCTTAAAATCAATTTTTGATATTTCAACCGTGTCTTTATTCAGATCTAATTTGATTGATACCGGATCCACGGTTTCAGATTCTGTTTTTTTAGGGGAGCAACTTACACCTAAACAGGCAACTGTGAATAAAACTATATATGTTATTAATTTGTTCATTTTCATGCGATTACATTGTTAAATAATTGAGCTCTATTATCTTTTGGTTGTAGCGATTCAAATTCTGCAAATAATCTAAAAGAATTTGAAGTGAATTTTCTATGCTTTGAATGTATTGAAAAAAATTAATCTCTCCAGATTGAAAGCTTCTCTTAGCAGTCTTGAAAATTTCTTCCGAAAGGTTTTTACCTTCTTCATCGTAATAGAGAAGTGCTTCGTCGTATTTTTTTAATTCAGTGAAAAGAGCGGCTTGCTTTGACTCTAATCGGATTCTATAATCTTCTGCTTGTTTATCTACAATTTCGATAGCGAGTTTTGAAGCCTTAATTTTTGCACTATTACCACTAAACAACAAAGGAATTTTTAAGCCGATTTGATATCCATTCAATGATTCACTCAAACCTGAATTTGAGCCTTGGAAATAATTCAAAGTAATATCAGGCAACAGGCTTTGCGATTCAACTTTCTTCTTCGCTAAGAACAGTTCCTTTTTTGAATCATAATAGATCAGCCCTGGATTTGTTTCTAACCCCATTTGCTCAATGACAAGTCTTTGAAGAGGTATTTTCTCAACTTGAAGATAATCCTCGTTTTGCACAATTTTCTGCAACTCTAATAAAGATTTTTGAACATCTTGTTCAGCTTGAAGGTAAAGGGTATGCAGTTGCTTTTGTTTGGCTTGAGCAGTTATTTTTTCCAAATAATTAGTCTCTCCCGTTTCAAACCTCCGTTTTGCAGCATGAGCAAATGTTTGATAAAAGCTGTCCAACCTTTTCAATACCAATTCTTTTTCCAGATGATATTGCAGTTCATAATACTTTGAAAACAGTTGTTCTTCAAGATGCCTTCTCTTAATTTGAAAGCTATTACTTTCAATATTGACATTCGCTTGATTCACCTTCTTACCCGCAAAATATCGTGTTGGAAAAAGAAAGTTCTGTTCTATACCGAATACCTTAAGTGGTATGTCATTATATGCCATATTATTCTCATCATAATGATAATACAATTTAGTTTTATCAAAACTAAAAGCTTCATTTATCATAGCATCTGCTGCTTCTACTTTCAATGAAGAAGCTTTTAATCCAGCATTATTTTCAAGTGCTTTAGCATATATTTCATCAAGCCCCATGCCCTTTGAATCCTGCGCATTTAATTGAACTGATATCAAAAGAAACAGGCTCATAATCAATGTTTTATTCATACTTCCTTTTTTAAACTTTTTTCTCTCTTCAAAGAGATAATACAAAACAGGTAATACCAGCATAGTCAACAAAGTAGACGACACCAAACCTCCAATAACAACTGTTGCCAAAGGTCTTTGTACTTCTGCTCCCGCTCCATTGGAAACTGCCATTGGCAAAAAACCCAAAGCAGCAGCAAGCGCAGTTAATATGACTGGCCTCAAGCGTTCAGTTGTCCCTTTAATGATTATATCTCTGGTTGACTTCATACCTCTTTTTTTAAGCTCTTTAAAATGCTCTATTAGAACAATTCCATTGAGAACCGCTATACCGAATAAGGCAATAAAACCAATCCCTGCTGAAATACTAAAAGGCATACCTCTTGTCCATAATGACAAGATACCACCTACCGCGGCCAAAGGAATTGCTGAATAGATCATCAAGGCGTCGCTGACAGAATCAAAAGCAAAGAATAACATTAAAAATATAAGTCCCATAGCAATTGGAACCGCCACCTTTAATCTCGATTTCGCTCTTTGTAAATTTTCGAATTGCCCTCCATATGTAATTGAATATCCAGGAGGCAAGTCAATGGTGTTTTCAATTTTTTCTTGTAAATCTTCAATAACAGATTGCAAATCTCTGTTTCTCACATTTATTGCTACAACAGCCCTTCTCTTCGTATTATCCCTTGAAATTTTAGCGGGGCCCTCTGTATAAGAAATTGTCGCCAACTCACGTAACGGAACTTTATACCCCAAAGGAGAATCAATATAAAGCTGCTCAATGTCAGATATTCCTTTTCTGTGTTGTTCATCTAAGCGAACCACGAGGTCAAATCGTTTTTCGCCCTCAAATACAGTCCCGGCAACTGCCCCGGCAAAACCCATGTAAATTAAATCATTAACCTCACGTATACTCAGCCCATATCTAGCAATTTTATGCCGATCATAAACAATTTTTAATTGTGGCAAGCCTTCAATTTTTTCAACAGTAATATCTGATGCTCCTTCAATTGTTGACGCCAACTCTTTTATACGATTCGCTTTTTCCGACAATACACTAAGGTCAGCACCAAATATTTTTACAGCTATATCAGATCTAACCCCGGTAATCAACTCATTAAACCTCATTTCAATAGGTTGTGTAAACTCTATTTCCATGTCAGGAATTTCTTCTAAGGCAATCTTAATTTTATCAGCCAATTCATCTTTATTTTTTGCATTAACCCATTCCTTCTTTGGTTTCAATTTTATAATGACGTCACTTTCTTCCATTGACATGGGATCTGTTGGTATTTCTGCTGCTCCAATCCTACTGACTACCTGTTCAACTTCGATAAAATTATCAAGTAAAATATTCTCGATTTGCGTTGTAATTTCAACTGTTTTAAGCAATGAGGTCCCTGTCTTTAATATAGGTTGAATAACAAAATCGCCTTCATCAAGAGTGGGTACAAATTCACCACCCATAGTAGAGAACAGACCTATAGAGCTAATTAAAAGAAATAATGACATCGCTAAGACAGATTTCCTATAGTTTAAAGTCCAATTGATTACAGGAGTGTACATCTTTTTTATAAATCGCATGAGCTTATAACTAAACTTACTCTCATCCTCAACCTGAGGACGTAAGAAAATAGCAGACATCACCGGAATATATGTTAAACCAAATAGCATGGCTCCAATAAGTGCGAAACTAAAAGTTAATGCCATTGGGCGAAACATTTTTCCTTCTACGCCGCTCAGCGTGAGAATAGGAATGAAAACGATTAATATGATCAACTGACCAAAAATGGCAGAATTCATCATCTTTGAGGCTCCTTCTAAACATATTTCGTTAATCTTAGTTTTCCGATCGTTATTTTTCAGAGCCATCAGTCCTTCTCTATTTGAAGAAAGTCTGAACGCGATAAATTCGACTATAATAACAGAACCATCGATAATGATACCAAAATCTATAGCTCCAAGACTCATCAAGTTTGCATCTACATGAAATATATTCATTAGAGAAATTGCGAACAAAAGTGTCATGGGTATCATAGAACCAATCACTAATCCCGATCGCATATTGCCCAGAAATAAGACGACAACAAAAACAACGATTAAACATCCCAAAACTAAATTTTCAGCAACCGTAAACGAGGTCTTATTAATCAATTCGCTTCTTTCTAAAAAAGGATTGATATAAACACCTTCCGGCAATGAAGTTGCTATTTCAGCTACCCTGGTCTTAACATCTTCAATGACTTTTTTTGAATTTCCATCTTTAATCATCATCACCTGCCCAAGAACCTTTTCACCTTGACCATTCCCGGTAATAGCACCAAAACGTGTTGCACTACCGAAGCCAACTTGGGCTACGTCTCGTATATAAATTGGAAAACCATTCGCATTTTTAACAACAATATTTCTAATGTCGTCCAAATCGGCTATCAATCCTTCACCTCTAATAAAATAAGCCTTGTCTTCCTTTTCAATATATCCTCCACCAGCAATTGAGTTGTTTTTTTGAAGCGCCTTATAAACATCACCCGCACTTATATTCATTGCATGAAGCTTTTCAGTATTTATAGCTACCTCATATTGCTTTAAAAAACCACCCCATGTATTCACTTCAATAACGCCGGGAATCCCCGCCAATTGACGCTTTACAATCCAATCTTGAATGCTCCTTAAATCAGTAACTGAATACTTTTTTTCGAATCCGGGTTTCACATCAAGTATATATTGATAAATTTCACCTAAACCGGTTGTGATAGGTCCCATTTCAGGACTCCCAAAACCCTCAGGAATTTTTTCAGAGGCAGAAAGGATCTTTTCGGAAATAAGTTGCCGGGGCAAATAGGTACCCATGGCATCTTCAAAAACAATGGTAACAACCGACAATCCAAATTTCGAAACGGATCTAATCTCTTCTACACCAGGCAAATTGGCCATTTCTAGCTCGATTGGGTAGGTTATGAATTGTTCAATATCCTCAGTTGAAAGATTTCTCGAGGTCGTTATAACCTGAACTTGATTATTTGTCACATCGGGTACTGCCCCTATATGTATTTTAGTCAATGAATAAAGTCCAAAGCCAATAACAAGAAAAGTAAATATAAATACGCTCAGTCTATTATTAAGACTGAAGTTGATAATTTTAGATAGCATAATTCAATTATTAGTGAAATAAATTGGTACGTAAGAGTAGTTCAAAGACAGTAATTGTCATTAGAAGCTCTTTAAAACTGTACAAAAATGTTTAACTATGCTACTTGTGGAGGTTGGAAAACATCTGTATTTTCCAGAAAAGTATAGGAATTTTGGTAATAAAAACCAGTGGTTGAAACCAAGTTCCCAGTTAGAAACTGAAAAGATAATTTCTCAAAATTAATTACAAATATTTGCCCTGAATCCAGGCATCTATTATGATTGAAAGGCAATCTTTGATGATCTTCATTATCCTTTGGTTCCTTATCATGACTAGACTTTTTATCGCCATAATGCTTTGAAATAAATGTGAACAAATCATCTCCATATTCCTCTTGATGAAATTCAAGGTGTGCAAGAAGTGCTCCAAGTTTTAACATATCTCCAGAATGGAGGTTAAAACTTTGAGCCAAAATAAAAATGGCAAGAGATATGGAACTTAATTTTACTAGCATTCTGATCCGAAAATTACAACATATAATTTTTCCAAAACATGAATTAAAATTAAGGTTTTCTTAAATTTTAAATTCTGACAAATATCACAATTTGCCTTATGTCAGGAGAACAAATATAAAACTTATCTAAATAAGATACTGATCTTTACACGAAGTTGACGCTTATAGTCTTCTTCCAACCATTTCAAATAATTCTTGGAGCTTTTCAAAATACAGAAAGAATACTGCTTAATCCTGTACTCAATTTCATCGTTAAGTTCTCTGGATAGAATATGCGCATCAAACACATCCTCGCTGTTCTCTGCACAGATTTTAGCGTGTTGTGCGATTGATTTTTCAAGGACTATTTTAGATTTTTGACTTGTTTTTACAGCATCGTCATATTCCTTTTTAACATCATAGGTGAAATCAGTCGATTTAGAGAACATCAATTTAATGGCCTCCGGCATCTCATATTTAAAGTTTCTTTCAATCTCATCATCACTGATCAGGTTTTCTAAGAAATAAGATGGATTTTTAAAAATCAATTGCCAATCAACATCTTCAGTCCACAAACCAAATCTCGAAACATTGTTACCTAAGTCAAGAACAGAAAATTCTTTCTTATCATCAATAACCCTAGAACCTCTACCAATCATCTGAAAATATAAGGCAAGTGATTTAGTAGCTCTGTTAATGATGATTGAATCTATAGTTGGTTCATCAAATCCAGTAGTTAAAATACCGACTGATGTAAGAATAGCATCCGGCGTATTCTTAAACCAACTCAATACAGCTCTACGTTCTTCTTTTGTATTGGTATTGTCTATATAATTTACTTTATAACCGGCCCGCTTAAATACTTCATATACATGTCGAGAAGTATGGATACCATTATTGAATATCAAGGTCTTTTTTCCTTTACCAGTAGCTTCATAGGCTGCAACCAACTTAGATTGCATTTCACTTTTGGTATACAATTCTTCAGATGACTTTACCGTATAATCACCATTTGCACCTATCTTTAGCGTACTAAGATTTATATTATAACTATAGGTAGTTGCCTGGGCTAGAAAGCCTTTTTCAATAAGAGAAGTAATTTTTTCACCTACAATTAGATCCTTATAAATCTCATGCATAGGTAAATTAATATTCGAACTTAAAGGTGTCGCTGTAACTCCAAGAATAAAACAATTTTCAAAGTGCTTAAATAGCTTTCTAAAAGAATTATAATGCGCCTCATCTACAATCACTAGACCTATATCTTCTAAATCGGCCTTTTCTTCCTTAATTCTGTTGTTTAGGGTTTCAACCATAGCAACAAAGCATGAGTATTTTTCCTCATTTGTCACTTCTTTTACCGTGCTGTCAATTACTTTATTATTTACGCCAAATTCTGTAAGCATATTTGAAGTTTGCTTACTTAATTCAATTCTGTGCGTAAGAATCAATACTTTATGTTGGCTTTTCTTAATGTAGCGGCGGGCAATCTCTGAGAATATTACCGTTTTTCCACCACCTGTAGGCAACTGATATAGAAGGTTATACTGATTTGGATTTTCATTTATTCTTTCGAATATCTTATCTATGGCACCATGTTGGTAATCATATAATTTTTTACCAATATTTTTTTCTTCCTTATCAAGTTTTGTGAGCACCATATATCGTTATAAATAAACCTTGCAAAAATACTCATTTAAGTAGGTTCTAAGGCAATTCTTTTAAATATTTTTTAAATGTGGATGCTTATATTTGCTATGAGACTGATATATACAATTTTAGCAAATGATACCAAATAAAAAAAGCCACCCTTTTAAAGAGCAGCTTTCTACCAGAGCAAACTTGCTCAACTATTTTTTAATATCCTTTTAAATGTTCTTCGCCAACCAATCACCAACTTGAGAAGTTCCGTAGGCTTCTCCTCCATCGGCAAGGTCTTCGGTAACAATCCCCTCTGACAAAGATTTGTTTACGACCTCTCTAATTGCTGCACCTTCTTCATGTAAGCCAAAACCTGTTTCAAACATCATAGCTGCAGACAAAACAGTTGCCAATGGATTGGCAATATTTTTTCCGGTAGCTTGTGGATAAGAACCGTGTATAGGCTCAAACAATGAAACACCCGCACCCACTGAAGCAGATGGCATAAGGCCCATCGATCCTGATATTACTGAGGCTTCATCTGTGAGAATATCACCGAAAAGGTTCTCAGTAATCAATACATCATATGAATTAGGCCATTGCACCAAACGCATAGCCACAGCATCTACGAATTCATAAGAAACTTCAACTTCAGGATAATCCTTTTCCATCGCTTGTACAGTTTCTCTCCATAATCTAGAGGTTTCCAAAACATTTGCTTTATCTACACAACACAATTTCTTTCCACGGCTCATAGCCATTTCAAATCCCTTTTTCGCCAGACGTTGAACTTCTCCTCTCGAATAAACACAATGATCATACGCTACATTCCCATTGTCTTCTCTTCCTTTTTTACCAAAATATATACCACCCGTCAATTCCCTTAAGAACACTAAATCGGTTCCTTCAATTCTTTCTCTTTTCAAAGGAGATTTATCAATCAAAGACGGAAATGTAAAAGTGGGTCTTATGTTTGCAAATAAGCCCAACTCTTTACGCATTCTAAGCAATCCTTGTTCAGGACGAACCTTAGCCGATGGATCATTATCAAATCTTGGATGACCAATAGCTCCAAATAATACTGCATCAGAAGAAACACATATATCATGCGTTTCCTTAGGATAAGGATCCCCAACAGCATCAATAGCTGCAGCTCCAGTAAGAGCTGGTTTCCAGCTTATTTCATGATTGAATTTTTTCGCAATTGCATCTGATACTTTAACGGCCTGTTCGATCACCTCCGGACCAATACCATCACCAGCTAAAAGCGCTATTTTTAATTTCATAAGATATATTTTATTCTAAATTATATTCAACATTTTTTGAGTAGCCACGATTGCTGAAACCGTTTGATCAGAATCAAGCCCTCTTGTTTTAAAAATTTTTTCTCCTTGCTTCCAGGTTATTACCGTTTCACAAAGTGCATCAGAATTAGATCCAGGTGGAATTCTAACCGCATAATCAGTAAGTGTAGGCAGTTTCAATTCCTTTTCCTTATAGATTTTTGCTAAAGTATTCAAAAAGGCATCAAATTGTCCATCTCCCTGTGCATTTTCTTGAATACATTCCCCGTCTATCCTAACAGATACAGTAGTTGAAGGTCTCAAGCCTTTTGAATGTGTCAATACATACGATTCAACAACTACGCTTTCCTCAAAGGCATTACTGTCTAAAACATCTGAAATGATATAGGGCAAATCTTCTTTTGTTACTACCTCTTTTTTATCTCCAAGCTCAATGATTCGTTTTGTAACTTTTGAAATATCATCATCTTCTAAGTACAATCCAAGTTCCTGTAAATTCTTTTGAATATTTGCCTTCCCCGAAGTTTTTCCCAAGGCATATTGTCTTTTTCTTCCAAATCTTTCAGGTAAAAGATCATTAAAGTATAAGTTGTTCTTATTATCACCATCAGCATGTATACCAGCTGTTTGTGTAAAAACATTATCTCCAAGAACAGGTTTGTTCTCAGGAATTCTAAAACCTGAAAATGTTTCCACAAGCTTACTTACCTTGTACAAGGATTCTTCTTTGACAGCTATTTCAACTTCTGGTAAAAAATCATTTATTACAGCAACAACACTTGCTAAAGGTGCATTTCCTGCTCTCTCCCCCATACCATTAATTGTAAGATGCAAGCCATCAGCTCCTGCCTTAACCGCTTCAAGAACATTAGCAACACCTAAGTCATAATCATTATGGGCATGAAAATCTACATGCATTTTAGGGTAACGCTCTTTTACGATAAAAACAAAATCATAGGATTCTGAAGGCGTAAGAATCCCTAAGGTATCTGGTAATAACAATCTTTTAATAGGTTGTTCAGACAAGAAATCTAGGAACTCGAAAACATAGGCCTGAGAATTTCTCATTCCATTGCTCCAATCCTCTAAATAAACATTGGTTTCAATGCCTCTTTCAATTCCTGATTGAATGCTTTCCGCAATTGCTTTAAAATGTTGATCTGGTGTCTTTTTTAATTGGTGGGTTAAATGATTCAATGATCCTTTGGTCAACAAGTTTTGAACTTTTGCACCAGTTTCAACCATCCAGTCTAAAGATAATCCGCCATCAACAAAAGAAAGTACTTCTATTTTGTCTATAAATCCAGCCTCCTCAGCCCAGGATGTGATACTTTTGACAGCATTAAATTCGCCCTCCGACACTCTGGTTGAGGCAATCTCAATCCTATCAACTTTTAACTCTTCTAATAATAACTTGGCAATAGTGAGTTTTTCAGAAGCTGAAAAAGACACACCACTAGATTGTTCCCCATCTCTGAGGGTCGTATCCATTATTTCAATTTTACGTCTTTTTGACATGAGCCTTCTAATTAAAAGGGTCTTTGATCAGCAAATTGAACGATCTCATTCTTCATATTCTGAAGATAATCGATATCATCAAAGCCGTTGAGCATATTGTCCTTTTTATATGTATTTATATCAAATGTTTCTACAGAACCAGTGCCTAATAAACTTACTTGTTGTTTTTCAAGATCTACAAGGATCTCAGTATTCGGATCTTTCTCTATTTCAGAAAATATTTCTGATAGAAAAGACTCACTAACCTGAACAGGTAATACACCAACATTCAGACAATTATTTTTAAAAATATCCGCAAAGAAACTTGAAATAACACATCTAAACCCGAAGTCATAAACTGACCAAGCTGCGTGCTCCCTAGAAGAACCAGAGCCGAAATTTCTTCCGCCTACTAATATTTGCCCGCTGTAAATTGATTTGTTTAAAACAAAATCCTCCTTAGGCAATCCATCAGCATTATATCTCCAATCTCTAAATAGATTATCCCCAAACCCTTTTCTTTCTGTGGCTTTTAAAAACCTCGCTGGAATGATTTGATCTGTGTCTACATTCTCAATCGATAAAGGATAGGCGCTGCTTTTTAATATTGTAAATTTATCGTATGCCATTTCTAATTGTATTTCTTTTAGTGAGCAATAATTATAATAATTCTCTTGGATCAGTTACCTTACCAGTTACAGCCGCAGCTGCTGCCATCAATGGGCTTGCTAATAAAGTTCTAGAGCCAGGTCCTTGTCTTCCTTCAAAATTTCTATTTGATGTACTTACTGCATATTTTCCAGCAGGTACTTTGTCATCATTCATAGCCAAACAAGCTGAACAACCAGGTTGACGTAATTCAAAGCCCGCATCTTCTAAAACCTCTAAAAGGCCTTCTTCTTTTATTTGATCTTCAACAATATGTGAACCAGGTACTAACCATGCTGTAACATGTTCAGCCTTTTTCCTTCCTTTCACAATGGATGCGAAAGCTCTGAAATCTTCTATTCTTCCGTTGGTACAACTTCCAAGAAAAACATAATCAATCTTCTTTTGTTGCATGGCCTCTCCTTCGTTGAAGCCCATATAATTCAAAGACTTATCATAAGTGGCCTTACCTACTGCAACATTTTGTGATAAAGGAATCTGTTTTGAAATACCAATTCCCATTCCAGGATTTGTCCCAAAAGTAATCATGGGTTCAATCTCAGCGGCATCATACGTAAATTCCTTATCAAAAATTGCTCCTTCCTCAGTTTTCAAGGTCTTCCAATAGGCCATGGCACTATCCCAATCAGCTCCTTTAGGAGTAAATTGTCGGCCTTTAATATAGTCGTAGGTTGTATTATCAGGAGCTATCATCCCGCCTCTTGCACCCATCTCAATACTCAAGTTACAAACAGTCATCCTTCCTTCCATACTCATCTTGTCAAAAACATCTCCTGAATATTCTACAAAGTATCCAGTTGCACCAGAAGTGGTTAGTTGTGATATAATAAATAAGGCAACATCCTTAGGTCCAACAGCTTTCCCAAGACTCCCGTTGATGTTGATACGCATCTTTTTAGGTTTTGGCTGCATAATACATTGTGTAGATAATACCATTTCTACTTCAGAAGTTCCAATTCCAAATGCAATAGCTCCAAATGCTCCATGTGTCGAAGTATGTGAATCTCCACAAACAATTGTTGACCCAGGTAAGGTAATTCCATGTTCTGGGCCTACCACATGCACAATTCCATTATTTTGATCACCCAGACCCCAGTGACTAATTCCATATTTTTTTGCGTTTCGCTCAAGGGTTTCCAATTGATTAGCTGACAACGGATCTTTCACTGGTAAGTGTTGATTTATTGTAGGTGTATTGTGATCAGCAGTTGCAAATGTTCTTTTTGGATAAATAACATCAATTCCTCTGCTCTCTAAACCTAAAAATGCCACCGGGCTTGTAACCTCATGGATAAAATGACGATCAATAAAAAACACATCAGGTCCATCCTTTATACTTCTTACAACATGTGTATCCCAAACTTTATCAAATAACGTTTTACTCATAATATTTTAAAATCTAATTTTTTCAATTTTGCCAAAGGCAGGTGCAAATCTATTTTTTTTAATGAATCTTTGTTCTCCGTATCCTTATTTTTTTACAATGCTCAAAATCCTTAAAACTAGCTTTAAGAGTGAATTAAAATCCAAACTACTGTTCAAGGCTAACAGGCATTACGATTATTTTAAATTTTAAACACTTTCATTAATAATAATACAATTCTTGGTGATAATTTTAAGTATTATTCATTCTGGACATCTGGTTTCTTCAGTCTATTATCTTAAAAACGTTTTCAGCTTTAAAATAAATACGATTTTTAAGAATTAAATTATTGTACTTTTAGCCGATATTTTCTTCAAACCAAATTAAAATCAATCTTCAGATGAAAAACACCGTACTATCCTTTTTATTTATTCTAGTCACTATTGTTACTTCTGCTCAATCTCGCCCACCTGAAAGCGAAAACAACATAAGACAAAGAGCTTTAAAAATTCATGAATCTGTTATCACCATTGATACTCACAATGATATTAATGTTGCAAATTTTACAGAAGATAAAAATTACACACAAAATTTAGACACTCAGGTAAATCTTCCAAAAATGATTTCAGGAGGATTAGATGTTTCATGGCTTATTGTTTATTCGGGCCAAGGTAAACTTGATAAAAATGGTTATAGCAAAGCTTACGAGAATGCCATTTCAAAGTTTGACGCAATTCACAGACTAACAGAAATTTATGCAGCAGATGAAATCGAATTGGCTCTTTCTTCTGAAGATGTAAAAAGAATCCAAAAGGAAGGAAAAAAAGTGGCAATGATCGGTGTCGAAAATGCATATCCTATTGGAGAAGATTTGAACAGAATTGAGGAGTTTTATAATAAAGGAGCAAGATACATGTCATTGGCTCACAATGGGCACTCTCAGTTTAGTGATTCAAACACTGGTGAAAGAGATAGTATCTGGCTTTACAATGGTCTTTCAGATTTGGGAAAAAAAGCCATTGTCGAAATGAATAGACTTGGTATTATGATTGACCTGTCACATCCATCTAAAGAAGCGAATATCCAAATGATCAAGCTTTCAAAAGCACCGGTAATCGCATCTCATTCTTCGTCACGGGCCATCAGTGATGTAAGCCGGAATTTAGATGATGAAGTCTTAAAAATGATAAAAAAGAATGGAGGTGTGGTTCAAACCGTAGCACTAGCCGCTTATGTCAATGTTGATAAGATGAAACTCAATAGTGAAGCCAGCGAGCCCATTTATAAGGAGGTTGCTAAAGAATTAAAAATACCGTATTTAAGCATGAAGGAAATTGAAAAACTTTCAGGAGATGAACTTCAAACTGCTTATGGTAATTATGATATGATCATGAAAATGGCTGCTCCCAGAAAAAAAGAAGTTAATAAAGAATACCCTCTAGTGAATGTCAGAGACTTTGTTGATCATATCGATTATATGGTAAAATTAATCGGCATTGATCACGTTGGAATCAGCTCTGATTTTGATGGCGGTGGCGGAATTGAAGGATGGGATGATGCCTCAGAAACTTTCAATATTACTTATGAATTAGTTAGAAGAGGCTATACAGAAGCGCAGATTGCCAAACTATGGGGACTAAACCTATTGAGAGTATTAGATGATGTTCAGGAGGTAGCCAATATAATCCAAAGTTCGAAGTAGTCAAGCCGGGGAATTTTTGAGGCGAATAGTAGTGCTATAAAGTCTTATTGTTTGAATCAAATCCTCAATTGGTATGGCTATCATCTTTACTTGGATTCACATAGTTTATAGCAAAGGCTGCAAGATATTGGGCTACTCATTGAACTGTTTGTTCTGCGTTCAATTCGATGATAGTTTATGAGAATTTACTGAAATTTTTTCCAATTTGAATCCGCTTTCAAAACCAATTCATCTGGTCCTTCTTTAAGCCAATCCTCGAACGTATTGTCAAAATAAGCATCATAAAAAAGATATAACTTGCCGTTTCGAAGCTCAAATGTTTTAGGGTTAATTTTTACTTTCTCCCCTTTTGTAGCCATTGCATAAGCACACCAGCCTCCATATTGAGGCAGGTATTTTAAAGGAGCCTTTTTAAATTTATTAAGATTCGTATAAGAAGAAAATCTATATGAAACTCCTTCATGGATGAAACTGAATTTTGCAGATCCTTTTATAGCGTTTGAATCAAAATACGATACCATGTCGTAACCTGCCACGCCATAGTTGCTCTGAATATTGACCTCCGTTTGCTGTACCAACAAATTCGAGACAATCAATAAAAAGACCCAAACTAATTTCATATTACTTTTTTAGTTTAGGACGCACAAGTTTTAAATCCCTTTCAAGAATCAATTTAATATTCGGGCGTGATCATAATGTGGGCATTATATCTACCCGGAAACATCAACCATGGATGACTAGATTCATTAGGTGCTAAGGATAGCCCCGTGCTTTCTTGAGTGGCATATGGGATATAGACTACGTACCTGTATTTACCATTATCAATAGTTCCTGTCTCTTCATTAAAGTATGCATTTTTACCATAATAAATGTGCAAGGTAGCAGGAGTTTTAGGCAAGGCCATTTCACCGGATGCTGCTTCCTTTTCTCGAATTTCTTCTTTTTCTTCCCTTGATTTTCCTTCCGTATTTAATTCTCGTCCTCTTTCCATCATAGGTTCTAGGCTCTTATGATAACAAACTATTTGAAAACCATCCTTATTAGGATTATCAGCAATACATACAAATTCATTACTTCCTTCCCGTAACATCATAAACTCGCCTGACTGACTATAACCATAGACCATTGCCTCTTCCCTAACTTCATTCGGAGCGGCAAGAATAGCTGAAGCAATTTGTTGGTCTGGACTTAGTTTCTGATTGGTTGGTGTATCAAAAATAGAGCTTTCTGAAACAGTCTCAGTCTCGGATATTAAGATTTCATTTTTCTTGTAAGAAGGTTTTGCACAACTCAAAAGAACAATACTAAAGGCTAATAAATAAGCAGCTGTTTTCATATGGAATAAGTTAAAAATAAGATAGGCTAATATACTTCTTTTTAAGCTTGTTAACAAAACGGACCAGCTCTGCAAGCCCTAAAAAGACTAATAAAAATTTATTACACAATATTTTATTAGAACGCTCGTTAAAATAATAGAAAGTTCTTAACTTTTATGAATTTGCTAAATTATCCGAATATTTCACAAGGATAATTATCAAAAAAAGTCATAGTGAGAAAAAATAGCCTTGAGGGGGGCTTATGATCAAACTTATAACATTTAAGATTTAAATGTTCAACTATTGAAACTTACTATGACTTTTTTTATTAATACTTTACAACTTCTTTAGAACACAATATTTTTCAAATATCTTCCAAACCTTTTATTCTTAAGTCAATTACATCATTGTATTGGCTCTGATTAGGAATGCATTATTAAATTTTTTTAAGATTTTTAGCTATCTAAAATAGTTTTATTTTTTAGACTACTTGCAATGCATAGCGCATTAGAATTATCTTTTATTTGATGACTTTTCCTTTTATTTTCTAAAATTACGCGAACTAAGCGATGAACAATTATAGTATTTATTCTTAGCAACATCTGTATTGTAAAATCTATTTATTTTCAAAGTTATACTCATCAATCATTAAAATTCAGGGTCTTTGTAGACTAAGTATTTTTCATTAATTTTGTAAACTCAATAAATTTAAATAAACAAATAATTATTAATCCTATAAATATGTTAAAACAATCACTTTCTATTATTGTTATTCTCTTTATTTCCTTCTCTAATTTTGCACAAAATTCGCAAGATGAGCTGCAGTTAATGCAATCTTTATATGGTATGGAAAAAAGAGATATCGTTGCTGAATTTATCGAATTAAATGACACACAAGAAAAAGAATTCTGGCTATTGTATGATGCATATGAACTAAAACGCCAAGAAATTGGTAAAGAAAAATTTAGACTTATAACAAGTTATGTGAATGACTATGGAGAAGTGAAACCAGAAAATGCGGATAACTTTATGAAACAAGTAATTCCGTTGAGAATTAAATCTGATAAATTGGTTGACAATTATTATAAAAAGATTAAAACCAAAACAGACCCTATTGTCGCCATGCAGTTTTATCAAATTGAGAATTATTTGGCCGATGCTATTAAAATGGAATTGCTAGAAGAAATTTATACAACAAAAAAATAATAATTTAAAACCCGAAAAATGAAAAAAATTACATTATTAATTGCAGCATTATTTGTTTTTAATGCCTCTTATGCTCAAGATGATTTAACAGAAGAAATCAAGATGATGCAGGAATTATTTGGATCAGAAAAAAAAGCCATTATTGAAGAGAATGTCGATTTAACAGGTGTTGATGCTGATGCTTTCTGGAAACTATACACTGATTATGAAAAGGAGCGTCAAGACATTGGTCAAGCAAAACTTGAATTATTACAGAAGTACACAACAAAAGCAGGTGCTTTAACAAACCAACAGGCCACTGACCTTTTATCTGAAGCAGTACCGCTAAGAACTGCCGAAGACAAATTGATACTAACTTTTACTAAAAGAATTGGAAAGGCTACAAGCCCTTTAGTATCTGTTCAATTTTATCAAATAGAACATTATATTTCAGATGGAATTCGTTTTTCTATTTTGAACAATATTGATTTTATACAAGATAAAAAATAAAATAGTAGACATAAAATACAGCTATGAAAAAAATTCTGTCAATTATGGCACTAATTATCTTGTTCTCTATAGATTCTTATGCTCAAAAAGTTGAGATTACGCCGCAATATGGCTATCAAATCGGGTCTAAATACAATTATTATGGAGGATATCTTAAATTCCATGGATCTGATCAATACGGCTTAACTTTCGGAGTTAATGCCAGTGATGATATTACTGTTGAATTTATGTGGGCACAACAAAACTCTAAAGTGAGTATCAAAGATGCTATTTTGTATCCAATAGAAGAGGAAATAAGTGATATACAGGCGAATCATTATCAATTAGGAGCTATTCACATGTTTGGTTACAGTGATGCAAGACCTTTTGCAGGTCTTTCAGCGGGTTGGTCTACTTGGAATCCTGAGAACGAATTTTTTGACTCTCACACCACTTTTACTTTGGGTATAACAGGAGGTTTAAAATACTTTTTTACCGACAGAATTGGTATCAGACTTCAATCTCAATTATTAATGCCAGTTAATTGGGGTGGCTTTTATGTAGGAACAGGAGGTAGTGGTGT
>RCNB010001400.1_pt1 | contig 19602 bp, 14 predicted proteins | sample 2041321 | NCBI WGS metagenome assembly RCNB01 (sample SAMN09708232, study PRJNA481090) | Marine sediment metagenome, whole genome shotgun sequencing project. | reverse complement strand
AGAATTCAAAAAAGGTAAAAATCGAAAAGAAATTTTAGCCTTTATTTGGGTTCCAGCTCCTGTTTCCGGAATAAAAGCTGACATTCTAGAAGCTTTTGAACTTGCTCGAGAGTTACGACAAATAATTCAATCACCAATGACAAAAATCGAAGATTGGTTGACGAAAATTCAACCGGGATATGATGATCATTTGAAATCTAGAACTTTGAATGATTTCTTCTCTAAATCTGAAATGAAGAGAATTAGTGAGCTTGTTAAGAAAACAAAAGAAAGTAAAAGAGAAACTAATTATCCTCCGGTTTGTCCATTTAATTTAAATGAAAGAGATACTATTTATCAAACATTGAAAAAGCTAGACTTAATGAATAAATCTGAAGATTCAGTAAAAGTTGTTTTTTATCCTGTTTATCTCTCAAAAAATGATCAATTATTAGAATTAGATTATTATGAAGCTGTTGCCGGATGCGATATGGGAATTTATCCATCAACCTATGAACCATATGGTTTGACTCCATTAGAAGCTCTTGCTCTGGGCGTGCCAGCTGTTACAACTGACTTGTCTGGTTTTGGGTTGCTAGTAAATGAGCAACTTAGCGAAGAGAATAATGGGATTTTTGTTCTAAATAGAAAAGGACGAACAAATGAAGAAGCAGCTATTGATTTGGCAAAGATAATTGTAAAACATTCACAGCTTTCAAACGAAGAAGTAACAAAAGCCAGAATCACTGCTCGAGAAATCTCAGAATTATATAGTTGGCAAAATATTATCAAACAATACAGAACATCTTATGATGAAGCTGTTAAAAGAATACATAAAAATTAATTTTTCAACGAAAATAATTTCAGCATTTACTAAGATCAGTAGGTCTTCTAGTTTCTGCCACTTTGATATCTTCAATTTCATCCATGCTGAGTTCCATACCAGCCTTTATTTTTCGCTTTATAGCGGAGAACAAAATCTTGTAAAGACACTCAGAACACATTTTCCCACCAGTTAAATGCATCATATTGTAAGAGTCAATATATTCATCTCTACTAGCAGTAACTCTTTCAACTTCAACAACAGTAGCATCAGTAGCACAATGAATGTTAATATCTTCTTCAGAAACAAAAATACTGTTGAAACAAACCATTCTACCTACGTTTTCAAATTCCTCGATGGTTTCTTTTATCACTTGTTCGGGATCACTCACATCTTTAGTAAACATGCTTAGTAAAGGAACAACCTTAACCGGAGTAAAATTATCATGATTAATGCAATAATCTCCATCTGAAAGATTCAAGAGTAATGGACAAGGGGTGTAGTATTTCTTATCAGCAATTTGAGTATAATCTACTTCTAGAACGAGGATATTATTAGTTATCTTGGAATACGTCCATTTAAACATCTCAATTATACCCTTAGTGGTTACAGCACTTGTTTCAATAATGTTCCAATCACGTTTATGTAGCTCAGAAATCTTGGATAATTTCTGACCTATTTCCATAGCGCTAAGAGTATCAGGTAAATCAATTTTATTAATCAAAACTAAAATAGGAATATCATTCGCTTCAGTTAAAATAAGCATATTTTGAAATTCCTTGAGAGCTTCATCCAGACGCTCATGATCATTCGCATCGATAACGTATAAAACAATGTCAACGGTATTAAGATAATCAACCCACAATAATCTAAAGCTTTTTTGTCCTCCCATATCCAAAATATTGAGATGAAAATCTATCTCCGAAAATGTTACTTGCTCTAAATTTACACCTACAGTTGGAATCGTTTTTGTCATTTTATGTTTTGTAAAGACATCAATAATGGTTGTTTTTCCAGCATTATCTATCCCTACAAATCCAATTGTTGGCATTTAATCTATACTCCGTTAAAGCATATGATAATTATATTAGTAAAACAAGATATGGATAATTCTGTTTTAGTTGATAAAGATTATTTTATCACCATATTTGGTCACGCTTCATATGGTCCTTGTATTAGCAAATATTTGATAACGCTTTTAGATAAAATCCCCTTTATTTCTTTAGTATTTACGGTGATTTCATTGAATGCCTTGGAAAACGAAGAAAAACCCGATGTTACTCTTGAAGAAGAAACTGATGAGGAAGAGGAAAAGAAGCGAAAATTCGATCCTCTTGTTCGTATGCCTAAGTGGTTACGAATTATTCTCATGTTCCTTCCCGCTTTTATTTACACTGCTATTATACTCTTGGTTGATCACTATGTAGGATTTCCGGATACAATCAACCCTATGGCTTTAATCGCTATTCCTGGTCTTGCATTGTTTTTCTTGGTAGTTATTGGTGATATGGTTTATCGAAACTTCTTCATGTACAAAATGATGCGTAGCGAAACCCGAAAAACACGCGTTTATAGACAAATCATCAAGGAGAGAAAAGAAGAACAAAGTGCAAAAGATCGCTACGAGTATGAAGAGGCAGAAGATGACGATGAATATGATTATGATGACGATGATGAAGAGTCTGAGGAAGGCGAAGATGAGGAACTCAAGGTAGAAGAAGAAAAAGAAGAATATGTTTATGATACAGAAGATGAACTCACTGAAGATGAATACTATCGTATGAAATCCTACTTATTAAGAGGTGGAATAATGACCATTCTTCTAGTTAATGCAATCGTCTTACTTGGCTTAGCAGCAATCTTTCAATTGATATTAGGAGAAGGATTCATAGTAACCGAATGATAGTAAAAGCATCTCACACCTTTCAATTTCTTTGCATTTTTCGTTTACAAACTAGCTTTAGCTCTTCGTAGAATACAAATCGAGAGGAAGAAATATATTTAGCTATCTTTTTTGCAACATTGATTAGAATGTCAAACAAGAAAAATAATTTAACTCTTAGTGAGAAAGTAGATAAACTCATTTCTATAAAAATAACTGATTCAACTCCTGGTTGTGGTATTTTAGTACTTCACGATGGAAAGATAATTTATAAGAAAGGATTTGGCTTAGCAAATTTAACAGAAAATAGTTATTTCTCCTCTAAAACTTCTTTTTATGTTGCTTCACTAGCAAAGCAATTCACAGGCATGTGTATTGCTCTGTTGATAGAAAGAGGGAAGCTAAATCTTGAGGATGATGTGCGAAAATATCTTGCAGATTTTCCTAAATTTAAGCAGCAGATTAAAATTAAACATCTAGTTCACCATATGAGTGGTCTTGAGGAATACATACAGGTTTTCTTCAAGCTTGGATATAGCGTTAACCAAGAATTGGATCATTATACGGATGAAGATGCTTGGAATGTTATCGTTCAACAAAAAAAATTGAAATTTGAGCCAGGAATTGAATATAGTTACACAAACACAAACTATTTCGTACTTGGAAAAATAATTGAGGTTGTAACCAAGCAAGATTTCCGATCATTTGTAAAGGAAGAACTTTTTGAAAAATTGAAAATGCATAATACTTTTTTCTTAACCAGCAGCAGTCAAAAAATACCTAATAATGCTATTGGTTACAAAAAATCTTCCTTAAATGAGTTTGAAATTTATACGACTTTGCAAAGTATAACTGCTGCTTCTGGTTTGATAACCACTCTTGAAGATTTCAGTAAATGGGAAATTAATTTCCATAATAATCAGCTTGGGAATGACAAATATAAAATCATCAGAACTATTTTGCAAAATGGGAAACTATATAATGGTAATATGACAAATTATGGATTTGGTTTAATGATTAAAAAACACTATAACCTACAACATATAATGCATGCTGGACAATTTGCTTCATTGTCAAGTGTTACTCATAGATTTCCCGATCAAAAATTGAGTGTAGTTTTATTCACAAATAACGGTAGTTTAGATTATATTGGTTTGGGCTTAGAAATTGCTAACCTGTTTTTATCAGATGTTTTAGAAATTAAATTTGAAAGTGAGAAACAAGAAGAACAAGTTGATTCCACTCAAGAAAAAGGGAACGAAGAAATAATCCTCCTCTCAAAGGAGAAAGTTCAAAGATTTGAGGGGTTATATCGAAGTATGAAATCTCAATTAATCGTTTCATTTGAAGAATCAAATGGGAAGTTTTTGTTCTTTGTACCAACAAAAGAATGTGAACGAGCTGTCTATTATCCAATATCAGAGACAGAATTTGTGTTAGAAGAAAGGGGTACTTCAAAAAAAGTAGCTCCTCCCCCGAAAATCGAATTCAAAATTGATGAAAATGAAGAATCAACTATTAATCTTTTCTTTATCTATTCAGAAGAAGTGAAAAACCAATATGTAAAACAGCAACCAGAATCACTAACAGAGGAAACTATCGAAGATTATACTGGTTGTTATTATTCGAAAAGATTAAATGCAACTATTACAATCCTGGAAAAAAATCAATCATTGATATTTAAGAATCCTCTAGGTAAAGAGATTTCTCTCTATTATGTAGCTTTAAACGAGTTCATAAAGCCATTTGATAAAATAATGTTTAATAGAAATCCTCAAGGAAAAATCGTTGATTTTCTTTATTTCAAGTATGTTTGATATCATTCAACCAAATCAAAATCTAGGAATAAGATTTGAAAAATTGATTAATTAATCATCAAGAATTGGTTGGTGAAATCAACGAATAATTCCTTTTCTCTTTTTTTTCACCAATAAACTTCTTTGTATTAGCTTAAAAGCAATCTTTAAAATTATTTAAAGTCATATTTGAAATAAAATGCTATTGATTTTAGAACTCGAACAGGTGAATTTTTTTTATCGGCTTTGAATACAATATCTTATTGTGAAACACGATGAATTTTTCCATTTGTCATTTTAATCAATTAATGATAGTTTATTTGCCATAAATTTATTCCGCAAAATTTCTAGTGTAAATATCTGTAATCTTTATATGTTACAATGTGTTATTTGGATGGTAAAATAGCATTAAATTGGTGTTTTGTTATTGATTGATTTTTTCAACAGAGCGTTATAATTTATTTTTTTTTTGGATCTTTTCTTCCTTTTTATTCATCTTTTTTCTCATGAATTAGTTTTAAAATTTTCATAGCCGTTTGTACACCATCACTAGTTGCTATGGATATCTGTCTATAATCACCATTAACTAAATCACCAATTAGAAAGGCTTGAGAGTTAATTATCTCTTTTGGGATCATAGAAATTAATTCATCTTCTGGTTTTCGACCATAGGCTATTAAAACGAATTCTGCTTCTATAACAGACATATCTTCAAGGATTACTTTTACTTCATCTTCTTCTTCTTGTAATTCAACGACATTTCCTGAATCCATAATTTGTATAGCATCTAATTGCATAACTCTATCGTATAGTAAAGGTAAACATTTGAAAACATTACTTCTATGAATAATTGCTATATTATTCTGCTTTTTCTCGAGATTTAAAGCATAATCAAAAGCGGCATCTCCACCACCAAGAATGGCAATATTTGAATTACTTGCTTTTTCTTCAGGAATCTCTGATACCTCGTATGCTAATAAATTGCTTTCAAGTAAAGCATCCATTCCTTTGATATCTGGAATTTCAGGAGTGGTTCCTGTAGCAATAATAAGAAAATCACAAATGCATCTCTTTTTATCGCTATGTAAAATGAATTTTTTATCTTCATACTCTATTTTCTTGATTTGTTCAAAGAAGACTTCAACAGCAAAAGCATCAATATGTTTCTCGAGTAATTCCACAAATTCTAGTCCATCAATTCCTTGTGGAAAACCTAAATAGTTTTCAATTTGATTTGCATTTATTGCTAATCCTCCAATGTTGTTTTGTTCGAAAACTATTGGATCAATACCCGATCTTTTTAGCTGGATTGCTGCAGCACACCCGGCTGGTCCTCCTCCAATAATTGCTACTTTTGTTTTTATTTCTTTAATTTCTGTTTCATCCATCGTTCATTAACTCCAATATTTCATTACTAGTAATCGGTATGCCAAATCCATGACTTGCTGCTTTTAGGGTACTCAGATGTAATTCTTCAGTGTATGATGCCATACAATCTACAGGTAAATATACTTCAAACCCATAATTAAATGCACTTCTTGCTGTATTTTCACAACATAAATGAGTAGTTACCCCTGTTATTACTAAACTTGTATAGCCCATTTTATCTAAAAGAAAAGCGAGATTTGTTCCTAAGAATGTGTCATAAGTATCTTTTTCGTAGACAAATTCTTCTTTTACCTCGAATTTTGAAGAGATTGCAAACATCGGATCTTCAGTACTTAATGATCCCTTCCACCAACGATGCATAATACTTGTTTTACTTGTTTCAGGATCCAAACCATACCGAGTAAAAAATACTGGATTTTCTCTCTTTTCAAATTCCTGCTGTAATTTTTTAATGGGATCAATAATAGCTTCTGCAGCCGGTAAATAAGCATGAGAAGATGGATTAAGGAAATACTCTTGCATATCAATAATTAATAAAGCAGAATTCTCGATAGTGAATTGGAAATTCTTATTTTTAGAATAATAATTAGAAAGAATATCTTGCCATTCAGCAGTTTTTGCTGCTCGATTTTCTATTGTGAAATAATTATCCTTCTTCATGATTACACACCTTAACAAGATGGCTCATCATATTTTTGGAAATCTCCTATGGAATATGTACCGTTTATGAATTTAAGAGCGTGTTGTCCACAATTAGAGCCGATATGGTTTTCTTCTAATTCTCCAATGCTGAGCAGAACTTCAAAACCTTTTGCTTCTATTGCTTTTATTTTTTGTTTTGCAAACTCGCCTGTATCTACATCAATTAGAGATTGCAAGCTATGAGCTTTAGCGATTCCTGTAGGATTTATTGGAGTTATCTTAATGAAGTATTTTTTAGGATCAAAAATTTCTCTTAATTTCTCTGGATCAAGTGGATTTGTTTTTTCTGCAGCAAAATTTAAGGTTATTTTTCTATCCCCTTTCTTCCAGAAAGCATCACCGTATTCTGCGATTTCATAGAGATTCCAAATATTATATGGAATCACTTTTTTTCGCGTATCTTCATCTGTAGAATGAATGGAAAATTGTAATTGGAAATTACCACCAGAATAGAATTCATCTTTAATTTCTATCATTTCATCCATGAAATTTTGTGCGTTACTCGGAGCAATAGTAGATATGCAAGGCATTAATCCGGGTGCTTTGTAAATTTCTGGTAATTTTCTCATCACTTTATTGACATCAGGATTTAAAGCCGGTTCACCCATTCGAGCGAATTGTATTTTTAATTTTTCAACAGGAACTGCTCTTTCAGGATATCTTTTAGAAATAATGAAATCTATTTGCTCCAACATAATATCATATGGGATCTTGCCATGATAATAGGTACCTGCATCACACATTTCGCATCTTACAGGGCACCCATACATTGTTGATATAATTATGACCCATTTTTTCTCTCGAGGGATAGGTGGTTGTAAGGATTCTACAAATTCAATATACTTTCCATCTTCTTGTGTAACATAAAGAATAGCTAAATCATCACGACCAAACTTTGCGACTAAATCCACTGATTTCACCAATAATACTATTTTATCAGGTAGAGTTTTATTTATAGCAAAGTGGCTAAAAGAGGGCTCTTTACTCTTCGATTGGGTCTAGGCTCACAGGTTATTTAAATTGTTCGTTACCAATTTATAAGAAAAAGACCAATTTTTACTGTAACAATATGATAATTATTTAATTGAAAGATTTAAAAGTTGATTAATTATCATTAGGTTGATAATTAATTTACTTATTTACATATAACTGGAGATAATTAAATGGCAAAAATAAAAATCGTATCTGATTCAATTAGTGATATTTCTCCTGAATTAGCAAAAAAATACAATATTGAAGTACTTGCGTTAAACATCTTCTTTGGTGATGATCACTTCAAACATGGTGTTGATATTAGTGCTTCTGAAGTGTATGGTATGATGGAAAGTGGCATTTATGACTGGCCAAGAACATCACAACCATCTGCAAAAGAATTCATGGAAGTCTACCAAAAAATCTTCGATGAAGGTTATGATGCAATAATCTCAATTCATGTAACCCAGAAAATGTCAGGGACAACTAATTCAGCAATGTTAGCAAAAAATCAATTTAAAGATAAGGACATTACTATTATTGATAGTAATACTGCTACTTTACCTTTAGGATTATTAGCTATTGAAGCTGCAAAATTAGTTAAAACTACGAAAAGCAAAAAAGAGATTCTTAAGAAATTAGAAGATCTTGCTTCAAAATCCCATATTTGGGGTGTAATTGATACACTAGAAAATTTGCATAAAGGCGGTAGAATTGGTAGAGCTAAGAAAATCCTAGGAACTCTACTTAATAAAAAACCACTCGTGCAAGTTGAAGATGGACTGGTTGATAGTTTCGGTAGTGTTAAAGGACATGAAGAAGGATTCTCTAAATTTATTGGAACTATGCCTAAAATTTTCGAGCAATTAGAAACAGACACTATTTGGTTAGGTTATGCTGATAAGATAGAATATGTAGAAAAAGCTCTCGACCAAATAAAAGAAATGCCAAATGCACCAAAAAACATCGAACTTGTTGAAATTGGTCCTGCAGTTGGTGTTCATGTTGGTCCTGGTGTAATGCTTATCGGTTGGATAGGCGATTGGGATACTAATTGGGTAACTGGTAAATGATAAATTATTATCATTACCAATCTTTTTTTATTTTTAATCAACATCAAGCATTTCTAATTGAACCGTTAATTTTTCTATTTCAGTAATTACTTCAGTAATATTTCGTAAACTATTTTGTAGTTGATTGTTTCCTGTTCGTAAAGTAGCTACCACATCTCGTAATCTTTGACAAGCTTTCATTTGAAGATCTCCAAAAGAATAAGCTGCGCTATTCAATTTTGTAAATCTGTGTTGCATATTAACCATGAAAATTGTGCTAAGTAACCCACTAGTATTTGTTGGAACGACTTTCATAGAGGCTAGTTCTTGAAAAGTATCACCGGTTATGACACCATAAACAAAGTCAGGAACGAACATAAGAACAAAATCAGTGGTTTCAACAGAATCAACATATTTCGTTATTTCCTTTGCTCTTCTCACTGCTTTTTTATTCAGTTTATCAATGGAAACCTTGTCAAGATGAATGGTACCATTTTCATGAAAATCAGTGGGCAAAATAAACTTGCTATCAATTGGGATGAGGAGGTCGCTCTCAATAAGTTGAACAGTGAAATCAATTCGTCCATTGATATCTTTAGGTTGATACTGAGTTTGTACTAGATCTTTAGGAAGATTGGATAAAATAATCTCAACCATATTTTCACCGAAACTACCTTTCGATGTTGGAGCCATTTTTAGATAATCAAAAAATTTCTGAATTTCTCGTGCAGATTGATCTGAAGCATGTCTTAATTGATCAGTATAAATATTCATTTCTGCTTTTTTCTTTCCTTGGAGTACAAATTGATAAACCAGACTAATAACACCAATTCCACATGCTATAGAGATTAAAACGTAAAGTAATACCTCGGCCATTGCTCACGACACCTCGATTCTTCTCATTATTTCCACAATAATGTAAAATCAATTAATTTAAGCACCAATCTTCCTTTTAAGTGAGCGTAACATAAATTTCCAACCAAAATATTATAATTTTCAATGCATCGGTTATCAGTAGGTGACCTAATGTTGGATAGTCCTGTTTATTCTCTTGATGATGTTGATTGGAATGAAGTTCGACCTGATATCGCAAAGAACATTTTAAGTAAATCTCTTCTCCCTAAGAAATGGTCTAATATGAAAATGGTTTTTACAAAAGTACTCCCCGGGGGAGAATTTACTGATCATATAGATAATTACCATCATGTATTATTATTCTTGAAAGGGACAGGTGTAGTAAAAGTAGATGATAAAGAATACACGATTTCACCTAATCTTGTCGTTGAAATACCCGCAGGGACAAAACACAGCTATAAAAATAAAGGAAAAGATGAACTCCAACTAATTACTGTTAATATTCCTATTAACGAGTAACTAAGGGTTCACCATACATAGTACTAATGATTACATATCGATGTCAATCATCAAGTCATCACTTTTTCCACCAAGATGGTATGCTGTTTGAGTCATTTCACTCGAACTCTTCTTGACGAATCTTATGGATGACTCTAGTAGTACAAATAAAATATACTTTTTCTTATTTTATTATTAGTAATCTGACTCAAATAATTAATATAACAAAAAAAAGCTTTTGTGTTTATGGATGATATTAACGTATTTAATAAAAAAACCTATACTCTTCGTACTTTTTTGAAAGATATAAAACAGCTCGTAATAAGATTGCCAAAAATGAAAGGTGCATTTACAAGCGGGAGAATCAGTAAACAATTTGCTGAACGAATTATGCTTGCCGTCACAGCTATAAATGATTGTGAATATTGTATTTATGGACATTCTGGATCTTCAATAAAAAGTGGTGTAGATGATGAAGAAGTTTTATCGATAATAAATTTAGAATATGATAATAGCGCATTCGATGAAATTGTTGCTCTCAATTTTGCAAAACATTATGCTGAAACAAACAATTTACCTTCAAAAAAAGAATATGATGAATTAGTAAACTATTATGGTATTAACAAAGTTGATGATATTTTAATTTTCATTCAAATTGTTTCATTAGGAAATTATTTGGGTAATACTGTTGAAGCATTTGAAGCCAGAAGAGATGGATTTGTTATTGAGAAAGGTTCTAATTTTTTCGAAACGATTGCTTATCTTTTTGCAGGAAGTTATTATAGAAATATGAAAGCTACTGGTAGCAAAATTATTGGTAATAGATTTACAGTATAGAATAATCTCAAGCAATCAATGCTTTAAGTTTCGGATAAAAAGATCTTACTTGCTAAATCCTCTATCATTTCTTTTTCTGTAGCATCTATTTGCTCACCAATATTATTTGTTAAAGCACTCCACATTGTTTGTGATTTTCTCAAATCCCTTATGAGTGTATCTAGTTTCTGAATGGCTGAGAATGATTGCCCTTTGAAAACATAACAGAAGAGTAATGGATTTTCTCCTTTTAGCATGAGAGTATATTCTTGATGTTTAATTCGTTCAATTGAACCACCAGTAGCAAAGGTTTGGTGCATAAAGGCATCAATTGCTGTTAGGAAACCACCTACAAACATTTCATCGATCATTTCTCTTTGAGAGAATTTCTGTGAGAAAACAGTAACCCCACCTTCATACACGATGATCAATAAAACAGGTTCTTCGTCTTGTAGCTTTGGTAATTCAACAGTTCGTTTGTTGACCATTCTTACAACTTCATCATTTAATTGATCATGAAGATTATTTTGAGTTTCAGAATGAATTGGACCATTTTCTGATTCATTTTCAGGAGAGGCATTTCTGTTAATTATATTCATGAGATCAGGAATTTTTAATGCTAGTCTTCTAAAGGCTTTATCTTCAATAATTTGTGTAGCTTCATTTAGAATGATTTTTGCTTCTTGATAGTTATTTTTCATCATTTCTAATTGAGCTTTCAACCAAAAATTTTCAGCAATCATAGTGTGAGAACCGATTTGCTTAGCAATATCATAATGCATTTCGATTCGTCCTTCCAGTTGTAAAATTGCTTCATTGTCTTCAAATAATTCTATTTCTTTTAGATGGATTTCACAGAGATTATATAATGCTCGTATTAGCATTCCATGATCGAGTAAGACTCCATCGACAATAGAAATTAGTAATTCTTTTGCCTTTAGTAAGATATCTCGATTGTTACTCAATTTAAGTATCAGTGCAGATGCAAGACGATACCTTTGTTCACTAATAGCATTGTTCTCTTTTTCAATGACTTTTTGTAATCGTTGTAGATAAACTTGGGACATATTCAAAGCATTGTTTTCAATATTTGAGATAATTAACCAATAAAGTACTCCAGCTAATGATTTCTTATTTTTTTGACTTTCTCGTAATCGTAAACTTTCTTTGAAGGAATTTATTGATCTTTGAATTTCACCCATTTGGTAGGCAATTTTCCCTTCTGTTTCTGTAGTATAGGCTAAACCTGTTTTATCATCTTGATTGTTTATTATAGTAAAACTTTGAGTTTGATAATTTTGAGCCTTCTCGAGCTCTCCTTTTTTATAAAATATTAATGCAAGATAATTTAACGTTTCAGCGATACCGGTTTGATAATTAATTTCTTCTCGAAGTGATAAACATCTCTCGAGATATTCTAATGCTCTATCATGTTCTCCTAAGTGATAAAAGATATGAGCAATGGTATTGAGAAAAGTTGATAGAGAGAATTCATTACTTGATTCTTCACCAATAGCTAAGCTCTGTAGGCAATGTTCAAGAGCTAACCCGTAGTCTCCTTTCCAGAGATAGATATTGCCTATCTTATCAAAGACATAAGCTGTTTCAATATCATTACCTAGTTCCCGATAAATTTCGAGACTTTGTTGATAGATCAATTGTGATCGAATAACATCACCTAATTTATAATATAAATTAGCAATACAACATAATGAATTAGCAATACCTGGTCTATCATCAATTTCTCTTCTAATTGATAATGCTTGCAAGTAATTTTCTAATGCTGTTTTCAGGTCTGTGCTTCTCTCTAAGAGATCGCCTTTTACACAAAGCATTGATGCTTTTCTTAGCATGAGCTGTTCTTTGGAAGCCTCTGTGAGTGTTTTAAAAACCTCAGTTGCTTTGTTAATAATTTCATATCCTTTCTCTATTTCTCCTGAGGATGATAGAATATGTGCCTTAGATATCAAAGCATCTAAATGTGCTAAAGAATTGCCGAGAAAATCATTTTTGGTTATGATATTATCAACAACTTCTAATGCATCAACATTTTTACCAACTTTACTTAGAACAGAGCTTTTCAAAATTTGACAGTTAACTTGATCTAGAGCAGACAAATTACCTTGAGCTTCTAAATTGGTTATTTCACTTAAAGCTAGTTCATACTTGCCTTCTGAGATGATATGTTCGATTTGTTGGATCTCGTCTGGTTTGGAATAGGACATAGCTTTAATCTCACAATTAGTTGTTGGAATATTGGAATAAATTACTCTATGGAGTAAATAATTGCCATTATGAGTTATATTTCTTATTTTCGAGGTAAAAAAAAACGATGAAAAATGGGTAAAAATCATGAAAAATAAGGAAAAAAAAGAGAAAAAATCTCTTTTTTATAGGTTTCGTTTAAAGAATTCAGTCATGGCTTTAACGGATTTCTTTCTGGTTTTAATATCTCCAAAACCGCCATGTCCAACTTCGTCGTATTCTACATACTCGAAATCTTTGCCTTCTTCTTTTCCGAGTTCAACTATTTTGTCTCTGAAAATTCTTGCTTGAGAAATAGGACATCTTGGATCATTTGTTCCATGTAAGATAAGGAGTTTTGCAGTCATATTCTCTGCGAAATTAATTGCACTTCGATCTTCCCAGAGCTCTTTATCTGCTACTGGTGAACCCATTTGTCGACTTAAGAAGTATTTGAAGTGAGGCATTGATTCTTCATACATTGAAAGTAAGTCAGTAATGCCAATCCAAGCGAATCCTGCTTTCCAGTGTTCTGGTGCTTTAGTAACAGCTATGAATGTCATATATCCTCCATAACTTCCTCCACCTACAGCAACTCTATCTGGGTCTACGTATGGTAAACTTGAGAGGTATTTTTTAGCATATACAACATCTTGGAGATCTTTTCCACCCCAATCTTTTATACAGCAATCTCTAAATTCAACACCATATCCTGTTGATCCACGAACATTTGGTTCTATTACAACAAAACCTTCAGAGGCAACATATTGTGCCATCACATTGAACATTAGGAAATATTGTCCTGTTGGTCCTCCATGAACATTAACTATTGCTGGAAGTTTTACTCCATCAGGTATATTTTTTGGTTTGTAGACAATTGCTGGAATTAATGTACCATCATCTGTTTTGTATTTGATGTATTCTGGTTCTACAAAGTTTTCTGGATCAATTGAACCATATTCTGCTGCTAGTAAAACCTCATAAGAATCATTTGTTAAATCGTAAGTCCAAACTTCACCACGTGATCTGGTTGCAGTGTAAAAGAAGAGTAATTTATCATCAGAAAGGAATTTAATACTAAAAGCAAAGCCATCAGGGATTTTTAGAGTTCGACAATCACCAGTTTCTATATTGTAAATGTATGGTTTTATGGTTGATTCGTAGTTTCTTAAAACAGCAAATAATTTTCCGTTAGGACTGAATTTCACACCATATTCTAATGATTTTCCTTCACCTAACCATTTGATTTCTTCTGTTTCAAGATTATAAATTCCTACTTGTTCTACACCTGATGCATCAGATGTAAATGCAAAGCTCTTACCATCAGGTGCCCAATCTGAGAAACCATCTTGAGATCCTTCTTTGATTTGAATGGTTCTTTTCATGTCACCAGTTTCGTTGTTGTAAATGTAAATATCTTGATTTTTCAAATTAGTAGTAACTTCATTTGTACCCATTACTATGTATTTGTCATCTGGGCTCCAAGCACCACCCATCACCGGCATATCAGAAGCCGATAATTGTGTTACTTCAGAACCGTCTGTTTTCATTTTGAAAACGTTCATTTGTCCTGAACGAGTGCTCATGAATGTTAGCCATTCTTTGTCATTACTGACCTCTCCAACATGTTCTTGATTTTTTGGAGTTTCAGTTATTGCTTTAGCTTCTCCATCAATTGAAATCTTCCAAATATCATTTTGTTCATTTCCTCCAGCATCCTTGCCGAAAAAGATATTTTCACCTTTTCCATCCCAGGCGATTCCTGTTCTTGGTGCTCTTGGTAATTCCCCATGAGATACTTGTTTAATGTCCTTCGTTTTGAGATCCATCACATATAATTCGATTTTTCCTGTTTTATCCCAGAAAAATGCTAATTTTTCTTTATCCTCTGATAATGTAATCATAGAATAACTGGGTAAACTCAACAGTTCATCAAAAGGTAATGGCTCAGGTTTATAGTCAGTCATAATTGAACGTTCATTTGTTTTTTAATAAAATTATTGGTCAATTTAGTTATAAAAAACAGTCATTATTTTTTAGAAAATTAGTAATCTACGATTATTTACCTTTTTTTACAGAGAATAGATTAACTTAAAAGGAGATATGCATTCTTATTTTATTGAGAATCGCTTCTATTCCTAATTCTGGAATAGAAATTTAAAGCAATATGCTTTTGTTATGGGCAGTTATAATGAGTGATGGATATGAATCTTGGGTTCTATTTTAAGACCGCATTTCGTCGTATGTGGCAATCAAGAAAATATTTCATAGTATACTCTATTGGAATAATTCTTACTATATCCGTTATTTCATCTGTCACAATATGGTCTGTTACTTCTGAGAATTTAGCAGTTCGAGATTTCTTACGTGATTCTGATTATGAGCTAAGAGTTCGATCATATATCCTAGATGATTTGCCTGATATACAAACTTGGCTTGAGAATCATCCCCTAGTAGAATCGGTTTCGAATATATCCTATAATCAAGCATTTTTCAATGCGGAAAATAAGGATCCTTTGTACGAATTCTATCCCTTTGATGATCAAGCTGACATGATTAATCCTGTTTCAGTTGCGACTCTATTATTACCACCAAATAACACTATTAAAAGAATTAAATCACAATTTAATGTTATAGGAAACTTTTCCTTGGAATTAGGTGAAGTGTTAATTAGTGAGCAACAAGCAGAGAGACTTGAATTAGTTTTTGGACAACCAATAGTTCCTGGTATGAAAATTAACCTAAGTGTTTGTCGCAATAGCGTCGATTTTGGTACTTTACTTTTCCAATATCAACCAACTCATTTTTACAATGTGACTGTGAAAGGCATCTATCGTCGAATCCCTTCAGTTACTATGCTACAAAAATCCTTTTCTGAGGATTTCTTAGACAACTCTATTATCTTTCTTTACGATAATTTAATGCGATCTGACAAGTTACATATGCTTGAAGCTAATGGTCTTTATCCTTTAGTAATGGCAAAATGTGATCCCGATAAAATAGCAAGCGAAGGAATAGATAATATCATTGAAAAATTGACTGCTTTAGAGGAACAATTAAACATAGAGCAAACAACTTCGTTACCTTACATATTATTTTCTCCTATTGAAGAACTTCAAAAATCATATGGTCGAGCAAATACTATAATTATGGTTATGATACCGGTAGCGGTTTTCGGAGTATTACAAGCGTTATTTGCTGTTAATATAATAATTGAGAAAAGAAAAGATGAATTAGCAATATTGAAAGAAAGAGGAGCTCTAACAATTCAAATAATGAATTCAACTTTCTTAGAATTCTCTATAGTAATTTTAATATCGGTTATTGTATCGGGTGCGTTATCATTTTTACTTGCTTCTTTAATTCCTTCAATAGGTTTAGGAAGGTTCTCTGCTGAAAATTTCACTGATTTCTTCAGTAACCTGAAAATTCATTTTGGCCCTTATTTATACACATCATTAGCAATGCTTGTTATATCACTTGTATTTGTTGGATATAAGGTTAATAAGGTTCTACCAAAAACCTATTCGGAGAGAGATTTAGTATTTAGAGATAAGCTAGAGAAATGGATCTCACTCGGTTTGCTTATCGCTAGTACATTAGCCATGATTATCTATTTTATAATATTTGGAGTGAAATATCGCAATAGTATTGTTAACGTCTTCAATTTTAATGATATTAATACTGTAGAAAGTTCCTATGTTTATCTATTTATTTCGATAATAATTATCTTGAGTGGAGTATTATTAGGTATAGCTGCTATTGAAGTCCTAAGTAGATTACGAATTGTCTACAGTAAGATATTCAAGAAAAGCGGTTTCTTTATTGCTCATAATTTCAAAAAATCAAAACATAGTCTTAACTCTATTCTAATTATAGTGATTATCCTAAGTGGAACTTTGTTCTTTTCATTAACACTGAGAGATTCTTACAAAAATGTTGAAAGTGCAACCAATTACTATAACAATGGCTCTGATTTCCGTATCGAAACAGATACAACTCATCATACACTAGAATTAAGCTTAATCTTGGAAGATGGTATAGATGATGCAATGAGTGTCCTAAGAACCGCAGGTTCACATGGATATGATCAAATAACACTATTTGGTGTAGATGCGGGTAAATACGCGTCTATGGGACGTTGGATTGAAAATAGTTTCATCAATGATCCAGCATATATATCAGAATTCTACCTTACTAGAACTATTGATGATTGGTTGTCTTCTTTGAATTTAGTTCATGATGGTATTATTATTAGTGATGGTCTAGCTAGAGAAAAAGAAAAATTTGTAGGGGATACAATTAATTTAACAAATATCTTAATTGGCGGATCTACTCTTGTTACAGAAGAATTCACAATAACAGGTATTATTCATTCTGCACCTGGTTTTGGATTAGCATCAGGTGAGAATTTGGATTTAAACCAGCCAAATGATCATTTTGCATTAATTAATTTCCGAAAAGCCAATGAGGATTTTGGTATTAATAATACAAACTTAGTTTTTGCTTCTCTAGAAAATGGCTATCAAATTGAAGAAGTTGAAAATACCATACTAAGTTTTGATGAAGTATTGTCAGTTAATCCTGATTTAACGAGTGCTGGGTTCACCGATCGTTACATCAATAATTACGTTCCAGAATTGGACTCATTTATTATTGCACAAGTAATTCTTCTTAGTTTCCTTGGTATGATAATAATCGTTACAAATATTTCATATATCATTTCAAATCGAAAACGTAATTCTGCTATTCTTTCAGTATTAGGTAATACTCCAGTTACTTTAACAAGTACTATTTTTACCGAGATATTACTTTTAGATATTACATCGATATTAGCAGGTTTAGCTATTGGGTTACCACTTGGTATTTTGGGTGTCAAATTATTGCAACCTTATTTCCTCAATAAAGTCATTTATCCTGTTAATTTTGCTTTGAATGGTTTGTATATAGTAATAGTGATCTTTGGCATTATTATTATTTCATTATTAGCTGCTATTCCTTCATTAATCAAATTAAATAGAAGTAAAGCGGTTGATGTTATCCAAAACCGGACTTGAAAAAATAACCGATTCGTAATATAAATGTAAAGCATAAAGGTAATAAATTAATTTGAGCTCGATTCTTTATGATTGAAATCTCTAGAGAGGAAGCACAGCGTTTCATAATAGATGCACAGTTACTCTCTCACGGCAACGATGTCAATAGTATAGTCGATGTTGCTAAGAGAATTCATAATATACAAATAGATACAATATCTGTCGTTGCTCGGTCACATGATTTAACAATTTTTAATCGATATCCAGAATATCAGGAAAAGGATGTTTGGAAAGCTCTCGAAGAAAAAAGTCTTTTTGAGTACTGGTCTCATGCTATTTGTTTGCTGCCTATAGAAGAATATCCCTTTTATCTTTGGAAAATGAACTATCTAGAAAAAAATCCTGAATCTTGGTGGAAGAAATGGATTGTTGACAATAAAGAAACAGCTAAAAACATTTACGATTATGTCAGAAAAAATGGTCCTACAAGTAGTTCTGATTTTAAGCGAGAGAGTAAAGCTACTGGTTGGTGGGATTGGAAGAAAGAAAAAATGGCTTTGGAATATCTCTTTAATAAAGGAAAATTAATGATTTCTTATCGTAAAGGTTTCAAAAAATATTATGATTTAACAGAAAATGTCTTGCCTGATAATATTTCAACTGAACCTCATCCTAAAGATGATTTAGCAAATCGTTTAGTAGGAATCGTTTTTTCATCGCTCGGATTAGCTTCTGTAGAAGAGCTGAAAACTTATTTGGGAAACGCTTATTCGAGAATACTTTGGAATAAAAACAAAAAGAAAATCGATGAATTCATGAAAGAATGTGTTGAAAATGATTTACTAGTTGAGGTAAAAATAAAAGACGTTCAAGAACCTCATTATGTTCTTCCTAAGCAACTTAAGAGTTTAAAGAAAATTAACAATTTTGAATATGTGTCTCAACCAATGAAATTCTTGACTCCATTTGACAACCTTGTTCGGGAAAGGGATTATCCTGAAAGATTATGGAATTTTGTGTACAAAATTGAATGTTATACACCGGCAGCTCAGAGAATTTATGGTTATTTTACATTACCGATTCTTGATGGACACAAACTTATTGGTAGAACAGATCTTAAGGTTCACAGAAAAACAGGTAATCTCGAGATAAAATCACTTCACTTTGAATCAGGAATTAAATTAGATGATGAATTACTCCATCGTTTCAAAGAAGGTTTGCAAAATTTCGCTGATTTTCATAATTGTCAAGAATTTGTCGTAGAAGATATGCAACCAATAAAACATAGAGGGAAGATAAAATCGCTCTTTTTATGAGTAATTTTTTTATAAACTAATTTCCTGTTTTTTGTCTATGAAACATTAATAAATTGCCTTGATAACATATTTTTACGGTTAATAGGAGATATTAAATTGGCAGGACTCGAAGCTTTATGGATTATCTTAGGTATAGTTGGAGCTTTTCTTAGTGGTTCAGTTCCCTATTCAGTAATTATTGGACGATTAGCAACAGGTAAAGATTTACGAAAATATAACATTGGTAACCCCGGTGGATTTAA
>RCNB010000868.1_pt1 | contig 19602 bp, 12 predicted proteins | sample 2041321 | NCBI WGS metagenome assembly RCNB01 (sample SAMN09708232, study PRJNA481090) | Marine sediment metagenome, whole genome shotgun sequencing project. | reverse complement strand
AAATCAGTAATGAATCATATGCTCAAGTTAATAAATGGAAATTAAATTTTTTACACGCGCGTACTAAGATCAACTTAGGGAAAATATAATGTTTACAATTTCTAAAGATACGAATGATGTTATGTTGTCGGGTATTAAGTAATATACAAAGTAATAATTTGTACAAATGGAGATTCATCTTATACTAATTTTAATCGATAAGGAAATAAAGGACACTTCATTTTTATGCTCGGTTTATTATGCAGCAAATTGTGTGCGAAGTACTTGTCGTTGGGGCTGGCCCCGCAGGCAGTTTGGCTGCAAGGGTAGCAGCTGAAAAAGGTATAAACGTAATTCTATTGGAGGAGCATAGTGTCCCAGGTTCCCCGGTGTTCTGTGGAGAAGGAATCAGCTTTGATGGGATCATCGAGGGAGGTCTTGAACCAGTTGAACCGATAATATGTCACAGGATCACCACGGTACGGATTTTCGCACCAAACAGGAAATATACAGACTTAATATTCAAGGACATAACAGGGTACAACCTTAACCGGGATATATTTGACAAAACACTCGCAGAGAATGCCGTCAATGCTGGAGCCCAGCTGGATACGAATACAAGGGCAACCAGCGTGATTAAGGAAGGAGATAGAATAATCGGTGTTCAAGCCCTGAACGGTGGTTATAAACGGGAATACAGGGCAGACATAGTCATTGGTGCAGACGGCCACTCATCCAAGATCCGATGCACTGCAGGACTTTCAAGACACTTTCCTGACTATATGAGTATAGCTCAGTATAGGCTAACCGGAATCACCATGGAAACTCCTGAAGTGAACGAGATCTACTGGGGAAACAATTACGCTCCAGGTGGTTATGCTTACATATTCCCCAAAGGGTCCCATACTGCCAATGTAGGAGCAGGAGTCCGCAATAGACATAACAAACCAGCTGTAGAATACCTAAAAAACTTCATACGCAAGGACTCTCGCTTCAGAAATGCAAAAATCGAAAGCAAAACCGGGGGAATCTGCCCAGCCAGCGGTAGACTTGATCAAATAGTTATGGATGGGCTCATGCTCGTAGGTGACGCAGCGGGACAAACAGTTCCCATGACCGGAGCAGGAATCCATAGTGGAATAGCTGCAGGTAAGATAGCAGGAAGAATAGCTTCAAAAGCCATCCAAGAGGGAAACACTTCAACAGGAAGATTAAATGAATACGTCAAAGAATTTGATAAATACTGGGGAAAAAGCATTAAAGACAGTGGAAAAGTACTCAAAATGCTGGACAAGTTTAGCGACAAAGATCTCAATGTAATACAAGAGGTAATCACCCAGCAGGACATTATGAACTTGACAAATGGAATAAATGTCCCATCTACCCTCGCACGATTAACAACCAGAAGTCCCTTCAAACTAATTAACCTAATTAAAACAGCACTGAAATAAACCCAAAAAAAATCTGTTATAACCTGTATCATCATAAGCGCCTAGTTAGACTGGAAATATTCTTGAGCATCCTCAAGTAACTGAGGCTTTTCAATCAACTCCACCATTGTCATCCCCAAAGCCTTAGCACCAACCACCATAGCATTCAAACCCGTTCGAGTCACCGTCAAATCAGCCATCTGTCTACTATAGGCTGGAATCCTTGGACCACGTACAGCAATATAACTATCCACAACAGGTAACTTCTGACTCACATTCCCCAAGTCATTAGAATCCCTAGGAATAGACCCTATAGAATCCACCCAAGGAACTAAGTCCACACCCAGCCGCATATAATTATCCCATAAAGACATAATCAATGGTAGATTCAACTTCTTGGCAGCATATTGCTTCCTCGTAGTAACCGAAACCTCGACATCCATTGCGATAGCAGCACCCTCACCACACTGAGCGATACGGTCAACCATTACATCCATGTAGGCATCATCACTACTCCTGACACCCACACTACAAACCGAATAATCCGGAATAATATTTCCCTGTACACCACCCTCAGGAATTATCCCGTGAATAACCAGATTAGCATCTCTACGAGACTCTTGCCGCAACATATGAGTCGCCATATAACATAAAGTCGCTGCATTCAATGCATTACGACCCAACTCTGGAGACTCCGCAGCATGACTCGCCTGACCCTTAAACTCCATACGAACATTCCTGACACCAAGAGTAGGAATCCCCACACTATAGGCATCACCCGGACGGCACATTAACACAGCATCAATATCCCTGAAGAAACCACTCTCCACAAGCAGCTTCTTACTCCCACCACTAGGACCATGCCCCCCCTCAGCGGGGGTACCCACAACTACAATCTCTCCCATAGCCAAACCCAACGCTCTGCTGGCACCGATAGCAGCTCCAATTGCAGCACCTGTAACAAGGTTATGTCCTCCACCATGTCCAACCTCTGGCAGGGCGTCGTACTCAGCAAGAACTGCAACCCTAGGGCCCTTACCCAGACCACGATAAGTAGCACTAAACGATGTAGGCATACCATACAACTCCCTTCTAATCTTGAAGCCATGTTCATCAAGTATCTGAGTCAGAAGCTCAACAGCCTCGTACTCCTCACTTCCCAACTCAGGATTCTCATAGAGAAAACATGCGACATCCTCAAGGATCTCCCTTTTTAGATCTACCTCCTCCTGAACCACGTTCTTCAAGTCAATAAGAGACACGAAAATCAACACAGTCACATGCAAGGATATGTATAATCATTTCCCCATTCTAGAAGGTGCAGCGACGGCTCCTGAAGGAAGACAGGTTTCACCCGGATGCGGTGTCAAAATACACTCCTCCATCCCGAGATCCCGCGAGCGTCCAACGTCCAAGCTTAGGTTGCTCCCTCCCGGTCCTGGCCAGTTTCACCCGACTACCGTCAGCACACCCCCCTACAGGGGTGTGTTGAACGACCGCCGACCCCACGGGGCAGGATATCGACAGACTGTATAGAGTCCTACACCAAGGATACACCCAGCTACCCAGAGGTTACTGATCCCTCCTATAGCTCACTTAGAGGCAAGGGGAAGAGCTAACTCCCGATCCTACCCGCCGCTGCAACAAGCCAGATGCATAACACAGAATTAAACTCTTCTCTAACTATGAATCCTATAAAATGAAGACCTACGTTAAACCCACCTATTTCATCCTTGTCGCACCCTGATTGTCATACGAAGTTTGAGCTTAGAGAGCTACATGATCCTAGCCATCTTCTTCTGTATATATTTGTAAGACGTGTTAAAACTAGACATAAAAAGTATAAGCACTTTACAGTCAGAGCCCTATAACAGCTGTAATCTGTCTAGATGTTTTATTTGCGAAGGTCCCTGAGCCATCACTTGGAATTAGAGAGGAACAATACCAAACTGTATAAGGCTTAACACAAGATTTGAAACCATTAACCCTAGAAATCCAAACATAGCAATCCTCTCAAGTTTTACTCCCCAATCTGGCTTGGATGAAAGATAGATTCGAGTCATCTGTCCCCCATCTAAGGGATAGACTGGTAGCATATTCACCATTGCGATATTCACACTCAAAAAGAAGCTCCAGTTCAGATAATCAAGCAAAATACCTGAAATTTCCTGACCAATCAATAAAAAGAGAAGATTTACTAGCACACCCATTAGTAAATTCACAAAGGAGCCGATAGCGAAAACCCTTAGCTGGCTGATCATTGGTGCAGCTAACATTGACTCTTCCTCAGGTTCAACTGCTCCTCCAAAAGTGATTATCGCGAAGAGGATAGCGGAGGATTTCACCTTGATTCCTTCAACTGCGCACATTATACCATGTCCAAGTTCGTGGAATAGGATAACCATTCCAGCAGCGGCAAGGAATAGTGGGAGGCTCCCCATACTAATAGTAACCCCGGGAATAATGGGCATAACCGGATTTGCTTCAGCGGGTACAAATAGAAATCGATACAGGTTCTGAAATAATAAATAAGTCAAAAATGATACCTGACCAAAGAAGGATACAATAGCCATATTTCCAAGAATCCTCCAAAAACCTGGATGCCATCCACCTATGCGTAACAATATATCATTTAGAATGGTAGACTTGAACATCACGTAATATGGGCGAACCTCAAAACCATGACGGTCTAATTTCAGATACTTAGCCAGGAAATAAAAGGCAACCCAACCAGCCAGTATTATTCCCAGATTCATAAGTTCCTGATTCATGATAGCTCAAACCACCGAGTTGACAACTCATAAGCGTAAGACTTCCTTAAATATAGTCCTAGATCAGTGATTCACGTATGATAGTTGTTAACTATACTGGTCAACACTGGAAAACCTTGGAAGAACTCCGAAAGAGAACAATATTGATGCTTAACTCTCTTGAAAAGTTCCACATACAGGGGTATGCGTATGGTAGTATATCAAGGGGAGACATCCACCCTGAAAGCGATATCGACATATTCATACCTGTTCCACCAGCTCCCAGTATACTTGAAACCCAGATAGAACAGGCAGGAGTTAAAATTCAGTATAGAGAGATAATCCAAGCCACACCTACATACGCTGCAAAGGGTTATTTGTATATAGATGAAAAAAGGGGTTACTCATTCCCATTAAATAAAATGAAAACAGTCGAACATGAATTCTACACATATGCCGGTAGAACCACCAAAAAAGAACTACAAGATAGGATCCGCGTACACGGTGTAGATAAAAGATTGATGCTCATTGAACCAACAGAAACAGGACATATAGAATCACCAATCGAAGGAAGAGAAGGAACAGTAGCAAAACGTCTCAATATTCATGTGCAGACAGTTAAAGACCGAGTGAGAACACTCCAGCGTAGAAAGCGAATGGGGAGAACGGGAGTATATATAAAATCGGTCCTTAACTCAGATGAAAGTTTTGGGAAAAAATATAATCAGTTATCAAGAACAAGGCCTGCTTTACGACGAAGACAGAGAAGAAAATAAAAAAAATTATGAAAGGTTCTTGAACACCGTTACTTTGATACTTTTGGGGACACGAACACTTTCGGCGATACGCTCACCTATGAGTGTACTTACACCACGTTCAACTGCAGCATCAACAAGACGTCCGGTTACAATACCATCAAATATTATGACATCTACATCGGACTGTTCCTTTAGTTTCTCTACCAATTCACTAACAGGTATGTTTTCCAGTTGTTTTCCGTTTTTCAGAATAAAGACGCCCTCTAAGGTTCCCTTCAAGCCCTTAGAAATATCAGCACGTTTGTCTCCACCTTCAACTTCAGAAATAGGTACACTTTGTGCTAATGCAGTTTTTATCTCCTCAGGGGTCAAATCTTCCACTTCTTTACCCCTTGGAGCCCGTGCTACATAATTTGGTTTAGCTACCTGTAGAAGCTCTTTTAATATTAGGTCTCCTCCACGATCACCGTCTAGGAAAGCGGTTACCTCTTTCCTCTTAACCAGATTAATAATTGTCTTAGGTACTTTTACTCCTTCAAGTGCAATAACATTAGTAATTCCTGCTCTTAGCAGATTGTTTACATCTGCACGTCCTTCGACTACTAATATTTTTTTAGCTTTAGAGAGGTTAGGTGTAGCAGTAAGTTTCTCACGTCCGTAACTAACTGCCTTTATCTTTTTGTCTTGCTGTGATACTTGGGTGAGTAGTTTCTCAATATCTTGGGAGTCGGTAACAACCCAATCCCTCATGAGTTCTTTTGCTCTTCGAAGAATCTGTTCACGTTTATCTACACGAACATCAGAAATTTTTCTGATAATAATTTTTGCTTCACATGGACCTACTCTGTCTACGGACTCCATTGCAGCTGCAATTAGAGCTGTTTCAGCCCTATCAAGGCTTGATGGGGCTACTATTTTGCCTTCTGTTTTGTCCTTTTCTGATTTTAGTGAGATATCGATTCGTCCTATTTTTCCGGATTTCTGTAGCTCTCTAAGCTCAAATTCCTTGGGAAATAGGCCTTCTGTCTGACCGAATATGGCTCCTATGACGTCGTGTCGTTCTACGACACCCTGAATAACGAATGTAGCTTCAATAACGTATTTTGCTGCCAATTTTTCCTTTGATCCCATTTGATTCCACTTCTATTCATATTAATACACCCTAGCCGCAGGTGACCCTCATACTCATTGAGTTCACCTGGGTTTGATAGAATCAGACCCGATGCAAATGTGAGGCGAATATTACTAGCCATTTCAGCAAGATATTCGTCCTACGGTGAGAGTGATATGGGTGAGTTTTCTACACCCACGGGTTAAGCAACAACCTATAATAAAAAGATTCCCGATTCCGAATCTCTTAAATTCTTAGTGTAAATATGATTTGAGGGCAAATTATTGGGAGTAAAAGTGGGTATAAACGGGTTCGGTAGAATTGGTCGCTTATCCTATCGGGCTGCTCTTGAATACAACTCTGATATTGAGTTTGTTGCTATTAATAGAGGTAATGCAGAGACACTTGCACATCTTCTAAGATACGACAGCGTTCATGGAAAGTTACCATACTCTATCGAAGTAGAAGGGGACACCATAATCGCAAATGGAAAACAAATACAAGTTTTGTATGAGTCCGATCCAGCTAATCTTCCATGGAAAGAACTTGAAGTGTACTTAGCGATAGAATCTTCAGGTAAGTTTAGAGATAGAGAAGGAGCATTAAAACATTTGGAAGCAGGCGCTTCAAAGGTATTAATATCAGCCCCAGCAAAAAACCCCGATTTTACTGTGGTAATGGGTGTAAATGACCATCTCTACGACCATGAAAAACATAATATAATATCAAATGCCTCATGCACAACCAATTGTTTCGCACCAGTAGTTAAGATCTTGAATGATAAATTTGGTATCGAATCTGGTTATATGAGTACTATTCACTCATACACTACTACACAGAATATACTAGACAAAAACCATAAAGACTTAAGACGAGCTCGGGCAGCTGCAACGAATATTATACCCACAACAACTGGTGCCGCAACAGCCACTATTGAAGTAATACCTGAACTGAAAGGTAAACTCAATGCTATTGCCTTCCGTGTTCCTACCCCGGATGTATCGCTCATCGATTTTACAGCACTATTAAAAACAGAAGTAACAGCTGATGAAGTAAACTGTACATTCAAAAATGCTTCAGAAAGTAGTATGAAGAATATCTTGGGTTATTCAGATGAACCTCTAGTTTCCTCTGACTATATACATGACCCTAGAAGCTCAATAATAGATGGAAAATCAACACAAGCTAACGGAAAACTGGTTAAGGTAATCTCTTGGTATGATAATGAATGGGGCTACGCCTGTAGAATCATAAACATGGCTGAAAAAATAGGTAAACTAGCTGGATATTAGTACCTTTTTTATCTGGTGATTTTTAGTTGCCTCATTTTTTCTAGGTTATCAGGTTTTGTTTTGAAGTAATCTCTTACTGGTTTTAATAGGTCAATGAATGCTTCTCCAACTGCTTTCTTAAGGTCTAAGGGATGTAATCCCCCAGCTGCATATACCTTAGCTAGTTCCTCAAAATCATCGAAATATATGTCTCCGCCATATTTCTCTGGGCGTTTTATCTCCAATACTCCCAAATGGGGGAAGACAACCATTCTTGTGTGATCCAATATTGGGTTTCCTTCAACAATTTTAGCTGGGCAGTAGGCTTGTTCGTATTTTTCTCTGATATCTTCAGGTGTATCGTTTAACCATATAGCTCCTTTTGCTATGCTTTTTGACATCTTACCTTTGATACTTAAATCGATTTGAATGTCCTCATCGAATGTGCCTTCATTTTCTGTTACTTGAAGTCCGGGTAACAGGGGTGAATGAAGGCAGACTGGGGGTTTGTATCCAATTTTAGGGGCTACGTCTCTCGCTAGCATGTGTACTTTTCGCTGGTCTATACCCGAACATGCAACATCCAGACCCATTTGGAATATATCACAAGTCTGCATTGCGGGGTATAGAGCCCAAGCGGATTCTACATCATTTTGAGATACAGAACGACCCATGATGGGCATTGATCGTAATATTCGTTTTAGACTAGATGCCTTCATTACGCGGACTATTTTCTCCCAATATGAGACCTCTTCAACTAATTCAGAAGCCCACAAGTAGTGGACTTTTCCTTCTGGAAGCCCTAAAGCAGAGAAACAATCCTTGAAATACTCTCCACCGATTCGGATATTATCCATGTTTCCTCCAAGTTTATTATTTATCCAGCTGTGCCAATCTGCTAGGAATATAATAAATTCGAAGCCAGCTTCGACATAATCGAGCATCTTTTTTCCAACTATAAGACCTGTACCTGCATGCATCATTCCTGAGCATTCAAATCCTACATAACCACGGGGGTGATTGTTAGTTTCTAGCAATTGATGTAACTCAGAGGTTGTTATTATCTCCTGAAGATTTCTGGAACATATTTTGTATCTTGTTTCAACATCCATAGGGAGTCACCTTAAACGGTTATTGATAGAGTTGATATAAGGTTTGAGGGTAGGTACCCCTGTCCCTCGCAACAAACCCACGACATCACAGTAGGGCAACGCCCCTCTCAGTCGAGCTCTCTCATTTGCGAGATTTCCGGTACCAACCCTCCCCACCTGTGCCATGTCTGGGTAACCCCGAATCACTGGTAGCCCTCCGCGAGGTCCGTCTGCATGGGGCGTCGTTTGGTGGGTATCTAGAGAAGAACATAAGAGATTATTTAGTGTTCTTTATTCACCTTTCTTATACAACTAATCTAGCGTTAGTATTTTCTCAGACATAACGCTAAAACACTCAATACATCAAAATCGTTTCTTCACGCATTATTGTCGCATTTTTATCATTTTTTCAAGTATTTATTATGAATATTAATGTATCTAATCAATGAATTTTAATATTTCATATACAATTTTAGATCATGTCATCAAATATGCAGTCGCCTGAAGAATTTTTCGGGCATAAGATGGGCGCAGACAAAAAATTGGCGCGCTGGGATAAAATTGTAGAATACTTCTGGGTACTGGATAAGTCCCCATCTGTAAAGGTTGTTGAACTTGGTCTTAGTACTGAGGGAAATTCGTTTCTTCTAGCAATAATATCTTCACCTGAAAACATTAAGAATATTGAAAAGATTAAGGAGATGAGTTGGAATTTAGCTCATCCCAAAGGACTTAGTAAAAAAGAGATTGAAGAAATAATCAAGAATGGAAAGACCGTTATATCAATGACAAATAGTCTTCATGCTTCAGAGGTTGGAGGAACACAGATGTCCTCTGAGTTAGCCTACGAGCTAGCTACAAGCCCTAAACATGAAGAGATCCGAGAGAACACAATTCTCCTAATTGTACCAAGTTTCAACCCAGATGGTAACATTATGGTTGTTGACTGGTATAACAAGACTCTGGGAACCGAATATGAAGGAACAGGTACACCCTATCTTTATCATAAGTATGTTGGTCATGATAACAACCGGGACGCTGTACATAACACACAGGTGGAATCACAGATGGTCTCTCAATTCATGTATAAAGAGTGGTATCCACAAGCATACATTGACCATCACCATATGGGAGGTACCGGTGCAAGATTCTACATACCCCCATTTGCTAACCCAATAAATGATAAAGTTGATCCCTTAATCTGGACAGAACAAACACTATACGGCGGCATGATGGCAACCATGCTTGAATCAGAAGGAAAAACAGGGATTGAGCAAGCAGCAACATATCCCGGAGAATTTATGCCGACATTCAACTATATCCCATGTTGGCACAACATCTGTGGAATGCTCACCGAATCGGCTTCCGCTAGAATAGCTACACCCACTTATGTCCACTATCACCAGTTGAGAGGAAGTAGTAGGGGAAGGCCAGAATACAGGACGCAGATGGGATTCCCTCACCCATGGGAGGGGGGATGGTGGACACTCCGAGATGTCGTTGAACAACAGAAGATATCATCTCTTGCATGCTTAACCGTTGCAGCCAAACATAGAGAATTAATCCTTAGAAATATGTACCAAAAAGCATCAAGGAACATAGAAAAGGGAGAGATAGAAGCACCATACGCGTTTATAGTTAAACCAGAGCAGCATGATGAACTTTCAGCCTATAAACTCATGAAGACAATGATGGATACGGATATTGAAATAAGCAGAAGTACCCGTGAATTCAAAGCGGAAGGTGTAACCTACCCGAGGGGTACATATGTTGTTTTTGTAGCACAACCATGCAGACCCTATATTATTAGTCTCTTGAAGAGAACATTTTACCATGCTGGACCTTTCAGCTTCAAGCCTGATGGTACGCCAATATCGCCATACGATCTATGTACTTACACAATTGCAGAATTCATGGGGGTGGGTCTCCATGAAGTGAAGAAATCCTTTGATGGCTCCTTTGAAGTGTTAGAATCAATAAGATTCCCCAGAGGAACCGTTGACAATAAATCAAGCGGATGGTTACTTGACTGTCGAAGTAATGAAAGCTATGCAGCGGTTAACAGGTTACTACGGAAAGGAGTAGAAATTCATAGGACTCTAGAATCTGCAACCCTTGAAGGAAACGTCATTGTTAAAGGGTCCTTCTATATCCCTAAAAATACTGGAGTTGAGACTGAAGTAAAGAGACAGTCAAAAAGACATCACCTTAACTTTGTGGCTTCACCTGATAAAATGGTCAAAACGAAGCCAATAAGGATGCTCCGTGTGGGTATGTATCACAGGTATCGTGGAGGAAACATGGATGAAGGGTGGACCCGCTGGCTCCTAGAACAATATCGTTTCAGATACAAGAAACTGATGGACGCTGATATCAAGCGGGGGAAATTAATCAATAAATATGATGTAATAATATTACCCAGCGATAGTAAACAGATGATAACTGGAGAAGGGATAGAAGAATATTATAAGAAACGATTCGGGGGAAGACGGAGTCCAACAAGATATCCCAAAGAATATGAGACTGGTATCGGAAAAGAAGGACTAGAGAAACTAAAAGAATTCGTTGAAGCTGGTGGATTACTAGTAAACTTTGCAGGTTCATCTGATGTGGCAATTGAGTTATTAGGATTACCAATAAAGAATGCAGTCAAGGACATTAGCAGCAAGGAGTATCTTTGCCCAGGCTCAACTCTTAGAGTCAACGTAAATTATGAGAACATACTTACTGAAGGGATACAGGATGACCTTTTAATTATTTTCCGTAACAACACAGCTTTCGAAATTGCGCCAGGTAAACATAGTGAGGACATGGATGTCGTTCTATCATTCCCAGACCAACAGATTATGGAAAGCGGATGGCTCATAGGTGAAAAATACCTGAGTAGAAAAGCAGCCATAATCGACGCCAAGAAGGGAAAAGGACGAGCTATACTCTTCGGGTTTTCACCAATATTCAGAGCACAGAGTGACTCAACCTTCAAACTATTCTTCAACTGCCTCTATGGCTAAACCTTTTTCTTTCTTTTTTTCCAATCCGAGACATCAAAACCATTATTTTATCTCTTTTTAAACGCGCGCGTAGGTATGAATAATTTCGAATTCGACCGGATGTATACTTTCATTTACCATACGGATATGGTGAAAGCAGACAGGTTTTATCGAGAACTTCTTGGTTTGGAAGCTGAGAGCGACTGGGTAATGTACTATAAGATTAAGCCGAACTTGACTATTGGTGTCGTTCAGGATGGCAGAGGTTATCTAAGAGTTTCTAATGATAAACCGGTTATTCTTTGTCTCGGGGTTGTAGATGACGGAGATATTCATGAATTGTTTAACCGGTTGAAGGATGCAGGGGTTAAGATGCGTTCAGATAAAGTGGAACTAATGGAGACCGAGGGAAAGGTTTTCTTCTGTGAAGACCCTGAGGGATATATAATAGAGATAGTTCAAAGACCTAAAGGGACTTCATAAATTTCTTTACCCTCTCTATTACATCTTTAAGGATGGGTATTGGTTGAGTCAATGGAACCCTGATGAAGGTGTCATCCCCAAACATACCTCCAGGACTTAACTCAACATTCTCCTTCTCTTTCAGACGATTTACGAGGTTATATGATCCAAGCTCTGTACTCTTAGCATTTATCCAAGCATAAAATGCTCCTTCATAGAGATGCGCGTTTAGCCCCTCTATCTGATTCACAGCTTTTATGAAGTAGTCTCGTCGTTTCTGATATTCTGTTCTCCGGTTTTTAATATAGCTTAAGTCTCCAGTTAATGCGGTAGTTCCTGCTTCCAGCGTGAATGTTGCTGGTCTTGCAGCTATCATTCGTGCTACTGCCCGAGCTTTCTTCATGTATGTCTCAGGTATTATTGCATATCCGAGACGCCAGCCTGTCATGCTGAATGTCTTACTGAAGCTCATCACGTTAATTGTTTGTTCCTTCAGGCCTGGCAGGTTTGATGGTGCTATGAATTTGGATGGGGGGTATACATAGTGTAGGTATATCTCGTCGCTTATGATTGTTAGACCTTTGTCTATTGCAATGTCTCCAATTGCCTTGATTTCCTTCTCCGTGAATACGGTTCCCGTTGGGTTCGATGGGTTACATAGTATGATTGCTTTTGTTTTCCCGGTTACATACTGTTCAAGTGTGTCTAGATCGGGATGATAGTTAGTTTCTGGGTTCAAGGGGGCTAAATTCATTTTGACACCCATTTCATCTAGTATCCATGGATGTCCTGCGTAGACTGGATTCCAGAGTAATGCCTCATCACCCTGTTTTAGTGTGCTTGCTAATGCGATATACAGGGCTGCACTTCCCCCGGCGGTAGGGAGCACATCATTGGGCTCATATCTGGGGCCTATAGTTGCGTAGTAATTTACTACTGCTTTTTGGAATTCTTGTGGTATGGGTGTGGAGTGGGAGTAATGGGTTCCCGGTCCGCCTTTCTTGATTGATTTGATTGCAGCTTCAATTACCCAACTAGGTGCTTCAACATCGGGGTCGCCGCCGCTAAGATTGATAAAATCTTTTGACATAGCAGACATCTTGAGGTTAACGTGACTGCTATTTAACGAGGTATGTAGTCCGTTAGTAGGAAAAATCATTATGTGGTGACTATTATACAAATCTTGGTCTAAACTGAATTGACTTATCCAACTAGAATTAAAAAAAACTCGGATTAAAGAATGGTTTAATGATTTAGCTGAAGATTTTCTTGAATCGTTCGACTACTATCGCTTCTTCCCCAGGGTTCAGTGTTAAGCAGTTTAGGTTAAAGCCATTGGTTCTACCTCCTCTGACATAGACCATGGGATCATCTTCCTGAAGTTTGAGAGTGATTTCTTTTACTTCAATGGGAGTTTTATTGGGCCATGTTAGCTGGACACCTATGACATGGTAGTTTACCCCAGTTCCACTTAGGGGAGAGTAGTTTATCTGTGCGTCTAGTCCGGGTATCTTCTTAAGGCCATCCACGATGTATCTGGCTCGTTGCCATGCGGGTTGTAATCTTTCTTTCTCGTGATCCATGGTCATCCACCGCTGGAAGGCTACGATGAGAGCTACTACCTCTTGCCTGTCAAGTTTGTATCCTCTGCCTATGCTTCTGTAGTATCCTCCCATATCTTTGGGTCCAGCTTCTGCTCCAATAAAGCTATGGAGGGCTAAAGCTTCGATTATTTCTTTTTTACCGATGCAGAATCCGGTGCTGTTGGGTCCCCCGACATATTTTCCTCCGTAGCATGCAACGTCTACACCCATTTTGACGTATTTGGTAAGTCCGTCTAAGGGATAGGTCATTCCTGATACGTCTAATATTACTGGGATGTTGTGTCGGTGAGCTATGTCTACTGTCTCTTGGACTGTGAGTACTCCCGGTCTGAGTCTACCAGCTATTACGTGGTGAATTGCTGCTGTTTTCTCGTTGATTGCCTGTTCCATGAGTTCCGGGGTGCATCCCCATCTTTCGTCTCCTACTTGGACAAATTTGCCTCCAGGTACTTCCATGCTTCTGTCGTATAGGAGGAGTCGGTTTGCTCTTTGGATGATTATTTCGTTTTTCATGTTTTCTGTGTGAGGTAGGTTTCGCATTTTTTCTGGGTCTTTTCCAGCAATTGCTGTGGCTGATGCTAATACTAAGGCGTTGAACGCTCCGCTTGTTATCCAACCTGCTTCTGCTCCGCAGGTTTCTGCTATAATTTCACCTCCTCGTTTGATAAGATCCCACATGGGTGCCCAGGATTGGTTTGCTTCCTGCATTGCTGCTAGGATTTCGGGGTGGAGGGTTGAGCCACCTAATCTTGTGAAGAGGAATCCAGCGTTTACTACTCGTTTGACTCCTAGTTTAGAGTATATACTCATGATAATACGGAGTAGGGTTTGTTGATTTATGGTTAAAACAGTTTGGAGTTGTGAGAGGTACGTATTGATAAAAATATTTAAACTGGATTTGCTTCACATTTTTGTGTAAAGGTTTATTGTAAAATATAGTTGTCAAGCTTTTAAGATTGGTTTGCTTGTTGTTTTTAGGGCTGTCCTGTTTTGAAGATCGAGGTTAAAGGTGCAAGGGAGAATAACCTGAAGGATGTTGATCTGGTTTTAGGGGACGGTCTAACTGTTGTTACTGGTGTTTCTGGTTCCGGTAAGACTTCTCTGGTTTTTGATACTGTTTATCATGAAGCTCGGAGGCGTTTTCAGGAGGTTTTTGCTTTTGGGTCTCAAGGTTCAAGGTTGACTCCTGCTAGGGTTGACTCTATTAGGGGGTTGGGTCCTGCGGTTGCTGTTGGTCAGAACCTTTTGAATCGTAATCCAGGGTCTACGGTTGCTACTGCTTCTGGACTTCATCCATTTCTTAGGATTTTGTATGCTCGTTTTGGGATTCGTGCTTGCAGGTTCTGTGGTGCTTCGCTTACGGTTCTCTCTGAGGATGAGATTGTTGATAGGGTTACCTCTATGTTTGCTGTTGGGTCGGTGTCTGTTTATGCCCCCATTGTGAATGGGTTAAGAGGTACCCATGACGCCCTTTTACGTTTACTTGTGGAGGAATTGGGTTCTGAGAGGGTTCTTGTGGATAATGAGAAATGGGATGGGAGGAGCCTTAATCCTAAAAAGGATCACAAAATTTCTATTTTGATGGGTGCTTTTTCGGATAGTTCAAGTACGGGGGATATCCGTGAAGCAGTCAACGGTGCATTCTTGCTTGGAGCAACATCCATCATTGCTGAAAACAGTGATACGAGGGTTAATTTATCTCACTCTCAGGTTTGCCCGAGTTGTGGGTTATGGTTCCGGGATATTGAACCCTCCCACTTCAACAGGGTTTGCCCCAGTTGTAACGGGAAAGGATGCAGGGAATGTAGTGACACAGGGCTTTGGCCTGAGGTGTCTTCTATAACCTGGAGAGGATTTAGAATATCTGAGCTGCTTTCTAACAACGTTGAATATGTCTACAAATTGTTTCAGGAAACAATTATGCCTAGGACAGCTGACAGGATTCTTGTTGAGATAAATAAAAGGCTGGATGCACTCAGGGATGTTGGGTTAGGATATGTAGATCTAGATCGTTCCTCTCCCAGTCTATCACGGGGTGAGGCTCAAAGGGTTAGGCTAGCGGTTACTCTAACCAGCAGGTTGGAGGATGTGCTTCATATCCTTGATGAACCTACAATTGGGCAGCATCCATATGATGTGAAGAGGCTTCTTCCGGCATTCAGAAAGCTTGCTGGTCCAGTGATTTATGTTGAACATGACCGAGTGGCTGCTGCAATGGCTGATCACTCTGTGGATATGGGTCCGGGTGCTGGTTCAATGGGAGGTGAGATTGTCTTCATGGGTACTCCCAGTGAGCTCTGGAATCAGGATACTCATACTGGGAGATATTTCAGTCTCAATGAGAGGGTGAAGACACCTGAAAAGAGGGAATTACCTAGAAGGTTCATTGAATTAAAGGAAGCTAATATGCATAATCTTCGAGATATCGATGTGAAGATACCTTTAGGAAGATTGTCAGTCATAACTGGGGTTTCTGGTTCAGGTAAAAGCACCCTCGTTAAGGATGTCCTAGTAGCTTCATTAAAGGAAGGGGAACCAGTCGGCTGTAAGGAGATAACAGGTGGATCTCAAAAGGTTGTACTTGTGGATCAGAGCCCTATAGGTAAGAATCCCCGCTCAACGCCTTCAACCTATACTAAGCTCAGTGATTGGATAAGGGATCTGTTCGCTGATGAGACAGGATACTCTGTATCGCATTTCAGTTTTAATCGCCCGGAGGGGGCATGTCCTACATGTAAAGGTATGGGAGCAGTGGAGATTAAGATGAGGTTCCTCCCATCCACATGGATACTTTGTGCAGACTGCGAGGGAAGAAGATTCAACGATAAAGTGCTGGAAGCTCACGTAAATTTTGGAGAGGAACACCTCAATATCGCAGATTTTAATGCCCTCAGTATCACAGAGGCCTACGATATCCTGTCAAAGAAGTTTGTTTCAAAGGAAACACGGAGTGCTAAGCACATTATGAAAGCCCTTATCGATATAGGATTAGGTTATCTACCTCTTGGTCAACCTAGTCCCTCCCTGTCGGGAGGGGAAGCACAGAGGGTAAAACTAGCAAAGTATCTTGGTCGTAAATCATTATCTGGTCGAGTTATAGTTCTCGATGAGCCTTCTACTGGTCTTCACCCCTATGACCTAGCAGGACTCCTGACTGTTCTTGACAGATTAGTTAACTCTGGAGCGACCATCGTTGTTGTTGAGCATAATACTGACATCATACGAGCTGCGGACTGGGTCATAGACCTTGGGCCGAAAGCTGGCCCAAATGGGGGAGAAGTGGTCTATATGGGCGATGTACAAGGGCTTCTTGACTGTAAAGCCAGTCTAACTGCAGAGGCGTTAAAAAGTGAAGAGGAATTGGTTCCCAGTATTGGGAAAGTTAAACCTTTCAAGCAGTCAGATTATATAAAAATCCGAGGTGCCCGTGCAAACAATCTGAAAGATGTTAACGTTGATATCCCTAAAGGTAGGTTAACTGTTGTTACAGGTGTCTCTGGCTCCGGAAAATCAAGTCTAGTTGGAGATGTTCTTGAAGTTGAAGCCCGAAGACGTTTTCTTGAGACCTTGAACCTCTATGAAAGACAGGGAATAAGGGAAGGCCCTGAGGCTCCAGTCGATTCCATTACAGGCCTGGGAGTCACATTAACAGTTACTCCAGACAGGAAACTCTATGAGAGAAGATCAACTGTGGGGACTGCTACTGAAATCTGGCATCACCTCGCCGTCTTATTTTCATCAATAGGCAAAAGAACTTGTCTTAAATGCGGAACTGAAATGGAACGAAAGCAGTCATGGGTTTGTTCACAGTGTGGTGATACTGCACCCATAGCTCCACCCCGTAGATTTAACCCAACAACTTACGGTTCGGCATGCAAAACATGTCACGGTGTAGGAACACTCCAGAAGCCCAGACCAGACAAGCTAATTCGAAACCCTGAGAAACCTCTCTGCGGAGGAGCCATGTACAGTCCTGGGTTTTTTCCCCAAGGATTCCTATGTAAACCGGGTAACAGTGGATATGACATTGTACAAGCTTTAGGAATAAAACACGGCTTCACCCCCTCAACTACACCATGGATAGAAATGTCGGAGAAAGTGAGAGAAATGTTCCTTTACGGTGACCCAGAGCCCTTGGAAGTGACATTCATTAACCCAAAAGGCCAATCTAGAAAACGTTCTTACAAATTCGATGGATTCTACGGCTGGATTAGAGACTGGGATGTAGGAGGCACCTACACCGACACCGTTACCTGTCCAGAATGTCAAGGAAAACGATTCAGGCTTGAATACTTAGCTGTGAAAATAGCAGATCAAAATATCCACGATATATATGAGAAACCTTTGAAGCAACTGATTCCCATATTTGAAAAACTAGATATTCCAGAAACTAGCCAGACTATTCACAGCTTGAGAACCATTGAGAAAAGACTCAAATTTCTAAACCAGATGGGACTCAGCTACCTTAACCTGAATAGAGTGTCAGGAAGTCTATCAGCTGGAGAAGCACAGAGAGTTAAACTGGCTGGACTTTTAGGCAGTGAACTAACAGGTTTGACAGTTCTTCTTGATGAACCCAGCAGGGGATTACACCCCAGGGAGGTGAATACACTCCTAGAAGCATTAAAAGAACTCAGGGATGAGGGAAACACAGTCATAATTGTTGAACATGATCCTGAGATAATCAAGCAAGCAGATCATATCATAGACATGGGACCTGAAGCAGGTAATAGTGGTGGAAAGAAAGTAGCTGAAGGCTCACCGGAGGAAGTGGCATTGAGTAATACAATCACGGGGCAATGGCTAATGGGCAAAAAGAAGCCACTATTACCCTCAGACAGGTTAAAACCCACCAAATGGTTCACCATTGAAGGAGCCAGAGAACATAACCTGAGGGTAGACAGTCTCCAAATTCCACTGGGTGTTCTAGTTGGTGTCTGTGGAGTATCTGGTTCGGGGAAGAGCACCCTAATAATTGATACTCTCGGAAGAGCATTAGCACCAGCGAAACATACTACAAGTGTTGCTAAGGAGCCCCTAGACCCAGGAAAGTACGACTCAATCATAGGAGCCCCGAAAAGAACAATAATCGTAGACCAAACTAAGAATAAAATCGGTAACCCAGCAAGCTATCTCTCAATAAACAAGGTACTGATCAAAATCTACTCTCAATCCGAGGATGCTGTTGCACTGGGACTAGATGAAAAAAAATTAGGAAAAAGATGCAGTGCATGCCAAGGGAAGGGCCAGATTGGCCTCGACATGGGCTTCCTACCCAGCGTTTACGTTGAATGTGAGACTTGTCAGGGCACAGGTTATACTCCAGAGGCTTGGGATGTAAGACTAAATGGCTACTCCCTCCCAGAGTTAAACAGGTTAACAATAAGTGAGGTATATAACCTATTCAAAGAGGAGCCTCGGATATCGAGACCCCTCTCTGAGGCTATAAACGTGGGTCTAGGATACCTTGTCCTCAAACAACCTGGGATAACACTTTCAGGGGGTGAAGCTCAACGCTTGAAAATAGCCCTAGAATTAAGCAAGAAGAACAAAGAGGGATTATTCATACTCGATGAACCTACTCTAGGTCAACATCAGGAGGACGTAGAACGCCTCATAAGAGTTCTTCGCAGGCTAGTAAACGCTGGTAATAGCGTCATAGTTATCGAACATAACCCAAACATCCTCGCGTCATGTGACTACATCATAGAGCTAGGTCCAGAAGGAGGTCCCGAAGGGGGCAGAATCATAGCCACTGGAACACCAGAAATTGTAAGTGAAGAGGACACACCTACAGCCCCTTACCTGAAAGTATTATTGGAGGATACACAATGAACAGAGCAGCACTTCTACTAGCTGATCCATCACCATCACTTAGATATCTAGTCCTAAAAAATATCCTCGAAGAAGAAAACTCAAAAGAAGCATATGACCTGAAAAAACAAGAAGACCCCTTAGTTAAAGAGATAACAAACCTTCAGGAAACAAATGGGAGTTGGGACAACAAGATCCAATCCACGGCTCAAGCACTTCTAAGATTGGGATATCTGCAATCAGAACACCCGGCAATTACAAAGGGGGTAGAATATATCTACACGCAACAGCAACCAGATGGTTCATGGCCATTAGGCAATCATTCCACAGATTCCGAGGGAG
>RCNB010000866.1_pt1 | contig 19646 bp, 20 predicted proteins | sample 2041321 | NCBI WGS metagenome assembly RCNB01 (sample SAMN09708232, study PRJNA481090) | Marine sediment metagenome, whole genome shotgun sequencing project. | reverse complement strand
CGCAACTAACAGAATTAATTATTTTAAAAATTGGTCACATCTTTCATCATAAAAGACAATATAATGTTGCTATAGCTATATAATCAATTCAGTCAAAGAAATCCATATTATATTAATTATTTTTCATAAAAAAAGAGAACCTCAAAATTCGGTTCTCTCTTTAAATATATTAATTTTAAAATAAATCTTAAATACTCTTATTTCGTTTACGTTCAACCTCAGTCAAAAAAACTTTACGCAAACGTAAATGACTAGGGGTTACTTCAACGTATTCATCTTTTTGAATATACTCCAGAGCTTCTTCTAAAGAAAATTTAATAGCAGGTACGATTTTTGCTTTATCATCGGCCCCAGAAGATCTAACATTACTCATTTTCTTCGTTTTCGTAATATTTATCACCATATCATCTCCCCTAGAGTTCTCTCCAACAACCTGGCCTTCATAGATATCTTCTCCTGGATCCACAAAAAACTTGCCTCTATCTTGTAATTTATCAATTGAATAGGGAATTGCTTGGCCTTTTTCCATAGATACCAACGACCCATTCTGACGCTCTGGAATACCGCCTTTTAAAGGTTGATACTCTTTAAAACGATGTGCCATAATGGCTTCACCAGCAGTAGCAGTCAGCAATTGATTCCGTAAACCAATAATACCTCTAGATGGAACCATAAATTGACAAACCATACGAGTGCCTTTGGCTTCCATACTTAACATTTCGCCCTTACGCATTGTCACCATTTCAATGGCTTTTCCAGATACAACTTCCGGTAAATCAATAGTCATTTCTTCGATAGGCTCACACTTAACGCCATCAATTTCTTTAATTATTACCTGAGGCTGACCTATTTGAAGTTCATAACCTTCGCGTCTCATTGTTTCAATTAATACTGATAAATGCAAAACTCCTCTACCAAAAACTAAAAATTTATCAGCACTATCAGTTTCATTAAGTCTTAATGCCAAATTCTTTTCAAGCTCTTTAGTTAAGCGGTCTTTAATATGCCGTGATGTTACATATTTTCCGTCTTTTCCAAAAAATGGTGAATCGTTAATGGTGAACAACATGCTCATAGTTGGTTCGTCAATGGCTATGGTTCTAAGTCCTTCTGGGTTTTCCAAATCGGCAATTGTATCACCAATTTCAAAACCTTCAAGACCAACAATAGCACAAATATCCCCAGCCTGCACAGAATCAACTTTTTTCCGTCCTAAACCCTCAAATATGTGTAGCTCTTTAATTTTTGCTTTAACAATACTCTTATCTCGTTTAACCAAAGATACATTCATCCCTGATTTTAGCTCGCCTCGTTGTAAACGACCGATAGCAATTCTTCCAGTAAACGAAGAATAATCCAATGATGTAATTAACATCTGCGTATTACCTTCTTCAATTTTTGGAGCAGGGATATGCTCAACAACCATATCTAAAAGTGGCTCAATATTATCAGTTTCATTTTGCCAATCATCGCTCATCCAGTTGTTCTTTGCAGAACCATAAACTGTTGGGAAATCCAACTGCCATTCCTCTGCGCCAAGTTCAAACATTAAATCAAATACAGCTTCATGAACCTCATCTGGCGTGCAATTTTCTTTATCCACCTTGTTAATTACAACACAAGGTTTTAAACCCAAGTCAATAGCTTTTTGTAATACAAAACGCGTTTGTGGCATTGGGCCTTCAAAGGCATCTACTAGCAACAATACACCATCAGCCATATTAAGAACACGTTCTACTTCCCCTCCAAAATCCGCGTGACCAGGAGTATCAATAATATTGATTTTTGTGTCTTTGTAGATTACAGAAACATTCTTTGACGTAATTGTAATGCCCCTCTCTCGTTCAAGATCATTACTATCAAGTATCAAATCGCCAGTATTCTCATTTTCACGAAACAAATGGCAATGGTACATGATTTTATCTACCAAAGTGGTTTTACCATGATCTACGTGAGCAATAATTGCGATGTTCTTTATATTAGCCATAATGCGCCTTATTTTGAGCGTGCAAAGGTACATTATATTTTCTACTTATTATGACAATTAATATTTAATACCATTTCGTTAATTATTTGTTATAATTGAATTGAATTGAAATATGCCAAAGCCATTACCGTTACTTTCATAGATTAGTAGCAAATCACAATTTCTTAATTCTCCTTAATTTCTAATAGTGTCTTGCTACATCTATAAAAAAAAATTAAATGAAAATTATTAGTAAACACACGAAACACATCCCCTATTTATATTTTATTGCAGTTAGCATTTATTGGTTTACAATAATTAACCGTAGTGAAGGCATTTCTGCATATCCTATACTTCTGTTTGCTATTCCTTTCTTATGGCAAATTATAAAGCCAAACAAGGAATTGAACTTTACTTTGGGTACAATATTTGTTTGCTTGTCTTCATATTTAATTTTAGTTTATTTATCTGATTTGTTTCATGTAACTTCTTTTGAAATTGCCAAAGGGTTCCTAGTTTATGGAGGTGTATTCGCTATTTTAAATTTCTTTATGTCAGTTTGGATTATCCGAAATAGTATAAGAAGAAGCTATTAAAATCCTTATCTTTGCAGCTTAAAATTAGTATTTTAAGTCTATGAATCTTCAAGATATTCCCAAGATAAAGCATACACATTCCAACAACTTTTTTTTACTGGCAGGACCTTGCGCCATAGAAAGTGAAGATATGGCTATGCGCATTGCCGAAAAAGTAATAAACATTACTAATAAGCTAGAGATTCCATATGTTTTTAAGGGAAGTTTTAAAAAAGCCAACAGAAGTAGAATAGATAGTTTCACAGGTATAGGCGATGAAAAAGCTTTAGAAATTTTACAAAAAGTTTCAGAAAAATTTGATGTACCTACGGTAACCGATATCCATGAGGTCTCTGATGCTGCATTGGCGGCACAATATGTAGATGTATTACAAATCCCTGCGTTTTTAGTGCGCCAGACGGATTTGGTGGTAGCTGCTGCCCAAACAGGAAAAGTAGTAAACCTTAAAAAAGGGCAATTCATGAGCCCTGAGGCTATGAAACATGCTGTACAAAAGGTTAAGGATGCTGGCAACCAGAAAGCTTGGATTACAGACAGAGGCACTATGTTTGGCTATCAAGATATGATTGTTGATTTTAGAGGTATTCCCACAATGCGAGAATATGCACCAACAGTTTTAGATGTTACACACTCCTTACAACAACCTAACCAATCTAGTGGTGTCACCGGTGGTCGTCCAGATATGATTGAAACTATTGCACGAGCCGGCATTGTAAATAACGTAGATGGTTTGTTTATCGAAACTCATTTTAATCCAGCAAATGCCAAAAGTGATGGAGCCAACATGTTACATTTAGACCACTTAGAAAAATTAATGACTAATCTAGTGGCTATTAGAAAAACAGTAAATAATCTTTAATCAATCTTCCAAGCTTTTCTACTGGTATCACTTATTTTTGCTGCCGCTTTAATAACTTCAATAAGAAGCAACTCGTCTATACTTTCAAGACTATTAAATTGTAAAGACCTTACATATTTTCGGTTATTATAATCTTTTAATAGGGGGAATTCGTCCTTTATTAATGATCCTTTTACAAAAGCAACATCCACACATTGAGTGCCTTTTAAAATATTTAGATAACAAAATGGCTTTTTATTGTAATGATAAAACGGAATACCATAATTATGTTTTTCTTCCACATTATTCAATATCTTAAATATCACACTACGTACATGAAGCATAATAGATTGATATGGTTCTTTTTGTTTTAATATGTAACTCTCTGCTGGTTTCACAAATGAAAATTACAAATAAATTGGATTAAATTAAACCATATCCTTTTTTCTTTTTCTCGGCAGCACCTCTTCAGGAAACGGGAATATAATAGTCGAATTCTTTTCTGCTGCGATGTTAGACAGTGTTTGATACAATCTCAATTTAATTGCAGATGGCGATTGATCAATTAATTTCCCAGCTTCCAATAATTTACCAGCGGCTTGTTCTTCTGCTAGAGCTAGAATAATTCGCGCACGTCTAGAACGTTCTGCCTCAGCTTGATTAGCCATCATACGCTTCATGTTTTCTGGTAATTGTATGTCTTTAATTTTGACATCAATAATCTCTATGCCCCATTCTTTAGTTTCTACTTCTACAATATTTTTTATATTCTTACCCATTTCTTCTCGCTTCGATAAAATGGTATCTAATTCTACCTTACCACATACGTCGCGTAATGCGGCTTGAGACAATTGAGTAATTGCAAATTTATACTCCTCTACTTCCAAAACAGCCATTTCAGGGTCCATGATTTTAAAGAACACCACACCATCTATACTGCATGGTACATTGTCTTCAGTCATCACTTCTTGGGACACAACGTTTATTGTAATGACACGTATATCAACAATTTGTATAGTTTCAATAAGTGGGATAATCCATCTAAATCCAGGCTTTAAAATACCGATATATTTACCAAACCTGAATTTTAAAGCACGTTTGTATTCGTAAACTACGCGTATACCTGATAACAGGAATACCAAAATAATAACTGTAAAAACAATTGGTGTATTCATGACTCATTTTTTTTAATTAATAATTCGGATAATTACTATCTAATAAGGTCTTATTAATAATCGAAAAATAAAATGATATTTATCATGAGTCAATGTGCTTGTTTTATTACAATTTTTGCAGATTTAAGTATATAATAAAAATTATAGAAGTTAGAAAATATTAATTATTAAGCACATTACTAAAGTCTTAACTTCCCACTAAACAGACTTGCTTTAGAATTAAACGGATTCCCCGAAGCACGTCTAAGCATTACAACTTGCCCGCAATGCCAAAGGGCGTCTGAAATAGGACCATTAATTATATTCCAAAATTTATAACGCTCATTATTAAATTGGGCCAAATCTTCGGTTTCTCTTAAAACCTTGGCGGATTCTTGAAAATTTAGAAGCGTTTGTTTTCTCTTTTCATCAAATGTCATTTGTGCTTCTTCCTCTTTAGTTTTGTTAGATTCCACCTTAATCGACCCTAAAATAAACTTAGATAAGCCGTAAATATGGTTTATAGTTTCGGAAGAAGTACGTCCAGTTTCACTTGGTTTATAGGTCAAATCTTCTTCGCGTAATCCTTCTGAAGCCCAATAATACCTAAAGCCCAAACCATCTACCATTCTTGCTGTTACCCCACCAGCATTATAAGTCTCTGGTGCATCTGGTATTTCGTAATACGGTAATTTTTTATCCTGTCCCATTATCGTATTTGTTATCAATACTGAGAGCAATAGTAAAAAAAAATTAGTTTTCATGTTTTAATATTTTTTTTAATCTTTAATATGCGAAGGGTTATTAATTGGACTTACGCCATATTTATCATACAAATACACCAATGCCGTCATTGTGGCAGCACCAAGTTCCAGTTCTCTTTTGTTTACAGCATCAAAAGTGTCATTAGCAGCATGATGATAATCAAAATAGCGCTGACTGTCTGGCCTTAACCCAGCCAAAACCATATTATCTTTTTTTAGTGGACCTATATCTGCGCCACTGCCGCCATGTTCAAAATAGTGTATTAAATATGGTTTAAACAATGGTTTCCAATTTAATACTTGGTTGAAATCTGCTTCACTGCAGTCAAAAGAAAATCCTCTAGGTGTAAATCCACCAGAATCACTTTCTAGAGCAAATATGTGATTCTCACCTTTACGTTTTGCTTCAGCGGCATATTTCTTCCCTCCTCTTAATCCGTTTTCTTCGTTCATAAACAAAACAGCCCTAATACTGCGTTTTGGTTTTATTCCAGATTCCATTAAAAGCCTCAAAACATCCATAGACTGCATACATCCTGCACCGTCATCATGCGAGCCATCTCCTAGGTCCCAAGAGTCTAAGTGTCCTCCTACAATTATATATTCATTGGGAAATTCGCTTCCAGTAATTTCACCAATTACATTGTGAGACAAGACGTCTTTGAGCTGTTTGCAATTTTGCTTAAAATAAAATTTTAAATCTGTATTTAGTTTTAATAAGCTGCTTAACAATTCGGCATGGTTGGTACTAATAGCTGCAGATGGAATGCGGTCCTTAACCGGCGTGTCGCCGTAATTCATTGCTCCTGTATGTGGGAAATCATCTAAACGTAAATTCATTGAGCGTACAATGGCAGCGACAGCTCCAAATTCTCCAGCTTGCTTAGCTCCAGAACGTTGGTCCACACAGCCACCATAAGCACTAAATGTATTGATTAATGTTTCTTCCATTGGGCGGTTAAAAAACACTATTTTTCCTTCAATTTTTTCTCTTCCCAGAGTTTCTAATTCTGCAATACTATGCACTTCAATAACATTGGCTTTTACCCCAAGTGCGGGTGTGGCTACCGATCCTCCTAATGCACACAGATTAACATTTATTGTTTTTCCCTGTTCTGTTTCAATGAAGCCATATTCCGCTGTGCCCCTAACCCATTTTGGCACCATTACGGGTTGGAGCCAGACTTTATCCAAACCTAGTTTTTCTAATTCTTTTTTTGTCCATTGCACTGCTCTTTCGGCATTTAAAGAACCCGATAAACGTCCGCCAATTTGGTTGGATAGATAGTTTAACCACTCATAGCTCTTACCATTGCTCAAAGAATTGTCATATATCTTTTTAATGGTTTCTTCATCAGTTTGTGAAAAGGAGAAAATTGAAATAAAAAAGGCAGATATAAAAAGGTATTGCTTCATTCGGAATAATTTTAAGTTTTTAAAGATACTGTTTCTGATAATTATTAATCTAAAAAGAAATCATAAAAAAAATCCAGCTTTCACTGGATTTTCTCATAACCATATAAATAAACGGCTTAATCGTAACAACTAAACAATTAAGACACTACTTCTATTATATTTTGACCTAGCATGTGTACAATAGTTTAATCTAATTATTCATTATTTAATTGCTGCTTATATAATTCGATATTAGCTTTAATATCAGCATCTAACTCTGGTTCTTTTATATCACCGTATTCTTTTAAAGTATCATACATTATTTTTGCAACAATATACCTAGCAGTAGGTTTATCATCTGCAGGAATGGTAAACCATGGCGCATTTTTATTAGACGTTCTGTTTATGGCATCCTCGTAACAACTTTGATATTTATCCCAAAGTTTTCGTTCCTTAAGATCTCCTGGAGAAAATTTCCAATGCTTATTTTCTTTCCTTAAACGTCTTAATAATCTGTTTTTTTGTTCTTCTTTGGATAGATTTAAAAAGAACTTAAAAATAATCGTTCCATTCTGGGCAATATGTTCTTCAAAATTCTTAATCTGGCTAAAACGTTCATCCCAAAAGGCTTCATTTATATCTTCTATAGAATTTACAGAAGGAATATTTTCACCAAGAATATATTCTGGATGTACTCGTGTCACCAACACATTTTCATAATGTGTCCTATTAAATATTCCAAATTTCCCACGTGCAGGCAGAGCAATATAATGTCTCCAAAGGTAATCATGACCCAACTCCCTTGGGGTAGGGACTTTAAAGCTATGCACAATAATCCCTCTGGTATTAAAATCTTTAAACACCTCACGAATCATACTATCCTTTCCTGCTGTATCCATACCTTGAATACACACTAAAACGGCATATTTTCCATGAGCATACAATGTGTCTTGCAATTTGCCCAACTTTTTCCTCACAGTTACCAATGCTTTCTCAACAGTATCTTTATCATCTTCTAAATCATAAATAGTGAGTCTGTCACTTAAATTAATTGCCTCATCTACCCGAAATTCATTAATATAAATAGCTTTCATAAATTTTATTTTGTTAAATATAATGAAGATTTTGTAGTTTAGAAATCTTAAAAATCTGCATGAAACAAATTTCCTTATTCATATTCATAATTTTCTTTTCAATAAATAATAGTCATTCTCAAGTACAAGACTTAATAACTAGTAATATTAAAAATGGTATTACTAAACCTAGCGTATTGTCCACACATCCTTTTGGTATTTTCTTTTCTAGAATCCAAGGCAACTTTAAAACTCACCCTTCAAGTAAATCAAATATGCAGATTAGCATAGAAAGTGGAAATGTTTGGGGCACTCAAATAAAAACGTATATACCAAATGATGAGGCAATCAGGAATGAAGTCCGAAAACATGAATGGCATCAAGCGCAGTATTTTTTTGATGAAGAAAACCTAGATGCGAAGTCTTTTGAAATACAAATTGATGGAGTTATTAAAGGTTTAAGAATTAATACAAATTTTTATTTAGGCAATCAACATGAATTAAATCTAGGATTGCGACTTTTTATGCTTACCAGAGGCAAAGCTCCATTCTCAATTTTGACAAGTGATGAGTTTATTGAAAATTTTCACAACAAAATTGCTGGAGGTGACGATCCCTTTGACCGGGGCATTTTTGGACACAATAAAGCTAAAATTAAATATTTAGATAGGAACGGAAGCCGCTTAGATCTTAATAAGAATGATTTTTTTATTGGTGGTCTAGAAACAAGTTATTATTATTATCCTAAAGGCCTATCAACAGAAACATTTTATACAAATTTAGGAACTCATTTAGGTATAAATTTATCCAAATACAATTCGTCTTTAGATTTTGGTATATCCTCTAACATTATCAAAAAAATTAATATTAATGATAAAAGTAATGTGCAATTAGGTCTGGGATTAGGAGCATTAAGAAAAAGTATTTTGGACATGAAAAGCAACAATATTGATTTTGGAACCAATAATTTTCTTTGTCATTTAGAGAGCGCTTTAGAATATAATTTTATTTCTAAGAAAAGAACCATACATTCATTTGGTGTAAACATTTATTTTCAGACCAGTTTAAACAAGAAAGATGAGCTGGAATATATTATCCCAATTAGAAATTCAGACGCACACAAAGCTTGGGGCCACGGCGTTACCAATTTATACAAGAACAATAATTATTGGACTTTTCTATATTCTTTTACAAAAAAAATAACAACTACGTTTTATTTACAACAAGACTTTACCGTAAATAACAATCCCGATATTCAAACTGGCTTGAGTCTTACTTTTAACATCATCAAATAGTTAAAAGAAAAATATTTATTGGATTTTGGCTTGGTTTAATCTGTGTAGATTATCGATTAAATGCATAAAACAAAGGTTAAATAATGGTTTTTTATTACATTGGTCTCGCCTAGTTAATACTTTAACCCAAATACTATGAAAAAATACTTTTTATTTTTTTTAATTGCTACTGCATGCTTGCAATCTTTCTCACAGTCCGATTGCTCAGATTCTAATTCGGATTTAATCTATGCATATTCTCATGTAAAATCGGCATATGACTCTAATAATGTAACGCATTTAAAATATTTTTCTAAAAAATCATTGGATGCTTTTGAGCGTACAAAGAAAAATTTAGAATCTTGCGGATGCGATAAAGCCTATAATTTTGCATACGATGCTGCAGAATTATTAAGTAAAGTACCCGATTCCAAAACCTTCGAAGATGGTCGGTTTTATGTAAAGCGAGCGCGAACCATTGCAAAAGATGTCATTAACGAATTAGAGATATGCACTCAATTAAACAGCGAGGATGAAGCCTTAGTAGAATTGGAAAATGAACAATTTAAATTAAAGCAACAGCAAATTGAATTGCAACTTAAAGAAGAAGATATTAAACTAAAAATGGTTGAACGAGAAGCCAAAGAGCTTCGTCTAAAAAAAGAACAATTAATTAGAAAAAATGAGCTTGCCATAAATGCTAATGTAAAAACTCTAAATGAAGTGCTCGACGCATGTGAATGTGACTCAGAAGTTCTTTTAACAGAACACGACAAAGACATATTACTATCTAAAGACTTAGCAGAAATAAAAGCCCAATATTTAAATATTGTAAAAGACCTTACATCTAATTATTTAAAAAAATTAAGCGCCTGTAATGATTAATTAAGTGTTAAATCATTTCATTAAAAAACAGCCATATTAATAATGGCTGTTTTTTTTATTTACTTGCAAACATTTTAACGTCGCTTTCACTAACTTCGGCTTCGCCTAAAATTATTAACCGTTCAATTACATTTCGCAATTCTCGGATATTTCCAGTCCAATCATAATCTTGCAATAATTTTACAGCATTTTTAGAAAATGATTTTGTAGTAATACCCTGCTCACCGGCTATCTTTTTGGAAAAATATTCTATCAATAGTGGTATATCACTCCTTCTGTCGTTTAGTGGTGGAACTTTTATTAAAATAACAGCTAATCTATGATAAAGATCTTCTCTAAATCTTCCCTCACTAATTTCCTCTTTTAGATTTTTATTGGTAGCGGCTACTACCCTAACATTAACTTTAATATCTCTGTCACTCCCTACTCGCTGTATGCGACTTTCTTGTAACGCTCGTAACACTTTAGCTTGAGCCGATAAGCTCATATCACCAATTTCATCCAAAAAAATAGTACCCCCATTAGCAGCTTCAAATTTACCGGCACGGTCTTTATTGGCACTAGTAAATGCTCCCTTCACATGTCCAAATAATTCACTCTCTATAAGTTCGCTTGGTATGGCGGCACAGTTTACTTCAATCATAGGCCCTTTGAACCGTTCACTCTTTTGGTGCAGCCAATGTGCTACCATTTCTTTTCCCGTACCATTTGGCCCAGTTATCAAAACCCTTGCATCAGTTTGAGCAACTTTATCAATCATATCCTTTATTTGGGTAATAGCTTTGCTCTCTCCAATCATTTCGTAATTTTTGCTTACTTTTTTCTTAAGTAATTTATTTTCAATGACTAACTCCTTACGATCTAGAGCATTTCTTACTGTATTTAGTAAACGATTTAAATCTGGTGGTTTTGAGATATAATCAAATGCACCTAAGCGCATTGTATTAACTGCAGTATCAAGATCACCATGTCCAGAAATCATAATTATAGGAATCTCTGGTTTTATTTTTTTTATGGCTTCCAATACTTCAACTCCATCCATTTTGGGCATCTTAATATCGCAAAGCACTAAATCAAAATCGTCCTTTTTAATCATTTCAATACCAACTAAACCATCTTCAGCTTCGTCCACTTGATAAGTATCGTTTTCCTCAGAAAGTATTTTAATTAGTACTCTTCTAATAGCCGCTTCGTCTTCTATTACTAATATATTTGGCATTTTAATTTAGATTATTTGTTATATAAATGGATATCTCTTTGTGGAAAAGGAATAGTTATGTTATTTTCTTTAAAAATTCTATCAATTTCAAATCTCATTTCACTTTTAGGTATGGCAGCTTGAAAACTGTCATTCATTGTGAAAATTAATTTAAAGTCTAGTGAACTTTCTCCAAAGTTGGTGAATAAAATTAGGGTCTCTGATTTTTTTATCACAGCTGGATGATTATTAGCTACTTGTAACAATAACTTTTTTACCAAATTAACATCACTCCCATATGCTACACCCACTTGTACATTTTCTCTGGTTTCCGATCCATTTTCTGTCCAATTATACAAACTATTGGTTAAGTATAAATGATTAGGGATAACGAGCACTTTGTTATCAATGGTGACCGCTCTTGTAGTTCTCAACTTTATATCCTCAACACGACCAACTTTACCATCCAATTCAATAATATCACCTACATGTACCGTTTGGTCAATTAATATAAAAGCACCCGAAATAATATCCTGAAATAAAGTTTGCAGCGCCAAACCAACACCAATCAATAGGGCTGCAGAAGCTGCAAAAATTGCTGTAACATTTACACCCATATTGTTAAAGGTGACTAATAATATTATAATATAAAGAAACCAGCGACTATAAGAAAATAAAGACACAAATTTTGCCTTATCTGGCATCGGTAATTTTCTAGTTATTACTTTTCTAATTAATTTTAATATCAATGACGTTAGAAATAAAATAACAATGACTACTAATATTGATTTCACTGTAATATGCACTTTATCACTAAACTCAATCTCATAATTTAAAAAGTTAATAATTTTTTCCATGCCTTAATATTTTAACCATTTATAAATATCCTTATAGCTTGGTTTTTTACCATACATTAAAATACCAACACGATAAATTTTGGCTGCAAACCAAACAGTAAACATAAATGTCCCAACCAACAATCCCAAAGATATTAATTGTTGCCATAACGGTACCCCAAACGGGATGCGCATTAACATTACAACTGGAGAGGTTAATGGTATAAATGAAAATATGGTTGACACCCTGCCGTGCGGGTCTTCTATGACTGTAAAAACACCAACATAAACAGCCAAAATAAGCGGCATTAAAATTGGCAGCATAAATTGTTGAGTATCCGTCTCGTTATCAACCGCAGCTCCAATCGCTGCATAAAGTGAGCTGTACAATAAATAACCTCCAATAAAGAATAAAATAAACGCAATAATCATATTTGCCAATGGTAGATTATAAATAGCAGTCATCATATATTGCATTTGCGCTTGCACTTCTTGAGTAGCCATAGCCTGTTGTACCAATTCTTGTTGAGGGCTCTGCATTTCGGCCATATTAATTCCGAAAATAGCAGATACAATAACCATTAAAACACCTCCTAAAATTATCCATATAATAAACTGTGTAATACCAGCTAACGAAGTGCCAATTATTTTTCCCAGCATTAACTGAATTGGCTTTACAGAGGATATGATAATTTCGATTATTCTACTAGTTTTTTCTTCAATAACACTGCGCATTATCATGTTACCATAAATTATTATGAACATGAAAAGCAAATAGCCCGCAATTCCGCCGAAAGCCAATTTTACAATATTATCAATTTTGGATGTTTTCTCGCCTTCATAACTTTCTTGACCAATATCAATAGACGTTTTTGAAGCTTTTATTTTTCCTATATCTACGCCTCCTTGCTGTAATTTTAAATCGGTGAATTTCCTCTCGAGCTTACTCTCAATACTAGATATTAGACTTAAAGACGGCGTATCCTTAGAATAAAACTTGATGCTTTTGGCAACCTCATCCAAGTTATTATTAGTAGCTATATGCAATAATCCATACTCATCTTTTTCCTCCACTAATGTCTTAGCTTCTTCTAAAGAAATATTATTTAAAACATGGTATGTTGTATGTTCGGTACTTTTAAAAATACTCCTTACAAATCCAGACTCGTCTAAAATAGAAATGGTACGTTCTTTATTATTATTCAATTGAGCTAAATAAGCCACTACTGCTATTAGCGCTATCATAATAATAGGGCTTAATATGGTCATAATAATAAAAGATTTATTTCTGACCTTAGTTAAATATTCGCGTTTAATGATTAGTGGTAAATGATTCATATTTAACTATTCTTGACGGTTTGAATAAAAATATCATTTGCGGTTGGTATCAACTCATTAAAGTGATTTACCTCTGCCTTACTTGTTAAAAATGACAATAAATCATTTGAAGTTTCATCTGGCCTTAGTTTGATATTTAGTTTTAACTCATCATTTAGCGACTTAAAATCAGCAACCGATGTTTCAAACTTTTCATTTATTATTTGAGTAAGTTGCAATTCATTATTTGTGACTAAACCAACCTCAAAAGTATTGGTTTTATAGCTGCGCTTTATGTCTTGTAATTTACCGTCTAGAATTTTGTCAGACTCATGGATTAGGGCAATATGGTCACATAATTCTTCAACCGATTCCATACGGTGGGTTGAAAAAATAACCGTTGCTCCTTCATCTCTTAATTGTAGAATTTCATCTTTTATTAAGTTGGCATTTATGGGGTCGAAACCTGAAAAAGGTTCATCAAAAATCAATAATTTAGGCTGATGTAACACAGTAACAACAAACTGAATTTTTTGCGCCATTCCTTTTGAAAGTTCTTGAATTTTCTTGTTCCACCAATCACCAATTTCTAATTTCTCAAACCAATAGTTAAGTCGCTTTTTGGCTTCTGTTTTAGTCAATCCCTTTAACTGAGCCAAGTATAAAGCTTGCTCTCCCACCTTCATGGTTTTGTACAAACCACGTTCTTCTGGCAAATAGCCAATGTGCTGTATATGATGTGGTTTTAAGGGTTCGCCATCTAACAAAATACTTCCCGTGTCTGGCATTGTAATTTGATTGATAACTCTAATAAGTGTTGTTTTACCTGCTCCGTTTGGTCCTAAGAGCCCAAATATACTTCCCTTAGGAACCTCTATTGAAACATTGTTTAATGCTCTAAAATCTCCAAAATTTTTAGAGACCGAATCGGCCACTAATACGTTATTCATTCAAAAATATTTAGTGTTTTAAATAAGTATGGTAAAGATATTAAATGTTACAGCAACTAAGCCTATTTAAATTCAGAATTGACAGAAAAACAAAACCCACCCTTAAAAAAATTAAGGATGGGAAAAATTGCTATGAAAAAGAAAAATTACCACTAACACAAATTAGTGGTAACTCAAATATAATGTTTTTTCTTAAATAAATATTAAAATCGAAATATATATTTTAAAGAAATTACTAAGAAAACATATCTTTTACCTTCTCAAAAAACGATCGATCTGTACTTTCTGGCTTTGGCTCAAAATGCTCATCATCTCGCATCTCTTCAAAAAATGCTTTTTGCTGTTTGCTCAAGGTTTTTGGTGTCCATACGTTAACATGCACCAATAAATCTCCACGTCCATAACCATTTATACTCGGTATTCCCTTACCCCGTAAACGCAAAATTTTTCCAGATTGCACACCAGCTTCAACTTTAATCCTCACTTTACCAGTAACAGTATCAATCTCGGTAGATGTCCCTAAAACAGCATCTGGATAGCTTATGTATAAATCGTGATGCAAATTATCACCTTCACGCTGTAAAGTAGCATGTTCTTCTTCTTGAATTGCCACTAATAAATCTCCAGAAATTCCATTTCCTGGAGCCTCATTTCCTTTGCCAGACACTTTAAGCTGCATACCGTCTACAACACCAGCAGGTATTTTTATAGAGACCGTTTCTTCGGCCACTTCTAATCCTTGTGAATCAGCTCCCGTAGGTTTTTTATCAATAATCTGTCCTGCACCACCGCATGTATTACAAGGTGCAGAGGTTTGCATTCTACCTAAAATTGTATTTGTAATTCTATTAACTTGTCCAGCTCCATTACATGTTGTACACGTTTTATAAGTTGTACCTTTTGCTTGCTTTTTACGCTTTACTTTTATTTTTTTCTCAACACCATTGGCAATCTCCTCAAGCGTCAATTTTACTCTAATACGTAAATTGCTGCCCTTAATTACTCGCTGTCTTTGACCTCCAAAACCGCTAAATCCACCGCCACCGCTAAATGCGCCACCAAATATATCTCCAAACTGGCTAAATATGTCATCCATATTCATGCCACCACCGCCAAAACCACCGCCACCTTCAAAGGCTTGATGGCCAAATTGGTCATAACGGGCTTTTTTGTCTGGGTCGCTTAAAACTTCATAGGCTTCAGCAGCTTGCTTGAATTTTTCTTCAGCTTCTTTATCGTCAGGATTTTTATCTGGATGATATTTTAGCGCTTTCTTTCTATATGCCTTCTTAATATCAGCAGCCGATGCGCCTTTATTTAATCCCAATATTTCGTAATAATCTTGCTTTGCCATGTGTATTTTTTATTGCCCAATAACGACCTTTGGAAAACGGATAACTTTTTCGCCAAGAGCGTATCCTTTTTCAATAACATCTATAATTTTTCCTTTCAAATCATCTGTAGGAGCAGGAATTTGAGTTACGGCTTCGTGATCGTCTGCATTAAATACATCGCCTTGTTTAACCTCAATCTGCGATAATCCCTTTTTCTCTAAACTAGTAATCAATTTTTGATAAATAAGCAGCACTCCTTTTCTCAAATCTTCGGCTTCCTTATCATCTTCAATATGGTTTAATGCACGCTCAAAATCGTCTAGCACAGGTAACAAGGATATCATAACATCTTCACTGGCAGTTTTAAACAACTCAATACGCTCACGAGTGGTACGCTTTTTATAGTTTTCAAACTCTGCAAATAATCTTAAAAACTTATCCTTTTCGGTTTGCACATCATCCTGCAATTTCTCTTCTTGAGAACGCACATCTTCTTCCTGTACAGCCGTTTCCTGCTGCGTATCAACTTGCGCTTCTGCCACGTTTTCTTTTTTATTCTTCTTGCTCATTATATCTTAAAATTTAATCTTAAAATTTTAGTTTCACTAAACAGTTGGCAAAAGTACTGCCATTATTATTAAAATGTCAAAATGTCACTAAATAATTTTACTTTTTTTGGTGGTAATGCATTTTACAAATTCATATTTTTGTCAAAACACTAAAATTCAATACAAATGAAAAAAAACATCTTAAACCTATTTACTATTGTTGCCATAGGAATTGCCGTTATTGGCTGTAAAAAAAAGGCCGAAGAAGCAGTGACGACTGAAGCCGAAAACGTAGTAGAAGCACAAGTAAATGGCGTTAAATACTTGGCTAATATTGAAACATCAACTATTGAATGGCAAGGTTTTAAACCTACAGGTACTCACAAAGGAACCATAAACATTTCAAACGGTACATTATCGATGAGTAATGGTACCATAGAAAGTGGTACTTTTTTAATTGATATGAATTCCATTGTAGAAAGTGAGAGTAATGCAAAGCTCGAAGGTCATTTAAAAAGCCCTGACTTTTTTGATGTTGAAAAACACCCAAGCGCAGCTTTTGAGATTACAGGACTCGAAACTAAAGAAGGTAAAACAATGCTATCTGGTAATTTAACGCTTAAAGACGCTAAAAACAATGTTACTTTTCCTGTAACTGTGAGTGAAGAAGGCGATGCAGTGACGTTATCGAGCGAAGTATTTACGATAGACCGATCTAAGTGGAATGTACAATACGGATCTAAATCATTTTTTGATAATTTAGGAGATAAGTTTATTAATGATGATATAGAATTAAAAATCACAGTTAAGGCTAAAAAATTATAGTACTTATACTTAAAGTATTTCATAAAAAGCCTTACTGTTTTGTAGGGCTTTTTTTTGATGCTGAATATACTTTTTCTCGCAACGGAATAATAAGATATAAAATAAAAATGACCTATTATAAAGAAGGTCACATGATGTATACACACCAGCCTGATTTTGTAAAATTGTCTAATGATATTCGAGAATTTTTATCGAATTAAAAACATAAAACGCATCACAACAATGGCTATAAGTAATTGCTTGTTCTCGCCTGCTTAAGTAAAGCCTCACGGATTTTTATCTCAGTTTATATTTGATAAATTAGGTGCTTGAACACTCAACGAATCTTATACCAAATGTTGTAAACAAGTCAAACAAAAGATAAATTATGCAAAAAACGAATTTAAATTCTCTCTGTATACTAATCGTATTATTTTTCTTTTCTTGTCCGAGTAATACGAATAAAAATTCGAAAATAATTGAAACCAATTATTATACTCAAGGGACGCATAATAGAACCGCGGCTGAATGGGAACCTGCTTTAGGAACATTGATTGTTTGGCCATTGAGTATTCCATATAAGCTCACCATCGAACTTGCAAAAGACAATCATCTATTCACTATGGTAGAAAATGAAGGTTCTCGAATGGAGGCTGAAAAATGGTTTAATGAATGGGGTATTGATTCTGAAAAAACAACTTTTATCTATGCTCAACAGGGTGTTGATGCATGGTGGACTAGAGATTGGGGGCCAAGTGCCGTATTCACGAATACAGGCCAACTAAAACTTGCAGATGGAAAATACATTTACGCTACTCCACTAACAGATTTAGAATGTAATGACTCTCTTAATTTTCTGTACTTTGATGAGAATAATAAAATGGAGCTTACTCAAATTGATGATGATGCAACAATACCGCTCGCAAAGCAATTGGGTTTTGAGGTTATGGATTTACCCTTTAATAATACTGGTGGCAATGTACTTACAGATGGTTTAGGAACTGCCTTCTCAACATGTGTTATCAATACTGAAAACAGATATCACGGAATAGGCAATAAAAGTTTTTTACATCTAAATGATTCATTGCTGGGATTTCAGCGGTACAACATTATTTCAAATTTTGAAAAGCATGGAATTCAACATATTGATTGCTTACTAAAACTTATTAACGAAGAAACTATTTTAATGGCAGAACCTCCAAGTGACCATGTACTCTTCAATATCTATGATGATATTATTACAGAAGAACTTTCTAAACTAAAGACACCTTACCAAAGACCATATAAAATATTAAGAATCAAGACTGCACGATATAGTGATGAGCAATTAGCCGCGTACACTAACTCACTTATTTTAAATAAAACAGTCTATGTACCACTTTTCAATATTCCCCAAGATTCAATAGCATTAAAAACTTGGCAAGATGTAATGCCTGGCTTTGAGATTAAAGGATTCGAATTCACTTTGGATGATGAGCCTTTCGTAACTTATGAATTAAGGAAACATTATAGAGGTTATGGCTGGAACTCTGGAGACGCCTTACATTGCAGAACAAGAGCAATTTGGAATCCAGAAATGCTTTTTATAAGTGTAAAAAGAATTAATTCTAAAGTTGATGTAACCCAAAAGAACAAAGTTTATGCAACAATAATTGATTATAGCAAGAAAGGTCTTGTCAAAAATGAAAGTGAACTCTTTTGGCGATTATTAGGAAACACTAAATGGAATAATATTACGCTTTCTCAAACTGAAAATGCAAATCATTTTTTCGCAGATATTCCAAATCATAAATCTGGAACTACTATTCAATATTATGTTTCAGCTGTTTCAAATTCTGGAGAAAAAGAAACTCGACCAATAACAGCACCGCTTGTTGCTTACGAATTTTCTATTCAGTAAAAGAAGAGTGTACAATAACGTGCATAAAAAATATTAGTTACCCTCTACTCTTTAATTGAGTTTTATAAAATTTAACTGACTACGATACAGTATAAGAATAATTGCTTATGAATCTCTAATAGGAAATTCATCGCACTTTTACTATCTTTATAACTAGTAATTATAACATTTCTAAAAATATAAAAAATGTCTGCAGAAGTAGTAATCATGGTCGTTGGTGCTGTCTTTAGCCTGCTGGCCATTGCTCCTAGAACAAAGACCAAAGATTCATCCACTGGTCTGGTAAATGCTAAACTGAGAATTCCACTGGTAATATTAGGAATCTTGTTGATAATTTATGGAGGATACTCATATGGAGCTTATAACCTGACTGGTCAAATTGAACAGGTAGAAGTAGGAAAAAAATCACCAATTCAGTACCCAATTGAAAACGTGCAAGTAATATCGCCTGTTGAAGGTGATTCCGTAAAATGCCGAATTTTAACAAAGGGCGTTTACCCGAGTTCCAATGATAAAGATATTTGGGTGCTATTAAAGCCCTCTGATGGTAAATACTATCCTCAATCAGACCATACTAACACCTCTTATAAAAGAAACGGTGAATGGCAAGTTATCACTAGATTTGGAGGAGATAAAGGGGAATCCTTTGAAATAGTCGTTTATGAAACAGATTCATCAGCCTCTGATTATTTTAGTTCAACCATTAAAAATTGGAAAGAATCGCTTTCATATCCAGGTCTTGAACTTGAAGAAATTCCAAACGGCGCTAATGAAGTTGAAAGAATCGTTGTTTCATTAAAAGATAATTGCAGGG
>RCNB010002228.1_pt1 | contig 19666 bp, 21 predicted proteins | sample 2041321 | NCBI WGS metagenome assembly RCNB01 (sample SAMN09708232, study PRJNA481090) | Marine sediment metagenome, whole genome shotgun sequencing project. | reverse complement strand
TTTTACTTTAGACGCTTTAGACACTTTAGTCACTTTAGATCACTTAATGTATCATGCATCGTTTTTAGGGGATACATTTGATCACTATAACCAGAGAGATTGCTGAGGAGATGATAAGGCATGCCAAAGAAGAATATCCACGGGAGTGTTGTGGAATGCTGGCTGGAAGGGAACAAACGATAACCAAGGTATTTAAGACAAAAAATATTGCTGAGAGTGAAGACTTATATGAGCTTGATCCTTTAGAACAGGTGAAGGCGTTTGAGGAGATTGACAGATTATCACTGAAACTTTTGGGTATTTACCACTCTCACCCTAACCACCCGTGCTACCCTTCAGGGCTGGATAGAAGTCAGGCTTTTTACCCGGATACAGTCTTTTTTATCATTTCTCTTTTGGATTTTGACAATCCTCAGATAAGGGCGTTTAAAATGTCTGAAGGGGAGGTGGTGGAGGAGGAGATCATTGTTGATTAAGTTTCACCGCAGAGCACGCTGAGATCGCAGAGAGAAAAATAATATTAGAATACTCCCCCTCCCCTTAATCCCCTCCCACCAGGGGAGGGGAAATATGACTTTTACAAATTCATCAACCTTGTTTATTTACCTTTGCTGTCTCTGTGGTCTCTGCGGTTGTCATTCCCAAATTCCTTTCCTATCTGGTAGAGTCTCGTAAAGCCTGAAACTAAACCTATCAAGAGACCCAGTAAGGTTAGCCAGGGACCTGTAGACAACCATTGGTCCAGATAAACACCAGCAATAACTCCTATGGCAATGGCGAACCCTATTTGGATACCAATGCTGCTGTAAGTGATTATCCTTCCAATGAGAGTTTTTTTGCTGGAAGAGTTCATTGGGGAACTAAACGATTGCGGATTTTGGATTGCAGAATGCGGAATTAAAATCCGAAGTCCAAAATAAAAGGGTTCGAATTTAAAACTTTAGACACTTTAGTTCACTTTAGTCAATTTAGATCACTTGCAACGAATGCGGATTCCTGAGTTGTGCTAGATGATTTTCAAGGCTATCAGGATGATGATGAGTATTCCAATGAAGAGTCCGGCTAGCGCACAGAACTGGGCAATCCATGCAACCAGGAATAATTTTGCTCTGACATCTTCGCTTTTGAAGAGTTTTGTGAGAGGGTCATCAGGCACTTTTCTGCGCTGCCTTTTTTTCTAGAACCGCCTTTACTTTTTTGAGTCTTAAGAAACTGTCTCGTGCCATCTCGTCCAGGTGCATCTGAATATACTTTACTGTTGCTTTGAGCTTGGGGATAACGATGTATTCCAGGGCATTAACACGCCTTTTGGTCTTTTCTACTTCCTGGGCTAACCTTTTTACAGTTTCCTCTATTTCGGCTAATTGGACAATGGCCTGGAGAGAATCTTCGAAATTATAAGCGGCCTCGTCAAGCTGTGAGGAAGTATCCAACAGGCCATAGCCTCTTTCCGTCATCTTACGAGTGGTTTCTGGAATTCTGATTAAAGGTACTGTAACTCCCATGATGTTTCTGGTTTTAAGATCTACATTAATATCCTGGTCTGTTATTTGCGAGAGTTGGTTAACTGTTCTTGTACCAAGTAGTGCCTTTGCTGCCGTTAAGCCTTTAAAAGCAGAAGCGAGTTCCTCTTCCATTTTTTTCCGGAGTTTGCGCACTTCCTTAATAATGAGCAGAAATTCTGCGATAAGGGCATCCCTTTTCTCCTTGAGTAATTTATGTCCCTTTTCTGCCAGGAGAACCCTTTTTTTGAGCTTTAAAAGCTCCATACGGGTGGGCTTGATGCCCTCTATCATTTCAGCCATCAGCTATTCTCCTTAAGCTTCTTTCCCTCGATATTTAGGATGGTATTGCTTAACGTATTTTTCGTCGATTCTCTTAAGTTCTCCTTCAGGTAAAATAGAAAGGAGTTTCCATCCTAAATTCAGCGTTTCCTCAATCGTTCTATTTTCATCAGAACTCTGGGTAACAAATTCTTTCTCAAACTTGTCTGCAAACTCAAGATAGAGCTTATCTCTTTCGGTAAGTGCCTCTTCTCCCACAACCGCCACTAAGTTTCTGATGTCTCTTCCTTCCGCATAGGCAGAGTAACATTGGTCAGAGACACCAAGGTGGTCGGCACGGGTACGTCCTTCACCTATACCTTCGTTCATCAAGCGGGAGAGACTGGGCAATACATCTACTGATGGATATATGCCCTTGTTGTGAAGTTCTCTGGTTAACACAAACTGTCCTTCTGTTATGTATCCTGTGAGATCAGGAATGGGGTGTGTAATATCATCATCAGGCATGGAAAGGATGGGAATCTGGGTGATCGAGCCGTTCTTACCCCTGATTCTTCCCGCCCTTTCATAATTAGTAGAGAGATCAGTGTACATGTAACCTGGATATCCCCTTCTGCCTGGCACTTCCTCACGTGCAGCAGCTATTTCTCTTAGTGCCTCACAGTAATTGGTCATATCGGTTAAGATGACAAGCACGTGCATATCGCATTCAAAGGCGAGATATTCTGCGGTAGTCAGTGCCATTTTGGGAGTGATGATACGTTCTATTGCCGGGTTGTCTGCCAGGTTGATGAAAGCTACGATTCGTTCGATTGCACCGGTGCGTTCAAAATCCCTGATAAAAAAAGAAGATTCTTCATGAGTAATTCCCATGGCTGCAAAGACAACGGAGAAAGATTCTTCCGAGGTTATAACCCTGGCCTGCCGGGCAATTTGTGCTGCCAGTTCGTTGTGTGACATACCGGAACCGGAGAAGATAGGCAGCTTTTGTCCTCTTACCAGAGTATTCATTCCATCAATAGTGGAGATGCCTGTTTGAATAAATTCATTGGGATATGCTCTGGCTGTTGGATTAATTGGTGACCCGGTGATGGGAAGTTTAATGTCTGAGATGATTTCAGGCCCTCCATCTATCGGCCTTCCCAGACCGTCGAAGAATCTTCCTACCATTTCCTTAGATACTGCAAGACGCATGATTTCACCGGTAAAGCGTACACTGGTTTCTGAAGTATCAATACCACTGGTTCCCTCGAACACCTGAACAACAGCAATATCTTTGCTTGATTCCAGGACCTGCCCCAGACGATTTTCACCATTAGGAGTCTTGATTCTGACGACCTCTCCAAAAGCAACGCCTTCAACGCCTTCAACTACCAGAATGGGACCAGCTACCTCTCTAACCGTTTTGTACTCTTTTGTCTTAATATCTATTGCCATGGTTACTCCTTCAGTGAATCAAATTGCTCGTTTATTGTTTTTTCTAATTTTTCATGCTTCTGTTTGAAATGTTCACCTGGTTCATATTTCATTCGGGCGATTTCATCTTTAACGGCAAGAGCCGTGATCTTATCGACACCAACTCCCAGATCGATGGCTTCCAGGGCTTTCTTTTCAAAGAGTGCAATAATCTTAAGCATGAGCAACTGTTTTTCCAGGGAGCAGTAACTGTCAACTTCGTGATAGGCATGTTGCTGCAAATAGTCTTCCCTTATCATTCGTGCAATTTCGAGTATTGCTCTTTCCCTTTCTGGCAGCGCGTCTGGGCCAATGAGCTGAACAATCTCTTGCAGTTCTGCTTCGGTTTGAAGGGTAGCAAGGGCTTGTTTGCGAAGTTTGCGAAACTCTTCTGTAGCATTTTCATTGTACCACTCACTGGTTGGACCTAAATAGAGCGAGTAACTCCTCAGCCAGTTGATGGCCGGGAAGTGCCGTCTGTCAGCCAGGCTGGAGTCAAGTGCCCAGAAAGAACCAACCACCCGCAGGGTATTCTGGGAAACCGGTTCCGAAAGGTCTCCGCCCGGAGGTGATACAGCACCAACCAGGGTAACCGAACCTAACCTCTCCTCCTTCGACAGGGTTACAACCCTTCCTGCCCGTTCGTAAAAGGCAGATAGTCTGCTTGCCAGATAAGCAGGGTAGCCTTCCTCGCCCGGCATTTCCTCCAGTCTGCCAGAGATTTCCCTCAAAGCTTCTGCCCATCTTGAGGTAGAGTCTGCCATCAAGGCAACATCATATCCCATGTCCCTGTAATATTCTGCAATGGTTACTCCTGTATAGATGGAGGCCTCCCGCGCTGCAACAGGCATGTTGGAAGTATTTGCAATCAGGGTAGACCTTTCCATCAATTTTTCTCCCGTGGTGGGGTCGTCCAGTTCAGGGAAGGTATCTAAAACCTCAGTCATCTCGTTTCCTCTTTCCCCACACCCCACGTAAACAACAACCTGGGAGTTTGCCCATTTTGCCAGTTGGTGCTGACTTACTGTTTTGCCAGTACCAAAACCTCCGGGAATCGCAGCAGATCCTCCTTTGGCTACTGGGAAAAAGGTATCATATATTCTTTGTCCGGTGAGAAGAGGGACGTTTGGGGGAAGCTTTTCTTTGGAAGGTCTTCCAATTCTTACTGGCCACTGTTGTTTCATCTTGACCTCGGTTTTTCCATCTGCTGTCTCTATCACGGCTATGGTATCATTGACGGTAAAACCGCCTTTTTTAATTTCTAAAAGCTTTCCATTAATCCCCGGAGGTATCATTACCTTATGAGTGATTACCTTGGATTCAGGTACCGTACCAATGATATCTCCTTCAAAAAGATCCGCGCCTTTTTCCACCGTTGGGGTAAAATCCCACTTTTTATCCGGATCCAGTCCTGGCAACATGATTCCTCGGCTAATGAAATCCCCCGACCGGTTCTTGATTTCCTGCAGGGGTCTTTGAATACCATCGTAGAAGTTTCCGATGATTCCAGGACCCAGTTCCACAGAGAGAGGCATTCCTGTGCGGGTTACCACTTCACCTGGTTTTAGCCCCGTTGTGTCTTCATAGACCTGGATATAGGCGAGGTCTTCAATGAGTTTGATGGTTTCTCCCATCAATTTTTCTTCTCCGACTCTCACCACCTCATACATTTCACAGCCTGACATCTGTTCCGCGATTACCATGGGGCCAGCAATGCTTCTTATGTTTCCTTTTTTATATTCTTTCAAGGCTTATTCCTCCTCTTCTATCTGGGCTCCCAGAGCCCTCCTGATAAGTTCCTGTAAAGGATCGATCTCTCTTTCTATAGGGCCTGTATAATCAGGTATCTCTACGATAATGGGTGTTAGCTTTTTCTTCTCTTTCTTAGCTCGGGTTAAGATCTCTCTGTTTTCTTCAGCATACCGCTCATTAATCAATATGATGCCTACGGTACTTTCCTGGAGCATTTTTTCTAAGTGATCCTTTGCTTCATCTCCAGGATATGTACGTTTGACTCCAGCAAGCTTAAAGCCTGTCTGTGTGTTTTCATCTCCGATAACGATAAGTTCCATGTCAGATGTTCACCATTAGCGATCTGATATCATCGTGATTAAGGTTTGCTTCTTTGGCTACAGCCAGGGCTCTTACGTTTTGCATCTCAACTTCCTTTAAGGAAAGAAAACCCACAAGAGGACCAATGCCAAAGGGGTGTTTCACAGATATGTCCCAACCTGTTCTTAAAAGGGACTCGTCCAGCACTTTCTCTAAAGACAGCAGGGAATGCGTTCTTTCATATTCCGGGAGAACTTCCATTAAGGAATTGTAAAATGGCATTGTTTCCATACTGGTTATTAATCCCCGTATGTCTTCCTCTTCACCGTAGCTTGTCTTGGATTGGTGGAAGAGATGTCCTTGAGGGAATATGAAGGGTTCAATCTCATCCCAGTTTAAGCGGTCTCTCTTTGCTCTCAGCAGAACTTTCATGTTTAATACGTCAATCTTGACAGCAAAGTAATCTTGAATCAGGGATAAATCACCCCTTGAGGAAATTACTTTCCAGGTGTTCGTAAGGACTATTTTATCCAGTAGAGATTCAAGAGTGTGAAGTTTTTTAGACTGTTCATAGCCAGGAAGTGTTTCCATGAGGGATTCGTATGAAGTGCCCTCCAGGAGGGGAATCATCTCAGCAATGTTGCGTGACTCAGACAGCCTTTTTAGTTTTTCCTCCTCCAATTCCCCGTTTGAGGTTGATTTAAGGGATGTGTGTCCCACAGGTATCTGTGCATGAATATCCCGGAGAAGCGATTTAATCGTGTTTACTTCCAGCTCCTGGCAGAGATAGGAAAAAACATCTTTGATTTTTTCGGGCATCATTCCCATAAGTTCATTGTATAAATTGGCCTGATGTGTTTGAAGCATCTCCTCCAGATTTGCAGAGCTGTTGATCATGAACCCCTGCATTTCACCCCCATATACTGTGCCTTCAAGGATGGAGGAAATATCTGAAATGGAGTGAGAAGCAGTCATTTCTTCCAGTTGTGCTTTGGTGATGAGCCTCCCTTCTTTAGCCTTAAGTCGAGCGTTCATGTAAAGATAGGGGGTGATATTCTGTACCGATTTGGTTAGAAAAATGAGAAGAGGCAGGGAGAGTATCAAAACCATCCCGATTACGATAATCATGAATTGAGTATCTATTTCCATATTCTGCTCTTAGAAAAGAATCCTGGTTGCTTCAGTTTTTAATTGTTCGTTAAATCGGCTCATTCTGGATTCCAGGGTGTTATCTACCCCCACTGAGCCATCCTCGCTTGTAACATTTACACCGCCTAAAGTAGGGGTGGTCTTCTCATCAATTGAAAGTGTTACCTTCTTGCCCATAGACTGAGAGATATCTTGACTTATCTGAGATAAGAGCGGTTGAAATCTATCCTTGTCCCTTCGGTTAAAAGAGAGCTTGAGGGATTGATGACCAATTATTTCTGCTGCCTCTCTAATAAAATTAGTAATGATGGTGTTGTACTTATATCCGGCATCTTCTCCTTTAACGACCAGTTCCCGGAGGTATTTGGTTGCCTGCCCAAAACTTTCCTGCATCAGGTGCTCCTGCATGGACATCATCTTTCTTTTGGCTTTGAGGCGTGCATCTGCCAGAATTCTTTGCTTTTCCCTTTTCGCTTCCTGGGTGCCGTGTTTAATAATATCCTGAGCTTCTGAGTTTGCTTTCAGTTCTGCCGCTTTTCTTATCTCGTCGGTATCTGACTGGGCATCAGCCATTATCTTGCCGGCCTCTTCATCAGCCATCTGAACAATCTTATTAATTATTCTTTTTTCACCTTCTTGTGCCATAATGTCCTCAAATAGTTCACGATAAATTGTCAGTTGTTAAATGCAAGTGATCTAAAGTGAGATTAAGTGCCTAAAGTGATCTAAATTGACTAAAGTGACTAAAGTTTTTAAGTTCGAGCCCATTTGTTTTGGGCTTATGATTTTAATTCCGCAATTTTACCCCGTGAAATGATCTTTACTTCTATTTCACCGGGGCCGAAATCAGAAATCCGCAATCGTCTTATCCTCCCAGAATCTTTGCCCCAACCAGAATCAGAATGAGAATGAGGAGTGCGAAAACAGCAAAGGTTTCCGACATAACGCTTAGAACCATTCCCTGCCCAAAACTTTCTGGCCGTTTGGCAACAGCACCCATACAGGCACCGGCAGTGATTCCCTGTCCGATGGCTGTGATACCTCCCAGGCCTGTGGATACCCCTGCACCTAAGCAGACTAGCCCAAGAGAGGTTGAAACTTCTACTATACCACCCAAGATGCCAGTCCCGATCATGATCAGGATTGCTCCCAGGAAGCCATAGATTCCCTGGGTTTGAGGCAGTGCCTGAAGGACAAGCACAGATCCGAATTTTTTGGGATCTTCTGCAATAACTCCTGCTCCGGCGGCACCAGCGATACCCACTCCTATTCCTGCACCAATTGCAGAAATACCCATGGAAAGCCCTGCACCTAGAGCTGCTAACCCAACACCAAGACTGAGTTCCATAATCTTTACCTCCTTTATCTAATTATATTAAAATTTACCACAGAGAACACGGAGAACTTATAAGAATACTCTATGGTTTTATGCTACATTTTTAATTCTGTTATTTCCCTTTTTACGGCAAAAGGGGTAAATTCATCACCCCCGCCCGAGTAAAACTTGCCGAAGAATTCTACATAATGTAAGCGGATGCCGTGAACAAATGCACCCATAATCTGTATAACCCAGTTGAAGATATGCCCTACAATCAGTAAGAGTAAGAGAAGGACTGTTCCTATGAAGGGCACACTTGCCGTCATCTTGGCAAGTATGTTAACAGTCATAGCAATTCCAGCAGTGCAGAGTCCCAAAGCCATCAACCTGGCATAAGAAAGAGTATCTCCTATGGCGCCTGTTATGGTAAAGAAGGCCATTCCCTTATGCCCCATGATGAGGAGAACCAGGGTGCATAGAGCAATCAATCCTATAAGGATATTAAGAAAAGTCGCTGTTGCTGCTTCAGGGGGCACACGCGTTTTCAGATAGAAGAGTAAAAAGAGGATTTGGACAAGGATAAGCCAGAAGTTTTCAGTGAAGGCTTTTTTGATATCCTGATTTCTGACATCGTTAATAATGCCCAGAATGATTCCAATATCCAGATGTGTGATGCCAACTGCAACCGAAAAAATTAAGAAGGGGAGAACGTCAACCATAGGGTCAATGATCATAAGTTTTTCTAAGGAAGTGATGCCAAGATATTTGATCAAAAGATCGCCAAACCAACCTCCTGTGACGGCACCTGCAATAATGGTAGCAAAACCACTGGCAGACAGGATAACACCGAAACCTTTTACGGTCTCACTGTATTTTCCACCGCCTCTTAACATGAGAAGGCCCAGAATGAAAGTGATGAGACCATAGAAAGCATCGGTCATCATAATGGCAAAGAAGAAAATGAAGGTAATGGTAAGCAATATAGTAGGATCTATTTCATTGTGTTTCGGAAGTGAATACATACGGGTCAGCAACTCGAAGTGTCGGAAGAAGGGAGGGTTTTCAAGGAGTATTGGAACCTTTTCATCCGGGTTGTTAACCTCAGCTGATTTAACGACCGAAAGGCCATCGGTTATGGATTCTATCTCCCGGGCTACTTTTCCCGCCCCTTTTTGTGGGACCCATGCTTCAAGCAGACAGAGATGTCCGCTTAAAGCGAAGCTGCTTTGTATATCAGCTCTTTCCTTTTCAATCTGTAAAAGTTCTCGCAAGGCAAGCAGACCATCCCTGAATTGCTTTGACGAATTAACAATTTCGTCTTTAAGCTTCCTTTCTTCCTTTCTCAGTTCACCAATCCTTTCCTGAATGGTGTGAAGTGCCTCACTTGGCTTACCAGCATATCCACTGGTTTCAATTCGCTCAAAACCTGTTCTACGCAAGAAATTAGATACAGAGGAGGCATGCTGACTGAGACAGACAATAATCAGAAGTGATTCCGTTGGACTTAAGTGTGTTTGTTCAATAAGGAAACTCTGCTCTGTAAGTTTTGCCAGCTCAGTTGTTATTGACTCAACATTTTTAGCAAGGGTGGTACCAAGACAAACAGAGCTGAGATCCGTTTCTTCAATATAGGCTAGATCGATGTCAATCTGCCCCAGTTTTGAGATAGATTGTTGAACACTCTGTAAATTGCCTGTATCTTCCCTGACTTTATCCAGTTGTTCTGAAGGATGTTTGGTTGATTGCCCAACTTCCTTAAGTAGTTCCTCGGTTCTCTTAAGAAGTTTTTCACCATCAATCTCTTCGATGGGAATTCTCTTTGGTACTGAAGGATTAAACAGGAATTTGAAAAAACCGTCAGTTGGCTCTGGTGCGACAGAATCGAAGAGGTCTAACAATTTGTTAATGGACATAATAAAAGAGGTTATTTCTCTGGGTTTTGGGCTGGGAGTTGGTGATTCCAGTAAATCTTTCCAGTCGGGATGACTCAGCTTGTCACGGCAATCAGAGATTTGCAGAGCTCCTAATTGGTGCAGTTTTTTGATAACCATACTTTTTTGTTCTTCAAGCACGAGGGCCTGAAGCTTATTCATTCTGGCTGGTTTAAACATGCCTTTGTCCTAGCGAAGCTTCGCGATACTAGATTCTGGATACTTGATGCTGGATTAAATAAAAAAAAATCAATATTTTGGGGTTTATCCTATAATATCTAACAAAGAGATGTGTGTTACATAATAGAATGATACTGGACAAAATACATCTAGCATCTAATATCTAGGATCCAGTATCTAGCATCCAGGATCACTTTGCATAAGTGTATCTTTTGAAAAACTTGCCTCAAATGTTTAAGTTCTTGGTCTATACTAGACAGCTAGTAATTGCTTTACAATAGTCTCTCTTGCTTTGTCCATTTTAGCAGTGGCAGAAGATTCCAATGATGCAGTTTCTTCTTCTGCTTTCTCTAGTATTTCTTTGGCTTCTTCCTCGGCTTCTTTCCTGGCTTGTGAGATCATTTTTTGGTTTTCTTGATTAGCATGTGCCAGCTTTTCTTCTGTTGAGCGTTTGGATTCTATGCGGGCACTTTCTATGATTTCCTCCGCCTGTTTTTTGCTCTGCTCAATTTTGGTTGTTGCCTCTTTTTCAGACGACTTAATCGCTTTTAGTGAGTCCAATATCATAGCGCTTCCTTTTTTTAGCTGGTAATTAAATGAGCTCGTTATCTATAGTAACTTTTCTTCTTTTTGTCAAAGGAAAATTTCCTGCTATCCACTTTTTTTCTAAATGGATTCAGTGATATGGAAAAAGCCGTATGGATTTTAATTCCGCATTCCAAAATCCGCAATCGTTTAGTTCTGTATTCGTTGCAAGTGATCTAACGTGAATAGAGTGCCTAAAGTAAAATGAAGTGACTAAAGTGAGCTTAAGTGAACTAAAGTGCCTAAAGTTAAAAAACGTTCCGCAATTTTACCCCGTGAAACGATCTTTACTTCTATTTCACTGGGGCCAAATTCTACAATCGTCTAATCCATACAATCAATTCCTAAATCCCTCAATTCCCAAATCCTTAAATTGGGTTAAATCTCACATCCCATATCGCACATCGCAAATCCCTCTATCCCGAAACTTTACCCCGTGAAATGATCTTTACTTCTATTTCACCGGGGCCGAAATCCAAAATCCGCAATCAGAAATCATTACTCCCTTTCATCACCTCGTCTGTGAATCTCTTTTTTATGAATCTGGGAAGGAGCGGTATGTGGGGAACATTAGCTTTGGAGGTATCCGTTTTTGCAATTAGCACCAGTGATTCATTCTGGTGAGAGTTCAAAGTTTTTTGTAAATTTTCTAAATTGCTTACAGTTTTTACCTGATAAATGCCTGCGGCACCTGCAATTCCTTCCAGATCTGTTTTGTGAGCAGTGCGAGTAGGTTGATTCCCTGTGCTTCCATAACTACCATTATCTATGATGATCAGGCAATAATTGTCAGGTGCATGATGGGCAATTGTGGTTAGTGACCCCAGGTTCATAAGAATAGAGCCATCTCCGTCAATGACATAGACTCTTCTCTTTTGTGCTATGGCTAATCCCAGTCCGATTGAACTAGCCATCCCCATGGAACCCAGCATATAAAAATGAGAAGGTTTATCATTCAGGTTATAAAGCTCCCTGCTTGGCAACCCTATGTTGCAAATAATAAGCCCTTCCTTTTCCCCAACTGTTTTTATTACCTCAATGCGTTTCATCCCAGAGATTCCTTAGAAGTAGTATGGCCGTAACCCTGTTGTTAGCAAATGATTTGTGTACCATCTTTCTCATCTTGTTGAGATCGTCTCTCTTTTTAATCTTGACATAGTCAATCCTGGCAGCTTTAAGGAGATTAGGGGTTGCTTTACCCATGGGCATCTGTGCTAAAACCTTTTCCCCTTTGCCACCACGCTGGCTGATGATGAGTGGGAGAGGAAGTCCATAGAGTTTGGTTAGGGATAAGAGGGCATTTATAGAATTGCCCAACCCCGAATTTTGCATTAGAAGAGCTGGTTTCTTACCTCCCAGCGATACACCAGCTGCTATCCCCACACCCTCTTCCTCTCTGGTTACAGGAATGTGGGTTATAGAAGTTTTCTCTAACCTTTTGGAACACCCGCTAACATAATGCAGGGGACACTACAAATTAAATTGATGTCTTCTTCAAGAAGGATGTTTACAATTTCGTCATCAACGATAGGATTCATGTTTATAAACCAACAATAGGTTTGCTTAGGATGAACAATGTAGTGTTCAGTGTCCTGGCATGGCGAGATACTGGATCAGACGATTGCGGAATTCGGATTGCGGAATGAAAACCCAGAATCTTTTACCCTTGGCGTTTCTTTGCCTGCCCTGTTAGAAAGGATACAGGGAACTTCTACACAACACTTTTAAACATAAATTGTTTTTAATATACATCTGAAGTAATGGTCTAACAGGGTGAACTTTGCGGTTTGATTTTTCCCAAATCCAAAATCCCAAATCCAAAATCAAGTGTACTTAGTTATAACCCCTTTCCTATAGAGAGGGACTATTTTGTACTTATCGACATGGGTAATGAACTTTCATCTCCATAACCTATGTCAGATAAGTATCTGGCCGCATAGGAATGGGTAATCATCTTTTTGATTAAACCTTTTTGGAGTTTTATTCCTTTTAACCTCATCATAAGTGCTAGAGCAACGCCTAAATCTTCTACAATTCCATGAACTCCTCCGGCAGCCACGATGTTAACTTTCTGTCCCTGTAGAACCTCGCTAACAGCAGTGAGATTGAGGCTGGAACAGATGTAAGCAGTCTTAAGATGTGCCATAACCCGGGTCAGATTGCTTGTGGTCAATGCTATCTTTTTTATGGGATGATTCCTAATCGTGTTCAGGAATTCAACAGGAGAATTTCCAAGGTCAAAGCAGGGAACTTTAACTCCTTTTCGTTCACCAACTGTCGTATACCTTTTCTTCTTTAGTTTTAATGCATCATCTATGCTGGTGACTGTAAGGATTTCTTGTACCCCATTGGCCAGAGCAGTTACAATGGTACTCGATGCCCTTAAAACATCAATGATTACACAGCATTCGTTATGCTTGGTGCTTTTTGCTCCTCTCACTCCTGTGCTGATTCTACAGCTTTCCAAGGGTATCTCCTCGCAGCCCTCTCCTGAGTGTTTCAAGAGGAATAACATCATCGGGTCTGATGTTTCCCAGATTGACATTAATACCCAGACTAAGAATGAGATGGACTTGTTGGCTTTTGTCTGGTGCCTCGAATATGATATTCCCCAGACCGATTTCTGAAACGAGCGATCTTACCATCTCTTCTTTTACACTTCCCTTGTCATCATAGATACCCAATCCCTTGCCTCCTTCCCGTGCCTCGATAATAATTTTAGAGGCTCCTGCTACCATATCATTCTTTGCTTCTTCAACCCTATCCTCTAATGTAAGTTTAGCATCTTCAAGAGGATCTTTTCTGCCAATTTCAGAGAAGACTTCCAAGCCGAGCTCTTTTGCTTCAACAATTAAATTTCGCTTGTCTTCTTTGTTTATGGTGACAACTCCGTTGGAAACCTCAATGGAGTCCATTCCTAATTCTTTAGCCGATTTAAGGAAAGCAGTTGCTTTGCCTTGCTGATAGGCAATCTCCAGGATAGTGCCTCCATTGCTTACCATAATTTGATTGTCCCGGTAGAGTCTTATTTTTTTCTTTATGGTTTCTTCAGGCATTAACCTGGATGTTCCCCAGCCCAGTTTGATGAGGTCAATATAATCTGCTGCCTGTTCTGTCAAGTCTAAAGCTGCATGATAACCTATTCCCCTGTCAAGCAGAGTGGTCAGGCCTGTTTTTCTTGGCTTTTCTTCTCTTGCAGGGATAGTAATCATTTCAAAGGCTTTCATATTATCTCCTCTTATGAAGACATTTTATTCCATTCTAGATTATGAATTCAGGGATTCAGGAATTTCAAACGGCAATCCCTCAATTCTTGAATCTCTGAATCCCTTAATCCCTCTCTTTGTATATGATTCTGGATTGGTTTTCAACTTATAATCACCGTCACTGTTATTTACTTTCGTTGACTGTACATACACCCACAGTAGTTCTGGCGGTAAAAGCCATGTTTTTTACTAAGCTCGCAACTCTTTTTAAATCCGTCATGCTTTTTAAAATCTGCCTCATAAAAAGTTGCACAAGATTTCTTCTGTAACTCGTGTCCAAGCTGGTTAATGACCATTGCGTTTTTGTGAGGACTGACTGTCAAGGTAGTGGTAAAGTGTTGAAAATCATTTTTTTGCGCAATGCATGCTGATTTATCCAGTCTCATCTTAAAACAAAGCTCACAACGTTTGCCCCCTTCCTTTTCGTTCTCCATTCCTTTTGTTATCTGAAACCACTGGTCAATATCGTAGCGTCCTATGATCAATTCAACACCAATGTTCTTGCAAAATTGTTCCATTTCTTTCAACCGGAGTTGATATTCTTCAAGTGGATGAATGTTGGGGTTATAAAAAAAAGCACTCACCTCAAATTCCCCTTGAAGAAGTTCAATTACATATGGAGAGCAAGGAGCACAACAGGTGTGAAGCAGTAGTTTCTCTTTAACTTTTAATTTAACAGACATTGTTTTTGTTTTTCCATTTGCCAGGCTTAAAACTTTTGCCTTTCAGGGAAATAGCTTTAGCCTGTTTAAAACATCGAATATCGAACAAGGAATTTCGAACCGCAGAAGTTTTTAAAAAGAATAAAATAATGTTATAAACATTAATCCTGAAATTTTACCCCGTGAAATGATCTTTGCTTCTATTTCACCGGGGCCAAAATCCCTCATTTATTTTATCCAGTATCTAATAAATCAATTCCTAAATCCCTCAATTCCCCAATCCCTAAATTGGGTTATCCAGCATCATGCATCAAGAATCCAGTATTTTTGGTCTTTCATTCCGCAATCTGCAATCCCTGGCCCAGACCGGCCACATTGTAAGTGCCGTATATTTAGTTTTAGTCTGTAAGAAAGGCAGTAATGCAATTCTTAAATCAGCGCCAGGGCGGGCCGAAATCCGAAATCGCAGCATCCTTCACTGCCTTCCCATATCGAAATATCTTCTTGCCTGTGAGAATGGATTCAATATGCCAGCTATAGGCTAGTGATATTTCAGTATGAGCAGCAAAACCACACATTTTGCATTGAATGTCTCCTCTCCCCTTCACATAACATCCCAGGTTAATGCTGCCATCTGGTTCAACGTTAGCCAGCATCCAGTCCTGGCAATCCCAGCTATTGTCTTTTAAGGACTCAAGGCAGAGGTAAGAATCGACAATGGGGTATCCTTCTTTCTTGAGAGAGATGAGATTATTAAGTGTCTCTTTCCTTTGTTCAAAAGAGGGTGTTAGAGTATCCCCTTTTTCATAGGGGTAATGAAACTGGATGGTGATCCCCTTGATTTTGCCAGTGAGGTACTTTACAAGTTCAGGGATTTCCTGATAGTTCGTCTGGTTAATAGTAATGTTTGCATAAATATTAGGGTGAGAGGAATTTTGTATGTTCTCCATCACCTTGTCAAAGCAATTTCCTCGTATCTGGTTATGGGTTTCCTTGAGACCGTCAATACTTACCCAGACAGTATGGGTTTTAACAGTAAGTGGGAAAGTTCCATTGGTGGTAATTCCCACACTGAAGAATAGAGATTTTGCAAACGCTACCACATCATGAATAGAATATTCCCCATCTTTCCAGAGAAAAGGTTCTCCACCTTCTAGAATAAGAATTCTTATTCCCAATTGATGGATAGTTGCAAGTATGTTTTTAACCTGGTTAAAGGTGAGCATCTTCGGGGAATTACGTTTCCAAAAAGGGCAATGCAGGCAGCTTAGATTGCAGCGGTTAGTGATTTTAAACCCGGCTAAAAGGGGAATCCTCTTGCGGAAAAAACGGCACTTTATATAGTAAGTGAGGAAATATAAATACCAGGGTAAGTTCATCGTTTTTTTTGAACCAAAACAGCTAAACCCCAATTAGGTTTTCGTGGGCCTATTAACCTCTGACAAACATCTGTTACGATAGTAAAACAATAATCCAACCAGACTGGTAACCGAGCCTCTCTATAAATCCCTGACAATAAAGTTTCCTCCTCAGGTTTTAAAAACTGCCTGTTTCTAAACCGGTAATTGTTATATGACTGTAGTAAATTACGATATGGAAAGCCATAACCACTCATCTTGCATACGGACCAGTTATTTTGACAAGAAAAAAGCTCCAAGACTTGTTTTGTGTTAAAACGAAATAGATGTCCTGCCTTTATATCTTCCGCTCCCAACCATTCTGGCCAAGCAGGAAATGATAATAGAGCATATCCATCTGGTTTGAGGTAATCTGCCCAATCGCTAATTGCTCTTAATGGGTTAGGAATATGTTCCAAAACTTCAAGTGCACAAAGAAGTTCCATAGATTCCTTTTCAAGACCCTCAATTGTAGAATAGATTCTAATCTTATCTGATGCGGTTTTTGTGAGAAAAACGGCATCTTTACGAGCTAGTTCACTTTTCTCCACGATGTTAACTATCCAACCTAGCTGTGCCAGCTTAATAGCCCAGTAACCCTGACCGCCACCGATATCTATGGCGCTACCTGGAACGATATGAGATATAAGCCTCATGTACTGACGTGACCGGATACTAAAACCAGTTGTTGGTCGGATCGCAGGTTGTTCAATACTCATGTGTGTTTTAATAGCACTTAGCAGTCATTGATGGCATTTTCGGATGATGTCTTTTCCATTGCTTGTATAGTGATGGGGAAATAGTTTACTTAAGGCACATACAACTTGTTAGAATATGATATGTTTTTCTTTATCAGGTTTCATTAAAGTGTTCAAGGATTATATAGTGATTTTTTAAGCAGTTCTATCCCTCGCTAAAGTTTCTCAAAGTAATGCCGATACAATATTTATTGATAGCTTTTTCATTTTTCCACCTCATTAGGGATTGATGTTAATAGCATCATTCCCTTTTTTAATATAAGTAATTGTTTTTATGTCTATTCTTTTGCATGAAAGCGAACAAGAAAAGGGAGTTGTTAATAAACAGAACAGAAAAACTGGAACAAATTTTCTTGACAGATGCCAGTTTTTTGTTAAGTTATCAACATATTGTGGATAACCTGTTGAAACATCAATAGGGTGTGGTAAATGAGAGGGGTGATCATTCATGGAAAGGAATAAAACGGAAAATAGAAGAAGATTCAACAAATGCCTCACACAACTGAAGGTTAGATATTTTCTAAATGAGGGAAGAAAGAGCTGGAAAAATTGCACTATTTTTAATATCAGCCGTAATGGAGTATGCATGAGGTTCCACTTAAGTAATGAAATTGATATAGGCTCAACTGTTCATTTAGAAATAGCTATTCCTATGGAACCAGAACCCATTAAAGTAAAGGGGAAGTTAAAATGGGTTAAGGAAGTGGAAAATGATTTTATTGGTAGTATGGAATTAGCTGAGATGATGGATGATGTTAAATGGGCTAAATTAGGTTAGGTTGGGGTTGAAAAATGATTAGGGTGATAACCGAAATGAGTTATCTATTGTGAACGACAAAAATAAAATGTCATTGCGAGGAGCGAGATCCCTCGCTGTCAATGTGGTAGCTAAAAAACTGTCATTGAGAGGAACGTAGTGACGAAGCAATCTTCTCGAAGAAGCTCGGGACAGGCTCTGCAATCTCATAAGATTGCTTCAGTATCTATATCATTGGGGAAATTGTCCATAAGGGTGTAATATATTTTCTTCTGGTTTTTGGTGGATACTTTTGCATATAGCAAAGCTGATCCATGATTTATCTTTCCTTCATCCAGCAACCCGGACAATTCTGGGATGAGTTTTTCAGGGATTTGATTTCTGTAGGCTTGTTGTTCAGGGGTGTCCAATCGTTTTGTTGCCGATTTTCTCACACTTGCATGTCTTGTGTTTTTTCTTTTTTCTCCCATTCTCTTAACCTCTCCAAGTTCAGGATTTTTGCCTATTTGGGTTGTATTGCAACTATTCAGCTAAGAAATTTTTAATAGCTACTATCACTATAAATGTACCAACTATCTAATCTCTGATCTTGTCATTCCCGCGCAAGCGGGAATCCAGAAGCTGATATAGATCCCTGCTGGAGTTTATCCCGTACTTGATAGGGGGCAGGAATGACAGATAAGAGGGGAATCCTACTTTTTAAGAAACCGTCTCAGTTGGTTTTAAGTCGGTCCAATTTCCTCTTCAATTCATCTGCCTTGTTGAGCATCATTCTGTATATCAGTTCTAACCGCTCATCCGCGGGTATTATACTACCAAAAGTTTCATCTATCTTTCTTTGAAACTCTATCATTTTTTTTCTCCTTCTAAGTGGGAGAGCATTTAGGAAATCTTGTCTTTCTTTTAATGCATCTATTAGTGGATCATCTTTCATTTTTTCTGCCATTGTATTTTCCCCCTCATGCACAGAGTGGAATATTTTCACCATCTTATATTCTTTCACATGTCTCATTCACCAGTTTTTGATATTGCTTCTCTTGAATTCCTTGCCCATTATAACTTTTTGGTACCCCACACTTGTTTTTATCTAAGGGACTCCTTATGAAAGAGAGAAACATTTCATAATTACAGGGTTTTTCAATTAAAATACATGTCCTCAATAAAGAAACAGACTTTCTGGCAATCTCAGATTTTTTGTTCAGGAATATGATTAAAGGTGTAGTAGGGGATAATACTTTAATCACTCCCAAAATGGTGAAACCTCCTCCGTTATTCATGGCCAGGTCAGTTATGACAAGGTCAAAAGAATGGTGGTAGAATGCTTTAAGAGCTCTTATTCCACTTTTTGCAGTGACTACGAAGTAGCCTTCTTCGCTCAGTAAATAGGAGTAGGTATTCAGGGTGGTTTCGTCATCGTTAATCAGCAAAGCTTTCTTCGTCGCCATCCAACCTCCATAAATTATGTGATGTGTTGTATTAGAGGAGTTAGCAATTTGAATACCATTTTAAATTTCTATTCGATATTTTACATTTGTCACTGTAACTATTTGTTATTACAATACAATTATCATTAGTTTTAAAGGAGGAGTAATCAATTTGGAGATTAGTAAAAAGTTATAATTGTTCTTTCAGGAACAATAACCATTGCATATCGAAAAATATCCCAAATAACAATATTTTAATGCTGTACTATGTAGTACAAAAACATCTATATTAATATAATCCCAGAATTTGCAGTAGCCATCTACTACGGCTTGAAAATCCTTGCTGCAACGCTTGTTTCACGATTTTACTCCTTAACATATCTATGGATATGCCTTCGTCGTAAAATCGCTCCAACTGCACGTTTCGCTACGGTTTTCTGCGCCTCGCTACGATACCTACTGCAAAATCTGGGATTACATAGATTTCTGTATTGGTGTTTTTATTGGGGAAAAATGGTTTGAGAATAGAAGTGTTGATGAGCTGGGATGCTGGTATAATTGATGTTTTGAAGAGGGAATGTGGATTTATAATGTTCTGGATAAGGACTGGTTTTAGATGGGATTCTGTAGTAAATGGACAATGCAAATTCTAGTTTACGGAGTCATGTGATAATTGGGCTCATGTTTTGGGTAAGTAGATTGAGATTCCTTGCCCTTACAACATTGATGACTTCGCTGTATGTAAGGTCATTCAGCCTGAATTCGGGTAATTCACGATCAACACTGGTATAAGAACGGAGCAAAATAAAGTAGCGCCTGATGAGTTCTGGGAGCAGGAAACACTTGCGCACATGCTCTCTACCCCTGGCACCCATCTCTGCTGTTTCTTCTGGAGCATCTAACAGATGAGACATTTTGCAAGCAATAGCATCCACATCCAGGGGGTCA